>ODAK010001220.1_pt1 | contig 28675 bp, 27 predicted proteins | sample 1539591 | NCBI WGS metagenome assembly ODAK01 (sample SAMEA3539303, study PRJEB22396) | soil metagenome | biome: tundra; feature: field; material: soil | place: USA | collected 2010-05 | depth 0.15 m
ATTTGTCTAAATTTTTTTTTAAATAAGATGAAATTATCCCAAAGTGAGGAAAATTATATTAAGAGTATTTATACCCTTCAAAAAAAAACGGAGAGGGTAAATACCAATTCGCTCGCAACCTTTCTTGACACCAGTGCTGCATCCATCACCGATATGATGAAAAAATTAAAGTCAAAAAAGTTGTTGGAATATAAAAGGTATCATGGATTCAGGCTCAATGATGAGGGAATCAGGCAGGCTTTAAAAATTATAAGAAGGCACAGGTTGTGGGAATATTTTTTGGTATCAAAGCTGGGTATGGAATGGGAAAAAGTGCATGATGTTGCCGAAGAACTGGAGCACGTAAGCAGTATTGATCTAATAGAAAAAATGGATAAATATTTGGGATACCCATCAATAGATCCTCACGGTGATCCTATACCTGATGAAAAAGGAGTAATGCCTGTCCTGCAACAAATTTCGCTAAAAGACCTTGACTTAAAACATAACGCTATTGTAAGTTCAGTCAGTAATCAGACGCCTCAAATGATGGAAATTCTGAATCACCATGGTATAAAAATAGGAACCCCCATAAAAGTGCTTCAATCGTTTTTATTCGACGGATCACTTAAAGTTAAAATTGCAAGACGGCCTGATTGCATAATAAGCGGTTTAGCGGCACAGAATATATTTGTTTATGATAACTGAAAAGCATTTAAGTGAAAAATCCCTGAGCGAGGTGCATGGTAGCGTAGAGACCAAGGAGCAAATTGGTTGGAAAAGAATTTTTTCCTTTTTAGGTCCGGCTTACCTGATTAGTGTGGGATATATGGATCCGGGAAATTGGGCAACAGACCTGCAGGGTGGAAGCAAATTTGGTTATTCATTGATCTGGGTGCTCCTTATGAGTAACCTGATGGCCCTGCTCCTGCAAGGTTTATCTGCAAGGTTGGGTATTGTAAGGGGAAGAGACCTTGCACAGGCTAATCGGGAAGCTTATCCAAAAATTGTAAATTTTACCCTGTATATCCTTGCAGAAATTGCCATTGCCGCCTGCGATTTAGCCGAAGTATTGGGAATGGCAATAGGTATCCAACTGCTAACCGGTTTACCGCTGATTTGGGGAGTATGTTTTACCGTTCTTGACACATTTTTGTTGCTCTACCTCCAGAGACTGGGGATGAGAAAAATGGAAGCGTTCATTATATCCCTGGTTGGAATAATTGCGATTGCATTTCTGATTCAGATAATTTTGGCAAAACCTGATGTTCATGAAATCGTTACGGGTTTCATCCCTCATATTCAAAATAACGAAGCACTATATATTGCCATAGGGATTATCGGTGCCACCGTTATGCCGCACAATTTATATTTACATTCAGCGCTGGTACAAAGCAGGAAATTTGAACGAACAGAACAGGGAATAAGACAAGCCATAAAATTCAACCGCATTGACAGTACCTTGGCTCTGAATCTGGCCTTCCTGGTAAATGCTGCCATACTGGTGGTGGCGGCAACAGTATTTTTTAAAACAGGTAACTCGCAAGTCGCAGAGATCCACCAGGCCTATGTGCTACTTCCTGATTTTTTGGGGAAATTTGCCCCTGTATTGTTTGCAGTAGCGCTTATCGCGGCCGGACAAAGCTCAACTATAACGGGTACACTGGCCGGACAAATTGTAATGGAGGGCTATCTGAGCCTGCGTATTAATCCCTGGTTAAGACGGCTAATTACCCGGTTACTTGCCATTATTCCAACATTAATCGTAATAATTATTTATGGTGATAAACAGATAGATGCGCTGTTGATTCTAAGCCAGGTAATTCTCAGTCTGCAACTCGGTTTTGCTATCATCCCACTGATACATTTTGTAAGTGACAAAACAAAAATGGGCAAATTTGCCATAAAGACGATCACTAAAATTTTGGCTTGGATTGTTGCAGGCGTTCTGTTGTGGTTGAATGTTCAAATGTTAATAGGTCAGTCAATACCTGTTTTTGAAAGTCCTTCCTTGCTGCCTAAAATAATTATCATTGCCGGCGGATTATTTTTCAGCAGTTTACTTCTTTACATAATTGCTGAACCTGCAATTACGCGAAGGAAAATGGCATCATCTATCAAAATACACCCTGAGATGGAAAAAATACAGTTCGAAATACCTATTTACAATAAAATTGCCATAGCGCTTGATTTTTCGGAAAATGATAAAAAACTGATAAGCTATGCAATAGGGCAAGGAAATAAATCCACTAAATATTTTCTATTGCATATTGTGGAAAGTGCATCTGCAAAACTTTGGGGAAGCGAAAGCGATGATTATGAAACCCGAAAGGATCACGCCCAATTAGATGCTTATGTTGCTCAATTAAAAGAAAAAGGTTTTAATGCTTCAAGCCTATTAGGTTTCAGAAACCGGGCGAAGGAAATCGTAAGGTTAGTGAAAGAAAGTGGGGCTGACATGCTGGTGGTTGGTGCACATGGACATACCGGAGTAAAGGACTTAATTTATGGAGAAACTGTAAATTCTGTAAGACATGAATTGAGCATACCCATATTAATGGTAAGCCTCAAAAATGATCATATTTCATGAAATAAAGTATTGGCCGGATCAATTATTTCATCGACAACTGATTTTATTTAAGTCTTTGCATTTGTGATGAAATCTTATCATTCCATTCTACCTGTTTCAGCTCATTTATACTATGGTTAGTTTCGTTGTCATATTGCTTCTGCATAGCAGTTGTTTGTTCGTGTGCCTCATCAAATAAGGAGGACAAGAGTTCAGTATAATTGTCTTTTGTAAAATGCGCTTTTTGAACCATAGTCAGAAAATTCTGAGCCCCGATTCTGGTAATATCAAAGTGATGTTGCTCATGTAATAAATGATATGCGGAATTTACATCAGGTTTCTTCCATGAATCATGCTTTGTAAAAAAAGTGTACACGCTTATATAAAGAAAAATGGTTTTACCATCGTAATTCATTTTAGAATCAAAAGCAAAACCTGAAGCTGTAACCGCTCCGGCAAAGTAATTCATTACCGGCTTTCCTTTAAAGTCCTCCCATTTAAGCGGCCTGTTAAAATCATAATAAATAGTATCACTTTTGGGAGACCCTCTTTTATTTTCAATTGATGCATTGACAATCATCTTTTGTGCAACGCTATAATTGGAAATACAAAAAAATATTGCATATAAAAGAATAATTTTTGGACGGACCATTGTTAGATTTATAAGTAACAAAAATGCAGGGTAAAACCGATATTAAAAAGTTAAAACAAAAGCCTGTCATTTCCTTCGAATTGATGCCCTGAACTTTCTGCATTTCCCATGGAAATTATTTAAATCTGCGTATGAAAGAACTTTATTGTTCTTCTGGGTGAATTCAAAATCAAGAATAAGCTTAATATTGCATATCGAATTTTGAATGATTATTTGCAAAAGCACATTATGGAGTCCCCTATTGACAGGTTACCCCATCTGAAAATAGAATGTGAATTCTCCGGCATCCTGAAGAGTTTTAATTTCAATCGTTTTGATGCTAAACAAGCTTTCGCCGGCTTGGCAGGTTTTATGAGAAAAGGCATAAAATTGAAAAACTGAAGGAAATGGGACAAAAAACTGCAAAGTTCAATTTAGTCAAGCAACACCAGCATTATTTAGCCTTCATGGAAAATTCTTCCACTCTTGTATGGATAACTGATAGAAAAGGAGTTTTAATTTATATGAATAAACGGTTTAAGAAATCATATAATTATACCGATGCTCATTTGAACTGGAAGATCGGAACAATTTCAAAAATTACAGACAGGGAAAAAGTCTTATTACCCAATAAAGAAGTTCTATTAAATAATAAATGTCTTGAATTCGTTCACGAATGGATGGATAAATCTAGGAATGTACATTATTTTAAAACATTTAAATTCCCGATTAAAATAGCTAACGGTGACCGTCTTGAGGCAGGAGAATCGATAGAAATAACCAGGGAATTTTTTACTTTGCAAAATCTCAAAAAAAATAATGAACTTTTCGAATATGCTTCAAAGGCCACAAGGGATGTAATCTGGGACTGGAATCCGGAAGATAATAAAATCAGGAGATTAGGAGGGTTTGAAAATATCTTTGGCTACAGGACGAATGAAATGTTCGAAGAATTTAATTTCAATAAAATCCACGAGAATGATTTACCCCTTGTCCGAAAGATCATAAAAGATTCCCTTAAAACCAATGCTTCCCGATGGCAGATGGAATATAAATACTTATGCGCTGACGGCTCATATAAAAAAGTAATAGACCAGGCTTATATTATCAGGGATGAAAGAGGCAAGCCGGTGAGAATAATTGGCTCAATGCAGGATGTTACAGAAGAACGGGATCTACAAAACAAGGTACTGACTGCAGAAATAAAAAAAAATAAAGATGTTGTTTCTGCTGTAATTGCCGCACAGGAAAAGGAAAGAAATGAACTATCCGCAGAATTACATGACAATGTAAACCAATTATTGGCCGCAACGGTATTGTACCTGAAAACTGCGCAGAAACAGAAGATTATTGATACTAACCTCATTACTCATAGCCTTGATTACGTAGAAAAGGCCATTCAGGAATTACGCAATATCAGCCACAATCTTACACCCTCAGAACTTATTATGAATGGACTTTCAGCTGCACTGAGGGCTTTAGCAGAAAAATTACAAATTTCCAAAAAATACAAGGTTCGCCTGAAAATCGAACTTTCAGACGAAAAGATTGTCCCGAAGGCCGTTCAGCTCGCTCTTTATCGCATCGTTCAGGAAGAAGTCAATAATATTCTTAAACATTCCAGGGCATCCAAAATAGATATTCAATTATTGGAAAAAGATAACAATATTTTACTTGAGGTTTCAGATAATGGCAAAGGGTTTGACCTTTCAAAAATTAAACTGGGATTAGGTATAACAAACATAAATAACCGTGCTGAAAATTTCGGAGGATTTGCAGAACTTTCTTCTTCACCAGGAAAGGGGTGTACCTGGCTCGTAAAGATTCCCATAAACTGAAGTAATTAAAAAAAGCTTATTTGATGGTCTTCAATAAAGAATCAATATAATCACTTTATTCCTAATTGAATTTCTGCCCTTTCCGCAATTTCCACTTCTGAAATTCTCATCATACACTTGAAGTGGCTCAATGGGCATTTCGGAAAACCAATTTTGCTGCATGGCCGGCACCATAGTTTATTCACCTGAAAAACTTCATAGTCCGTTTTATATGGATACATACCAAATGATGGTACTGTATTTCCCCAAATTGAAAAAATCGTTTTATGGAAAGCAGCGGCTATGTGCATTAGTCCCGTGTCGTGACTGATTACCAGTTTAGATTTCCTGATGATATCCGCAGATTCATTCAGAGAAAATTTTCCACAGGCATTATAAATTTTAACCGGATCTGCAGCAGCGATTTCTGATCCATTTTCAATATCATCCTCACCCCCCAATAGGACAATTGGATATTTTATATCACCACACAATTTTTTCAACTTTTCGACAGGAAATTTTTTTGTAAAGTGGGCAGCCCCGATGGCAATTGCAATAAATCCATGTGTATGCGAAAAGGGAATTTCTGAATTATTGACTTCATCCTTTTCAGGGATGAAATAATCAAGCCCTTTGCCATCATTATCTACATTGAAAGGCTTTACCGTTTCCATATACCTGTCAACTATGTGTTTGCCCGGCATTAAATTTATTTTAAAGTTTGTATAGATCCATTTTCTGGCATTTAACTTATTGAAAGAAAAAAAAGGAATGCCTTTTAGAGCCTGTTTTATTCTTAACGTCCGGAGATTATTATGCAAATCAATAATGGCATCGAATTTTTCTGCTTCAAGTATTTCAATAGTATCAAGGATATCTTCATCAAGCGAAATCACTTTGTTTAAATAAGGATTCGATTCAACAATTCCGGAAAAAGCTTTCTTTGTTAAAAAATAAAGTTCTGCTTCAGAATACTTTTTTCTTACGCATCGTATAACCGGAGTAGTTAAAACTATGTCCCCTATAGAAGAAAACCGGATAATGAGAAATTTCATTTCTAAAATAATTTTTGGCGCAAATTGTGCCTGGCACTAGCCGCAAAAGAACTTATTCTATCTAGCTGAATTAAAACCTACAAAAACTTACGATATAAATTCTATATCACATCTCTACGTAGTCCAGATCTTTATGAAAAGTTTCTTTCGTAGAAACAACGGCATAAATGCTGATGATCATTACAACAACCCCGGTAAGCAATCCACTGAAGGTATAAGTGTAATAATGTTGCAACCCGTTAAAAAGCAAAAGCATAAGCGGCAAGGAGCCGCGAACCATATTCGGTATTGTGGTCGCAGCGGTAGCCCGAAGGTTAGTCCCAAATTGTTCTGCACCCATGATAACAAAAATTGCCCAAAACCCTGTTGCAAAACCCAGCCCGGCCGTGATCCAATAAAGATGATGTGCAGAACTAGACGGCGATTGCATGAAATATAATGCGATCATTATTATTGTTAATGCATAGAAAACATAAAGTGCCTTTTTCCTGCTTTTTAGCAACTGGCTGAGTACACCCGCTGATATATCTCCGATCGAAATAGCAATATACGCATACATAGTTGCTTTCCCCGGGCTAACTTCTTCAGACATACCGAAGTTCCTGGCAAACTTATTGGAAAAGGCGATGAGAATTCCGATCACATACCAGGTAGGAAGCCCCAACAGGATGCTGTATGCATATTTTTTAAACCTTTCTTTATTATTAAATAACATAAAAAAGTTACCTTTTGAAACACCTTTTTCCATTGCTTTATACATTCCGGATTCGAACACACTTACACGCATTAAAAGCAATAAAATTCCCAGACCGCCTCCAATAAAATAACAATTTCTCCATCCATAATGCTGCGAAATAAAAAAAGCGACAACGGCACCTGTCAGGCCAATACCGGCAACTACAGATGTAGCAAGTCCCCTTTGTTCCTTTTTCAGAAGTTCTGAAACCAGCGTAATGCCAGCTCCAAGTTCACCGGCAAGCCCGATGCCTGCAACAAATCTTGCAATTGTATATTGTGGAACAGTCTGAACGAATCCGTTCGCAATGTTTGCAATTGAATAAAGAATAATTGAGCCAAAAAGAACCCGTAATCTGCCTTTTTTATCTCCCGCCACGCCCCAGATAATTCCTCCTATTAAGAGACCGAGCATTTGAATACCAATGATTAGCTCACCCTTCTTATCAATTTCAGTTTCATTGAGACCAAGTGAGCGAAGGCTGGGAATTCGGACAATATTAAAAAGCAGCAGATCATATATATCCACGAAATAGCCAAGCGCTGCAACAATAACAGGTATAGAAAAAACTGCAACATGCTTCCTGTCCATACATTTTAAATAATTATTTTTTACTTTTTTTTGGGACAAAGACTTTCCAAAGAACAGGAATTGTTGTTACTGCAATAATTCCTATCACAATTACTTCAAGGTGTTCTTTCAAATCGAAATTAAATTCCCGCAATACAAATGTTTGGAGAAAATGCCCGGCTACCAGCATACTTCCAACCCAGAGAATTGATCCGGTGACATTGTAAAAAATGAATTTTTTCCAGTCCATTAACACGATCCCGGCTACTATTGGCGAGAAAGTGCGCACAAAGGGTACAAATCTTCCCAATACCAATGCAACTCCCCCATTCCTTTCGTAAAATTCGTGAGCTTGTATGAGGTATTTTTTCTTAAACAGGAATGAATCTTTTCTTTCGAACAGAAATGGACCACTTTTTCTTCCAAACCAATAGCCAACAAAATTTCCCAGGATACCTGCAGCAGATATCATGACCCACAAAAGGCCCAAATCCACAAAATCACTACCGGTTGGGAACAGTGCGGCGCTAACAATTCTGTCACTAAAAATTCCGGTTACAAACAATAAGGCATCGCCCGGTAAAAAAAAGCCAGCAAACAAACCTGTTTCCGCAAAAACAATAAAAAGTATCATCCATAACCCGCCATGTTCAATATAAAATTGCGGATTGAGCAAGTCTTTAAAACCAATCCCTAAGATATACATAAAGTTCACCTAATAAAATTTAAAATATTTGAAAACCTTTTCGATTATATAAAGAAACAACAAAGATTCATAAAAGAAACAGAAATATGAGTTATTCTGGAATAAATGCTAAAGCTTTTTCCCGGTCAAATTCACCCTCCCAGCTTGCAATAACGCAACTGGCCAAAGTATTTCCGATTACATTCACTGAGGTACGCGCCATATCCATCAACTCATCAATACCTAATATTGCCATAACAGGCCATACAGGAAGACCGAATGAAGATACAGTACCTAACAGGATAATTAAAGAAGCCCTTGGAACACCTGCAACTCCTTTGCTGGTAAGCATAAGTGTGAGTCCCATAACAATTTGGGTTATGATTGGCATATGAATTCCAGCAGCCTGGGCTACAAAAACACTTGCCAGGGATAGATACAGGCAGGTTCCATCCAGGTTAAAGGTGTAGCCTGCAGGAATCACGAATGAAACAATTTTTTGAGGTACTCCAAATTTCTCCATATTTTCCATAGCTATTGGCAATGCTGATTCTGAACTTGTCGTTGCAAACGCAATAGATACAGGTCCTGATACTGCCTTAATAAATTGCCGGATAGGAATTTTCATGAGATACGCAATAGAAAAAAGAACAAGACCTACAAAAACAATTAGTGATGTATAAAGCGTAAGCAACAATTTCAAAAGGGACGAGAGAATATCAAGACCCAAATGCCCTACCGTAACTGCGATGGCGGCTCCTACGCCAACGGGAGCAAAATACATGATGAGATTGGTAAATTTAAACATGGTTGCTGCAAGGCTCTCAGAAAATTGCAACATCGGTTTTCGCTTTTGTTCATTAACCATGGCAAGGCCAATTCCAAAAATGACACTAAACACCACTATGGGCAGCACATCACCATTATACATTGATTTAATAATATTCTCCGGAAATACATCTAATATTAAATCCTGCCAGGTTTGATTTACTATTTTTGGCAATTCCTGGTGAAAGGTGGCGGGAATATGTATCCCCACTCCTGCTTTCGACAGGTTTATGGCAACCAAACCAATGATCAATGCAAAAGTAGTAACAACTTCAAAGTATACGATCGATTTCCATCCCATTCTCCCAACCTGTTTCAAATCTGAATGACCGGCTATACCAACAACAAGAGTGGAAAATAAAATCGGGGCAATTATCGTTTTCACCATCCTCAAAAATATCTGGCTTAATACTCTAAGATTTTGGGCAAATAATGGAAAGTCCAGTCCAACCTCCACCCCTATCACCATACTGGCCAATATCCATGTCGTAAGTGATTTTTTATAAAAGGCAAAAAGAACAAAGGAGGTTATAAAAACCCATCTCATTATTTTCAGGAAGATTGGCGAAATACTATTAAAATCATAAATAGCAATAAAATGAAAAATAGCAACTATCGTAAGCATAGTAAGAAGAAGCAAAAAACTTTTCCTTTTATCCATAAAAACTGTTAAGCTGAGAATTCTTCAAAACTAAACAATCATACGTGAAATCATATGCTTACAGATTTAGAACATTTCTTTAACGGGGATAATCAGTAAAAATCTTTTTGTCAGGTATTTAATTTATTCATTACTTTTCCTGATCTTTAATAAAAACCAACTACCATTATGAGTTTGTTCATCAGGAAACCAATGGATACATTGATGCTGGAAGCGTCGGAAACAGGTAGCCATACCCTAAAGCGTACACTTGGTCCTCTTTCTTTAATTGCATTAGGTATTGGAGCCATTATAGGTGCAGGATTATTTTCTATAACCGGTTTGGCGGCAGCTAATAATGCGGGCCCCGCAATAACCATTTCATTTATCGTTGCCGCGGTTGGTTGCCTTTTTGCGGGGCTATGCTATGCCGAATTTGCGTCAATGATTCCTGTGGCAGGCAGTGCCTACACTTATTCGTATGCCACTATGGGGGAGTTTTTAGCCTGGATTATTGGTTGGGACCTGGTTCTTGAATATGCAGTTGGGGCCGCAACAGTGGGAATTAGCTGGAGTCGTTACCTGGTGAAATTCCTTGAAGGATTTGATATAGCTCTTCCCCATAACCTGACTGTTGGTCCATGGGATGGAGGCATCATTAATCTGCCTGCAGTTTTTATTATTGTTTTAATGAGTTCCTTGTTAATGAAGGGCACACAGGAAAGTGCAACCGTAAATGGAATTATCGTTTTTTTGAAGGTTTCGGTAGTCATCGTTTTTATTACCCTAGGGTGGAAATATATTAATAATGCTAACCTTAACCCATACCTGATACCCGCAGATGTTCCCGGTCATGAAAGTTTTTTTGAACATGGCTGGGGAGGAATTATCAGGGCTGCCGCTATTGTATTTTTTGCTTATATAGGATTTGATGCAGTAAGCACAGCGTCGCAGGAAGCAAAAAACCCAAGGAAAGATATGCCGATTGGAATTCTCGGTTCTCTTGCAATTTGCACGGTACTTTATATTTTATTTGCTCATGTTTTAACCGGTGTAACCAGTTACCGAAATTTTGCAGGGAAAGATGGAATAGCACCTGTTGCTCTTGCTATTGAGAAAATGGGGACCACGGACGCAACTGGTATGATTCATCCTGATTATCCGTGGCTCAACCGGGCAATCCTGGTGGCTATTCTTGCAGGATATTCCTCCGTAATTTTAGTGATGCTAATGGGCCAAAGCAGGGTCTTCTACAGTATGAGTAAAGATGGATTAATTCCCAAGATATTTTCGACTGTAAACCCAAAAACACAAACACCCGCCAAAAGCAATTTGCTGTTCATGATATTTGTGAGCCTTTTTGCTGCGTTTGTTCCGGCAAGAGTTGTGGGAGAAATGACGAGCATCGGTACCCTTTTTGCCTTCATACTTGTATGTGCAGGAATATGGGTAATGAGGAGGAAAATGCCTGAACTTCCCCGGGCTTTTAAGACACCACTTGTTCCGCTTGTTCCGATCCTGGGTATTATAACCTGTCTTTTTATGATGGTTTTTTTACCTGCTGATACATGGGTTCGGCTGATTGTTTGGATGCTTATAGGCCTCGATATTTACCTGGTTTATGGGGTTAAGAATAGCTTGCTGGGGGATGGGACAGATAACCGCAGGGGGATGAAAACGGCCAGGCTTGTAGGAATTGCATTGAGCGTTTTGTTATTAATCGTTGGATTTTTACACCAGGTTTCTGCAGGTTTTGATAGCGATTACACCCTTCTGATTATATCAATTGCTTTTGGTTTGTTTCATATTTTTCTTTATTTAAAAAACATTGTAAAATTTAAAGACACCGAGCAAAAAATTTAGATTTATTGCCTTGTCAAATAGCTTTTCCTGGTAATAACATTTAGTGAACAACCACATTCATAGAATGTGGCTTTGATGAAGTCGGGCTTGCATCAGATACGAGATATTTTACCAGCACTTTTATAAGCAGTAATGCGATGTTCCAAAGCCGTATTGTACAACCAGCGGCAGAGGTTGAATTGGTGTTCAATAGATTCACCTTGCAACCTGGTGGGATAAATCCGATATTTATAAGATTTAATCACTTTAACAAAAATAATGTAAAACAAAATATACCATAACCACCAGCAAAGCAGGTGGTTTTCTAATTAAGAATAAAACCAGGGCAAACAATTCAATAATTCTAAGCACAACGCAACAAAAAAGCGGCATATTTTTAGTGCCGCTTTTTTTTATCAAAGGAATAAATCCTAAAAAGGAAGATCATCTGCAGGTTCTCCCATATCGGCTGTATTCGGCATCTTCGCATTTGAACTGGAATAAGAATCGGAAGATGAAGAATCGGAAGATGAAGAATCGGAATTAGCATTTCCTGAGTTATTATCCGTTCTCCCGCCTAAAAGTTGTATTTCACGTACTCTCATCCTTAAAGTGGCCGAAGCCTGGTTTTCTTTGTTCAAATAGCCGTCAGCTTCCGGTGAACCTTCTGCAAAAACCAATTGTCCTTTTTTCAGGTAAGGGGAAATTGCAGTTCTGTCACTCCAGTAAGCACATTCTACCCACGTGGTGCGTTCCCTTGGAGCGCCTGTAGAATCCTTAAATTTTTCAGTATGGGCCACACTGAAATTAATTACGTTTTTTCCGTTTACTTCTTTCACGATGCAATCTTTACCAAGATTACCGATGATTTGTAATTTAATCATGACTTTGTTTTTTAAATTGTTAATCGATGTATCTGAACGGCTTCATTCAAATTGTAAGAATGAAGCGAAATCTAATGCCTGATCGCAAACCTAATTCATTTTCTTCTTGAGAGAGCTAACCTGGTCCTGCAGGTTACTAACAAGATTTGCCAATGAATTCATATCCCACCGCTGCTGCTGGGTAACTTTATTGATCGCAGCCTGTGCCTGCCACATTTCCAAAACATCCGCTGTATTTACCTGGTAAGGTTGGTAAGCCGGATTATCACTTACTAAAGTGAGTTTGCTTTTATTCTTATTGCTTTTTACTACTCTTTTGTACACTATGCCTTCACTCTTGCTAACCACTATACATGCTGTATTATTTTTTACATCCTCGATATCTTCCACTTTTTCCCCAACAATTATGCTGCCGCTTGGTGTTGGCATCATACTATCTCCAATAATCTCAAATGCACGGTATGTTCCTCCGGTGAGCATAGGTAAAGTAAAGGTATTAAGCTCGTCAATAAATTCAGCATCGGCATAACCAGCCAGGTATCCTGCTGCGGCTTTTACCGGTACAAAATGTATGATGTTCCTGTCAGCGTTCATCATCTTGAGTTGCCTTCTTTTTGCCAAATAGCTTGCACCTTTGGATTCACTGAGATCATGAAGTAGCAATTCGTCAAGCGTAACTTTAAATATCTCGCTTACAATTTCGAGAACGTCAGTTCGCGGCTCTGCCCGCTCTTCTTCATAAGCACCAATAAGGGAGCGCTTGATGCCTAATTTAGACGCAAATTCTTCCTGTGTCCATCCACGGAGCTTGCGTAAATATTTTAGATTGAGTCCTGCTATTGCCATAGAAGCTAATTTATTTAGGCAAAAATACTAATTCTTTTAGTTTTACCAAATTTATTTTTTCTTCCTATTTTCTATGATTGTAAATTTAATTAACCGATGATTTGCTTTTTAAAATTTATTTGAATATTTAAACTGATGAAAAAGATTATAACCACATTTTTTTTCCCCATATATTTTACATTCTTTAATGTGGGATTATATGGCGCACCAATTGATTGGCTGAAGAAAACCGGATTATCAAATCTAAAATCAAATATTCATAGAGTTTTTGCTGATACAGGCATTGTGCTTGTTAAAATTGCTAATGATACACCTAAACTTATTTCAAATCAATTTCAATTTACAGAAGGGCCAGCCTCGGATGCAAAAGGGAATATTTATTTTACAGACCAGCCCAACAATTGTATCTGGGAATATGATACAAATGGAAAATTAACGATCTTCATGAATCACGCAGGTCGCTCAAATGGAATGTATTTTGATACCAAAGGAAATCTGATTACCTGTGCCGATGAAAAGAATCAATTATGGTCTATTAGCCCGAAAAAGAATGTTATAATAATTCTTGGTAACTTCAAAGGAGGGATTTTTAATGGCCCTAATGATGTGTGGGTAAATCCCGTAAATAATGGAATTTATTTCACAGATCCATATTATAAAAGGGGGTATTGGAAAAGTGACCATCCGCATATGAGGGCGCAACGTGTTTATTACCTTGCAGGAAATAAAAAAAAACCGGTTATAGTTGAGGAAGCCCTTCAAAAACCCAATGGATTAATCGGTAGCCCGGATGGCAAAATCTTATACATAGCTGATATAGAATCCAACAAAACCTATAAGTACGCCATTAATAGGTATGGCAGCCTTTCCAATAAACAACTTTTTGTGAACCAGGGATCAGACGGAATGACAATTGATAATGATGGTAATATTTATTTAACAGGGACGGGTGTGACTGTATATAACAAGGAAGGAAAATTAATTCAACAGATTCCGGTGCCTGAGCCCTGGACAGCGAATGTGTGTATTGGAGGAAAAAATCATGATACCCTCTTTATTACTGCTTCAAAATCATTTTATAAGTTGCCTCTACATTCAAAAAAAGTCGATTAAGATTTCCAGAAGAGTTATTTTATATATCTTACCAAAATATTGCACGATAGTTTTGAGGGAATTTGGCTTAGTTACCCGACCTGGATTCGAACCAAGACAAACAGAATCAGAATCTGTCGTACTACCGTTATACTATCGGGCAATGAACGTCCAAAATTAAGGATTATTGAAGTATTTTTCCTTTCCGGAAAAGGAAAATAACGGTAAAATTAAATTTGAGTTACTAACTTTAGCAAATTATAAAAAAACAATAAGAACTTTACGTCTATACCAAATTCCCTATTATGAAGCCGATTACAATTAGTTTTCCCAGTGTTTATGAAACAGCTTTTGGTAATACCGAAAATTCAGCAAAGGACCTCTTAAACGGATTAAAGGTTAAGAGGAACGAAACGTGGTACCTCGTAGGCAATATGGCTAAGAGAAGCGCCATCAATGCCGGTCGTATTGTAAATGCTGCTCCTTTAGAAGAGGATTTTGATATACTTTTCAGGTCATCCATGGTGAATATATTGGATAAGGTGAAGCAACCTTTTACCGTAACAACAGGTTTCCCGCTTTCTACCTATAATGTTTATAAAAATGACGCGCAGCAATTTCTCGGCCGCAGGCATTTCCTGGTTGAATACGATGCAAGCACATTTAATGTGAAGGGCGGTATTAAAAAAAATACTTTCGAAGTTGACACCTTTGATGTAATTCCTGAAATAGTTGGCGGAATTATTGGTTTAAAGAAAACCTTACCTGACATCGCTAATGAAAATTTTATTGCGATAAGTTTTGGATTTGGAACAGTGGAAGGCGGCTTTGCAACTTCTGACGGTTTGGTTCACCGCACATGCTTTAGTTCGCATGGCATACGCTATGTAATAGGTAACCTTGCACGTGAGCTGAATATCAATTATTACCTTGAAATGAAGAATGAGCACCAGATGGATGAGGCCTTTGTAAAGGGATCAATTTTTGCCAACAGGCGCCGAATCGATTTGAAAGAAATGAGGATTACCTTACTTCGCCAATATTATAAGGAAGTAGTTTCGCCTCTGATGCGGCAGCATTTCACAGATGGAGACCTGGAACAATGTTCAAAAATCTATTTATTAGGTGGAGGTGCCCATTATAATGAACTTACGGATGCGGTAGCTGAGGAATTTCATGGATTTATTCCTGTAGAAGTTGTTCCCCAACCTGAAATTATAGCAAGCATTGGGTATTTATATAATTCCCTGCGCGTTTCAGATAATAATCCTTCCCGCTGTATTGGCATTGATATTGGAAATGCTACTACTACAACTTCCATTTTTGAACAGGTATAGCATTAATAAATCCTAACTTCTCATCATGAAACCATTTTTTCTCTTTAATAAAAGGTTTTATATCCCGCCGGGTATTGAGGTGAGCGGTAATTTCGTTTCCGAAAAAGAAGGTGGAATTGGCGGAATCATAAATGGTGATGTTACCGTGAATGCAAAGCTAATTATCGAAAAGCAGGGGATTATCAATGGGGAAATCCGGGTAAAGGATATCATCGTAAAAGGGAAAGTGAATGGGAATATCCATTGCACAGGAAAAATAATCACTTCAAAAGATGCTGTAGTTTCAGGTAATATTTATGCTGCAGAAGCTGTAATTGATAAATTCAGTATTGTAAAAGGAGTCTTTGCCCACATCAACCGGAAAAAGGAAAATCTGGAAGATCTTGCTATTGAAAATGCTTCAGCCGAAAGCCCGGTTATCCCTGATAATTTTCTACCGGATGAACCCCAGCAAAACTGGTTTTAATTATAGAACACAATAAAAAACTTCTGGTGATTTCCTTTTTAGCGAATTAGTCTATCTTTCTCACTTTCTTTTAACATCTTTAATTTTGCATTTCCCGTATATGAATCAAATTAAAATAAAATGAAATCCATAGCACTATTATTTTTCTCAACCACCCTAATGATTGCGCTAACATCCTGTGCTCAAAAATCAGAAAATAAAATGATGCCTTCAGCAGAAAAGAAGACTGATCTTGCGAAATATAGTAAGGCCTATTTTGCTGCGGGTTGCTTTTGGCATGAAGAAGCGCTATTTGAAAGCGTGAAAGGAGTGAAAGAAGCAATCTCAGGGTATGCCGGCGGTACTACCTCAAGCCCTACCTATGAAGATGTAGAAACTGGTAATACGGGCCATGCTGAAAGCGTTGAAGTCTATTACGATCCAAACCAAATTTCTTACCAGACCCTTTTGACTGTTTATTTTGCCGGCCAAAATCCCACACAGGTGAATGGGCAGGGCCCCGACCTTGGAACCCAATATCGATCCATAGCATTTTATACAAATGACAACGAAAAAAAGGAAATAGTGAGTTATATTCATAATATGGATGCTTCCGGAAAATATAATGCACCTATAGCGGCCCAGGTGATGCCATTAAAAAAGTTCTGGCCGGCAGAAGCCTATCACCAGGATTATATTTCAAAAAACCCGGATGGAGGCTATGTTCAAAATGTTTCAATTCCGGAAATCAGGGAATTTCAAAAAGAGTTTCCCCAACTGATAAAACCGGATCATAAGTTTTAATATCTTTATTTTTGCAAAAGGAATAAAAATTTGCACAACTTATATTTGGGAAAATTTTTTAAATTTGAGTTTTTAATTGTTCATCATGAAGCAAGTTCAAATTTTAGTTTTGCTGCTTTTTATTTTTTCCACCTTAAAAGCACAGGATGATCATTTATCAATACAGGGTGATTCCGCCCAACTTATTAACTTATTAAGGCAAAACAAAATTCATTTGAATGGAAAAAATACGCCCACGTTTGGTAATGAGTTTCTTGCCTTCAATACCGAAAAAAAACCAAAATATCTTTATGAAACAGATTTGGGGAAAGTATATGCCATGCCCCCAGATAATATGCCTTGCCTGAAACCAAATTTCCATTCAAGAATGCCGGTTGACAAAACAGCTCCGAGTTTTTCTATGCCTAATCCACTGAAAGAATATAAATAATTCTTTGCCCAAATACAAATTATTTCCTTCCTAAAGTTTCATCTGATTTTTTGCTTTAGCTTCAGGTTGCAGCAAATAAAAAATTGAAGCCTTTTTCATCATGAAACAAATTATCCCCGGCTTTCTATTGATCCTGATTTTCATAACATTACCTGGTATTTCCATTTCCCAAAAAACTGATAAAAAGTTGAAAAGAGAAATCCAACAAATATTGGTTGGCTTTCATGGAGAAGCAGGCGTTTATGTTCATGATCTCAGGAAGAATAAGACAGTTGTTATTAATGCGGATTCAATTTTTCCGACAGCAAGTATGGTAAAAATTCCAATCCTGATAGGATTAATGGATAAAATAGAACGGGGTGAACTGCAATATCACCAGGAAATGGTTTATAAAGATTCCCTTCTGTATCCCGGAGTTGATATTCTTGGTTCATATAAGAGCGATGAAAAAATTGAATTGAGCAAAGTGATGATGCTTATGCTTACGATGAGTGATAATACCGCCAGCCTGTGGCTCCAAAGTATTGCAGGAACCGGCACCCGCATCAACGAACTGATGGATAGCCTCGAAATTAAAGTAACCCGCGTAAATAGCCGCACACCGGGAAGGGAAGATAATAGGGCCGAATACGGCTGGGGTCAGACAACACCTTATGAAATGGCAACTCTTATGGAGAAAATCGTAAAGGGCGAAGTGATTAATAAAGAAGCCAGTTCCAGGATGCTACGACTGTTGGGAAGAAACTACTGGGATGAAGAGGCAATTTCCCAAATTCCGTCTGATGTTTTTATTGCCAGTAAGAGTGGCGCAATTGATGCCAGTAGAAGTGAGGTGCTTTTTGTAAATGGAAAGCGTTGCCGCTATATTTTCTGCATTTGCACCAATCATAATATTGATCAAACCTGGGACGAAAAGAATGAAGCATGGGAGCTGAGCCGCAAACTTTCGAGGCTTTTGTGGGAATGGTATAATAACTGATGCCTCATACTTGATACCCCATAGCTGATACCTAATACCTAATACCTGATACCTAATCACCAATCCCTTATTTTTGCAAAAATTTTTTATATGCAGGTACTTCTGATAACACATAATTTATTACGCTGGTTCGTTTTGCTATTTGGAATCTGGACTGTATTGAATGCCCTCAGTGGTTTATCAGGCAAGAAAGAATATTTAGGACCTGACAGTCGGAGCAATTTTTTCTTCATGTTAAGCATGGATATTCAATTATTAGTTGGTTTAAGCCTATACTTTGCAGGCGGATGGTTTGACAAATTAAAACACCTTGGCGAGTATATGAAAGATCCTGCCTTGCGCTTCTTTACTATGGAGCATGAGTTTATGATGATAATATCCTGGATTTTGGTACATGTTGGCAGAGTAATGGTAAAAAAAGCTAATTCTTCACCTGCAAAATTCAGAAGAAGCCTCTTTTTTTTCGGAATATCATTATTACTTATACTAATTTCTATGCCATGGCCGTTTAGAGAAGCAGTGGCAAGACCGTGGCTCAGATGGTTTTAGTGAATTGGTACGAAAATATTAAAAATGTGCATTGAGAAATTAAGACGTTCATGAAGGTTGAAAAAAAAGAAAAACCCATTATCCTGGTTACTAATGATGATGGTATAACAGCTCCGGGTATACGTAATTTAGTAGAAGCTGTCAAAGATTTAGGTACTGTGATTGTGGTGGCCCCCGACAAGTTTCAAAGTGGAATGGGACATGCTATTACTATTGGAATTCCCTTAAGGCTTAATAAGATGGAAGATTTGTTTGAAGGCATAGAAGCCTGGCAAACAAGTGGCACCCCTGTGGATTGTGTAAAACTGGCCGTAGATAAAATATTACACCGTAAGCCGGATATTTGTCTAAGTGGAATAAACCATGGCGCCAATCATTCCATTAATGTAATTTATTCCGGAACTATGAGTGCTGCCATGGAAGCTTCGATAGAAAGTATACCATCCATCGGTTTTTCATTGCTAGATTACAAATACGAAGCAGATTTTGCACCAGCCAGGTATTATGTTCATAAAATTGTTAAAAGCCTGCTGAAAACAAAAATGGATAGGCATCTTCTGCTAAATGTAAACATACCTTCCGTACCTCTTGATGAATTACAGGGGGTGAAGGTTTGCAAACAGGCTTATGCCAAATATGATGAGGACTTTGATGAGCGGGTTGATCCTCATGGTAAAAAGTATTATTGGCTGACTGGAGAATTCAAAAATTTTGATAAGGGTAAAGACACTGACGTCTGGGCGCTGGAACACAATTATGTAAGTGTGGTTCCTGTTCAGTTTGACCTTACCAATTACCAACTGAAAAAAGAACTGGAAAAAACCTGGGATATCCTATGATCTTCAAAAAAGATAATTTCAAATTTGGAATGTTAGTAGGCCTGATTGCGCCATTTATTGGTTTTTCAATTTATAAATTTATTAAGTTTAAAGAATTCAGTCTTTCTGATATGCTCCAATACCTCAGGTCAAATCCTAATTTGATTTCGGTATTCATCAGCGTTTCTTTATTGGCGAATGCAGCGATATTCACCTTTTATATCAGTGGCCACCGTGATAATACGGCAAAAGGTATCTTCACCATAACGATTATCTATGCGATAATTGCATTTGCATTCAAGTATTTTTAAACAGGCAGCATTATTAGCCATAAGGAAAGCTTCCTTCTCTCATTAATTTATAGGGCGTTTCCCCAACAGGATTTCTGATTATCTTTAAATATTCATTCGATTTTAAAGCACCATGAAATATTATATTATTGCAGGAGAAGCTTCGGGAGACCTGCATGGCAGCAATCTTATTAAAGAAATTAAGAAACTTGACCCGGAAGCCACGATCTGGTGTTGGGGAGGAGATAAAATGGAAGCCGCCGGGGGTACACTGGTAAAACATTATAGAGATCTCGCCTTTATGGGTTTCACCGAAGTGGTGAAGAATCTGTTTGTTATAATGGGGAACATAAAATTTTGCAAAAGGGACATTGAACATGATAAACCAGATGTAGTAATCCTCATTAATTATTCTGCTTTTAATTTACGGATAGCCAGGTTCACTCATCAAAAAAAATACAAAACTATTTTTTATATTTCTCCACAGGTGTGGGCATGGAAAGAAAGCAGGGTGAAGATTATCAAAAAATATGTTGAAAAAATGATTGTGATTCTTCCTTTTGAAAAACAGTTTTTCAAAAAATGGAATTATGATGTTGAATACGTAGGACACCCACTGGTAAAAGTAGTCGAAAATTATAAGAAGGAGCATAATACCTTCAGGCAGGAACCAAACATCATAGCTTTGCTGCCGGGGAGCCGCCGGCAGGAGATCCAAATAAAGCTACCGGTCATGCTCGAAGCCTCGCGAAATTTTCCTGAATACACTTTTGTAGTTGCCAAAGCGCCTTCCGTTGAAGATGATTTTTATATGCCCTTTCTTGCGCCCTATAGCAATGTAAAAGTAGTATCCGATGGCACCTATTCGCTCCTGATGCAGGCAAGAGCAGCCTTGGTCACTTCAGGGACAGCCACGCTCGAAACAGCTCTATTTGGTGTACCGGAAATTGTATGTTATAAGGCAGGAACCTTATCCTACCAAATTGCAAAGAGACTCGTAAAGCTCAAATATATTTGTCTTGTGAACTTGATCATGGATAAAGAGGTGGTAAAGGAATTAATTCAAAATGAGTTGACTTCTGAAAATATTACCAGGGAATTAAAAGGGATATTATTTGATACCTTGAAAAGGGAGAGAATAGAAACAGATTATGTAGCATTAAGAAATTTATTATCTGAAGGTGGTGATGCCTCTGCTAATGCAGCAAAGATTATTTTTGATTTTGTAAAAGGCCAATAGGCAGGCAGAGTCGTGCAATCTGAAATAGACAAGATATAAAATAAAATACCTCATACCTCATGCATCATACCTCATACCTGATACCTTAATTTCAAATCTGACACAACATGCCCAATAACATAAAGATTATAAAAACAGAGATACTTTCACAGAAATGGTCTACTCTTAAAGAAGTGACTTTTAAATATTTAATGAAGGATGGAACGTGGCAAACACAAACGCGGGAAGCTTTTGGCAGAGGTAATGGAGCAGCTATTTTATTATATAATAAAGAACAAAAAAGCATTGTCCTGACCAGGCAGTTTAGGTTACCTTCTTATATAAATGGTAATGAAACGGGTATGCTCATAGAAGCATGCGCAGGCTTACTGGATAATGAAAATCCTGAAGATTGCATAGAAAGAGAAACAGAAGAAGAAACCGGATACAGGATAAATAATGCACAGAAAATTTTTGAAGTTTATATGTCACCTGGTGGCGCTACAGAAATGTTATATTTCTTTATCGCTGAGTATTCGCAGCAAATGAAAGTACACGAAGGAGGCGGTGTTTCTTATGAACAGGAAAATATTGAAGTATTGGAAATGAATATTGATGATGCACTAAAAATGATTGAAACCGGTGAAATAAGAGATGCAAAAACTATTATGCTGTTACAATATGTTAGGCTGAAGAATATTTTATAAAAGAAAAATTTAATCTGGTTGTATAGGATCTTAGGAGTATGTATTAATCCACGGGTCAGGAAATTATTGATCCTGAAAAAATAAAGATTCACCAACAGAAGGTTTTCTTTCGGAATTAATACTTTCCTTCGTTTCTTCGTTGTTCTTAAGTAAAAAGCGGATGAGCGTTAGATTAATAACCCTTGGGTTATTTATTTTTTTATACCATATAAGTAGCGCACAGGCTATCCGTCTAAAGATTTCCGTAATCACTTCCGGTAAAGATTCCCTGACAAATGCTACGATCCAGGTTCATTCCGTACCTGATAGTTTGTTATTACAATCGCAAATCAGCAATGCCCATTCAAACACATTTTTAGTGGCTCCATTTGCAAAATACTTTGTAAAAGTTTCCGCTATAGGTTTTGAAACCAGGTATAAAACCATTACTATCGCCAATAAACCGTTATCTGTTACTATTGAACTTACGGCAAAAAGCAATACGCTGGATACGGTGAAGGTTGTTGAGAAGAAACCTCTAATAAAACAGGAGGATGATAAGACCATTGTAGATGCTGAAGTACTTGCCAACAGCAGCACAAACGCATATGAAATTTTGGAGAAAACGCCCGGTACTGTTGTTGACCAGGATGGAAATGCTTATCTAAATGGCTCTACTCCTGCTTCAATATATATAAACGGCAGGGAGATGAAAATGAGCACTAATGACATTGCCACCATATTAAAGAGCCTGCCAGCCGGTAGTGTTAGTAAAATAGAAATAATAAGAACACCATCTGCAAAATACGATGCTGCCAGCAGCGGGGGTATTATAAACGTCGTATTAAAAAAAGGAATTAATATTGGAACTACAGGCAGTGTGAATGCAAGATATGACCGGGGAGAATATGGAACAATATCCTCTGGCTTTAGCATTTATAAAGGCATTGGTAAAATCAATTCTTATTTTTCCTACCAATATACTAGCAGAAATTATTATGAGGACATTCAATCCAACCGGGATATTAATGTTGATACATTACTTATGCAAAAATCTTCAATAAAATATTCCACTAAGACAAATTACATCAGCGGTGGTATTGATTATGCGTTTAACAAACAATTTAATATCTCAAATGACCTGCGACTAACTGCCAATTCCAATAGTAGTAACGGTGTGAGTGAAAATGAATTTAGTAGTACAAATATTCAGAATGAGTTTTTTAAAAGCCAAACACCCATTATCAACAAGGGTAATGGTTTGCTTGTCACCAATACGCTTTCGTCAAAATATAAAATTGATTCTCTTGGCAGCGAATGGAATAATGAGTTTGACTATACTTACTCTAAAAATAATAACACCCAATCATACACAAACAACTTCCTGGTCCCTGATTCTCCTGTTGTGACGGGAAATGGAAATAACAACATGACGTCTGAAGTTTTTGCCCTAAAATCAGACCTTTCGCTGAAATTAAAATATAAATTCCTGTTAGAAACCGGCGTTAAATTGAACAGCGCAACTAACAAAAATAATGGGTTATATTACAAACAAACAGGCAACTCGCCTCAACAGGTTGACCCTGATCAGACCTCCCAATTTTCCTATACAGAAAAAATAAATGCGGCTTATCTTCAATTAACTAAAACGTTTCGCATTTTAGTGCTGAAAGCAGGACTGCGCTTTGAGAATACAAATATGATGGGCCGGCAATTTATACCAACAGGCAACACTTTTTCAATTAATAGAAATGATTTGTTCCCGTATTTCTATATTAAGCGCCCCTTGTTTAAAGTATTAGGATACCAGCTTATCGGCAACGTCATATCCCGACGCAGTATTTACCGACCGGGCTACGGAGAATTGAACCCATCTCCTCAATTTATTGATCCTTTTACTTTTAATGTAGGCAATCCAAAATTGCAGCCCCAGTTTACTACCAACAATGAAATCAATGCTACCTATAACGACTTCCCGGTTTTTGCATTGGGGACTAATGATTCCAAAAATGTGTGGAGCCCTGTCACTTACCAGGATGACACCACCAAAATCGCCTACCGGACCTATGACAACCTTGGTGAAAAAAAGGAAGTATACGGCCGTCTTTTTGGAGGTTTGCCGGCCGGCGGCAGGTACTTCATGTATGCGGGCGCTCAATTTAATCTTGTTCATTACCTTGGCGAATACCAGGGATTACCCCTGAATTATGAAAGAACGAGCTGGACTTTTTTTACAGGGCACGAACTAAAGGCTACGCCTACACTACGATTTAATTTAAACGCATGGATGTATGTAAATGGGTTCCGGGCATTCAATCAGCTAAAAACGATGGGGCAGCTCAACCTGAGCATCACCAAAACGCTTATGAATAAAAAGCTCAGCATCGTTGCATCCGGTAATGATATTTTAAAAACGAACAAATCCATTTTCCATTTACAACAAGGCAGTGTACTGATCAATGGAACAAGAATCCAGGACAGCAGAAGGATCGGACTAACAATAAGATATAATTTTGGAATCCCGCCAAAAGAAGAAAAAAAAGAACCTGTCAATCAACTTCCTGTAAATATGGACGCAAATCAATAAAACTGATAGCATTCCTGCATTAACAATAAAGATAATATCACCCCTGAGCCCTGACAACCCTTGACCCAATATTGAAAGGTCTGTCAGGATGATGGAATAATAATACTCCTAAAACAGAACTCAGGTTTAGACCTATTACCAGAACGAAGGCGCCAAAGAACGATCCTGTAATTTGAATAATAATTCCGGTTAAGGTTGAGGCAACCAGCCCGGCAATAGCGAAAAAGAAATCCATAATACCTAACGCTGTTCCGGAACGCTCTTTAATCATATCAACATTAATTGCATAAAATGCGGAATTAGCAGACATATTAAAACCTACACAAAGCGAAATAAAAATGGCAGCAAGGTTAATTGAATGAAAGAATAACAGCGGCATTAAAAAAACAGCCCCCAATAATTGTGAAATCCAGATAGGATAAGACCTGGCAAGCCTTAATTTTCCGGTTGCCTTCCAGATGCGATCCGAAAGAATACCTACAGAATATAAAAGTACAGATGCCAAAAGCCAGGGAAGAATCGTGAAAATACCGACTTCCTTAACATTTAACTGATAGGATTGGCTTAAGAAAGTAGGCAACCAATTCATAAAGAAAAAGAGATTATACCCAAACACGAAAAAGGCCCAGTTATTTGACATGAGCGTAGGATTAGTAAGCAGGAATCTCCACATCCCGGGTTGCGATATATGGCTACCTTTGCGAATAGCCGCATCCGATAAATTGCGTGAAATTTCGAGGCTTCCCCGGATATGTTTCAATTCCTCATCATTCACCTGTTTGGCGTGTTCCGGGAAATCACGATAAACAAAATACCACACTGGCACCCAGATGATTCCCAAAACACCCAGTATAATAAACATTCCTCTCCAGCCAAAAGCTGCTGCCAGGTTGGAAACAATCGGGCCACCTATCATCAGTGCTATCGGCACTGCGACAAGTGCATTACCAAGTGCTACTGCCCTTTCATCACCAGGCAGCCAATCTCCGACAACCCGATTCAATGCAGGAAAGTTGGGACCTTCGGCTACTCCCAGCATTAAACGAACTACAAACAACATAACCAGACCCGTAGCAGCAGCAGTTGAAACTATGCTCAATGACCAGATCAATGCAGCAACTAACCAAACCCGCCGGGAGCCAAGCCGGTCTACAAGTAATCCGCCAATAAAAACCATAAGGGCATACCCAATATTAAATGCGCCCAGTGTTAATCCAATATCTTCTTCATCCAGGTGAAAACGCTTGCCAAGAATAGGCATGGCGAATGCAATAGCAGAACGATCAATATAATTGACCACAGTGATAAAAAAAACCAAAGCAATAATAACCCAACGGAATTTTGTTGCTTTCATTTACCCGATATCATTTATAATGCGAATTATAGAATTGCGAATTCCTGAAAGGAAAGATAATAATTCTAGCCTTAGATGAAGAGAATAAGTTTCTATATCTTTTGTAAGAAAGAAACGATTTTGGTTATTTTACCTTGTATACAATAATTCTTATATAAACTTTTGAAAAATAAGGCCAGGATTCATTAGTTGGTAAAAATCAATTCCATAATTTGTTCTGATTTTTAGCAAACCGTTCGTACAAAACAATATTAATTCCTATTCAAATAATATAACTTCGCCGCATAATTTTTTAGAATGAAAAATGCGTCCCTTTTGATTTTATTCATTTTGATTTCCGGAAAGCCTGTTTTTTCACAAACAGACAGTGGATCTCATTATGACCAGCACCAGGCTTTTGATCCATTATTTTATCCATCTAGCGGTAATGCATACCGCAGTGCAGGCGGGCAACCCGGCCCTGCTTATTGGCAAAACAAGGTTGATTATAATATTCTTGCTTCATTAGATACTTCGGAACATGTAATTAAAGGCTCTGTTCTGATTACCTATAAGAATAATAGCCCGGATGCGATGAAGTTTTTATGGCTGCAATTGGACCAGAATATTTACCGGGAAGATAGCCGGGCAGAGGCCTCAACCCCAATTGGCGATGGACGAAATGCAAATCAATCATATACAAAAGGAGATGAATTGAAATCCGTTGAGGTAATAATGAATGGAGTAACTACCAAGGCAAAATTTATAGTTACCGATACGAGAATGCAAGTTTGGCTACCGAAAATATTACCTGCAAAATCCGGGAATGTTCAATTAAAAATCAATTATTCATTTTCGGTACCTCAATATGGAACAGACCGCATGGGAAGGATTAATACTAAAAATGGATGGATATATGAGATAGCGCAATGGTATCCACGGATGTGCGTGTATGATGACATTGAAGGCTGGAATACTTTGCCTTACCTCGGTGCCGGAGAGTTCTATCTTGAATACGGAAATATTGACTTTACTATTATCGCTCCGGCTAATTTAATTATTGTAGGCTCCGGCCAATTGCAAAATCCTTCAGAGGTGCTTACCCCTAATGTCAGGAATCGTCTTGAACAGGCAAAGAACAGCGATAAAACAGTTACAGTTATCGGTGCAGATGAGTTAGGGGGAACAGCCTATTATCCTTCAAAATCAAGTCTTACATGGCATTTCATTTGCAGCAATACTCGTGATGTGGCATGGGCTGCATCAAAGGCCTTCATTTGGGACGCTTCCCGAATTAATTTACCGGGAGGTAAAAAGGCCCTTGCGCAATCTGTTTACCCCGTAGAAAGCGCTACCGACAGCGGGTGGAAAAGATCAACTGAATTTGTAAAAGGTGCCATAGAATTGTATTCAAATGAATGGTATGGATTTCCCTATCCTTCAGCTACTAATGTTGCAGGAAATGTTGATGGAATGGAATATCCCGGCATTGTATTTTGTTCTTATAGAAGTGAAGCTGGTGGTTTATGGGACGTTACCAATCATGAGTTTGGACATACATGGTTTCCAATGATCGTTGGCTCAAATGAACGTAAATATCCATGGATGGATGAAGGATTTAATACATTCATTAATGGTGTGGACACTAAAGTTTTTAATCATGGTGAATTTTATCAAAAGAATGATGTTCAGAAACTGGCGCCTTATATGTTTAAGAAGGATGCAGATGATATCATGACTATACCCGAGGTAACCCAGCCGGAATTTTTGGGAATAGCTGCCTATGAAAAGCCGAGCGATGGTTTGCATATTCTTCGAAATTACATTCTGGGAAAGGAACGCTTCGATTCTGCTTTCAGGATCTACATTGACCGCTGGGCCTTTAAGCACCCTACACCCTGGGATTTTTTCAGAACGATGGAAAATGTAAGTGGTGAAGATCTTTCCTATTTCTGGCGGGGATGGTTTTTATCCAACGCAAAACTTGACCAGGGAGTAACCTCGGTAAAGTATATTGATAATAATCCGGCAAAAGGCGCCTTGATCACCTTAGTAAATAACGAACAAATGGTGTTGCCGGTTCCCTTGCTGATTGAGCAGGAAAATGGTACTAAAGACTCTATGACTTTGCCGGTTGAGATATGGCAACGCGGTGGTAATTGGACGTTCCGGTATCCTTCGACTTCAAAAATTAAAAGGGTTACTATTGATCATGATCATGATTTTCCTGATATTGATCCTTCCAATAATACCTTTTCGGATATACCACCAAAGCCTGTTCCAAAAGGCATTTCTGCATCTGATGTTATCAATTCTTATATAAAAGCTATTGGCGATACTGGTAAGATTAAAGCCATTAAAGATTTTTCTTTCCTCGCATCAGGTAATGTAAAGGGTCAAAATATTCAGCTATCAAATAAATATAAAGCTCCTGATCACTTACTCCAGGAAATTATGCTATCACCCTCTAACACTGTTGTACAAAAAACGCTGATAAACGGCGATAGCGCCAGCATCTCTTCAATGGGATATCCCCAACCTGTAGATGACGCGTCAAGAAAAAGAGTTATTGAACAATCGATGCCCTTCCCGGAATTACGATATAACAGCCCCGGTTATGAACTTTCGCTGGCGCCTTATTTGGAAAATATTGAGGGAAAAGATGCTTATGTAGTAAGAATAAATACCCCTTCAGGTATGAGTTTTAAGGATTATTATGATTCCTCCTCCGGATATAAAATTCGAAGCGAGATTATTTCAGAAGCAGCATCAAGCGCTATTAGTTATTCAAATTATAAGGAAGTAGATGGGATCATGTTTCCTTTTACAGAAACAATTTCACAGTCATTTGAAATTAAACTGGAGTTTAAAGAAATAAAAATCAACGTCGGCCTAACAGATGAAGATTTTAAATAAATTTTGATTTCATTGGTGAAATGTTTGACGACCCTAAGTGCAAAAAGGATTTTGCGCTTCATTTCAGAAGTTCAATTTCGAAGAGCGGTTAATGGTCTTATAATATAA
>ODAK010001221.1_pt1 | contig 28644 bp, 24 predicted proteins | sample 1539591 | NCBI WGS metagenome assembly ODAK01 (sample SAMEA3539303, study PRJEB22396) | soil metagenome | biome: tundra; feature: field; material: soil | place: USA | collected 2010-05 | depth 0.15 m
GGGTCGTCCTCCTCATGGGGGTCAGCAGCGGGCCGGCCCGCCAGGATGTCACGCCAGTCGCCGGCGAAGTCGTCAGGGATGCCGGCGCCTGGGCCGAAGATCTGCGGCGTATCGTTGTTGGTGGTCACAGGTCGTCCCCCTTGGTCCTCAGGGGTGGGCGCGCATGCGGGCGGGGTTCGTCCATCTATCCGAGCGTAAGCCAAAGCACACGCAATTTCGATACCCAGAGCGCCGGTTCGGTGGCACTCAGTTGCGACCTGTGGGGCTCGTGGCTGAGCGGATAGCCCCGTGGTGGCACAGTTGGCAGCCTCGGCCATCCAACGGCAAACCGGCCATCGGGCGAAGAACGAGCGAAGGAGAGACCCATGCGTGCCGTCGTCATCACCGAACCCGGCGGACCAGAAGTCCTGCGCTGGCTCGACGTTCCCGACCCGGTCCCCGGCCCCGGGGATGTGCTCATCGAGGTCGCGGCCAGCGGGGTGAACCGGGCCGACCTGATGCAGCGGGAAGGGCACTACCCGCCGCCGGAAGGCGCGCCGCCCTACCCGGGCCTGGAGTGCTCCGGCCGGGTCATCGCCGTCGGCGACGAGGTCACGGCCTGGCGGCCCGGTGATGAGGTGTGCGCGCTGCTGTCCGGCGGCGGGTACGCCGAGCAGGTCGTGGTGCCCGCCGGACAGCTGCTCCCGATCCCGGCCAAGGTGGACCTGACCCAGGCGGCCGCGTTCCCGGAGGCCGTCTGCACGGTGTACTCCAACCTGTTCCAGGTGGCCGGGCTGGCCCGCGGCGAGACGCTGCTCGTGCACGGCGGCAGCAGCGGGATCGGCACGATGGCGATCCAGCTGGGCAAGGCCTTCGGGGCCCGGGTGGCCTGCACCGCCGGGTCGGCGCAGAAGCTGGCCCGGTGCCGTGAGCTCGGCGCCGACGTGACCATCAACTACCGCGACGAGGACTTCGTCGCGGCGCTGCATGATGCCACCGACGGGGCGGGCGCGGACGTCATCCTCGATATCATGGGCGCGAGCTACCTGGAACGGAACCTGGCCGCGCTGGCTACCGACGGCCGCCTGGTCATCATCGGCCGCCAGGGCGGCAGCAAGGCCGAGATCAACCTGGGGGTCCTGCAGGGCAAGCGGGCGAGCGTGCACGCCACCACGTTGCGATCCCGGCCGGCGCAGGAGAAGGCAGCGGTCGTGGCGGCGGTCCAGGACCAGGTGTGGCCGCTCATCGACGCCGGGAAAATCGCCGCCATCATCGACAGGGAGCTGCCGATGTCCCAGGCGGCGCAGGCGCACCGGGCGATGTCGGCCAGCGAGCACATCGGCAAGATCCTGCTCTGGCCGGAATGAACCCGGAATGCCCCGGTGGGACGCGGCAGCGAGTGTGATCGGACAAACTAGGGGAATGAGCGACGGGATGAACCCTCAAACACAAGAGCACCCGCAGGTCCTCGTGGTGGGCCCGGACGGCATCACGACGACGGGCGGCGAACAGGACGAGAACGCCAGTCGCGAGCGTCCGGTCACCGAGATGGTCGAGCAGCCGGCCAAGGTCATGCGGATCGGCAACATGATCAGGCAGCTGCTCGAGGAGGTCAGGGCGGCTCCGCTGGACGAGAAGAGCCGGGCCCGGCTGAAGGAGATCCACGAGAGCTCCATCAAGGAACTCGAGGACGGGCTCGCGCCCGAACTCGTCGACGAGCTTGAGCGGCTGTCGCTGCCGTTCGAGCAGGACGGGATACCCAGCGAGGCCGAGCTGCGGATCGCCCAGGCGCAGCTGGTGGGCTGGCTGGAGGGCCTGTTCCACGGCATCCAGACCACGCTGTTCGCCCAGCAGATGGCCGCCCGGGCCCAGCTCGAGCAGATGCGCCGCGCGCTTCCGCCGGGGATGATGCCCCCCGAGCAGGAGCCGCTGCAGCGTCCGGACTCGGGACCGTACCTGTAAAAGACCATTTCCGCCGAACGGACCCGGCTGCGTCAGGCAGCCACGGCTCGAGCCGTCCGGGCGAGACGCCGTGCCCGGGTGGACTGCGGCCTTGATCAGGGGCGGCCGAAGCGGAGCCGTCCGAGCCAGGCGGCGGCCGCCGCGAACTCGGGGTCCGAGGTCCCCGGGCGGACCTGCGTGGTGGCGCCGTCGCACCGGGCGTAGCTGCCGAGGAAGCGGACTTCCTGACACACCCGGCGAAGTCCCATCAGCGCCTCGCCGACCCTGGCGTCGTCCACGTGCCCTTCGCAGTCGATGAAGAAGTAGTACTGGCCGAGCCGGTCGCCGGTCGGCCGCGACTGGATCGTGGTCAGGTTGATGCCGCGGACGGCGAATTCGGTGAGGATCTCGAGCAGGGCGCCTGGGTGATCCTCGGCGAGGAACGCGGCCAGTGAGGTCCGGTCCGCGCCGGTGCGCGCGGGCAGCGGCCTGGGCGGCGACACCACGACGAACCGGGTCACGGCGTTGGCCCGGTCGTGCACGTCGGGCACGAGCACCTCAAGACCGTACCTGTCCGCGGCGAAAGCGCCCGCCAGTGCGGCGTCCACCTGGCTGTCCGCCGCCTGGCGAGCCGCCTCGGCGTTGGATGCCAGCGGCACCCACTCGCAGTCAGGCAGGTGGCCGGCCAGCCAGCCACGGCACTGCGGCATGGACTGCGGGTGGCCGCCGACCTTCTTGATGTCCCTCAGCGCGGTACCCGGCCGGGCCAGCAGCGCGAACGCGATGGGAACCTGCAGCTCGGCCACGATCACCAGGTCGTTCCCCGTGGCCAGGTCATCGAGGGTCGCGGTGACCACGCCCTCGACCGAACTCTCGATCGGGACCACGGCGCGCTGCGCCGTGCCTTCCCGCACGCTGGCCAGGGCGGCCTGGATGGTCGGGCAGGACAATGGTTCGGCGTCGGGGTCGACGGCGCGCAGCGCCGCCTCGGAGAAGGTGCCCTCCGGGCCCAGGTAGGCGTACGGCATAGCCCACATACTGCCAGCATCGGCTGAGTGCGCGGGCCGGACGGACGGTCAGGCCGCGGCCGCGGCCACCAGGATGATCTTGGTGAGGATGCTCTTCATATCCATGTCCCCTTTAACTTCTTCATCATCCGGCACATCCGTCACGCCGGAACTTGCCCGCTATTCGGCGCCGAGGCGGCAGCAGATTGCCCTGACTGACATTTCTTCGCGGCGTCTGGCGTAGCGGGCAATCGGGCGATGACCACCAGCAGGGCCAGGGCGGCGAGGCCGAAGGCGTCCTGCACCACCCGGGCCGCCTGCACCGGCACGTCATGCACGCCCAGCAGGACCTGGCCCGCCCACGGGACGGTCAGCGCGAAGAACACCGCGGTTCCGGCCGCGATGGCCGTCCGCCGCGGTGACCGCCCGTCCGCCAGGATCGCGCCGATGACCACCACCACGACCAGGAAATGGTGGATCCAGGAGACCGGCGAGAGCAGCACGCCGAGCAGTGCGGTGACCGCGATGGCCTCCGTCTGCCTGGATTCGCGGGCCAGCCGGCTGACCACGGCAAAGCCGGCTACCGCCACGGCCAGGGCCAGCACGGCCCACACCACGCCGGGGGCCTGACCGGGCAGGAATTCCCTGAGCAGGATCCCGCGCAGCGACTGGTTCGAGGTACCCGCGTTGGACCCGAACCGCCCGGATTGGAAGATCACGCTCATCCAGTACGTCGTGGAGTCCTGCGGCAGCACCAGCCAGGCGCCCAGGGTCCAGGCCAGCGCCACGATGGCTGCGGTCACCGCGGCGCGCCGCCGGCCGGATAGCCACAGGTACACGATGAACACCCCGGGCACCAGCTTGATCGCGGTGGCCAGGCCCACCAGCGCGCCCCGCGGCCACCGCGGGGCGCGGGCCGCGCAGTCCGCCAAGGCCATCGCGAGCAGGACCATGTCCACCTGGCCGAATCGCATTTCGTCCCGCAGCGGGAACAGGTAGGCGCAGGCCGCGAAGAGGACCGCGAACACGACGGCCTGCATCCGCCCGGACCCCGCCCGGCGCAGCAGCGGCGCGAACGCGAACCAGATCACCACGGCGAGCGGCCCGTAGATGACGGGCACCCAGACCAGCTGCGCCACCGGCCAGGGCAGCAGCGCGAGCGGCACCGCGAACAGGGCCGCGGTCGGCGGATAGGTGAACGGGAGCAACTGCGGCGGCTGGGTGAGCATGGTGTACAGCGGCTGGCCCTGCAGCACGCTGAGGCCGCCGGTGCGGTAGACGTCGAGGTCTACCATCCGCTGGTCGGGTGGGCTGGTCAGGTAGCCGCGCACCAGCGGCGCGACGGCGGCGAGCGCGGCGACCCAGGCGAGCACGCCGAGCAGCGTGACCGCCCAGGGCGGCCAGCTGGCTACCCGCCCGGCCACCCGGGCCGGCCAGGCGGCCGGGCCGGCTCGCCCCGCCTGCGCCTCGGCCGGGACTCCGGTAGCGGTGCTCATCGTCCTCACCCGGCCTTCGTCGCGGTGCTCAGGACCACCAGCCACACCGTCGCCCCGGCCAGGATCACCGGCGTCACCCCGTGCCTGATCACCGGCTGCAGCCAGGTCAGACCGGGCGGCATCGTCACGTCGGTCGCCCGGGCGGGCAGGTAGCCGAAGCCGAGCGCCGCCGTCCGGGCCAGCAGGAGCCAGCCGATCCCGTCGGCCACCGGGGCGGACACCAGCGGGATGAGGGGCAGCAGCGCCCACCCCAGCGCGTCGTACCAGGGCAGCACATAGGGCCAGGCGAAGAGCCACGCGAGTACCAGCGCGAACACGACACCGGCGGCCGCGGGCCCAGCGGCCGGCCCGGCTGGATCGTCGAGGATCCCGGGTATCCCGCGGATGAGCAGCACCGCGAGCACCACGGTCAGCGCGATGGCCCCGGCCTTGACGATGTCGGTCGCGGCCGTCCCGCCGACCACGAGATGAATGACGGTCCGGATCACCCGCCAGGGCGACCCGATCGACACCATGCTGCTGGCCTGCGAGGACTGCCGGAGCATGGCGGACCCGCCGATGGCCACCGCCGCTCCCGCCGTGACCGCGAACCCGGCGCCAAGCGCGGCCAGCGGCGCGACGACCCGCCGCTGCCGGCCTAGCCGCATCACCAGGGCGATGGCCAGCCCCAGCCCGGCCAGTGCGACCGTGACCTTGACGGCGAACCCGAGGCCGACCAGGATCCCCGCGGCCGCCGCGCGCCAGACGGTCACCGCGCCTGCCGCGGTGCCGGCCCGGCGCACGGATCCCCAGGGCCCGAACATCATCACCACCGCGGCGACGCCGAACGCCACCGCCTGGGTGTCCACGTGCGCGCCCGCGACGAGCACCTGGAGCAGCAGCGGGTTGCCGGCCCACAGCAGGGCGGCCCGCAGCTGGCGGGCCGGATCACGGCGCGTCATGCGGTGCAGGAGCAGCGCGGTACTCCAGAAGGCGGCCAGGTTGACCAGGCCGAGACCGAACACGGTGAGCCGCACCGAGGTTCCGCCGATCAGCGAGGCCAGCGCCTGGATCGCGGTGGCCAGCGGCCCGTACACCGACGGCGACCCCGACCAGTCCTGGACCGCCCGCGCGATGGGATCACCGAGGGCGGCCAGCTGCGCCGGGGTCGTGGTGTAGGGGTTATGGCCGGTGACGAGCATCCGCCCGTAGGCGGCGTAGCTGAGATGATCCGAGGACCCGAACGGGGGCACCAGCGTGAGCGCGGCGGCGGCCAGCAGCCCGGCCACCACGATGACCCGCGCCGGGACCGCCCAGCCGGCCCGCATGGCCCGCAGCACGAGCACCAGCCCGAGCGTTCCCGCCGCCAGCCCGGCCGCGGTCAGCGCGACCACGAGATATGGCGACGGGTGCAAGCCGAGCGACCACGGTGGCTGTCCTGGCCGGCCAGGCAGCACCGGCTCCATGACCGATGGGCCGGCCACCGCGACGGCAAAGGTGCACACGATGCTGGCGCCGATGGCGATGAGCCCCGCCCGGCCCGCATCCATTCCCTCAGACCTCACGCGTCCCATCGGCCCCGCCGGACCCGCCGGGCCCGCGCGCCCCGGCCGTCTGGTCATCGGCGTACGGCGAGCGCCCTGGCCACGTCGGTGAGCTGGTGCGCCCGGTGCAGCTGGGCCCGCAGGCCGGTCCCGGTGGCCCGGTGCGCGAGCTCCACCTCAACCTCGGTGATCCGCAGTCCCCGGCGCAGCAGGTCGATGGTGAGCGCGGTCTCCACCCCCCAGCCGGGCGCCAGCGGGCGGGCGGCCTCGAACGCCGCGCGGGTCAGGCACCGCTGTCCGTTCAGCGGCTGCTGCGGCTGCCAGCCGGTGGCCCGGCGGATACCTGCTCCGGAGAGGCCGACCACCAGGCCGTGCCCGCCAAGCTTGACGGTGGCGGCGAAGACCGCGATCGTCATGTCCGCGGTGCCGGCCAGCACCGGATCCATCAGCGGCCCAGCGTGGGTGGCGGTATCGCCCAGGTCCGCGTCGAGAAACAGCAGGTGCCGGGGGTGGTCGCGGTGTTCGGTCTGGTCCACCAGCCGGATCGCCTCCGCGCCAGTCTCCATGGCGGCGCCCTTGCCCTGGTTCCTCGGGTGCCGCATCACGACGGCGCCGGCCCGCTCGGCCAGCGCGGCGGTAGCGTCCCTGGAGCCGTCGTCGACCACGACGACGAGACCGGCGAGACCGGTGGCGGCGGCCACGGTCGCGGCGATCCGGTCCGCCTCGTTCCGCGCCGCGATGACCACCGCGACATCGCCGCGGGGGGACCGTGCTGACATTTGGGGCCGATCCTAGGTCAGCGGACGGCCTAGTTACGCGGAACCGCGGGCTTGGACCTGCTCATGTTCGCGTCGCCGACAAGCGTGAACACCGAGTCCAGGCCGGTCACCTGGAGGATCTTGCGGACCGCGGGCTTAGGGGAGGCGATCTCCAGCTCGCCGCCCCGCTCGCGCACGCGGCGCAGGCAGGACAGGAGCACGTTCATGCCGGTCGAGTCGCAGAAGTCCACGCCGGACATGTCGATCACAACCCGGGCGGGCATACCTTCGACCAGGACCGCGGCAAGCTCGCTATGCAGCCGCGGAGCGGTATAGAGATCGATCTCACCGCAAATGGTCACGATTGTGTGATCATCGTGATATCGACTCGAGACATTTAGCTCCACGAGCCGAACCCTATCGTGCCGCGCGCCGAGAAGCCAGGTAACTACGCTGAGCGCATGCTTGGAGGTTCCTGGATAAATCGCCCGGCTACCGGCTCTCCCTCGCCACGACGGGCAGGCCGGCCGGCGTCCGGTCCGTCGTCAGCCGGCTGACCGGAACCCGCGCCCACACCGTGGTGCCCTCGTCGTCGCGGCTCGTTCCCCACCCCTGGGATAGCTTCTCCACGATCCGCAGGCCGCGGCCACCCGTCGCGGCCTGTGTCGGCTGGCCCAGCTCAGGCTGGGTCTGGCCGCCGCCGTCGCGGACCGATACCTGGACGCTGTCGGGGTCCAGGCGCCAGGCGACCCGGATCTGCGCACCGGGCAGCGGGCCGGCGTGACGCAAGGCGTTGCTGAGCAGCTCGCTGAAGACGAGCGCGACGTCGCAGACGGCGGAATCGCCGATGCCGTCGGCGATGAGGTCCGACACCAGCCGCTGACGGGCCACGCCGACGCTTGAAGCAGCGAACGGGAGCATTAGGACGCTCGCCTCAGTCACCTCCATGCCAGCCCCAGCCCGTCTGTCCAGAACGTGAGCGAACCCGGTACGAGCGGAAATGCCCCGTCGGGACGCTTCGGAAACACGGCGGCACCTGAGATATCTGAACGGTAACGGCGTCCCAGCAGAAACCCCCGGTGGCCACGGCACCTGTGGCCGGCACGGTAACGTCTCACCGTGAAGGTTGTCAGTCCAGTTCCCGGCGCGCGGCCGGCCCGGCGCCCCGTAGGCTCGCGTCCATGAAGGAGCGCGCACGTGACCAGGGCGGTCCGGGCACGCTGACCGATGACCTGGTAACTCCCGACGGCAGCGACACATCGCCGGATGAGCCGCTGGCCGAGCTGGCGGCTAGATACAAGCTCAGGCCAAGCGCAGCGCGTCCCGGTGCCTTCGCCTACGCCGGGCAGCTGTGGGCCAGGCGCCACTTCATCGTGGGCTTCGCCACCGCGCGCAACGTCGCGATGTACACCGAGGCCAGGCTCGGCCAGCTGTGGCAGGTGCTCACCCCGCTGCTGAACGCGGCGGTCTACTACCTGATCTTCGGGAAGATCCTGAACACCAGCCGCGGCATCCCGGACTTCATCGCCTTCCTGATCACCGGCATCTTCATCTTCAACTTCACCCAGCGGTCGTTCATCACCACGTCCCGGGTCATCACCGACAGCCTCCCGCTGATCAGGGCCCTGCCGTTCCCGCGGGCCTGCCTGCCCATCGGGTACGTGCTGATCGAGCTCCAGCAGCTGGTCATGTCCATGTTCGTGCTCACCGTGATCGTGCTCGCCACCGGCGAGCCGCTGACCTGGTACTGGCTGCTGGCCATCCCGGCCCTGCTGCTGCAGGCGGTGTTCAACGTCGGGATGGGGCTGTTCCTGGCCCGGCTGGGCGCCGGCGCCGACGACTTCGGCCAGCTGATGCCGTTCCTGGTCCGGACCTGGATGTACGCCTCCGGCGTCATGTACAGCATCTCGACGATCAGCACGCTCCAGAAGCACCCGACGCTGACCTACATCCTGCAGGTGAACCCGGCGGCCGTCTTCATCAGCCTGGTCCGCAACGCGATCCTGAAGACCCAGCGGCTGGCGGCGCCCGGCAGCAAGCCTTACAACCCGGCGCTGTGCAGTCTCTATAACCACAGCAGCAAAACCTCGGCGGTCTACGACAGCGCTTACTGCCACGCCACCGTCACGACACCCCAGCTCTGGCTGTACGGTGCCGCCTGGGCGATCGTGGCGCTGGTCGTCGGGTTCGTGTTCTTCTGGCAGGCGGAAACGAGGTACGGCCGTGGCTGAGCTGGCCCCAGGGGGGACGATCCTGCAACCCCGCGGGAACCGGGGTGAACCCACCGTCATCGTCGATGACCTGCACGTGGTCTACCGGGTGTACGGGGCGGGCGGCGACAAGGGCACCGCGGCGACCGCGCTGATGCGGGTGTTCAAGCGCCAGCGCCGCCCCGGAGTCCGTGAGGTGGAGGCGATCAGGGGCGTCTCCTTCGTGGTCAATCACGGCGACGCGATCGGGATCATCGGCCGGAACGGCTCGGGCAAGTCGACGCTGCTGCAGGCGATCGCCGGCCTGCTGCCGCCCGAGCAAGGCTGCGTCTACACCAGCGGGCAGGCGGCTCTGCTCGGGGTCAACGCCGCCCTGCTCGATGACCTGACCGGAGAGCGGAACGTGGTGCTCGGCTGCCTGGCCATGGGCATGACCCCGCAGGAGACCAAGGACCGCTACCAGTCCATCGTGGACTTCTCCGGCGTCGGCGACTTCATCGAGTACCCGATGCGCACCTACTCGACCGGCATGGCGCAGCGGCTGCGGTTCTCCATCGCGTCCGCCAAGAGCCACGAGATCTTGATGATCGACGAGGCGCTGGCCACCGGCGATGCGAACTTCCGGGCCAAGAGCCACGAGAAGATCATGTCGCTGCGCGGGGAGGCGGGGACCGTGTTCCTGGTCGCGCACAACCTGGCCGAGATCGAGGCGACCTGTAACCGGGTGATCTGGCTGGAAAAGGGCAAGATCATGCGGCAGGGCTACGACGTCCCCGCGATCGTCGACGCCTACCTGGAGGCCACCGGCGGCGAGCCGCGCAAACGCGACAAGCCCCAGGACGCCGAGCACAGCGCTACGACGTGAGTGAGGGGGCGTGCGGGACGCAGGCTTAACCGCCCGCGGGCCGCAGCCGCAGGCACATGGCCGTGCCGCCGGAGGGACGCGAGCTCGCGGTGACCTCGCCGTGCTGAGCCTGCGCCAGCCGCCGGACGATGAACAGGCCGATGCCGACGCCGCCGAACCTGCGCCGGTCACCGGCCTCGCCCTGGAAGAACCGGTCGAAGATGCGCTCGTGATCGCCGTCGGCGATGCCGATGCCCTCGTCTTCCACCGTCACCTCGATCCAGCCCCCGCCCACCTCCGCTGCCCCCTTCACCTCCGCCCGGACCCGGACGGTGCCGCCGTCGGGTGAGTACTTGAAGGCGTTTTCTAGCAGCTGCCCGACGATGATGTCGGTGGCCATGGTGTCCCCGCTAGCCAGCGGCAGGTCGTCAGGGACCTCGGCCACGATGACGTGCTTGTCCGGCAGCGGCCGGAAGGCGACGGCGGCCCCGCGGAGCACCGCGGCGAGGTCGAACGGGCCGTTGCGCACCGGGAGCTGGTCGGCGCCCGCCCGGGAGCCGAGCAGCAGCTGTTCCACCAGCCGGCCAAGCGAACCGGCCCGCTCGGCGATGGTCTGCACCGCGGCCCGCCGCTCGGCGTCCGCGAGCTGGTCCCAGCGGCTGGCCAGCGTGCTGGCGAAGCCCTGCACCACCGTGATCGGCGTGCGCAGCTCGTGGCTCGTGGTGGCCAGGAACAAGTCCTTGGCCTCCTCGAGCTCTTTGGCCGCGGTGACGTCACGGAAGTCGATGACCAGCTCGCCGCCGCCCGCCAGGGCGGTGCACAGCACGTCGAGCCAGCGGCCGTTCGGCAGCTTATGGGTGAGCGTGGCCCCCGGAGCGGGGAGCGGGAACGACGGCGCCCGGCCGATCGCGTCCTGCGCGGCCGTCCCGGTGATCCGGTGCGCGGCGGGGTTCCACTGCCGCACCAGGCCAGCCTCGTCGAGCACGGCGATGCCGTCCGCGCTGCCGTCGATGACCGCCCGCTCGTGGGCTCGCTGCCGGACCACCTCCTCGAACGCCATCGCGTTGGTGAGCGCCACGCCGGCGTGCCCGGCGAGCAGCTCGAGCAGCTCGAGTTCGACGTGGCTGAGCGTGCGCCGGCTGTACAGCGCGTACAGCGCCCCGTAGGGCTTGCCCGCCACGTGCGACAGGCCGAGCGCGATCGTATGCAGGCCGGGCAGCGCCGACCAGATCAGGTCGTCGAAGCCGCCCGATTCGCCGGTCGCCATCATCACCGTCTTGCCCGAACCCATCAGCTCACCGACCAGGCTGCGGGACAGGGTCGCGGTCCGGCCGCGCAGCGAGTGCGGCAGCCCGGCCGTGCTGACCAGCCTGAGCGTGTCATCTTCGATGAGCACGAAGCCGCCGGCGTCGGCACTGGTCAGCTCGCGCAGGCTGGCGGCGATGCGGTCAAGTACCGATCCCAGGTCGCGCTGGGCGGTCATGTCCGCGACCACATCGCCGAGCCTGCGCACCACCCGGGCCCGCTCGGCCATGTAGTGCCTGGCGACATCGTCCTCGCCGGTCTGGTGGCAGACGCTGACCCAGCCGGTGACCTGGCCGTCCCCGTCGATCAGCGCGCTGGTGTCGATGCGCAGGTCGATGACCGTGCCGTCCTTGCGGATCCGGCGAGTGGCGAAGGAGATCTGACCGCCGCTCCTGACCCGCTCAAGGACCGCGTTGTGCTCGGCCTTCAGCTCCTCGGGGATAATCTGCGGCTCGAGGCCGACGACCTCGGCGGCGGCCCAGCCGAACATCCGCTCAGCGGCCGGATTCCACAGCATCACCGTCCGGTCGGTGCTGAAGGCCACGATCGCATCGGCCGCGCACTCGATCACGGCGCGCGCCGTCGCGTCCGTGCGGGTACTGATCGTCCCCGCCTGCTCTGCGGTCACATCAACATCGTGCCACGTCACAGTCCTCAGGGTGGGAAGAGTACGCCAGGGTTGAGCAGCCCGGCCGGGTCCAAGGCGGACTTAACCGCCCGCATCGCCTCGATCTCCGCCGCAGCGCGTCCATGAGTACTCACCATAAGGTCCTGCACTGATCTATAGTGCTTTTCAAATACGAGTAAGGCCGTTCATCTGGGGCATCCTTAACGGTATGGCTGTCCAGGAAACGGTCTCCCGCTAGGACGCGGACTATGGATCAGGCAGAGTCAAGCCCATCACCTCCTCAGCTGGGACGGCGACAGCCGGCCCGGCCGGGACAGCCCACCCCCGGGCCGGCCCGAGGACCCCGCGAGGCCGCCGAGACGGCCGGGTCGGACCCGTCAACTCCGGACGTGCCCGAGACAGCTCCGGCGGCTGAGCCCGCGGCGGCTGCGCTCCGGCTCGATCATCCGGTCATCGTCGGCTATGACGGTTCGGCGTCAAGCCGCAACGCCCTGGCCTACGCGGCCGGGGTATCCAGGCGGCTCGGCCGGCCGCTGCTCGTCGTGTACGTGTGCTCCTCCGGGGTTTACTGCGAGCCGCTCACCGGGCAGGTCGTGGGGGCGCCGCGTGACGCCGAGGCGCTGGAGCGATGGCTGCTCACCGAGCTCGACCAGATAACCGGGCAGGCCGAGGTCGAGGTGCACGTCCGCACCCGCCGGGGCAGCCCGGCCAGGGAGCTGGCCGCGGCCGCGGAAGAATTCAGCGCCGACGCGCTGGTGATCGGGGCGCCCAGGCACATCTGGCATCAAGTGGCGGGCTCGGTGTCCGGCTGGCTGGCGCGCCACGCCCGCTGCCCCGTCATCGTCGTGCCCTGATCGTGGCCCGGCCGTTGGGAGTACCGAAACAGGATTTACGTCTGTCAGTGGGCGAGGAGGGATTTGAACCCTCACGTCCTTTCGGACACACGGACCTGAACCGTGCGCGTCTGCCGTTCCGCCACCCGCCCTGGGCAACGAGTAGGTTAGCACGACCGCGAGCGCTCCTGCGCCCCGGATACGATCGGGGGCAGGTGACGCGAGGGAGGTGGCACGTTGGGAGTTCTGCAGCGCTTCGAGCGCCGGCTTGAAGGCATGGTTGAGGGTGCCTTTGCTCGCGCCTTCAGGTCCGAACTGCAGCCAGTCGAAGTGGCCAGCGCGGTCCAGCGCGAAATGGACGACCGGGCCGCCATCGTGGCTAAGGGCCGCACCCTGGTGCCGAACGACTTCGTGGTCGAGCTGGCCGAGAGCGACCATGAGCGCCTCGACGTGTACGCCGAGAGCCTGGGCGTCGAGCTGGCCAACCTGGCCAGGGACTACGCCAAGGAGCAGGGCTACTCGTTCGTGGGTCCGGTGCGGATGCGGTTCGAGGGAATCCCGGACATGACCACGGGCACGTTCCGGATCCGTTCCGGCGTCATCCGGGGCTCGACCATCGAAGGCGGCGAGATCCGGCTGCCGGCCAGCGACCTGCCGCGACCGCCAGGACGGGGATTCCCCGGCCACCCCAGGCTGCTCGTCTCGGGCCCGGGCGCGCCCGGCGGCTCCGACGGCGGCGATCAGCACATCTATGAGATGGTGACGCCGGTGACGCTGCTCGGCCGGGGTACTGACTGCGACCTGCGGCTGGTGGACCCGGGCGTGTCCCGGCACCATGCCGAGCTGCGGGTGGAGAACGATCAGGTGGTTCTGGTCGACCTGAGCTCTACGAACGGTACTTTTGTCAACGGCCAGCCAGTCCGGCGGGTGGCCCTCAGTGACGGCACCCAAGTCTCGCTGGGCCGCACCACGCTGGTCTTCCGCCAAGACCGCCAGGATGGCCAGGACAGTGGTTACTCAGGCAGCAGCTACTAGGGTCCAAGGGCGTGGCCGCAAATGAACGAGCTGTCCCTCACCATCATCAGGGTGGCGTTCCTGGCCGTGCTCTGGCTGTTCGTCATCGCGGCCATCGGAGTCGTCCGCACGGACCTGCTCGGCGGCCCGGCCGCCAGCAGGCGGGGCAAGGCGCGCCAGCCTCAGCCGCCGCGCCAGGCCCGTCCGGCCAAGCCGGCCCGGGCCGGCCGCGGCTCGCCGCGCATCCTGGTGGTGACGGCCGGAGCGCTTAAGGGCACGACCCTGGACCTCGCTCAGCAGCAGATCACGCTGGGGCGGGCCAATGATGCCACGCTAGTGCTCAACGACGACTACGCTTCAAGCCGACATGCCCGGATTTTCCCGCAGGACGGTCAGTGGATCGTCGAGGATCTTGGCTCGACCAACGGCACCTACCTGGACCGGCAGAAGGTGACGCGACCGATGCCAGTACCTGCGGGCGTGCCGATCCGCATCGGTAAGACCGTTCTGGAACTGCGCAGATGACACTTGTACTCCGCTACGCGGTACGTTCCGACGTCGGCCTCCTCCGTGAAGGAAACGAGGACTCGGCGTACGCGGGACCGCGCCTGCTCGCGGTCGCGGACGGCATGGGCGGCCACGCCGCCGGCGAGGTGGCCAGCTCGCTGACCATCGCCTCGATGGCGGACCTCGACGCCGAGCAGCCCGACGGCGACATGCTGACCGAACTTGCCTCGGCCGTGGCCGCGGCCAACACGCGGCTCCAGGAAATGATCATCGCCAACCCGGCGGTCGAGGGCATGGGCACCACGCTGACCGCGCTGTTCTGGTCGGACGGGCACGCGGCCGTGTGCCACATCGGCGATTCGCGCGGATACCTGCTGCGCGAGCACGAGCTCTACCAGATCACCCACGATCACACGCTGGTGCAGTCGCTGGTGGACGAGGGCCGGATCAGCGCCGACGACGTCTCCACCCACCCGCAGCGCTCGCTGCTGCTGCGGGCGCTTGACGGCCGGTCCGTCGCCGAGCCCGACCTCTCGGTGCACGAAGGCCAGCCGGGTGACCGCTACCTGCTCTGCTCGGACGGCTTGTCCGGGGTGGTGAGCGACGAGACGCTGCGCGAGACCCTGGCCACGATCGCCGATCCCGAGGCCGTCACCCGCCAGCTCATCGACCTCGCCCTGCACGGCGGCGGGCCGGACAACATCACCTGCATCGTGGCGGACGTGGTGGACTCCGCCACCACGAGACTGCCGGCCACCAAGACTCCGGTGCTGGCCGGGGCCGCGGCCAGCACCGGTGACCCCCGGCTGCCGGTCGACGGCACCGGCCCGTTCGACGTCATCGACGACCACTTCGGCAATCACTTCAACGAGCACGGGGCGCCATCGCTGACCGCTCCGCCGCCGGCCCTGGGCGCCGACGGCCTGGACCTGGGGTCTATGCCGCTGGCCAGCGAGAACGGCACCGGCCCGCAGGGGGTGCCGGGGCGAGGCAGTCACCGGGCCCAGCCGAAGCGCGCGGCCAGGACCAGCCGCCGCCGTTGGCCGATTGTCACCACCTCGCTCGTGGTGCTGCTCGCCGTCATCATCGGCGGCGGTTACGTAGCCTGGCGGTGGAGCCAGGACCAGTACTACGTCGGGGCCGACAGCAAGGGCGAGGTCGTCATCTACCGCGGAGTCAACCAGCGCATCGCCGGGCTCAGCTTGTCCAAGCCTTACCGGCAGACCGGGATCATGCTCGCCCAGGTCCCGCTGCCCGATCAGCAGACGCTCAAGGCCACCGATGCCGCCAGCAGCCTGAGTAATGCCCAGGCCATTGTCTTGACTGTCAGCTCGGCCGTGAACACGTGCAAGGAGCAGTACGCCGCGCTGCAGTCCTGGGTCACGCTGGACAACCAGTACCAGGCGGCCGTGACCTTGGCCAGGAAGAACCACAAGCCGGTGAACAAGATCGCCAAGCCAGGCCCGCCGCCGCAAAAAGCCGGCCCCACGTGCCCGTCCGCCCAGGCGTTCGGCATCGCCGCCAGTGCCGTCCTGGTCCCGCCGACCGCAGGACACTCGTGAGCGGCATGACCGCGCCGTCACCGGCGGTTGATCCCGACGACCCGCTGGTCGGCCCGAGCAGGCGGCGCACCGAGCTGATCATGCTCGTCTTCGCCGTCGCGCTGGTCGCGTTCGCCTTCGCGAACGTGGGATTCAGCCTCAAGGGCAAGCTGCCCTCGGGGACGGCGGAATACATGGCCGCCTACATCGTCATCATCCTGGCCGCCCACCTGGCCATGCGGAGGTTCGCCCCGTGGGCGGACCCGCTGCTGCTGCCGCTGGCGGCCCTGCTGAACGGCCTGGGCATCGTGATGATGTACCGACTGGGGGCACAGGTGAACCCGGCCACCGGAAGCCCCATCATCAGCGCGTCGGCCACCGATATCCAGATCCTCTTCTCGGCCATCGGCGTCGGGTGCTTCGTCGCGGTGCTCGCCCTGATCCGCGAGCCGCGGGTGCTGCAGCGCTACACCTACACGCTCGGCGCCATCGGGATCCTGCTGCTGGCGCTGCCCGCGCTGCTGCCCGCCTCGATCAGCGAGGTGTCCGGCGCCAAGATCCAGATCCGGTTCGGCTCGCTGATCACCATCCAGCCGGAGGAGTTCGCCAAGCTGGCGCTGGCCATCTCCTTCGCCGGCTACCTGGTGGCCAAGCGGGACGTGCTGGCGCTGGCCGGCCGGCGGGTGCTCGGCATCGACCTGCCCCGAGCGCGCGATCTGGGTCCGATCCTGGTGGCCTGGGCGGCCAGCCTGCTGCTGCTGATCTTCGAGAGCGACATCGGCACCAGCGCGGTGTTCATGGGCCTGTTCGTCGCGATGCTGTACATCGCGACATCCCGGACGTCCTGGCTGCTTCTCGGCTTCGTCATGTTCGTGGCGGGCGCGTACGCCGCCAGCAAGCTCGTCGGCCACGTCGGCGAGCGATTCAACATCTGGCTGCACCCGTTCGCCGGGCAGAATCCCAGCCACAACGCCTACCAGCTCGTGCAGGGCCTGTACGGCATGGCCAGCGGCGGCCTGCTCGGCAAGGGCCTGGGCGGCGGCTCGCCGTACATCACCCCGCTGGTGCAAAGCGACCTGGTGATCAGCGCGTTCGGCGAGGAGCTCGGGCTGGCCGGCCTGATGGCCATCCTGCTGATCTACGGGCTCGTCGTGCAGCGCGGGCTGCGGACCGCGATGCTGGTCAAGGACCCGTTCTCCAAGCTGCTGGCCGGCGGCCTTTCCTTCATGCTGGCGCTGCAGGTGTTTGTCATCGTCGGCGGGGTGACCCGGCTCATCCCGCTGACCGGCATCACCACGCCGTTCGTGTCCCAGGGCGGGTCCTCGCTGGTCGCCAGCTGGATGCTGATCGCCTTGCTGGCCCGGCTCAGCGACACCGCCCGGCGGCCGCCGCCGCGGCCGATCCAGGAAGAGGGGCTGACCCAGGTGGTGACGCTCAAGTGAACCGGGCCCTGCGCCGGATCTCGATCGCCGTCCTGGTGATGTTCCTGCTGCTGCTCATCAACGTCAACTACCTGCAGGGCTTCGAGCCCGCCAGCCTCGCGAACGAACCTGGCAACTCCCGCGCGTTGAACGCGACGCAGAACCAGTACGAACGCGGCAGCATCGTCACCTCCGACGGCGTGACGATAGCGGCCTCCAAGCCGAGCGGCCCTAACGACTCCATCAAGTACCAGCGGTACTACCCGCTGGGCCCGGAGTACGCGCCGGTCACCGGCTACGACACGCTCTACAGCCAGACCGGCATCGAGGGGGCGGAGAACTCGCTGCTGTCGGGGAACGACTCCGCGCTTGACGTCAGGAAGATCATCGACCTGATCACCGGCAAGACGACCAAGGGCGCCACGGTCACGGTCACGATCAACTCCAAGGCGCAGGCCGCGGCCTACAGCGCGCTCGCGGCCGGCGGCAAGCCGGGTGCAGTGGTGGCGATCGACCCGTCGACCGGGAAGATCCTGGCCATGGCCACCTACCCGAGCTACAACCCGGACCTGCTGGCCACCCACGACGGCCACCAGCTCATCAACTCCGACAACCAGCTGCTGGCCGACAAGACGCAGCCGCTGCTCAACCGGGCCCTGGAGGGGACGTACCCGCCGGGATCAACCTTCAAGGTCGTGACGAGTTCCGCGCTGCTGACGCAGAATCCCGGCACCACGATCAACACCAACGTCGACTCGCCGACCACGCTCACCCTGCCGCAGACCACCCACGCGCTCACCAACGACCTCGGCGAGGTCTGCAGCCCGACCGGCCAGGCCACGGCCACCCTGATCTACGCGTTCGCCAAGTCCTGCGACACCACCTTCGGCAAGATCGGCGAGACCCTCGGCCCCTCGGCGCTCAACGCTATGGCCACCAAGTTCGGCATGAACAACCCCAATCTCGCCATCCCGATGCCGGTGGCGCCGAGCAACTACGTAGTCCCGCCGAGCCTGGCGCTGACCGCTTACTCGGCCATCGGCCAGTACAGCGATACCGTCACGCCGCTGCAGGAGGCCATGTTTGCCGCGGCCATCGCCAACGGCGGCACGTTGATGAAGCCCTACCTGGTACAGCAGGTCACCGCCAGCGACCTGAGCACGGTGCAGACGACGCCGCAGGCGGTGCTGAGCCAGCCGGTGTCCGCCACCGTGGCCAATGACGTGAAACAGATGATGATCGCCGTGGTGCAGCAGTCCGAAGGCACCGCGTACGTCTACAACACGGCCGCCACCGGCCTGAAGATCGCGGGCAAGACCGGTACCGCCGAGACCGGCACGGTCACCGGGCTGGACGACGCGGCCTTCACCTGCTTTGCCCCCTATGACAACCCGAAGATCGCCGTCGGCGTCATAATCCAGGGTGGCGGTTACGGAGCCACCGCGGCCGCACCCATCGCTGTCCAGGTCATCAAGGCCTACCTGGCATCCCTGGGGAATCAGTGAGCGATTATCTGCTGGCCGGCCGGTACCGGCTGACCGGCCGCATCGCGGCCGGCGGCATGGGCGAGGTGTGGCGCGGCGAGGATCAGCTGCTCAACCGCACCGTGGCGGTCAAGCTGCTGCCCACCGGGCGGGCCGGCGACGAGGCGTTCCTGGCCAGGTTCCGGGCCGAGGCCCGGTTCGCGGCCAGCCTGTCCCATCCGGGCATCGCCCGGGTCTACGACTACGGTGAGTCCTCGGAGTTCGGCGGCGCCTACCTGGTCATGGAGCTGGTCGAGGGCGAGCCGCTGTCCGCGATCCTGGCCCGGGCCGGGCGGCTGTCCCCCGATGCCACCCTGGACATCGTCAGCCAGGCGGCGCGCGCGCTCGACGCGGCGCATCAGGCCGGAATCGTGCACCGCGACATCAAGCCGGGCAACCTGCTCGTGGCCGCGGGCGGCACCACCAAGATCACCGATTTCGGCATCGCGACCGCGGTGCGCGCCGCGCAGGCCTCGCACCTGACCGAGACCGGCATGGTGATGGGCACGGCCATGTACGTCTCCCCCGAGCAGGCCACCGGCGCGCCGGTGAATGACTCTTCTGACATCTACTCACTCGGCGTGGTCGCGTACGAGTGCCTGGCCGGCCGGCCGCCGTTCACCGCCCGTGAGCCGCTGGCCATCGCTTTCGCGCACAAGCACGAGCCGGTGCCCGCGCTGCCGCCCGACGTGCCGCCGCCGGTCAGCGACTTGGTGTACCACATGCTGGCCAAGACCCCGGAAGAGCGTCCGGCCAACGTCCGGGTGGTCGCCGACCGGGCCGACATGCTGCGCGACGCCATGGCCCTGGGCGACTCCGCCCCGCCGGGAGACTACGCGGACGACTATGCGGGCCTGACCCGGGCGGGCCTGACCCGGGCGGACCTGACCGCGGCGCCGGCCGGCGCCCTGCTTGGCCAGGCCGGCCCGCAGGCCCAGACCGGTGCGCCCAGCTGGGCGGGTAGCGGCGGCGCGCGCGCCGCGCGGCGCCGACGTCGGCTCGTGACCGCCAGCGCGACGGCGGCCCTGTGCGCGGTGGCCGCCGGGATCGGCCTGTATCTCAGCGGTCACATCGAGGGACAGGCCAGCGGCCAAACCGGCAACAGCACGGCACAGCACCTCAACTCGCCGAGCGCCAGACCGTCGCCGAGCGCGAGCCAGCAGCCCCGGTCGTCGCCGCCCCCTAGTGTGGTAGCTGTATACCCGACACCGTCACTCAGTCCCAGCTTCAGCCCGCAGCCCGTGAAATCCCCGAAACCGACACCGACCAAGAAGGCGTCGCCGACGGCGAGCGCGTCGGCGTCGGCGAGCACCTCGCCGACGGCCACGAGTTCACCGACAGTGACCTCATCGCCGACAGCGTCATCTTCGTCGCCGTCGACCTAGAGAACCAGAAATAGCGCAGGGTGGTTTTGGCACAGTGCGAGATATGACACAGCCCCGTCTACTCGGCGGCCGCTACGAGCTCGACGGCGTCGTAGGCCGAGGTGGCATGGCGGAGGTCTACCGGGCGCGCGATATCCGGCTTGACCGGATCGTCGCGATCAAGACTCTCCGCACCGACCTGGCCAGGGACCCGATATTCCAGGCCAGGTTCCGCCGCGAGGCCCAGTCGGCGGCCTCGCTGAACCACCCGTCCATCGTCGCGGTCTACGACACCGGCGAGGACATGGCCACCGGCGTCCCCGTGCCGTACATCGTGATGGAGTACGTGGACGGCCGCACGGTCCGGGACCTGCTGCAAGAAGGGGGCCACCGGCTGCTGCCCGAGCGGTTGCTCGAGATCATCGACGGCGTGCTGCGCGCGCTGGACTACAGCCATGAGGCCGGCATCGTGCACCGGGACATCAAGCCCGGCAACGTGATGGTGACCCGCAACGGCGACATCAAGGTCATGGACTTCGGCATCGCCCGGGCGATGAGCGACGCCCAGTCCACCATGACCCAGACCGCCCAGGTGATAGGCACCGCGCAGTACCTGTCGCCCGAGCAGGCCCGGGGCGAGCGGGTCGACGCGCGCAGTGACCTGTACTCGGCCGGCTGCCTGCTGTACGAACTGCTGACCGGCAGGCCCCCGTTCACCGGCGACTCACCGGTCGCGATCGCCTACCAGCACGTCAGGGAGAACCCGGTGCCGCCATCGCGGGTCGACCCCGACGTGCCCGCCTGGGCCGACGCGATCGTGCTGAAGGCGATGGCCAAGTCGCCCGACGATAGGTACCAGACGGCCGCCGACATGCGCGCCGACCTGCAGCGGGCCGCCTCTGGCCTGCCGGTGTCGGCCGCGCCGCCGACCAGGCTGGACAACTACCCGCGGACCCAGCGGATGGGTAACAGCGCGATGATGGCGGGCACCTCGCAGATCCCCGCGGTCGACGACTACGACTACGCGGGCGGCGACTACGGCCGCGGCGAGCGGGGCGGCGGCGGCCGCCGCTGGATTCCGTGGGTCCTTGGCCTGGTCCTGGTGATCGGCGTGGTCGCCGGGGCGGCGTACTACCTGCTCGCGGGCGGCGGCAAGACGTACGCCGTGCCGCTGGTGAACGGCGAATCCGTAACGCAGGCGGAGGCAGGGATCAAGGCCGCGCACCTGCAGTCCACGGTGGTCAACCGGGCCAATCCCACCGTCCGGAAGGGCTACGTGATCAGCTCCAATCCGCCGGAGGGCAACAACGAGCCGGCTAACACCGTGGTGACGCTGTACGTCTCAGACGGCGCGGCTCCGGTCACGGTGCCAAACGTGGTCGGCCAGCAGGAAACCAGCGCCGAGACCACCCTGCAGAACGCGGGCTTCAAGGTCAGCGTCATCCCGGATCCCACCTCAACCCAGCCGGCTGGCCAGGTGCTCAGCCAGAACCCGAGCACCGGCACGGCCGCGCCGGGCTCCCCGGTCACCATCACGGTCTCGGGTGGAGCGGTCACGGTGCCTCAGGTCGTCGGTGATTCCCAGGCGACGGCGAGCAGCCAACTGAGCGGGTCCGGATTCCAGGTCGTGGTCCAGCCCGGGTCGGGTCCGGCGCAGTTCGCGGCGGGCACGGTCTTCGCCCAGCAGCCCCTAGCCAACACCACCCAGGCGAAGGGATCCAAGGTCACCATCTTCGTACAGACCGCGGCCACGCCTTCCGCGACGCCCACGCCCACGGCGTCGCCCACGCCGAGCGCGGGCGGCGGCAGCCCTCCGGGGCTCTGAGCCGGCCCGGCGACCGGCTACGCTTAGGTCCGCATCACCGGGTTCACCGCAGGTTTGCTCCACAGGGTTTGCTACGCAGGAGGCCGTTGTGCCCAAGTCGCGCGTCCGGAAGAAGACCGTCTACACGCCTCCGCCGCCGAAGACGACGCGGCGGAAGGTCAGTGCGCCCTGGGTCGGCCCGTCCATCGTGGCCTGCCTGGTCGTCGGCCTCGCCTGGATCGTGGCTTATTACTTCACCCAGGGTTCGATCCCCGGCATGAGCACGCTGGGCTCGTGGAACCTCGTGGTGGGCTTCGCGTTCATTATCGCAGGCGTCACCTTGTCCACCAGGTGGCGCTGACCCGCGGCTGGGCTGGCTTTACAGTCCGCCGCTGGTCAGCTGACCGTTCCTGACCATGACGGCGGCCACGATCAAGGCCACGATGACGACGGTGGCGAGCACCTGGAGCGCAGTGCGGTTCTTGCGGGGCGCGTACGCGTAGGCCGCCGTGATCAGCGCCCCGGTGAGCAGCCCGCCGATGTGGTCCTGCCAGGCGATGATGTTGTGGAAGAAGAAGCTGAGGGCCAGGTTGATGGCGATCAGAATGACGATGCCGCGGGTGTCGAGACGCAGTCGCTTCGACACGACGAACCAGGCCCCGAACAACCCGAAGATGGCGCCGGAGGCGCCCACCGCCGGGTTGTTCGGCGGCGCGAGGAAGTAGTACATCACCCCGCCGCCGACGGCGCTGAGCAGGTACACGGCGAGGAAACGAACCCGGCCGAGCAGGCCCTCAAGCGAGGGTCCCACGAAGACGAGCGCCCACATGTTGAACAAGATGTCCATGAACCCGAGGCCGCTCAGGCCGGTCGCCGGGGCCAGGAACGCGGACGTGATCAGCCGGTACCACTCACCCGCGGCGACCCCGTGCGCGGCACCGCCGTAGGTGTACGACGCGGATCCGAGCATCTCCAGGTTGGTGACGATGCTCGGGCGGACCCACGTCACCAGGAAGATCGCGACGTTGATCGCGACCAGCGTCCAGGTGACAACCGCGGTCGCGGCCGGACGGCCGCCGAACGCGGTCTTGGCCTGGCGGGTACTGCGCGTGCCCTCGCCTACGCACTCCACGCACTGCTGGCCCACCGAGGCCGAGCGCATGCAGTCAGGGCACGCGTAACGCCCGCACCGGACGCAGGAAACGTACGTTTCCCGGCCCGGATGGCGGTAACAAGTGGGAATGCCCGGGTTGCCGGGCACGTCTCCGTCCGGCCGGACCGGCTCGCCCGGTCCGGAATCGCTGGGCGCGCTCACGGCTTCGTCCAATCAGTTGACAGTGCCGCTCAGTTGACAGTGCCGCTCAGGTGGCCGGGCCGCTCAGGTGGCCGGGCCACGTTCCACGGTGACCGACTCGATGGTCACGTCGTCGACCGGCCGGTCCTGGCTTCCGGTCTTTACCCGGATGATCAGGCCAATCACGTCGGCGCCCTCGATGACTTCACCGAAGATGGTGTGCTTGCCGTTGAGCCACGGCGTGGGGGCGACGGTGATGAAGAACTGCGAGCCGTTGGTGCCTGGCCCGGAGTTCGCCATGGCCAGCAGGTATGGCCGGTCGAACCTGAGGTCCGGGTGGATCTCGTCGGCGAACTTGTAGCCAGGTCCGCCCCGGCCCGAACCGAGCGGGTCCCCGCCCTGAATCATGAAGTCGGGGATGACCCGGTGAAACACGGTCCCGTCGTACAGCTTGCCGGTGGTCGCCCGCCCGGTGCGCGGGTCAGTCCACTGCTTGCCGCCCTCGGCCAGTTCCACGAAGTTGCGCACGGTCTTCGGTGCGTGATCAGGGAAAAGCCGGATAACAACGGGTCCCTGGTTCGTGCGCAGCGTCGCGGTCAGCGTGTCTGTCATACTTTTGACTCCTCGTCCCGCCATCTAACTGGCCAGACATTTCGTCGTTGTTAATTTCGTCCAGTCTTAACCGTACCGGTAGCGCGCGATGATTGAACCCAGCAAAGCCGGGAAGCCTGTAAGGACGGGATCACGCTCGGGAGGTTTACTGTGTCCCTTATGAAGACCAAACGCACCACCGACGGGGCAGCCGTGATCGGCGAGCGCGCGAAGAGCGCCGCCGCGCAGGCCATCCCGCTGGGAAAGCGCGCGGGAACGACGGCGGCTCAGGGAGCCCGCCAGGGCGTTCAAGGCGCGCGGGAATGGGCCGCGCCGCGGCTCGAAGACGCCACGGATGTGGTCACGGATGTGGTCACAACCGCGGGCACCACGGCCGTTCAGGGCGTCCGCCAAGGCGTCCAGAACGCACGGGAATGGGCCGCGCCACGCATCGAAGACGCTGTTCAGGGAGCGCGGGAATGGGCCGCGCCACGCCTGGAGGACGCCGCCGAGGCGGTCACCACCACGGTCGCGCCCAAGGTGTCGTCCGCCCTTCGTTCCACTGCGCAGCAGGTCAGGCCGAAATCGAGCAAGACCGGCCTGCACAGGCTGCTGAACTGGCGCTGGCTGCTCGGCATCGGCGTGGTGGCAGCCGGGGCCGGGGCGGCAGCCGCTGTCACCATGCGCCGTCGTTACACCAGCGCGACCGCGGAGGCCAAGGACGCCACGGAAGCCACGGAAGCCACCGACGGCGAGTCCGGGAGCGACACGGCCACGGGTTCCGAAGTGAACGGGCGGGTCACCACGCCGGGTAACTAACGCCCGGATCGGTCACCGCCCGGAGAGAAGCAGACGAGGCAGACACCCGCGGCATCGCGTGCCGCGCTGATCGCAAAACGTCAGCGCGGACGCCGCTGCGGGTGTCTGAGTATGCACGGGCATCTCAGCCGGGGAGCCAGATTCCGGCCCGGTATTCCGGTACCGTCTAGTCACGGACCCACAAGCTAGTCACGGACCCGTAAGCGCGGTGACCGGTGACTATGACCAGCGGACGGGCGATTCGGTGAGCGAGAAGAACGGGGTCGAAGGGACCAGCGCGCCCCCAGCGGACCCTTCGGGTTCGCCCGAGGTCGCGCACCGTCCTGAGCTCGTCCGCCTGACCGCATGGCTGGCCGCGGCCGCCATCACCGCGTCCATCGTGATCATGGCCGGAATCTCGGCGGCGGGCCCGAACGTCTCCGTCCCGTCGCTGCACCGCACGAGCGGGCCTCCGTGGTGGCATTCGCTGCACCTCACGGCCACGTTCGTAACGGTCTCGCTGTGGTTCGCCATGGTGCTGGGCTGCGCCGGAGTAATCGCCGGCCTCGTCGCGGTGGCACGAGGCGCCCGGCTGCCGGTGCGCCCGGTCATCGCCTTGGCCTGCCTGGCCGTCGCGGCTCTCACCGTGCTCCCTGCGGCTGGTTCGACGGACTCTATTTCCTATGCCGCCAACGGCCGGATGGCGGTCATCGGACACAGCCCGTACGTCATGACCCCGCTCCAGCTGAAGCAAGCCGGTGATCCGGTCGGCCGGCAGATACCTTTCGGCGAGATCCCGTCGACCTGGACGAACACGGTGTCCGTTTATGGCCCGGTAGCCACGGGCGCGGAGTGGGTCGCGGCCGAGCTGGGCGGGACTTCGCTGGCTCGCATTACCTTCTGGCTGAAGCTGGAGGAAGCGCTCGCCTTCGGCGCAGCGATCCTGATCCTGGACCGCATGCTCAGGAACAATCCCGAGATGCGCCTGCGGGCCCACCTGCTCTGGTCGCTGAACCCGCTCCTGCTGTGGGAGATCGTCGCGAGCGGCCACGTCGACGGCCTGGCCGCGGTGTTCGGGCTGGGGGGCGTGATCGCGCTTCGGGCCCGCCGTCAGCAGCCCGACCCGGACCAGCAGCCCGACCCGGACCAGCGGATCAGCGTGGGCCAGCAGATCGGCCTGGGCGGTGCGGTCGCATCTGGCCTGCTGATCGGGGTGGCGACCGGCATCAAGGTGGAGTGGGCCCTCTTCGGCCTCGCCGTAGCCTGGGCCTGCCGCCGATCGCTGAAGGCCCTCGCGGCCGCGGCGGCCGGATTCCTGGTGGTGGTCGTGCCCGCTTATCTCGCGGCCGGGACTCCCGCGATCAAGGTGCTCCTCACCCGGAGCCCCGGCATCACCTGGGACACCATGTACCAGCTCTTCTGGCGGCCGGTGCTCGGATACACGCAGTTCAGCGTGTCCAGTGTCCCCCCGCACCTAGCGCTGATCGCCTACCTGCTGTTCGCCGCCGTCGCGGTCCTGGCCCTGCTGCGCTTCCCCGACCGGGTACCTGGCAGGCCGGCCCTCACCCCGGCTCTGGCGCTGAGCCTGGCCTGGCTCTTTGTCACCGGGTTCCAGCGGCCCTGGTATGACGTGATGGCGCTGAGCTTGCTCGCGCTGTACTCGGCGTCCTGGCTGGACTGGGTGGTGCTGATCCGGCTGCTGGCCGGGGCGACCATTTACGCCCAGGCCATCCAGAGCCCGGCCGAGCCGCACTGGCTCTATGCCATCGGCCAGTTCAACGGGACCTGGCTCACGCCGACCATCCGCCTCCTGGCGGCCGTGGCGCTTGTCTGGCTCTGCGTTTCCGGCCGCTGGGGCTGGCGCTCCCGAACGGTGGCGACCTCCGGCCGTCTGCCTGAACTGCTACCCCTGACCTGACCTTCAGAACAGAGCGGGAAAGCCGAAGGTACTCCTGACCTGGGCCAATAGGGAGCTTATGTCCTTATCCGCCAGTCCGGGAGCACCTTCAAGCGCTGGTTGGGCTGACGTCTTACTTATTGATTGTGTCAGTGTCGAGCGTGACTGCGGCGGTGCGGGCGAGGGTCCTGCCGTGCACGGTCACTCCGGTCGTGACCGTGATCGAGGCGAGGGCCATGACGGTTCCCACGAGCGTGGAGTAGGTGCCGAGCGTGGCGGAGCTGCCGACCTGCCAGAAGACGTTGGCTGCCTTCGCGCCGTTGATGAGCTTCACGTTGCTGGCGGATGCGGTGATGAGCGTGGATGCGGCCTGGAAGATGAAGACGGCGGCCGGGTTGCCCTGGGCATCGAGGGTCAGGGTTCCGGTGATCCCGAACGTGCCCGCGGCCGAGTTATACACCCCGGGCGTCACCGTGGTCCCGCCCAGTTCCACTGGGATGGTGGCCGTGACCGCGCGCCCGGCCGCGTCATTGTACGCGGCCGTCAGGTCAGCCTGGGCTTGCAATGCGACGCTGTCGGCCGTGTAGACCGTCCCGTTTACCCGGCCAGGAGGAAACCCTGTCACCGCTGTGCCCGGGCTCAGCCCGAGATTGCCATTGATCGTGGTCGCGCCGGTGTTCGTGACAGTCGCCGCCGCGAGGACCGCGAACTTGGCGGCGCTGTGCAGCGAGACCGGCGCGGTCGCCGCGTTGGCGGCGACCGCTCCTGTCGTGCCGAGCAGGAGAGTGATCGCGCCGGCAAGCGTGGCGGCCAGGGCCAGCCGGGAAGGGTGGTAGTGCGGCGAGTTTTTTTCGTGAACCGAATCGTACCCATTTGGGTTTCCTTCATTGGATCTGCATAGCATCGAGCAATTCGACCTACCTATAACTTATAGTAGTTCTATGACTACCCCTGACGGCCAATGTCCAATATGGGCGATAAAACCGGATACCTAAGCCGGACAAAGCGGCGCTAACCAGAACCAATAACACACAGAATAACTTCCTGGTGCCTTTACGGCATCCGATGTATATGGCGGTCACCGCGAGAACGATGAAGCGCCTACCGAGGAACTGTGCCGCGCTCGCACGTGGTCGCCGAGACAAAAAGCAGGCATCGCTGCCCTGGACGGGCGCCCGCTGCGGCTGACCGGCCATCTATCCGGCCCCAGCCGATGGCACGCCGGGCTGCGGAAGCAGGGAACCGGCAGACGAACCACCGTCCGTTCGGTATCGCTGGCATTTCACCGGGCCGGAATGCCGGAGAGCGTCAGCACTTCGCCGGGGTCGGCTCCGCGAGCCCGGCTTGCGGATACATACGACATGCTCATCGTCCGGGCGATCTCCGCGTTCGCCATCCGTCCGCGGCCAGCAGCACCATCCGGGGCCGCTTCGACAGGCCCGACGGCAGCCGAAGGTTCTCACAACCACTGACTGTGGATAACCCTTCACGCAATTGCCCAGGCTGCATACCGCGGTTGGCATGTCAATTCACAGTTCTGTGGATGCCGCTGTGGACAACTATGTGCGCAGCGCAGCGGCCTCCTCCCGGCAACTCCCCGGAGATTCCCAGCTTCGGCGCTCAGGCAGACGGGCCAACCTGGAGGTTCCGGTCGAGTTCCGCAGCATGAGCGGCCCGGATCGGCTGACACGTATCTTGTGGGAGCAGCAACTACGGACGTTCGTGCCGTTCTCAGGCGGGGACCGCGTTGTTTGCTTCACCGAAGCGATGGAGCCGGGGCTTAAGTTCATGATTCGGCAGCAGGGAAACGAGCCGTGGGGGTGGCGTTCGACAAGCAGAGCGTGTACGAGGTGGGCGGCGGCCCGTGTGGTATCCGCGCGAGCAGCAGCACAAGATCTTGCAACTCGATCCTCTCCTTCGATCCTGGGAAGTGCTTCTTGAAGCTCCCGATAATGACTGGCGCTGGGAATGTGAGTGGCGGATCGTACGGTCTTCACCACCGACCGTCGCACTGACCGAATTGCGCCTGGCAGGTCTGCTCGTGGGCGACCAGTTGTGGAGTGGGTTCGTTACGAGTACCGCGTCGCCGCCGATACCGGACAACCAAGACAGGATCATTTCTTCCCGCCGATACCTTCTGGACTGCCGCGTTATTGGTGGAACGGCACCGAGATCCAATTGCTGCCCCCGCTGTTCTGACTGGAAATCAAGTATCGCCTCTGTCCTGCTCGTGGATGGCCGGCACCCGAGACGCCCTCGTACACGTGCTCTGTCCGGGGCGGATGTTTTTCTTAAAGACGCACCTGGACACGCGAACACCCCGCGCCTGACAGGCGCGGGGGGCAGGTCCGCCGTGGCGTCCTTAG
>ODAK010001222.1_pt1 | contig 28631 bp, 22 predicted proteins | sample 1539591 | NCBI WGS metagenome assembly ODAK01 (sample SAMEA3539303, study PRJEB22396) | soil metagenome | biome: tundra; feature: field; material: soil | place: USA | collected 2010-05 | depth 0.15 m
TACCGATTTCCTTTCACTCGGCTAATCGTTCCCGTTACTGGCCAGAAACGGGGTTCTGGGCGATCAGCCTTCAACTGAACGACCATACTGACTGCGGCGTGGGAGGCCCGCCAGTATGGCACATCGGAAGAAATCAAAACGCTCCAAGTCTAAAACAATACTTCGGCTGCCCGACCTGGAGCAGTCGAAGAATGCGGTTCTTCACTCGCTCGCAGCGGCCAGCTCGCAAGAATCATACGGCCATGCCATCGACGAATTCATTGGGTGGTACTGTTCCGAACCGCGTTTGGCCTTTAACCGGACGGTCGTCCTTCGCTACCGGTTCTTTCTCGAACAGAAGAATCTCGCACCCTCCACCATCAACGTCCGTTTAGCCGCCGTGAGGCGGCTCGCCTACGAAGCCTCCGACACTGGCCTTCTGGGCCCTGAACTGGCCGCCGGAATCCGTCGCGTCAAAGGGGCCAAGCGTCTCGGCGTTCGGATCGGTAACTGGTTGACTGTCGATCAGTCCAGGACTCTCCTCGGCGAATCACCGTCAGACAGCCTTCGAGGCAAACGTGACCGGGCGATTCTGGCGCTGCTCATTGGATGCGGCCTGCGACGGGCCGAACTGGTTGGACTCGGAACGGAAGATTTCCAGGTCCGCGAGGAGCACTGGGTAATCGCGGACCGGATTGGCAAAGGGAAGCACATCCGTACAGTTCCGGTTCCAATGTGGGCAAAGCGTGCTGTCGATGAATGGACCACGGCAGCTGGCATCGGCGGGGGTGCGATCTTCCGGCGAGTAAGTCGGCTGGGTAAGATCTGGGGAGATAGAATCACGCCCAAGGCGATCTGGCACATTGTGAAAGCGGCCGCGAAGCGTGCCGGCATCAAGGACCTTGCTCCGCATGACTTGCGCCGCACCTGTGCACGGTTATGCCATTTGGCGGGCGGAGAACTTGAACAGATTCAGTTTTTGCTTGGGCACGCATCGGTTCAGACAACTGAGCGCTATCTCGGGTGCAAGCAGAAACTCAGCCAAGCAGTGAATGACAACCTCGGGCTGGAAGACACCTGAGGGGCCTGGTCACGGTCCGCAAGCGGACTTCTGGACCGCGTCGGTCCACTTCAGCGGTTTGCGCGTTATTCGGCCAAGTGGCAAGAAGCGCCGTTTCAAGAAGGGTAAGTTTTGAACAGGGGCAGCTACTCCTGCGACGGGATGTGACAGAGCAGGACGCCGAACAGGGCAAGCACCGAGTTCCGGAAGGCGGACTCGTTGCCGTTCCACGCGACCGATCGCCACATCTCGAACCACTCGCCGCCGACGGTCAGGAAGCCACCCATGAAAAGGATGATGATCATCAGCAGGCCAATGGTGGACATTCGCCTAGCATGGTCGAACGTACGTGTCCTTCTCGCCGCCAGCCACAGATAAACCGCCCAGAGCAGGATGATCGAGGCGAGGGACTCCCAGAAGATCACGCCAATGTAGGCGATGTTTTGAATGGCCGGATTGATGATCGCCCGCCACAAGACATTTTTGTCGAGGCCAACACCAGGTTGACCGCCAAAGTTCGTGGTGTCCATCGACAGCACGTGCTCGACGAAGTTGAAATTCGTTGGGTAGTCGATGATGTTGCCGATCGCGACCAGCAGGATGTAGAGTGCGTTGATCGCAACGACGACTGTGCACGCCATGGGCAGGGTGCCCAAGACCCAGATGCCGCCACGCTGCCGTGCCGGGGATATGTCAAGGTTGGCCATAAGTCCGTATCATATAGCCGAAACGAAATGAGTAGGCGATTGAATCGGAGTCCCTAGCCTAATTCCTGCCGGTCATCGAAGAACTGAAACTCCAACGCCTCCCCGACGGCTACCACGACTACCTCAGGCTGAAGCTTCGCAGGCTGTCGGCCTGATGCTCAGAAGAATACGTTTTCTGATGACCGCTTACACCTGCGGCACCAAGGATAGCTGGCGAGAACAGCCCATCGCACCAGCAATTTGATGCGGTCCAGATACGGGGTTGTGGGAAGCGAAAGACGATTTTCTGGCCGTATCGTCGGCCAACCGGAAGTTGAGGCTCGGAACGCGCAACGGCGATCGTTCCACTCGGCGAACGATTAGGCCCAGTGGGAGCGGTCGAGGGAGCGGTACTGGATGGTTTCGCCGAGGTGTTTGGTTTCGATGCTGGAAGAGTTCGCCGATCTCTTGCGCGAATGATTATTCGTATTTCAATGCGACGATGGGATCCACGCGGGTGGCGCGGAGCGCGGGAATGTAGGACGCAGACAGCGCAACAATTGTCAGAAGAAGCCCGACACCGGCGTAGGTAACCAAATCCGTTGCGCTAACGCCAAAAAGCAGGCTGGCCATCAGATGCGTCAACGCAAATGTGGCCGTGAGGCCGATGGCCACGCCGAGAACCGCGATCTTCGCGCCCTGCCAGAGGATGAGACGAAGCACATCCGCGCGCTGCGCGCCGAGCGCCATTCTGATTCCCACTTCATGTGTGCGCTGCCGGGTGGTACAGGCGATCACGGCATAGATTCCCGCCGCGGCGAGCACGAGCGCGATGACGCCAAAGGCGCCAACAAAAGTTCCCGCCATCCGCTGGACGAACGAAGAAACGCCGACGCGCGAAGTCATCAAGGCGACATCGAAGACGGGCAGGTCAGGATTCAATTTGTGAACGGCCTGCGTGATTGCGCTGGCTGAGGCAAGAGGATCGTTTACCGTGCGGACGTGAAGAATGACGCCGGAGGTATAGAACTGGTAGAGCGAGAGATAGAGGAAAGGCTGCGGCTGCTCGTTCAGATCGTAGTAGCGCGTTGTGCGCGCCCCGCCGATGACGATGGCCGATTTCTTTTCGACCATCATGCGCTTGCCAATGGGATTCTGCCCGGGCCAATACTTTTCGGCCAACGCTTCGTTGATCACCACCACGGTCTGGGATTCCGCCGAGTCGTGCGGAGAAAAATCGCGGCCACTGAGGAGCGGAATTCCCACGGTTGTGAAGTAGCCGGGGCTTATGCGCGCAACTCCGGCAGCGACGAGCTCGTGAGGCCCGGGCACGTAGCCTTCGGGGACGAAGCTGTCCGAGTTTGAAGAGAACCCAAGCGGCACCCAGTCCGCAAGCCCGGCCGAAAGAACTCCGGGTACTGCCGCAACGTTATTGAGAACCTGACGATCGAATGCGGTGCCATCCGCCTGCTTGTATCCGTTGGGAAAGAGATCGTATGACGCGAGCAAGACATTCCGCTGATTGAAGCCCGGATCGAAGTGTTGCGTGGCGCGGAAGCTACGGATAAACAGGCCGGCGGACACAAGCAAGGTCAGGGAGAGCGCAATCTGCGCGACCGCAAGCCCACTGGAAAGCCGCGCCTTGCGCCGCCCGCCGGCCATCGCGCCTGATTCATCCTTGAGCACGTTCGCGGGATTCATACCAGATGCCCGCAGCGCAGGCAGTATGCCGAACAATATCCCGCTGGCGAACGTGATGGCCAGAGTCGCGAGAAGTACTCGACGATCGACGCTGACAGAGATCCAGATGGGGAAATCTGTGTGGGGCGCGAAGTTCATGAAGGAGCGGGATGTCCACACGGTTATGGGCAGCGCGATTGCTCCTGCGGCGAGCGATAGCAGGATATTTTCCACGAAAAGCTGCTGGACCAATCGGACGCGACCGGCGCCCAAAGAGAGCCGGATGCACATCTCCTTCCGTCGAGAAAGACCCCGCAAGAGCAGGAGGTTTGCAACGTTGGAACACGCGAGGAGCAATACAACACCGGCGACGCCCATCAGAATCGGCAGGAGCGCGGAGAAGAAGCCATTTGCTCCATTCGGGGCGCGCCAAAGCGGATAAAGCGTGACCTGGTTTGAGCCGCGGTGCGAATCAGGAAATTGCACCGCAATCTGTTGCAGAAGGATGGTCGATTCCGTTTGGGCTTGTTCGCGGCTCAGTCCCGGATTTAGGCGGCCCAAAAGATTTAGCCAATTGTCGCCGCGCGAGTCGATTAATTCATTTCCACCTTCCCCGAGGTCTTTAACGGCCGTCACGGGCACCCAGAGATCAAAGCGAAGACCGCTCGTGCTGCCCTGAAATTCGGGCGGGGCGACACCGACAATCGTAAACGGGCGAGTGTTGAGGTGAAGGGTCTGGCCGACAATGGCTGGATCGGCTGCAAACCTCCGCTGCCAAAGGCGATGACTGATGATGGCAACAGGTGCGCCGTTTGGAGGTTTGTCTTCTCCCGGGAGGAAGCCGCGTCCGAGGGCGGGCTTCACGCCGAGCACGTCGAAGTAGTTTGCAGTCACCATCGTTGCCCAGACCCGCTCAGGCTTGCCTTCGCCCGTCAGGCTCGCGGGCGCGAAAGTAAATGCCGTGAGGCCGGCAAAACTTTTTCCGCGGTCACGCAGGTCCAGGAAATCGGGATAGGAAAATGGGTTGGCGCGACCGCTCTGGACCGCGACAATTTCATTCGGGCGAGAAACGCCGGGAATCGGATTGAGCAACGTTGCATTAATCCAACTGAAGATCGTGGTGTTCGCGGCGATGCCGAGGGCGAGGGTAATCACGGAAACGATTGCGAAACCCGGATTCTTGCGCAGCATCCGCAGGGCATAACGCAAATCCTGAAATAGAGTTTCCATACAATAGTTACAATAGTTCTGGTTGGTTACTGAGTTCCGTGATGGATGTCACGGCTTGTTGTGATGGCAGGAATGGCATCAACATTTAAGGCTTGATTCATCCGCTTGCCAGATTTCCTTTCGATTCAACGGAGGATACTCAGGCAAACTCTCATTGATGGTGCAGATGTTGGGATGGTTTAGCGCGGAGGCGGCCTGAGCCTCCCTCTGAAAACGCGCGAGTGCCTGTGGGTCTTTCGCTAGATTGTCGGGTAGGAATTTCAGCGCAACATTGCGGTGCAGGCGGGTATCTTCGGCCTCGTAAACCACCCCCATCCCACCACCGCCTAACTTCTTGACGACGCGGTAGTGGCCCAGTTCGACGCCAATGGAAAAATCCCGAACTTGCGCCTGGCCAGCCATGGGGAAGAATACTCCTCTCCCCAACACGGCGATTCTATGCTGTCGAACTAAAATGTCAAGGGCGTGGATTGCGCCGGACTCCGAACACTTGCCTCTCTAATTGAGTGTGCGCGGAAGTAGCCCCCACCCGGCATTGCGTTTCGGGACAAGAGGGAATCACTCCTGGATAGTCGGCAATCCGGAAACTATCCAGAAACGGGGTTCTGGGAAGTTACCGAACCGGACAACTCAAAGCTCAAATGGTCCTCTTCGGATCGAGACTGGAATTTGATTTCGAAACGAATTGAAGGGTATCGACGGAAGCCGTTGAACGTAGACTTCAAAAGGCAGTGGTGCGCCCGGAGAGATTCGAACTCCCGACCTTCTGGTTCGTAGCCACGGCAGCACAAAATCTAAGTGCTTTCTTTGGTGTCGCTTACGAACTGGAAACGCCCTTTAGACCTTCTCAATTGTCCGTAGATTGTCCGTAACTCTAACAATGGCCGCGGAGAATTGCTGACAACAATTGAATCTCTCCTCCATTTCTTCGGTGCGTATTTCAATTCAGATCGATTATTGACAGGGACAGGATTTGCGATCTCAAAACTCCAGGCGCGATTGAAACGCGATCATGCGTGGAGTGCTGTCACCACCTAAGCCAACTCCGAGTAGTCCAGTGGGCGGAGATGTTGTGTAACCGAGGGCTCCAAACCCAGTTTGCGTGGAAGGCTTTCCTGGAATCCCGGCCATTAGCATGCTAGGAAGCGCAAAATTGGGATGATTGAAGAAGTTAAAGAACTGCGCATCGAACCGTAGCGTCACGTTCTCAGTTAAGGGGAATGACTTCGATAAATAGAGATCGCTCCAAATAAAATCTGGTCCGCGCAACGCGTTCCGCCCAAGCGTTCCGAATTGGCAGTTCGCGGGACTATTGCCGCCAGCACAAGCTCCGGTGCTAGGATCCACCGTGGAAACAAACGCATTCGGATTCAGCCACTGAACAGTGCCCGGTTGCGTGACTCCTGGAACGAAGTTGTGGTCATACAGCGGCACGCCAGGAACAACGCTTGCGAATTGTGGTCCACTGCCATTCACAATTCCATTTCCATTCGCTGAATACGGCGTGCTAAAAACAGAAAACGGAAGCCCGGTGTGCCAAAACACGGTTCCCGAAACTTGCCAGCCGTTGAGCGCATATCCGAGAGATTTGTTTTTAACTTTTATCGGCAATTGATAGACGTATTGCGCGCTGAGATTCTGACGAATGTCGTAGTCGCAAGGCCCGTAATCCCGCATCAGATTTCCCGGCAGAGGCGCGAGTACTCCTCCCGCGGAAAATTGCAGGAATCCGCCGTTCGATACTTCATCCATGCAACGGCTCCACGTGTAATTCAGTTGCCCCTGCAAACCGTGCCCAAGACGCTTTATGGCCGTCAGTTGCAACCCGTTATAGCGGCTATTTGCGCCGGTCGAAAGCTGCGAGACTGCTCCGAATCTGGGGTCCGTAGCCTGCCCATAAGGAAATGGGGCAAAGCATCCTTGGCAAACGGTTTGATAGCCGTTCACCTGAGTCGTGTACGGCTGATTGATGGCACGTGTGCCAACGTACTGCGCGTGGATGCTGACCGTGGCTCCAAATTCATGTTCCAAACCAAAACTCCATTCCATGAAGTATGGCGCGTGAAGCTTTCCGCTGGGCACCGCTGCGATGGCCACCGGAGGAAGGCAAGTAGCGGAATTCGCCAGTGGAGATGCGCAGGAAAGTTGCCCTTGAGAAAACCCGGATGTGAAGTTTTGATTGGCGGCGACGGTTGCATCAACCGCGCTGTTAGGAACTCCCGGCGCAATCGTTGTGCCGCCGACGGTTCCGAGAAGACCGCCTTCGAAAGTTTGAACGTATGGCGGGTTCACTCCAACCACATCGGCAATGCTGCCCGGCAAAATGTCACTGAAAACTCCAAAGCCCGCGCGCAGCACAGACTTTGACTCGAATTGCCACGCGATCGCCGATCGTGGTTGAAGAATCGCAACTGGCGTCGAGAAAAATACGTTTCCGAGGCCGGTCTGAATCACGGCGTTCAGCGGCTGATTCACGTTATGCGAGATGGAATCGAATGAGCCGCTCAAACGGGCAATCTGACCATGAGGATTGAACGGATTGGAATTGAACGTGTCTCGAATGCCAAACGTCCATGTCAACTTCTTCGTCACCTTCCAAGTGTCTTGCGCATACAGATCAAGATTCAGGAAGTTGAAGGGCTCGTTCGCGGACGTGGGAAATGTCTTTGTTACCGTGGACGCTACTCCGTAAATGTACTGCGGCAGTGTTGTGTACGTCACGAGCGGGACAGCTCCCTCGCCGAAGTCATAATCATTCAGCCGGAGGATTCGCGTGTTGGTTCCAAATCGTAATTCGTGCGCCCCATGGCTCCACGCGAGATTGTCGTTGATGAAGAAACGCGATGCGCGCCTTCCCTGTATCCAAGTGTTATCGAGTCCGCCGAGCGCGGTGAACGGCGCGTTCGCACCGCTGCCTTGCAACACAATCGGGAACGCGGAAAGTGTTTTCTGGAAATCACTCGGACCAAACAAGCTCTCATACCAGGAAAATGCCGGGTTGAAATAATTTACGAGATTCTGTGAAAAAACATGAGTGTAACCTGCCGCGAGCGAGTAGAGAGGCTGCGGTGAAATAGCATTGAACAATGGATTGATGGGATCTGTGTAGGCGGCCTGGAGTCCTGTGTCCGATTGGAAACGAATCCAGAAAGTGTTTTTCTCATTGAGGTTGTAATCCATCCGGGCGGTCTGCACTTGCTCGTGATCGTCGCTGGAATGCGAAACACTCTGACGATTCGCGCAACCGTTCCCGTCATTCGCGATTGCAGGCGTAGCTCCGCCCACATCAAACGGGCAGCCAAGCACCGCGAGAGCTGTTCCGCTGGTGTTTCCGTAGAGTGAAAACATCTTCTGATAGAACGGCACCAGTTGCGGCGCGGGCTGATATTTTGATCCAGTCACGGAATCAGTGCCGCCCAAGGGAAGTCGTTGCAAAACATAGCTTTGAAACGCCGAAGTAGGAACCGTAGCGGGCGTGACGATGGGAAGTGCAATGCGAACCCATTCGCTATCGAAAAAGAAAAACAACTTGTTGTGGATAATTGGCCCGCCAACGCTTCCGCCAAAGTGATTCACGGTTGACCGTGGTTTGTGATTCCCCGCAGTGGCATTTGTGAAATAGTCGGCCGCATTTAAGATCGCTCCGTTCCACAACTCATAGAGGTTTCCATGAAACTGGTTCGTACCAGATTTCGTCACGTAGTTTACCTGTGACGCCCCGTACCGCCCCTGATCAACGGCGTAGGAAAGCGTGTTGACCGTCATCTCCGATATCGAATTCAGCCCCAGCACGAGGTTTGTCGAAAGGCCGCTGTTAAGATTCGTCAGGGGGTCATTCGTTTCTAGGCCGTCCACAATATAGCCGTTTGAAAGGGCGGGCAGGCCATTGAATTCCACGTTGCCGTACCCGTTCGTTCCGCCAACGAAGTCATTGCCGCTGCCTGCTGTATTGACGAGCGCTCCAGCGGCAAACTGAAGAGGATAGGTTAAATCCCCGCCCGGATTGGGAAGGTTTGTCAGTGCGTGCGCACTGAGATTCGTGGATGTATTTGCATTTCCTGGATTGATGAGAGGAACTGTGCCGCTCACTTCCACGGTTTGATTTGATTGAGCCAACTTGAGTGTGAAGTTGACAGCCTGCTTTTGTCCCAATCCCGAAACTACATTGTCGTTTTGCTGCGACGCAAAGCCCGCCGCTTCCACCTTTACCGAGTACATACCCGGTTTTAGTTGTGGGAAATTGAACTGGCCGGCATCATCGGTCTTGGCGATCCGTTTTAGACCAGTCTCATGATTCGTAACCGTCACCACCGCAGCCGGAATGGCCGCGCCTGTCGGATCGGCTACTTGGCCAACGATAGCGCTCGTCGTTTCGCCCTGCGCCGACATTCTCGGTGGAAATATCATGAGGCTACCGGTAAGGAGAAGAATCAAGAACAGAACACGCGCCATAGACTTGAAACCTCAGGAACTCAAACTAGCGCCGGAAGGAATAACTCGATGCGCGGAAAGTCATCGTCGCCATCCGTCGATTGGTTGTGACCAATGTTAACCGTAGTTAAGTACAAAAGTAAATCGGAGTTTATATTGCCATAGCGTCCGTTCGCTTGGGGCCCAAGCCCACTATTTTGCTTGCCGCGCATCTCGCTAGTCCGTTATAAGAGGCGCTTGCGAGAAAAACCCTCTAACTAGTTTGTTGGCCGAGGACACTGGGGGTAGCAGCGTGGCTGAATTCAAGATAAAAATCATTTCAGAGGAAACGTGAATGAATGCGGCGAGAAGAGGATTGAGAAATCCAAATGCAGCCAAGCCCACGCCGATGGTATCAACGACAAGCGTTCCGGTGAAGTTCTGCATGATCGTGCGATGGCAACGTCGCGCGATGCGAATGGTCTCCACCAGTTTGCCAAGATCTGAACCGATCAGCACGACATCGGAACTCTCGCGGGCGACGGCGGTTCCCGATCCCATAGCCACTCCAACCGTCGCACGCGCCAGCGCGGGAGCATCATTAATACCGTCCCCAACCATCACTACTTTCCTACCCTTGGAAAGCAAGCCCTCCACGCGCTGAAGTTTTTGCTCAGGCAACAGTTCAGCAAAGATTTCGTCCACTCCCAATCCTCTGCCTACGGTCTCCGCAACTCCCCTTGAATCGCCCGTGAGAAGGATGGTTTTCAGCCCCATTGATTTTAGATCTTGAATTGCCCTCTTGGCTTCGGGCCTTAAAAGATCGGCCACTCGAATTGAGCCGAGCAGGTGTCCCCCTCGTGTAACTAGCACAGCCCCATCCGAACTCTCTTGCGTCACGACCGCGCCTTCTAGTTTTTCATGCTGAAGGTGAAGCAAGTTGCCGACTACGATTTCTTCGCCGCCTAATTCAGCAATGATTCCGCGTCCGGGCGTGTATTGAAATCGATCCGGCTGACGAGGGCGAATTCCCATCTGCGATGCCTTATTGAGAATCGCCTTTGCGACCGGATGTTCGGATTGTGATTCCGCGATGGCCGCTGCTTCAATCAAACACTCGTCTGTGACTCCAGTTGCTGGCCGAATATCCATGACCTCGGGAGTTCCGTAAGTGAGCGTTCCCGTCTTGTCGAGTAGGATCATGTCAACTTCAGCGAGTTCTTCAAGATAGAGACCGCCTTTGATAATTGCGCCACCTTGAGCAGCCCGCCCAATCGAGCCAAGTATCGCGAGCGGGGTTCCAGCAGCGATTCCGCACGCGCCCGCGACAATTACGACAGAGATTGTGGATCGGATGTTGTGGGTAATAAGAAACGTAATCACAGCCGCGCCCAATGCAAAATAGACGAGATACCCCGCGAGGCGGTCCGCGATTCCTTGAATGGGGGCACGAGACTTTTCCGCCCGTTCCACCGCTTCAATAATCTTGCCAAAAGTTGTATCGCGGCCGAGACGCTCGATGCGTATTTCGAGCGCGCCCGATTGGTTGATTGTGCCGGCATAGACTAGAGCGCCTGGGCTCTTTTCAACCGGCATCGACTCGCCGGTGATTGGCGCTTGATCAACAAATGACTGGCCCCGCACGACTTTCCCGTCAACAGGAATGCGGCTTCCCGGTCGCACGAGAACTTCGTCGGCCAGAGACACTTCCTGAATGACTATTTCTTGCCAAGTGCCATCTCGCCGGACAGTCGCCGTGTTCGGTAAGAGATCAACTAGAAGTTGAATTGCCCGACGACCTCGGCCAACTGTTAGGCCTTCCAAAATTTCGGCGACGAGAACAAACAGCGTGATCACAAGCGCGGTAAATATTTCGCGGATCGTCAATGCTGCCGCGATAGCAATCGCCATGGAAAGCTCCATGGTCATGCGCCGTTGCCTGATGTTTTCGTACGCTTCGTGGAATATCGGAAACCCACCGGCAAGCGCGCAAATCACACCTGCGGCAACAACGTAGAGACTTGGCGTGTGTCCCGCAAACCAGACAACCCCAGCGGCCACAGCCACAAACAAGACGCGCCCGACCTCAAGCCATTCGAGAGAATGTGCGGAGTGGCAATCGTCGTCAGCTTCATCGTGCGATAAGGATGTGTTTGGCAGACCAACCTGAAGAGTTTTTTCGGCCTCGGAAAGATTCACATTTGTTTCGTGCATAGTAGTCTCACCGTTTTCAGGCGATTCTGAATACTTCGCCGCTTACTTGAGGTAAGTCCGCACCACATCAATCAATTCTTCGGCTGCCTCCGCTTGCGGAGAGTTCTTGGCTTTTCCGGGAGCCAAAACGTGAAAACGGATATGACCTTCCATTACTTCTGCCATTAGGCCGTTCAGCGCACCACGGCAAGCCGCCAAGAGTTGGAGTACGCCAGAGCATTCGTGTTCTCCGTCGATGGCTCTCTCGATGGCTTCCACCTGCCCGTGAATCCGCCGAACGCGAATCAAAAGCTTGTCTTTGTCTTTCGTTGTGTGGGCCACGAGATCTCCTTTGACGACATATAATATACTACAGTATAGTATATTAAAATCCAAGTTGAACTTGATCTTGGATTTATCAGCAAGCCTGATTGTGGTGAGATGCGCGGTGCCGAGATGAAACATCGCAGCGGTCCATCAAGGTGGAACCTTCTATATCAGTGGATACGCAGCGACACGGCGATGTTTGTCGCCCTCTTCGTATTGTTATGTCTGCTGCTGATCTACTTCTACTTTGCTCTCTCCTTTAAATACTTCGACTAGCTTTCGTTGGTGCTGGCGCGAGACCATCAAAGGCGCTCTCGATTAGAGTAGCTAGCGACTCAAGGCGAACCTCAAAGGTTGTCGTGCTCCCGGCCAGGAGTGTCGGAACCGCACGCTCACAAATTGACGGACGTGACGAAGAGGCAATTCAGGTGTAGAATCTGTTGCTGATTGGAGGTTGAAACGCGACAGCCATGAACAAACGAAGTCCATCCAGATCCCGTCGCGCGACGCTGATGTTCTTCACCGTGATGTTAGCGGTGATGATCGCCGCAGCGACAACGGGCCTCTGGCACACGCACAGCAGCGCACGAGAAGCAGCGACTTGCGCTGTCTGCCATGTGGGCTCAACACCCACGAAACCACAACCCGTTTCGATCGCCCTGGCTCCGCCAGTGTTTACGGTCGAAGGCCTTGTAGTCATTCCCGTTTTCTCCGGACATTCCGCGCCGGTCTTCAGCTCGAAGTCTCCACGCGCTCCTCCAGTCGCCTCCTAAATTCTTAAGCAACAACTGATTACAGCCGAAGTGTCGCTCGCCGCTCCCCTTTTTGCGGGGCGTGCACGGCATTTTTCCATTCAACGACATACCGGCCTGTGTGGCTACTCCTAGGAGGAGACAAAATGTTTCGGAAGAGATTTCTTTGGGCTTTCTTAGCACTGATTATCGCTTCATGCTTGGTTACGGCTCCAACATTGCAGGCGCAAACGGGGAACTCAGCAAACATCAACGGCACGGTACTGGATCCGTCCAATGCGGCGATTGCGAATGCGACAGTAAAAATTCACAACCCGGTCAGCGGATTGGATCGAACGACGATGACCGACGCATCGGGTGCGTTCAGCTTCACCAACGTGCCGTTCAATCCGTATCACCTGGACATCACGGCGAAGGGTTTTGACGTGTACAGCCAGGATGTGGAAGTTCGTTCGAGCGTACCGGTGACGCTGAAAATTACACTGAAAGTGGCGGGCACCAGCGTTAACGTGACGGTAGAAGCCAAAGGCGGCGACTTGATCGAGAATGATCCGACGTTCCATACCGACGTGGATCGCGAATTGTTCAAGAAACTTCCGCTGGAGAGCCAATCCTCTTCACTGAGCTCTCTCGTGACTTTGGTCACACCGGGCGTCTCTGCCGATTCCAACGGTCTGTTCCACGGACTGGGCGACCACGCAGAGAATTCATTTTCCGTTGACGGCCAGCCAATCACCGACCAGCAAAGCAAGATTTTCTCAAACCAGATTCCCGTGGATGCCATTCAATCCATGGAAGTTATTTCGGGTGCGCCACCTGCCAACTACGGAGATAAGACGAGTCTGGTCATAGATGTAACTACCCGGTCGGGCCTTGGGGTCACTTCGCCCCACGGATCCGTGACGACCTCCTATGGTTCATTCGGCACCGCGAATCTTGGATTCGACCTGTCATACGGCGGCAAGAACTGGGGGAATTTTATCGCCGTAAATGGCTTGAATAGCGGTCGCTTTCTCGACGGACCGGAATTCACCGTAATGCACGACAAAGGGAATGAACAAAACGTTTTTGATCGGCTGGACTTTCAAATATCGAAAGCTGATGCACTCCACCTGAACCTGGGCTATTCGCGCTCGTGGTTTCAGACACCGAACTCGTTTGACAACCTCAACACCGGCGTGACCGTTCCCGTGGGTAGCTCGTTTGCGGGCCAGGCCGTCGGCCCGACAGACCAGCGTTCGCGGATCGGCACTTACAACATAGCCCCGACATGGACGCATATTCTCAATGACAACGCGGTGTTTACGCTTGGCGCCTTCGCGCGACGGGACCAATATAATTATTACCCAAGCAAAGATCCTTTCGCAGATCTCGGGCCACCAAGCTTGCAGCGGGAGACTGTCGGCCAGCTTCGCTTTCTGACCAACGTTGGCGGCCACGCAGAGCTCAACTATGTAAAAGGCAAACACAACATCAAGCTAGGAGCAATGTACGAACAAACTTTTCTCTCAGAGCACGACAGCCTCGGTGTTGTCGACGCGACGTTCAACGCACCTTGTTTGGATTCTACCGGAGCCGCCGTTGCCGGCTTCACCAATCCAAACCAGTGCGCCGCCGCCGAGCTGCAGCCGAACGTTGCGGAAAATCCAAACGCGCCCAACTCCGCACTGTTTCCTCTCTTCAATCCAACTCTGGTGCCGTTCGATCTCACTCGCGGCGGCGGGCTCTTCAGATTCAATGGCCATACGGATGTCAAGGAGCTCGCGCTCTACCTCATGGATACGATTTCCGTGCGCAATTGGACTTTCAACGTTGGAATTCGTGGAGATCTCTACAACGGGCTTTCTGTCGCTCGCCAAGCGGAACCTCGCGCAGGCATCGCTTACAACATCAAGAAAACCAGCACGGTGCTTCGCGTTTCCTATGCGCGAATTATGGAGACTCCGTTCAACGAAAACCTGGTGGTTTCCAGCACCGGCTGCAGCGATCCGACTGGTGTGATTCCAGCTCTGGTCTCATGCGTTCCGGCGATTCTTGCTCCCGGCTATCGCAATGAATTCCATGCTGGATTCGATCAGGCGTTCGGGAAATATTTCGTCGTCGGAGGCGAGTACATCTGGAAGTACACGCACAACGGCTACGATTTCAGCGACCTGGGCAACACGCCCATCTTTTTCCCGATTGAATGGCACAATTCTAAAATCCCTGGATATGCGGTAAGGGCAAGCGTGCCAAATTTCCACGGCGTTACAGCGCTCGTGGTCTTCTCCAGCGTCGCCGCGCGGTTCTTCACTCCCCAAATTGGCGGTTTGGGAACTACAGTTGCGACCGGAGGCACGTTCACTCCCTTTAGGATCGACCACGACGAGCTGTTCAACATGACGGCTCACATTCAGTATCAACCGTGGAAACGCGGGCCATGGTTCGGCTTCAATTGGAGATACGACAGCGGGCTCGTCGCCGGAGCGGTTCCATGTTCCGGAGGAAATTGCGCGCAGACGGATACTCTCGGCGGGCAACCCGCAGTTGATATGACCGATGCGTTCGGAATCCCTCTAACAGCCGATCAGGAATTTCAGGCTGGACTGTTCTGCGGAACACAACACGCGACGCCCACCGTCGCGCTCCCGTTTACGTGCCTCGCATCGCAGTTCGGTTCGACGCTGATCAATATACCGGCGACCGGAACGGAAAATGATGACAAAAATCCGCCGCGCATCGCTCCTCGAAATCTGTTCGACGCTTCGATAGGCGATGACAATCTTTTCCATGGCGACACCCGCAAATGGAGTTTCCGTTTTACGGTCATCAACCTAACGAATAAATACGCACTCTACAATTTCCTGTCCACGTTCAGCGGCACACACTATGTGACACCGCGTACGTTCACGGGAGAACTCGGCTTCCACTTCTAACAAGTTGCTCGAAGAGTCTGCGTGAGCCTGAATCCCTCCCCCACAGGCTCACGCGGATTTCCGTTTTTCGCGCGCTTAGATGAAGAAGCTGACCATTTACGTGATGGCCTCGCTCGCCAGCGAGAAGGGCGGGCGCTGTATTTCTACGCTCTACGTTAATTCGGTTACGCCTTTGTGGTGGCAATGCGACGGTGGTCACACATGGAGAGCAGTTCCGGCGAGCATCCGCAAAGGCAGTTGGTGCCCCGCCTGTGCGGGCGTAAAGCGCGGAACGATTCAGGAGATGCGAGAAATTGCTGAGGCTCGCGGCGGGATTTGCGTTTCCGAACAGTATGTTAATACGGCGACAAAACTGCGTTGGCGCTGTCGCGCGGGCCACGCATGGAACGCGGCTCCGCTTCATATTAAGAGAGGTCATTGGTGCCCGCTGTGCGCTCGGGTGGCCCGGCTGACGTTGCAAGAAATGAATAGCATAGCCGCCGGAAAGTCAGGTCAGTGTTTGTCGGCTGAATATTTGGGTTCGGCGAAGCCCTTGCGGTGGAGATGTGTGATCGGCCACGAATGGAATGCGCGGCCGTCATCAATCAAATCTGGCAACTGGTGTCCGTACTGTGCGCGGAATCGAGAATTGGAGTTCGAGAAGTTGCGTCAAATCGCGCGCGAGCGAGGTGGACGATGTCTTTCAACCGCTTACAAAAACGGCCGTACTCCTCTTTTGTGGGAGTGCAGTCAGCGGCATCAATGGAAGGCTCGCCCCGCAAACGTCAAGGGCGGAACGCGAAAGAAAGGATCTTGGTGCTTGCGGTGCTACAACGCCCGTCGAGTTTTTCGGCCAAGGCAGGACATTGCTGCGATGCAGGAGACGGCTTCGTCACGCGGAGGACGATGCTTGTCCACCGAATATGCAGGCAGCAAGATCAAGCTGACTTGGCAATGCGCATACGGACATGAATGGGAGGCCATGCCGGTATCGGTTCTTCAAGGGACTTGGTGCCCCGTTTGTGCCCACAATCAGCGACTTGAATTAGCCGCGCTACAAAAGATTGCGGCAAGCCGGGGTGGGGATTGTCTTTCACGGACGTACGTGAACGAAAGGACGGCGCTTGCATGGTACTGCGCAGCTGGTCATTGCTGGAGCGCGACTCCGGCCAAAGTGAAACGCGGTTCGTGGTGTCCGAAGTGCGCAGGTATCCGCCGTAGAAGCAAATGGATCGCGCTCCGGGCAATCGAGCCATACGTCGTTGGCAAAGTTGCAGTATCTGGGAAATCGCAGCCGGTACATCTCATTGGTGATGCCGGAATTGACAGACCAACACCGCTACTGGAAGAGAGTTCGCTCAAATCTCTCAGACACGTCGCGCGAATGTCGCGAAAATCGGAATCGACGCACAAGTCGCAGTAGCGCGGTACGGAAAGGACTCATATGTTTTTTGCTCTGACTGCTTGTTTCTGGGTTCTCGCTGGATTGACTGGGCTTGCGCCGACCGTCGCTAGTGATGAGGGTGTTCGTTCAAAGGATGTCTCGTTCCGATTGGCGGGCGGACAGAATCCATTAATTCTGGTACCAGTCTATGTCGAAGGAAAAGGCCCGTATGAATTTATTCTCGACACAGGTGCGTACCGATGTTTATTGTCCGCGGAACTGTCTTCGTCAATAGGAATTAGACCGGAATCCCAGCAGCGAGCGACGGGAGTTGGAGGAACTATAGAGATATTCTCCGCGCACGTGAGCTCTTTAACTGTCGGAACCGCCAGACAAGAGAATCTTGAAGTTGCGATCACCGATGAGCTTTCTCGATTGGGCGAGGCTGTTCAGAGCAAAGTTGACGGGGTTCTCGGATCTAACTTCCTGAAGAATTTCCGACTCACGTTAGATTATCGGCATGACGTGGTTCGCTTGGACCGTTCTACCGTAGGACCACGAATAGAAGGTGAAGTTCAGTCGGTCACGTCAGTCTTTTTCAAACTGGGCACTCCCTCAAAGCCGCTTATTGTCTTGCCGGTTTTCGTCAACGGCAAGGGGCCTTTTCAATTCTTTCTCGATACCGGCGCTTCCCGAACAACACTTTCATTTGCTCTCGCACGAAAGTTGGGAATCGTCGCGATTGGAAATCGTGCCGGAACAGGTGCGGGTGGTCAGATACCAATGCTTTCTGCAACAGTCGATTCTCTGACGCTTGGCAATGCTTCTATCTGTGATGCAGCTGTTAGCGTGGTGGATTTTCTCGGCGATTTCGGTTCTGTGATCGACACGAAATTTTACGGAGTTATCGGCAACGATTTTCTCAGTCGATTCGAAGTCACGATTGACTACCCGCGCGGCTCGGTTGACCTGAAGGCGGTGGTTTCTCGATAAGGCTGACAGGCGTTAATGATGAAAAGCTCGAGATTGTCTGGTCAGAAAAAATTGTCATCATTTCTATCGGTGATCTTCATAAAGTTCATATGAAAGAGAAAAGGATTCTAAATGACTTCGGAATACATTCATATCGGTACTCGCGGCAAGAATGTGCGAGTCTCGACAATAGCCACTATCAAGTGCCACGGTCGATTCGCCAATATTCAGAATCGAATCAAGTGGCTCGTTTCTGCGCTTGCCGTAGTTTTCACTTTAATTGCCGCACCAGTTTCCCGCGCGCAAAATCCGCCCGCCGCAAATCCGGCCGGCGGAACTGTTCAAGGTACCGTCACTCACACCGATGATCAAGGTCAAGTCTCTGCCGTTCAGGGTGTTCAACTAAAACTCACTCCTGAATCTGGGTCGGGGGCACTCACCGCAGTGACGGATGGGCAGGGTCATTACTCGTTCACCGGGCTAACGGCGGGTAATTACACACTTGAGGGAACGCTGGAGGGTTTTCAAGCATACAAAATTGTTTTGAAGGTGGCGGACGTGTCTCTCGTTCAAGATTTTACGATGAAGCTTTCCGCCGTCACACAATCCGTCGAAGTGAACGGCGAAGCAGAAGCAATGTCCACGCAAAACGCCAACAGCACCGCTACGATTACCGCCAAGCAATCAACGGATGTTCCGCTCGCCGAACAAAAATTCAAAGAAGCTTTGCCTCTCGTGCCGGGCGTTGTGCGCGCATCCAATGGAACTTTGAACATGAAGGGTACTGCTGAAAGCCAGGGCATGTTGCTCGTTGATTCCGCCGAGACGGTTGACCCCGTAACTGGCAGTTTTTCAATTCCCGTTCCCCTGGGCGCAATTGACACACTTTCCGTTTCAAAAACTCCTTATGGCGCGGAGTTCGGCGGCTTCTCCGGAGGATTGGCGGTCATCCAGACAAAACCTCCTTCGGATACATGGAAGTATGACGTTGAAGATTTCTTTCCGACTTTTCGCGGAAAGAACGATCATCTCGTCGGCATACAATATTTTAAGCCGCGCGCACTCATTAGCGGTCCGCTCATAAAAAAGAAACTCAATTTCACGGAAGCCTTCGATTACAACTTCGATAGAAAACCTACACGCGGTTTGCCGTGGCCTTTGAATGAAGTCAAGACGCAGGGCTTCGATTCGTTCACCAGTTTCCAGTCCACCTTATCTCCCAGCAATGTTTTGAATGCAAACGTAATAATTTTTTCGCGCCATCAAAGATTCGCGGACATTAATTCACTCACGCCGCAGTCAGCGTCAACGAATGACGGACAAAAGGGTTTCTCAATCGGAGGAACCGATAGCGAACAATTCAAGTCCGGCGTTGCCTTGAGCACGGTGCTTCGCTTCACGCGAATCGAGAGCAACGCTAATCCTCAGGGTACGGATGACATGCTTCTGACTCCTGAAGGACGTGGCGGAAACTTCTTCAACACTTTTGCGCGCACTGCCGGCCAGTTCCAGCTTCAGCCCACTCTCCAGCTTCCCGCCAAGAAGTGGCTCGGCAGTCATGACATCAAATTCGGCGTGGACTTTACTCACCGCTATTACAACGGCACCAGCACGTCGCATCCCATTCAGATTCTCCGACAGGACGGCACTTTCGCCGAGGAAATTGATTTTCAGCCTGGCTCCGCGCTGCAATCCGATGACACGGAACTTTCCGAATTCATTCAGGACAATTGGACAGTCTCAGATCATGTAACCATTGACCTTGGCGCGCGTCTCGTCAGCCAGTCGGCTGGACGCAACGCCGGATTTGGCCCACGCGCCGGACTCGCTTTTTCTCCCGGTCACGATCACAAAACATTGATTCACCTGGGATCGGGAATATTCTATGACCGCGTTCCGCTGCTCACCACGGACTTTACAGATAATCCCACGCGTGTCGTCACGTTCTTTGGACCGACCGGCCTGCCGCTTGGCCCAGGTTCCACTTTCACCAATGTGTACCTGAATCCGGGCTCGGGCGGAACATTTACGCCTACGATGAATCGCCCCAACACCAGCGCGCGGAATTTGACCTCAAGCGTGGAAGTAGATCGCGATCTAGCGCGCAACACCGTTCTTCGGCTCAGCTTCCTTTCCAGTCAGATCAAGGATTACGCCGTTTTGATTCCGATTCCCGGCTCTCTGGGCGGAAGCTCATTTCTCGGCCTGGCGAACACGGGAAGCTCGCATTATTACGAGCTTGAAGCAACGATCAACTATAAGTTGACCGACCGGGATATTCTCAGCGCCTCCTACATCCACAGCTATGCTCACGGGGATTTGAACGCGCTCTCCAGCATCTACGTTCCGTTTGAGCAGGCCATCATTCGGCCAAACGTCAGCGGCATTCTTCCGGCAAATATTCCGGACCGGCTGGTGGCGTGGGGCATTTTTTCATTGCCGTGGAAACTAAAAGTTGCACCCGTGGTGGATTACCACACCGGTCTGCCGTACTCCGTGATTGATAGTCTTCAAAATTATGTGGGCACGCCCGACTCGCAACGATTCCCCACTTTCTTTTCATTGGATGTAAAGCTATACCGGGAATTCAAAGTGCATTGGAAAGTTCAGAAGTTCGAGGAAACTCGTACCGTGCGCTTGGGTGTTTATTCTCTGAACCTAACCAACCACGCGAATCCTCTGGACGTTTTTAACAACAACACTTCGCCCCTTTTCGGCCAGTTTGATGGATTCCAACATAGGATCTACGCACTGGTAGTTGAGTTCAAGCAGTAGAAACTGTTCGCGAAAACTGTAATTTCCTCATCAATATCTTTGCTGCAGCAAGGAACGGAGTACGCTTACAAAGGAGAACGAAAACATCCGGCAGAGATAAGTGAGTGTGTATTTCCATAAGCGTCTGAATAGATTGTGCGAGACGCTCACTGTTGATTGCATCGGTTGTAAATGTGTTTCGGATCGAAGGTTAGTTGCGAAAAATAGCGAGTCATCCGCGATAGAACTTCGTTCCGAGATATCGAGACACAGACCGAATTCATCGCTTCTGGTCGCAACTTCAAGAATTCTTCACAAACAAAAAAGTGTAGTGCGCCCGGAGAGATTCGAACTCCCGCCCTTCTGGTTCGTAGCCAGCAAGAAAAGACGGTCATTACAAATCTATCTCGTTTGTCTGGCGTCGCTTACGAATCAGAGCCCACTACTCTTCCTCCTCATAGTTGTACCCAATGTTGTACGAAAACAGAAAGGTGATCGTCCCGCTCCGTCTCGCGTTAGAATTCAAGCTCCGAACTCACGAGGATCAGGGCTTGTTTCCATCGAGGCCAGTACTTACGCGCAAAGACCCAAAAGAGCTTGTCGAACGCGGTCAGGCGCGGCCGGGGGTGCTTTCGCTTCAAGACGGCGAGCTGTTGCCGAAGAGACAGGTTTTCGAGCCACAGGCTCCGAGGGTGCGGAAAAGGCGAACAATCGAGGACAGACAAAGTCCGATAACGTGTAACATAGCGGGGTATTATCGCAAGTGACTTTTGCAAGGCAAGCCCCTAAGCTATTGATTTCAAAGCCGGACAGAGTTTTGGCGAGCCACAACTGCGTGTGCGTCCGAAAGTTATCAAACACAGGATAGGAGAACGAACAGTTCGAGCTGCCTGTGCCCGGATCATGCGTGTCGCATCCGCCAAAGTCGGCATAGCCATTCCAGGCGTCGTAGCCGTGAGGTTTCGATGTCCAATTCAGGAGAACTAACTGCTCCGAATGTCGCACAGGCAATTTCCGCAGCATGATGTTGTTCACCAGGCTGAAAATTGCCGTATTCGCGCTAATTCCCAGCGCCAGCGTCAGAATCGCCACCGCCGCGAATCCGGGATTCCGCCGCATCTGCCGAAGCGCCTACCGCAAGTCCTGAACGAGTTCCTCCATCCAGCGAAATATCCACGCATCGCGGCCCGCTTCCTTCGCGAGCGTCACATTTCCAAACGCGCGCCGCGCCGCATCCCGCGCTTTCTGCTCCCCACGAAGGATCAGTGCTCGGCAGCGACTTTTCGCTTGACAGTAAGTGTACTACCTGTCATAATACGGTTGTGATTCCGTTCCGTGTCCAATTCCAGCCCGGCTCGTCGCTCTACGAGCAGGTCGTCTATGCCGCCAAAAAGGCCGTCGTCTCCGGCCAAATGCGCGCTGGCGACGCCTTTCCCTCCGTGCGCGAACTCGGCAAATCCTTGAAGATCAATCCCAATACCGCGCACAAAGTGATCTCGCAACTGGTCGACGAAGGAATTCTCGAAGTTCATTCCGGTATCGGGACGGTGGTGGCCAAGCGCGCAGGCTCCACAGCCGCGGATCGCGGCAATTTGCTCAATCAGGAATTGGAACAACTGATCGTCGAAGCCAAAAGCCTGGGCTTGTCAGTGGACGACGTGACTTCCGCAGTCGCGCAACATTGGACGCGCCTGGACGGGAAACGATCGAACGGGAGCAAAAAATGACCGACATTTTGCGCACAAATAATTTATCGAAGCGATTCCGCAAAACAGTCGCACTCGATCACCTGAACATGATCGTGCCGGAAAACAGCGTGTACGGCCTGGTCGGCCCAAACGGCGCGGGCAAAACCACCACCCTCAAAATCACGATGAATATTCTGCATCCCTCCGAAGGCACCGCAGAAATTTTCGGCCGCGATTCGCGAAAACTTTCTCCGCAGGACTTCACGCAAATCGGTTACGTCTCAGAAAATCAGCAAATGCCGGAATGGATGTCCGTCGAGTACCTCATGAACTACCTGAAACCCTTTTATCCAAATTGGGATTCCGCGCGCGCTCAGGAATTACTGCGCCAATTCGATCTCCCACTCGATCGCAAGCTCGGCAATCTCTCTCACGGTATGCGCATGAAAGCCGCTCTCGCTTCTTCCCTCGCCTATCGGCCGCGCCTAATTGTTCTCGACGAGCCCTTCACCGGACTCGATGCCCTCGTGCGCGACGAATTCATCGCCGGCATGTTGGAATGCGCGGAAGACGCGACCATCCTAATTTCCTCTCACGATCTCGCGGAAATCGAAACTTTCGCCAGCCACATCGGCTACCTGGACCAAGGCCGCCTGCAATTCTCCGAAGAGATGTCTTCGCTCACCGATCGCTTCCGCGAAATCGAAATCACGCTCGCCAATCCCGCACAATCGCTCGCACCTTGGCCGGCAGCGTGGCTCAACAAAGAACAATCCCCAACTCTCGTCCGTTTCGTTGACTCGCACTTCGATCAGGAAAAAACCATCGCCGAAGTTCACGGCCTGTTCGGCGCCATCCAACAAATCAACGTCAACCCCATGCCGCTCCGCGCGATCTTCGTCACTCTGGCCAAAGCCGGCCGAAAGGCAGCGTAGCCACTGATGAGCCAAGCCCTCCACATTTTCAAAAAAGATGTCCGCCACCTCCGTTTCGACATCGCCATCGCAATCACGGTGACCGCGTTGTTCGCGTTTATCGAAACCAAGCACGCGCTGTGGCCGGTAGATGCCGTGAACAGCAGAACCCCCGCCTCATATTTAGCGTTGCTCCTCTTGCCCGTGGCTTGGTGGATGCTCATCGGCCGCGCCATTCACGACGAGGCGTTGCCCGGCGACCGCCAATTCTGGATCACGCGCCCCTATTCATGGCGCAGCCTGCTTAGCGCAAAAATACTTTTCATTCTCGCCTTCATAAATCTTCCCATGCTGATCGCTCAAGTGGTGATCGTTCGCGCTTACGGATTTTCAATCGGAGCGGAATTCCCCGGTATTCTCTGCAGCCAAGTCCTGCTCACAATTGTTTTTGTTTTACCGGTGCTGGCAACGTCCGCTCTCACTGAAGGATTCGTCCAGCTGATTGCTGGGATCCTGACGCCTTGCGTAATTGCAGTAGCGCTTGCCGGCCTCAGCTTCAACTTCAAGCCTCAGTCCATTCTGATTGGTTTCGCAGGCGTCTCCTCGAACGGGCACGAGTGGGTCAGATCTTATCTGATATTTTTCATCATTATTGTCGCAGCGTCGGCGATCCTTTACTGGCAATACTCCCGCCGTCGAACTACGGTGGCACGCAGTTTTGCGGTAGCCGCATGGATTCTTGTGGCTCTGGTTTTTTATCTCGTTTCGTGGAGTGCAGCTTTCAGGATTGATTCCGCGCTCTCTCGCTCGCAAGTGGATCTTTCTTCAACCCGTTTGCTTTCCGATTTGGACACCAAAAAGCCGCATATTGGTTTTCGACAAGGCGTGGAAGAAGTGAGCGTAAGCGTGCCATTTCAAATCGTGGGACTACCTTCCGGCACAACCGCAAGAATAGAGAATTTATCCGCGAGGTTTCAGTCACCTGATGGCACGACATGGAATTCCGACGGATTTTCCTGGGCAAATCCCGACGGGCCGGACGAACAATTTAACGTGCGGTCTGGCTTTTATGGCGGGTCCTACCTGACGCGCAACGATGTGCCGGTGAGAGTCCGTGGGACTGTGTATTTGGCAGTATTTGGAAATCCGCACACAACACAAGTTGCCTTCGGAGAGCGCCCCGTTCCCGTTCCGAAGGTAGGGTTGTGTTCGGCAACTGAGGATGTGAATCGCCAAAATTATACTGTAATTTGTAATTCTGCTTTCCGATCTCCGACGGCGCTGGTTTCTTATCGATTCGTTCAACCCGTCGGTGACGCATCAAGCGAAATCAATTCCTTGAAGCTCCGTTTAAACATGGCAGAGCTGGCTGTCTCCCGTTTAGTGAGACCAGGACAGGTGGGTTTCTCCCCTTTTGTGGGAGGACTAGGACAGATGTCTTTCTCCCCGTTCCCCGCCGACCTAAGCATCAGTCCGGTGAGCCACGATTTTAGACAGTCGTGGGTCCCGACGCCGTGGGACCACGCTCTCGTTGAGACGCTGGAACCGCTCGGTCACATTCGATTGGATTTCGATGTTGATCTTGGAAAAGCGACGATGTACAGGAGCAACAACAATGAAAAGATTCGGCCGTAGGATTGGAACTCGGGGGATGACGCTTCTGCGCGCGGCGGGATTGACAGCGGTCACTGTTGCGTTTGCATTTGGCCTGGCGCACGGAACGGCCGGCCATGCGCAGTCTGAAAGCACAGCCACGTACCCGCCGGGATATGAGTTCGACGTGGCTACGATTTATCCCAGCCAAGACGCAAGACTTGGAGGCGTGGTGGGGTTCTTGTCCGAAGATAGTTACCGAGCGCGAAACATGACGATGAGATTTATCATTAGAAATGCATACGATTTGTGGGGTGGCAGAGAAGAAATGGTTTTAGGCGGGCCGAAATGGCTCGATACGGACGGATACTACATCACCGCGAAAATGGACGCGACTGTCGCAGACAAACTGAAAAAACTTAGTCCGGATCAACGCAAGTTGACGCAAGACAAAATGGTTCAAGCGCTTTTGGCTGATCGCTTCAAGCTCGCGATTCACCGCGAGGCCAGACAATTCCCCGTCTACGAGTTGACGATTGCGAAGGCCGGTTTAAAACTTCACGAGGCAAAACCGGGCGACACTTACGAGCATGCGTTACAGGGTGGCCCGGGAAAAGCCGGCGACATTATCGGTACCATCGGTGCGGAACCTGCGGGAAACACGATGACAATTTACGGGTTCGGAGTTTCCATGTCAGCCTTGGCCCACAATTTATCGACGAAGGCAGGCCAGATCGTGCAGGACAAGACCGGACTCACGGGCAGTTATGACTTCACGCTGAAGTATTGGCTAAATCTGATTCGAGTTGGTTCGGACGGCACGCCGGATCCTCAATCTGCAGCCGCCGCCTCAGAACCCGCCGGTGGGCCTAGTCTGTTTACAGCGATTCAGCAGCAACTCGGACTAAAACTGGAATCGACAAAAGGGCCTGTGGACGTCGTGGTGATAGATCACGTCGAGAGGCCGTCAGGAAATTAGCGGATGGCGAGAGTGTGTACATACAGGAGCAACAACAATGAAAAAATTCGGCCGTAGGACTGGAACTCGGAGAACGACACTTCTGCGCGCGGCGGGATTGATGGGGATCATCGTTGCATTCGCATTTAGTCTGGCGCACGCAACTGCCAACCGCGCCCCAGCGCCAACGCAAACTACCGCCGCCAAAGCACCGACCTACGAATTCGACGTCGCCACATTCAAGCCCAGCCAGAGTACCGACCCGCGCTCCAACCAAATTCTCACGGTGGGCGGTATGCGGTTCTCTGAAGATACTCTCCGAACAAGGAACACCCAATTAAGACAACTCATTCAATGGGCCTACGGGCTGTTGGGACGTCTGGACGACGTGGTCGTGGGTGGGCCGAAATGGCTCGATTCTGACCAATACGATATCATCGCGAAAATGGATGGCTCGGTCGCAGATCAACTGAAAAGGCTCCGCCCGGAGGAGCGCGAGCTTGCGCAAGAGCAAATGGTTCGGGCGCTCCTGGCGGACCGCCTCAAGTTGGTCATCCACTATGAAACTAGAGTTATTCCGGTCTATGTGCTAACCATCGCGAAGGGCGGTTCCAAACTTCACCAGGCAAAACCTGGCGACACCTACGACAAAGCCACATTCCCTTACGCCGACAAATTCGCAGACAACGACGCAAAAGCGGGCCAGATGTTCCGAGTCGGAGGCGGAGCCCACGACGGGCGCTTAGGAACAATGACTGCATACGGATTCGCAATCTCTATGCACGCCCTGGCACGCCAGTTGTATGGTGACGTAGGCTTGGTCGTACAAGACAAGACCGGGCTCACGGGCAAATATGACTTCACTCTGAAGTATTGGTATACCCCAATGCGGCAAGCATCGGATGGTGCCCCCGACGGCCAACCACCAGACCCCGTCGGCGGCCCTTCTTTGTTTAGCGCAATTCAGCAGCAGCTCGGGCTAAAACTGGAAGCGACAAAAGGTCCCGTGGAAATCGTCGTGATTGATCACGTCGAGAAGCCTTCAGGAAATTAACGGAGGGTGTCTAAAACTCAACCGAGACACCGTATGAGACTTCCGCGGTTCCACCGACATAGGTTGCAAATGAAAACACCATCGATTCACGACCGACAATTTCCGCATAGCGCCAGTATTCTTTCAAGAAGAAACTTGGGCGTCGCAACGGCGCTGCTGCTAGTAACGGGTCTGCTGTCGACGCTTGCCGCGGCGCAGCAACTGCAGTTTGAAGTCGCTTCTGTGAAGCCCGACGATCCAAATGCCCGCGCCCAAGTCACCAATCACCAGCCTGTGTTCGCGGGCGATCGGGTCCTGTCCCGCAGCACCAGAGTTCTGGATCTGATTCTGTATGCCTACAACCTCAAACCTTTTCAGGTGACTGGCAATACGCGCCTGCCCAATCCACCAAACCTGTTCGACATTGACGCCAAGGTGGAGGGCTCTCACAGCGAGGAGGACGTTCGCTTGATGTTCCAATCCCTGTTGCGCGACCGATTCAAATTGGCCACGCATTGGGAAACTCGGACGCTGGATGGCTATCGACTCACGGTGGCAAAGGGCGGCGCAAAGCTGCAACCGGTGAGCCCACACGGAATCGCCAGGTTGGGGCATCTAAACATCCCAGTGCGAGAGGGGGTTGTGTCCATGATGGTGGGCGGCGATGGCGGGCACTTGATGAGCAACGCCGCACCGATCAGTAAATTAACGTCTATGCTGACCGGTTTCTTGCGAATGCCTATCGTGGACGAGACGGGTCTTACCGGAACTTATGATTACGCTTTCGATTTCACTCCGGACGATTTTCCTCCCGAGCAGCCGACGGATTCTGCATTGCTCGCGCCCGCATTGAAGCAAGCGACCGGGCTCATACTCGAGAAGACGAAACTTCCTGTTCAAATCCTGGTGGTCGACCACGTCGAAAAGCCTTCCGGAAATTAGCGTCGGCATTACCCTCCGCCGCGGACTCCGACGTGCGCCCTCCCTCCATCCGTTTTTGAATCATTGACTCTACGAACGCGAAGATGTAGACAGGAGAGTCACTTGCACAAAGGGAGACAGCCATGCATAAGTTTCACCTGATGCCTGGAACTTGTCGCAAATATTTTCTCGGCGCGACGCGTCTGGCGATCCTCGCCATCCCAATCCTCGCGGGATTCATAGGCTCTACTGCAACTCCCGCGCAGTCACAAGCCCAGGACAAATCCGCCCACAAACCCGCCCTGGAATATGACGTCGCGTCTATCAAACTAATCATTCCCGGCACGGGCGTCACCAATATGTCCGGAAGGGTCGGGATGACGGATACTCCCGACGGGTTCGTCGCGAGATTCGCAACGGTAAAAATGCTCATTGTGAAGGCTTACGCCGTCGACGACTATCAATTAACAGGAGCACCGGATTGGATTAACAAGGAACGCTACGATATCGATGCAAAATTCGATAGCGCCATAGCTGATGAACTGCAGAAGCTCGGCCTGACTGATCGCATTCCTGCGCGGCAGCAGATGCTCCAAACACTTCTTGCGGAGCGATTCAGTCTGACCATCCACCGGGAAAATAAGGAACTCCAAATCTATACGCTCATTGTCGCGAAGAACGGCCCTAAGCTTCAGGAAGTAAAACTCGACGATGCCGACTCAAATAAGCCCAAGGCAGGTCCCGCGCCCGGAAGCGGCATGATGACAGTGGGAGCGTCCGGAGGGCAAATCACCGGCTACGCATCTACTCTCGCGACTTTGACAACAATGCTGACGAGGGTCTTGCAACGCTTCGTCATAGATAGGACAGGGCTTACGGAAGAATACGACTTCACCTTGCGTTGGACGCCGGATGAGAATCAACTCCCGCCTTCCTCGGGCTTCCAAGTTTCCCCAGCAGGTTCGTCGAGCGGTCTACCTTCGGCTGATCCTTATCAAAATGCCGGCCCATCTCTGTTTACTGCAATTCAGGAGCAGCTAGGCTTGAAATTGGAATCGGCGAAGGGCCCCGTTGAATTCATCGTTATCGACCGCATTGAAAGACCTTCAGGAAATTAGTGGTGCGCCCGGAGAGATTCGAACTCCCGCCCTTCTGGTTCGTAGCCAGCAAGAAAACACGGTCATTACAAATCTATCTCGTTTG
>ODAK010001223.1_pt1 | contig 28630 bp, 27 predicted proteins | sample 1539591 | NCBI WGS metagenome assembly ODAK01 (sample SAMEA3539303, study PRJEB22396) | soil metagenome | biome: tundra; feature: field; material: soil | place: USA | collected 2010-05 | depth 0.15 m
GCCAGGCATTGTTGGCAAAGCGCCCATCCCAGACCGTCGGGTCGGGGGCAAAGACAAGATCGAGTTCGTTGTTGTCGGGAACCGGTGCCGGCGCATGCAAAAAATCCGATCGGATCGATGCCGGGCGCACAGGCAGTTCGGAGCCTTCGAACGCGCCGCGGTGCAGTGCCTGCTCCCAGAGCGCCTCAGCATCCGCTTGCGGGCGGGACTTGGTCCAAAAATCGCGCACGGCCTGGTAGTCGTTCGATGTCGTTTGACCCATCAAGAGCGCCAACAGCTCGTGCGCCGATCTGCCGCCGTACAGAGGCGCGATCAAGGGTTGCTGGATGGCGGCCGTGCCGTCGAAGGCGCGGGTGTCGGACCAGCTTTCGAGAAAATGCGCCGCCGGGATGTGCCAGTCGCAAAGCGCGGAGGTCTCATCGTCGTAAAGGCTCAGATGGACGCGAAAGCCCACCTTGGCCAGGCGCTCGCCGAAGAGCCGATCGGCCGGCGCGTTGTACACTGGATTGCCGCCCAGCACGATCAGCGTGTCGACCTTCCCGGCCGCCATGTCATCGGTCAGCAAGCGCAGCGACTCGCCTTGAGATTCCGCCAGGGCCAGGATCGGTGCGCTGTGGCTCACCGTGCGGCCGACATTGCCCAGCGCCTCGTTGATCGCGTGGGCCAATGCGTGCACCACCGGCGGCTGAGCGTCGCCGACGACGACCAAGGCGTGTCCCGCGTGCGCCTTGAGGTCGCGCGCGCAGGCCGCCAGGGCGCCGCTCGGCAATGCCGCCGCATCGAGTGCGCCGGCGACGGGCAGGCCGAGAGCCTGCGCCAAGGCGCGGGCGATCGTCTCGATCTGGCCAAATCGCGCGGCGTATCGATGATCGGCAAAACTGCCGGTGAGCGTCGGCGTGCATTCGACGACGTAGAGTCGGCCGGGGTCCGGCTCGGCATCGCGGCTGCGGCGTGCCGCGACGAAATCGCGCGCGTAGCGCACGCCGGGGGCGCCGAGAAAATCGCCGTCCAGACTCAGGACAACCCGCGCCTGATCGAAGTGATAACGCGCTTCGAGGACTTCGCCGAAAGCGAGGCGGCTGCCCTCGTAGGCATTGTCGCGATTGATCGGCTGATACTGGTGCCAGCGCGCACCGGGGAATCGTTCGAGCAGCGCGTGCAACTGAGCGGCGAGCGTCGGCGAAGTGACGCTTTCGGTCAGGATGCGCAGCCCGGTCCCGGTGTTGACGGACAGCCGGCTCATGCGGGCGCTCAGCGCTTCGACAAAGCTGTCCCAGGTGCTCACCTGACCCTGATGCAGCACGGCTTGAGCGCGGTCCGGGTCCCACAGATCGAGCACCGCGGCCTGGGCGAAGATGTCGGTCGCACCGAGACTGCCCGGGTGCGAGGGATTGCCTTCGACCTTGGTCGGCCGGCCGTAATTGCTTTTGACCAAGAGCCCCTGGGCGGCGGCGCCGCACAGACTGACGGCGGTGGCAAAATACAGCGGGTCGCCGGCCACCAGCTGCGGCGGCGCGTGCACATAGGGGACGATCACCTGCTGCGGCTGGCGGCTGCAGGCACCGGCGGCGGTCAGGGAGAGCGAGGCCGCCGTGAGGCGCAGGAATTGGCGTCGATCGAGCGTGGCGTCGGGCGCGGCCAAGGCGTGCGCGTGGTGATCGGCGCCGGATGCGGGACGCTCCCGCAGCTCGTCCAGACCGCGCCATAGAGGCGCCGGCCCGCCGCTCGTCTGTTGATCTAAGGCAGGCTCAGGCATGTCGATGGGCGGCATAATGTTTTTCTTGAAATGACAATTAGCGATGGCAGTTCGAACAGTCAGCCAGTCGGCGCGGATCGATCTGATAACCCGCCAACAGTCGGCGGCCCTGTTCGAGCTGATCGGGCGGCGGCTGCCAGCTCATGTCGAACACCCGGTTGCGCGGGCGCAGGAATTTCTCCGGAGCGCGGTGGCAATCGAGGCACCACGACATTTCCAAGGATTGGGTGCGCCACAAGAGGGGCATCTGATCGACCCGCCCGTGACAGGTTGAACAACCGATACCCTTGGAGACGTGAATGTCGTGGTGAAAGTAGACAAAGTCTGGCAGGCGGTGCACGCGAATCCAGCGCAGAGGGCGGTTTTCGCGGAAACTCTCGGCAACCGGCGCGAGAATCGATTGCCCCTTGAACAGTTGGGAATGGCATGTCATGCAGGTCGAGGTCGGCGGCAATCCGGCAAAGGCGGCGGTTTCCACGGTTGCATGGCAAAAGCGGCAATCGAGGCCGACGTCGCTGACGTGATGCTTGTGACTAAAGGGGGGGATCTGCGCGACCGGGGAATCGACGGGCGGCGACTCGGCAATGAGGGTGCGCCACCCCAGGATTGCGGCCACGCAGAGACTCAAAACCACGGTCGCGCCGAACTTCAGCGCGAAAATTTGCTCAGGTCGAAAGAGCTGCGCCATGATGCATGATCGGTGCTCTCCGTCGGGCCTCGCATTGAGTGATAATTATTCTAGTTCTCGCGGCAGCAGCGTGGCGTCGCGAATACCCATGTCATGCAGCCCAGCCTCAGCCGCGTCAACGAATTCAGATTAGTTGATTCACTGCGATCATTCAAGATCTCGGCCGCGAGGATCCCGGCATGGCGGCGAGATCATTCTGCGCGGCTCAGTCTTGCGATGCGTATCGGAGTGACAAAGCAGCGCATGCTGCAGAGCAGCATCCGTGGTGATTCGAGTTTGGCGATCAGCGGGGCAAGTCTTGCTGTGGACTCAAGGCGAGCGCCACCAGCGTGCAAATGGCGCCGGACAGCAGGTAGGCGCCCGCGGCCATCAAGCCGAAGCGGCTCGCGAGAATCAGTGCCACGAAGGGCGCAAAGCCGGCGCCGAACAGCCAGGCGAAATCGGCGGTTAATGCGGATCCGGTGTAGCGGTACGCAATCGGGAAGCCCCGATGCCAACGCGCCCGAGGACTGACCGAAGGACAGGCCAAGAAGTATGAAGCCGAGCAGCATGAAAATCGCCTCCCCGACATCGCCGCCGGGCGCCGATCGATGCGCCCGGGCCCTCGCAATGGCCACGGGTCGTCGCCGGCGATTACACCTATCGACGGGTGCGCGCGGCGGTTACCGGCGGGCTGCCGGTCGGCGGGTTGACGGTGATCGAGCTTCCAAACAATCACCTGGTCTATGCGCTCACCTGGTTTGCGCTGGCGCTGATGCTCACCGGCGCGGCGGTTTATGTTGACCGCGAGGAATGGCGCATACGCCGCAGTCCGGCGGACGAGTCGGCGGGATCCTAGGCGATTATCTCCCCAGTTCTTGAGGCCGCTTCAGCTCTTGAGCCAGGTCACCGTACCGACCCCGGCGAACGTCATCAACAGCGAACCGCCCAGGTGCACGGCGATCGCAAGGAGCGCTCCTGCCGTGCGCCCGGACTGCATGAGAAATACCACTTCCGCCGAAAAGGTCGAGAAGGTGGTCAGGCCGCCGCAAAAGCCGGTGGTGACGAACAGCCGCCACTCGGGCGCGAAGGCCGGATATTGCGTGAACAAGGCCAGTGCCACTCCGATGATGTAGCAACCAATGAGATTGGCGGCCAAGGTTCCCGGCGGTACGGTCGGGACATATCGATTGAGGAGCATCGCCAGCACCCAGCGCAACAGGCAGCCGAGCAATCCCCCCACCGCAACCGCCACCAATGATCGCCACCAGTTCACGCCAGCCGCCTCCGCTCGTTTCGAACCAAGAAATAAAGCGGGGCGCCGAATAGAATCCAGTCGTTGAGCGCGCCGAAGCCGCTGATCGCGGCGAACTTAGTGATGGGAATCGTCGCCGATTCGAGGCCGAGCAGCGCCCAAAGTACGCCCGAACCGATGGAATTCCCGACCACCAAGGCGACACACATCCAAAACCCGAGCAGTTGCGGTCGCTTTTGCGGTGTCATCGGCGATCTAGGAGCTGCAGCGGCCGGTGGGCATGGACAGATCGCATCGGCTAGATCGTAATCGCTTTGCTCGCACGAATCAAAGCGCGGCACCGGTGCGACGTGACGCCTGTGCGATGTCATGGGGAAGGTTGACGCCGGCTGGCGATATAATGAGCGGACCCGGCTGCCAAGGCGGGCAAACGTTCTTCGAAGCGAACTCGAGCTGGGGCTGGCCGTGAAAAAAACACATATCAAGACCGAACTTCCGGGACCCAAGGCGCGCGAACTCCTGGCACGCGACGCGCTGGTGGACTCCCCGTCCTATCCGCGCGATTACCCCTTCGTCATGTCTCACGGCAAGGGGGCCGAGGTGTGGGATGTTGACGGCAATCGATTCTTGGATTTTGCCGCGGGCATCGCCGTATGCAGCACCGGACATAGTCATCCGGCGGTGGTGCAGGCGATCAAGGACGCGGCGGATCGTTTCATCCATATCTCGTCCGACTATTGGCACGAGGGTCAGGTGCGGCTCGCCGAACGCATGAATGAATTGTCGCCGTTGGGGGTGCCGGCGATGAGTTTCTTCGCGCAATCGGGGACCGAAAGCGTCGAAGCCGCGCTCAAGCTGGCGCGCTACGTCACGGGTCGCGGCCGTTTCATCGGATTTCTCGGCGGTTTCCACGGCAGAACCATGGGATCGTTGGCCTTTACCTCGAGCAAATACACGCAGCAGAAGGGATTCTTCCCGGCGATGCCGGGTGTGACGCACGCACCTTATCCGAATAATTATCGACCGCTGTTTGCCGGTGCCGATCAAGGGCAGGCGGTACTGCGCTACATCGAAGAGGTTTTGTTCGTCCATAATGTGCCGGCCGGCGAGGTGGCGGCGATATTGGTCGAGCCCATCCAGGGCGAGGGCGGCTATCTCGTGCCGCCGGACGGATTTCTGTCGGGGTTGCGCGAACTGTGCGATCGGCACGGCATTCTGCTGATATTCGACGAAGTTCAATCCGGCATCGGCCGCACCGGCAAGATGTTCGCCGCGCAGCACTGGGGAGTCGCGCCGGACATCATGACCCTCGCCAAGGGCTTGGGATCGGGCATGCCCATCGGCATGATGGTCGCCAAACGCAGCATCATGCAGAAGTGGGCGCGCGGCGCGCACGGCAATACCTATGGCGGTAATCCTCTGTGCTGTGCGGCGGCGCTGGCGACTCTCGATCTGGTCGAGCGGCAGTACTGCGCAAATGCCGCCAAGGTGGGCGACTATTTCATGAAAAAGCTACGCGTACTCGCCCAAAAGTATTCGGTGGTCGGCGAGATACGCGGCAAGGGATTGATGATCGGCATGGAACTGGTGACGGATCAAGCCAGCAGAACACCGGCCAAGAAGCTCTGCGACGCATTGATCACGCGCGCATTTCACCATCGCCTGATCTTGCTGTCGTGCGGGCAGAGCACGGTCCGATTCATGCCGCCGCTCTTGATCGGCGAAGCGGATGTGGATGAAGCGGTCGGGTTGCTCGAAGGAGCCCTCAAGGAAGCGATGGCGGGCGAACATCTTGCCGTCCGAGGCGCCGCAGCTGGTTGAGAAGGGCGGCGGCGAGGTCGGCCACGGCTTCACGGAGCGCACGACCTTCGTTGTCTCACCGGACGGTATGATCGCAGCCGCGATCGGCGGCCTTGGGCCCGCGGAGAATGTCGCTCGTGCGCTCGCCGAATCACAGCGGTTCGCCGGCGCCGCGCAACCAGCCAAGAATTAGTCCGACGGTAATATGCTGACTTTCGTGACCGTCCGTGATCCCAGAGACACGTGAGGACCGGGTTGATCGATGACCACGAAGAAATTCTTGGTCTGTCGACGCGTCGAGTCGGATACGATTGGAATCGGCAGGTTAAGACGATCCTTGCCGGCCCTGAGGGTTTCCATTCGCGGTGCGACGGGCTCAAAATCCGCGCCCGCTTTGGCGGTTCCGGTTTCAGTCCACCAGATGAATGTGGCGTCTCGGAGCAAGTTGCCTGTTCGACGAACCGGCACCAGGGCCGTGGGCGTGTTATTCGAGACTTCCGTTGTTTCAGAAGCCAATTCGATCCGCGATGGCGAGTTGTTTGCCGGCAATGGCGGTGCGATCGCCGCCGGCGCGCGGGCCTGAGATGGTGAAACGGAATCCAGGCTCGCGGGTCGGGGAGGCGATACAGGAGAAGCGGCGGCATTTGCCGCCGGCTCGAGGGGCGGGCTTGGTAGCGCCACTGCTGAACGACCGGCAGCAAAATTTGCGCCTTCGACCGCCGCGAATCGACGCACAGCACCCGACATTTGTTGGACCAAAGAGCCGGCAGCCGTTGCGAGCCGGCGTGCCTCGCTGTCCAATGTCGCAACGACGCCCGCCACGGATTCGAAGTGCAATTGGGCCCAAACGCCCATGACCGCGCCCACCGCGATCACAAGGATCATGGCGTGGATGGCCGACAATCTCCGCCGCGAGGGCGCGGACGTCAACAGCACCGGCAATGTCGGCAATTGCTCCACGCGTTGATGGTGCAAGACCTGTTGCAGCCACTTTGCTATATCGGAGGGACGCCGCTCGCGCTCGAAGCTCAGCCCTGACCGAAGCGCGTTCCATTGGTGGTGTGTCAGTCCTGGAGGCCGCCGCGGCTGCAGACGCAATGCACGCGCTTCGGCAGCGCTGCGATTATTAAACGGGTGATATCCGCCCAATAGCACACATGCGAGGCATGCAATGCCATACACATCGTCGCCAACCTCGGGACGACCCCCAGCCAACACCTGATAACTGGCATACGCCGACCGGGCGACGGAAAGTTGTTGATCCGACTCTGGATCAGAAGCCCGACGGTCTGACGCCACGGCCGGCGAAGCGCCGAATCCCAAGACCCGGATTTCCCCCTCATCGGTGACGAAGATATTGCGCGGACGTATATCGCCATGCACTACCCCGCGCCAATGCGCATGCAGGATTGCGTCGCCAACGTGTCGGATGATCGCAGCCGCATGGGCGTGCTCCAACGCCACGTGATTTCTATTCGACAACACCTCACTGAGCGGTAGACCGCTGAGCAATTCCATCGAAAAGAAGACCGTGTCGCCATCGCGATCGAATTCATGGACACGCAAAATGTTCGGATGCGACAGTGACTGCAAGTACTGAAATTCCCGGCGCCATTCGTTGTACGAGTCGGGGCGCCCGCTAACGGCCTTGTGTAGGACTTTGATCGCGGTCTTTCGGCTGGTCTCTGATAGATCGAGCCGGTTCAGGTCGGTAGCCTCGTACACGGTGCCGACACCATCTCGCTCCAATATCCCTCCAAGGCGGTAGCGACCGCGCAGCAAATCGCCTGTGCATGGATGTCGCTGTTCACTGCTGGGTTGCGGATGTCGCTGTTCACTGCTGGGTTGCGGATGTCGCTGTTCACTGCTGGGTTGCGGATGTCGCTGTTCACTGCTGGGTTGCGGAATATCAACGGCCGAAAGAGACGCGGCTTCAGGTACGGCGGCGGCCGCCGCCTTATCTTGCGCTAAAGACGGGGGAACGCGCCAAGCGCCGTTCATATCCGCGCCAAGCGCGACAAACTGGAATCGTGATTTGAGATGCTGAAACAATGCTGATTCAATTTTCCCCAGTCGGTGGTACTGGTCGAGCAGCGAAATCACTTCCCAGGAGCCGTCCGGGGTCAATTGAAAATAATCAATCATCGCGCTCGAGAACGTGTCGGGATCACAGGTGCCCGTTGATAGAGCGTCCAACCATTCTCGTGGTGTGCTTGGCTTTATTTGCTGCGGCGCGGTCGACAAAATCGGGTCAGTCGTGGCGCTCACTCGGAATTCCTTAAGTTAGGGAGAAAACGCACGAAAGATTCGTGCTGTTCGGACAATTGATTGAAAGTCCATACGAGCGTACCGGCCCGCTCGCGAATTGCCAAATAGTGAATTTGGCGGCTGGTGCAAATATCCTCCGATCGGGGCCTCCCGATCGCCTCCGTGTGGGTCCCTAAGAGCCCCGCGGCGTCAAGGCAGCGTGCGCTGGCGTCCAGACAGCCACGGCCACACATGCTTCAATGACCATTCAAATCAGCCAACGGAAAATCTCATCTAATGGGTCGGCGGCGTGCCTTTAAAGATCACTCAGAGATTATAGTCCATGCACATAGAGACGCAGCATACACTTAATATCACTCAGCCCGGAAGGAACTGCCCGATGAAGAACGACATTCAAATTCAGCAAGACGTCCTCGTCGAGCTTGGCCATGATCAAGATGTCATTGCCGGCACAATTGGCGTTGAGGTACATCACGGGGTTGTTAAACTCGCGGGCCACGTTAGTAACTTCGCACTCAGGAACAGAAGCGAACTCGCTGCCGGTCGTGTTGACGGTGTCACGAACGTTGTCATGGATATCGACGTGACCGGCGCAGGCGCGGCCTCAGAAATGAGAGGGCATATTGCTCGTACGGCGCCGACTGTATAGCCACAACCGGCCGGGCGCAGGTCAACGGCTGATGGGCGAAGGGCTGAGTGCGGTAGCGTCCAGACAGCCGCGGCCGCTCATGCTCCAATGGACAAGATCGACTAACCGAGATCCTTGTCTATGCGGCTCCCGGGGTCTGGGGTTGCCGCAAAGCCTAAGTCCAGGAGCCATAGATGAAGTTAATAATCAGAGTTTTTGCAGCTGCCTGGCTGCTGTCGGGTTGCGTAAGTACGCCTCCGAACGCCAACAGCCCCGGGGCCGAAAATCGCGATGCGCGCACCGGCTTGTGCGAGGATGCGACGCCGCCGCCGTGCAATCCACCGAAAGACTAGGGTAATCAACTGCACGTTTGTTGCCATTTATTCAATAAATCGGCATATATTCGACCCATCGGGTTCAACGATGATGATGGCGGTGTCAGGCCACCGGGATCGAGAGCGACTCATGTATCTAAATGCCATTGGCACGGCGCTGCCCGAGAAGCGCTATACGAAGCGCGAATGCTGGGATGCGTTTAATGCGTCGGATTGGTTCGAACGCCTCGACGCGCGATCCCGAGCGATTACGAAATTGGTGCTGACTCGGGACAACGGGATCGAGGAGCGTTGGCTCAGCGTGGAGTCTCTCGAGGAGGTCTTCGCAATCGACCCGGACACGCTGCACAGACGCTTTGCCCTGCATGCGCCCCGCCTCGCGGCTGCCGCCGGGCGCGCGGCATTGCAACGCGCAGCTCTTGAGCCCGAGGCGATCGATGCCGTAATTGTTACGACATGCACCGGTTACCTGTGTCCGGGCTTAAGCGGGTATGCCGTTGAGCAACTCGGGCTTCGGCATGATGTGCTCGGCTTTGATCTGGTGGGGCAGGGATGCGCCGGGGCGCTGCCCAACTGGCAGCTCGCGAACGCGCTGCTGCAGGCGAGGCAGTGTGATCATGTGCTGTCCATATGCGTCGAAGTCTGCAGTGCCGCGCTGTATTTGGATGACGATCCCGGCGTATTGATCAGCGCCTGTTTATTCGGTGACGGCGCCGGTGCTGCCGTTCTATCTCGCAAAAGACCGCCGGGTCGGCGTCGAGTGGAATGGCGCGAGTCGGCCTCGCTGATCGATCCGGATGATCGCGAGGCGCTGCGATTCGAGCACCGAGAGGGAATGTTGCGGAACATTTTGACGCGCGCGGTGCCGCGGATTGCAGCGCAGCACGCGGAGGAGATCTTGAACAAGACCCTCGCACGCGCAGGCGTCGCGCGCGAACAAATCAACGGTTGGATTATGCACGCGGGCGGACGCGATGTATTGATCGCGCTTGAGGAGAATTTGCGCCTACCGCCGCAGGCGCTGCGCCACAGCCGCGACGCGCTTCGCCGATACGGAAATTTGAGCAGCGCCTTTGTCTACTTCGTGCTCGACGCGGCGCTCGCCGATGGCACGCCCGGTGGTTGGTGGTGGATGTCGTCTTTTGGCGCCGGGTTCACCTGCCATGGCGCTTTGCTGGCAGTCGAATGAGCGAGCGGACCGCCATGTCCCGTAGGGTGTGTCCGGAGGCGCTGGATGATCTCGATGCGGAGGACCCCCGCGCGCAGCGCTCGCGCCGCGACTTGCGGCGCATACACCGCGCCATGGGGTCGCTGACGATCCTGCGGAACCTGGTGGCGCGCCTACGGCTCGCGACTCACCCAAAAAGAATCGTTGATCTCGGCGCCGGAGACGGTACGCTGCTGCTACGACTCGCGCGCGCCTTGAGGCCCAAGTGGCAGCGCGTCGAACTCACGCTACTTGACCGCCACCCGGCGGTCGATCTTAATACCCTCGATGGTTTTCATAGCCTTGAGTGGCGAGTGAACGTAGTGTGTGAAGATGCTCTCGTCTGGGCGCAAGGAACTGACACGGAGCGCTACGATCTGTGCATCGCTACTTTGTTTTTGCACCACTTTGAGGATCCGGCCTTGCGCGCGCTGCTCACGGGAGTTGCTGCCAGAAGTCGGGCGTTTATCGCGATCGAACCGCGCCGCGACAGGCTTGCAGATCTCGGCAGTCGTCTGGTCGGTGTTCTCGGATCGAATGCCGTCACACGAGGGGATGCTATCAAGAGTGTCGCAGCTGGCTTCACGGGAGAGGAAATATCGGCCGCTTGGCCCGGCGACGAGCAGGCATGGCGGCTTGAAGAACATCGCGCGCTCCTATTTTCGCATTGCTTTCTCGCCGCCCGCATTCGCGCGCCCGCCGGCGCGGGCGCAGCACTCGCTTAACATGGCTACTGACGCCGATGCTCTGGTGATCGGCGGCGGCCCCGCCGGCGCATCAACGGCCATTTTACTGGCGCAGGCGGGTTGGCGAGTGATTCTTGCGGAGCAGCAGATCTATCCGCGTCAAAAGGTGTGTGGCGAGTGTCTTACGGCCGGAAGCCTCGCGTTGCTCGATGGACTCGGGGTCGGTCCGGCCGTCAGGGATAACGCGGGACCCGAATTGCAAAGGGTCGGTTGGATGAGCAGTTCACCGACCATCGTGGCGGATCTACCGCCCTGCACCGATGGACCCTATCGCTTTGGCCGGGCGCTCGGCCGCGACCGGTTGGATGCGGTTCTTTTGGGGCGGGCGCGAGCACTCGGCGTCGAAATTCTACAACCGGCCAAAGTGCGCTCGCTGCGCGGGGATCCAGGCTGTTTCGATTGTATGATCGAAGCAATTGCCGATAGGCACTCGCATGAGGCAGCGCGTGCCTGCACTTCGTTCTCGATCCGCGCATCAATTGTTATCGACGGCCACGGGTCCTGGGAAATGGAGCCCGACCAGAGACAGGACGGGCCGGTCTCGCGCGCGCATGCACCTCGATACGGTGCGGATCTCTTTGGTTTCAAGGCCAGCTTTCGTCGCGCTGCGCTTCCGCGAGGCCTGCTGCCGGTACTCAGCTTCAAGGGTGGCTATGGTGGAATGGTGGTCGCGGAGGGCGAACGGCTCACGCTCGCTTGCTGTATCCGTCGAGACACCTTGCGCGAATGCCGCGCGCGGACCCCTGGCGCGCCCGCCGGCGTCGCAATCGAGCAATATTTGCGCGCGTCATGCCGGGGGGTTCGGGAAGTTATCGATCGAGCGCAGCGCACCGGACCCTGGCTGTCGGTGGGACCGTTGCGTCCCGGGATTCGAATCGGCAGGAAACATGGGCCGTTCCAGGTCGGCAATGCGGCGGGTGAGACACATCCGCTGATCGGCGAAGGCATCAATATGGCTCTGCAATCCGCTTTCCTGCTTACCAGTCGACTCGTTACGCAGCCCGTCGTTGCGGTCGCTGGGAGTCGTTCGCGTGAGATTCATCGAGACTATGCTGCGGCGTGGCGCAGCGCATTCGCGCACCGCTTGCGACTTGCCGCCGCCTACGCCCACTTCGCCATGCGTCCTGGGCTCAGCGCTCCCGCCACCGCGGTGTTGCGCAGTTGGCCGCCGGTGTTGACCGAAGCGGCACGTTGGGCTGGAAAAGCCCGCAGCCCAGTGGTTCCATCATCATTATGCCGAGCCGTTCCATGAGCACGCTCGACACCCTGACGGACATCCTGGTTCGCGACTATGGGGTCGCGCGCGAGAAGGTGACCTCGGACGCGACGCTCGCCATACTGAAAATCGATTCATTGAGCCTGCTCGAGCTCATGTTTAAAATCGAGGATCGCTACGGCGTCAAGATTACCGAGGATACGCCGACCGATTTGGTCACGGTCAATGACGTCGTGGGATACATTGATGGGCTCGTCGCGCGCCGGCTCAAATCGCGTGCCGTCGGCGCGTCCGAAGTCCCCAGCGGAAAATGACCCAGCGCCGTGTCGCGGTTACCGGCATGGGCGTGGTCGCGCCGCTCGGCAACTCCAGCGAAGAATTATTTACGAATCTCCGGGCGGGTCGATCCGGCGTGCACCGCCTCGCCGATTCCCAGGCTCGAGGAATGCGCTCGCCGATCGGGGCCTCGGTCAGCTTCGATGGCCGCGCACATTTCCCCGAACCGCGGCTGCGAATGCTCGATCGCGTCAGCCAGCTGGCCTTGGTCGCCGCCGGGCAGGCCATCGCGGATGCGCGGCTCGACTTCGCCAGTGAACGGCGCGAGCGCTGCGGCGTCTTCGTCGGCAGTGCCTTGGGGGGCGCTGGAACGACCGATGAGGGGTATCACACGCTGTACGCCGAGCGATCCGATCGGATACAGCCCTACAGCGTGCTCAACGCGATGACCAATGCGCCGGCGTCCTGGATTGGAATCGATCACGAACTCTCGGGACCCATTCTCACGTATTCCACCGCATGCTCATCATCCGCGGTTGCGCTCGGCGAGGCGGCGCGCAGAATAAATTGCGGTGAGGCGGATGTCATGCTGGCGGGCGGCGCCGAGGCGCCGTTGGTATTTGGCGTGCTACGCGCTTGGGAAGCCATGCGCACCCTCGCGACAGAGGATCCGCAAGACCCGTCCGCTTCGTGTCGACCGTTCTCGCGTACGCGAACCGGTCTCGTGCTGGGCGAGGGCGCGGCCTTCGCAGTGCTTGAGGAATGGAACCACGCGGTTGCTCGCGGCGCACCGATACATGCGGAATTATCCGGCTACGGTTTGACGAGCGATGTCACGCATATCACCAGGCCGACCGTGGCAGGACAAGCGAACGCAATGCGTGCGGCACTTGACTCGGCAATCCTGCATCCAAATGACGTGGACTACATTAACGCGCATGGAACCGGCACATTGCAGAACGATGCGGTGGAGACGGCCGCCATCAAAGCGGTGTTTGGTGAACGCGCGTATTCAATCCCGGTCAGTTCGACGAAATCCATGCACGGTCACCTGCTGGGTGCGGCCGGCGCACTCGAATTCGTCATCGCGGTGATGTGCTTGAAGCGCGCGACCGTGCCGCCCACCATGCACCTCAATTCGCCCGATCCGGCATGCGATCTGGACTACGTGGCCGGCAAAGCGCGCGATGGCATCTCTGTGCGTACCGCGATGTCGAATTCGTTTGCCTTCGGCGGCACGAATGCGGTGTTAATCGCCAAAAGTGTCGACCGCCATTGAATAGGTATATCTCCTCATCGACGGCCGCCGCCGCCGCGCTAGTGTTCGATCGTCATGAGCTTACACAACGAGGATATCGCCGCAGCCTTCGACGAGATGGCGGATCTGCTCGCCATTCAGGGTGAGAACGCATTTCGAATCCGCGCGTATCGGGGCGCGGCGCAGGTGGTGCGCAGCCTGGCGCGTGAGCTCGCCGAGATGGGTGGCGCGAAGGCATTCGATGCGCTGCCGGGCATCGGCACGGACCTCGCCGGCAAAATCGAGGAACTACTGGAGACCGGGAATATCCATGCCCTGGAGAAATTGCGCAAGCAGGTACCGCAGGGCCTGCGGGAGCTGCTGGCGTTGCCGGGCCTTGGTCCGGTGCGGGTGCGGGCTTTGCACACCGGTCTAAAGGTGCGGGGAATCGAAGACCTGCGGCATGCACTGGCGGACGGGCGACTGGCCGCATTGCGCGGATTCGGGCCCAAAATCCGCTCGCAATTGCTCGCGGCGACGGCCGCCAAGTCGAGCGAGCCACGCCGATTGGCTTTCTCGATTGCGACGCAATACGCGCGGCCGCTCAAGGCCTATCTGGAACGCGTCGCCGGCGTGATGCAGGTCGAAATTGCGGGCAGCTATCGGCGCGGCCGCGATACGGTGGGCGACCTCGACGTGGTCGTGTGCGCACGCCAAGGCGCGACGCCCATCAAGGCGCTGGAGCGATATGACGACCTGCAGTCGCTGCACGCGGCGGGCACCACCAAGGCATCCGGAGTGCTCAGAAACGGGCTGCAGGTGGATATCCGCGTGCTGCCTCCGGAGAGCTTCGGGGCGGCGCTGCATTATTTGACCGGCAGTCGCGACCACGCCATCCGGGTCCGGCGTCTGGCGCAGAAGAAACGCTTGAAGCTCAGCGAGTACGGACTGTTCCGCGGCGCCAAGCGTCTCGCGGGAGCCACGGAGGAAGAAGTATACGCGGCGCTCGGTCTTCCGTGGATTCCGCCGGAACTGCGCGAGAATCGCGGCGAAATCGAGGCGGCCGAACATCGGGCGTTGCCGCGACTGATCGAGCGCACCGATCTGCAGGGAGATCTTCACGCCCATACGAACGCCTCGGACGGCAGCGACTCCCTCAAGAAGATGGCCGCCGCCGCACAGGCCCGCGGTCTGCGCTACCTCGCAATCACGGATCATTCGAAATACCTCGGCATCACTCACGGCCTCGACGCCGGAAGGCTCGCGCGCCAAATGGACCAGGTCGACAAGCTCAACGCGACCCTTACCGGTTTGACGATTCTGAAAGGAGCGGAGGTCGATATCCTGGAAGACGGCAGCCTTGCGCTCGCGGACGCCGTGTTGAAGCGGCTCGATCTCGTGGTGATCGCGGTGCACAGTCAGTTCGGCCTGTCCGAAGCGAAACAAACCCGGCGCATCCTGCGGGCCTTCGAACGGCCCTACGTGTCGATCCTCGCTCATCCTTTCGGCCGGCTGCTCGGCGAGCGCGCGCCGTACCCGCTGGATTTCGAGCGCGTACTCAGCGCGGCGAACCAGAGACCCTGCTACCTAGAGATCAATGCGCAGCCGAAGCGCCTCGACCTCGATGATATTCATGCCAAAAGCGCGCGCGATGGCGGTGCGTTGCTCAGCATTGCGAGTGATGCGCATTCCACGGCTCAATTCGATTATCTGGATGGTGGCGTCCGTCAGGCGCGGCGCGGATGGGTTACGAAAGACGACGTGCTCAATGCAAGGCCCCTGGACAAACTATGCGGGCTGCTACGCAATACCATGCGCTGAGAGTGGAGGGGAGGCATGAAACTCACGTTCTTGGGCGGCGCTGCGCGGGCGCCAGGTGCGGTCCCTGTCACGGAGGCATTGCGATGATCGGGAAGAAATCGTCTTGGATTAGCGAGATGGGCAAGGCGATCGGATTCCTGCTCGTCTGCATCATGTTCGGTTTTTCGATGGATGCGGCGGCGCAGACAACGCTGCAGGAGCAGAACGAGTTGCTGTTCCGGCAGTTACAACAGATCCATGGATTGAGCGATGCTGAAATGCGCGACCTACGCACGATATTCGCCAAATCCCCGGTGCTCGGACAAGGCAATCCCGCCATCTCCAAGCATCCGGTCACTCCGCAGCAATGCGCCGCCAAGCTCAAGGACGAAGACGTCGAATATGCCAACGCGGAGTTCGAGCGAATTTGCGGGGGCAAATACATGGCCCCGCTCTTCGATCCGAAGACAACGACCGCGGATCAAGCCAAAGCCTGCATCGATCAATTCGAGTTTCCGGACATGCCCTGCGCGTATCCGGTGGTCTGGGTAAAGGCGCGCGAAGCCGCGCAAATCTGCGAAGCCGAGGGCAAGAGGCTGTGCGATGCGCATGAATGGGAGGGAGCCTGTGCGGGGAGTCTGGAACCAGCGGATTATCGCTTCGATCTTGCGCAAGGAGTGGCTCCGGAAACCGCCGTCCAGCGCATGCGCAGCGCGCACAACGCGGCCCATCAAGCCGGCAAATCATGGAGTTACGGACCCGAATACCAGCGAGGCATATGCGCGACGGGCAGTTTCAAAACACCGGGATGTCCGGGCGGCGGTTGGCAGCTGTGCGGTTCGAACACCTATCCAGCCGGGGATTTTCCCGCATGCCGCAGCCCGCTCGACGTCTACGATTTGAACGGCAATGCCGCGGAGCATATGAATCTGCCTTTGAACGAACACCAGATGTCGAGTCTCGGCAGCAAGGAGTTGGGCTATACGGAAATGAAGGGCAGCTGGTTCATTTTCGACACCTATCGGGCGCACGAGGATTGGTGCCGGTGGCGCGCACCGTATTGGCACGGCTCCCGGGTCATGGATCCGGCGAGCCATGCCAATTACCACCTTGGCTTTCGCTGCTGCAAGACCCTGGGACCTCAAACGCCGCTGCTGCTGCGAAAATGACGCGGCTGAAGCCCGATCGAGTTGCGGGGAGTACGGATTGGTTTGCGGCCTGGCGGGATGTATAGATATTTCATCCTGAAGTAAATACGGGTTTTGCACCATGAAGCTGCCGCTACAGATCACCTTCCGCCACATGGAACCGTCGCCCGCTCTTGAAGAGCGCATTCGCAAGCTCATGAGCCGGCTGGATAAATTCAGCGCACACATCATGCATTGTCACGTGGTGGTCGAGGAGCCGCATCAGCACGGGCGCCAAGGATCGCTGTTCGAGTTTCGAATCGAAATCACGGTCCCCGACGAGATGATCGTGATCACCCGGGCGCACGACCTGAATCACGCTCACGAAGATGCGTTTGTTTCGCTACGCGATACTTTCCGAACGGCGCGACGCAAGCTCGAGGATTACGAGAGAAGACACCGGCAAGGGATCAAGGCGCATGTTGAACCGTTGCAAGGTCGGATTTGCGAAATTGATCCTCGGCGCAGCTTCGGGCGCATCGAGACCGCGGACGGGCGGCTCTTCTATTTCCATCGCGACAGCCTGGTCGGCGATCGGCTCGAGGATCTGGTCACCGGGTTGCGTGTGCGCTTTTCAGAGCAAGCGGGAGATCTCGGTCCGCAAGCGAGCGGCGTCCATGTGCTCGGGCCGCAATAGCAGCGGCTGATCTGCGCGAGTGTTGCGCAAGCCGCCGCTCACGGCGTGCGCAGTTCATCGGCGAGAATTGTCAGGTTCTGCGGTATGACGTGAATGATGCCGCTGCGCGGGCTGTCGATGTCGGCGATGAGCAGGAATGAGATGGATACGACAAACGGTAGCACCCTGAATAGTGTGCCTTCCACTTTGGCGTTTCTTGCGCCATAGCCAACCAATAACTGGGTGATTAACGAGATCGTCGCCATCAAAAACCAGGCGCCCGCCGGGATGCGGTTCAACCAGGCGGCATCCGTGTAGCCCTGCGAATTCAGGACATCGTTCATGCCGGCAACGGCCAAAGCAACGACGGGTGTCGGTTGCGTCGAGGCGCTGCGGCGCACCGCCGCCCATAGATCATTTTCCAGCTGCGCCGTGCGCGCCTCGATCTGCCGCAATTGCCCCACGTTGCGAACCTTATAGAACGACAGTCGCTGGTCGAGATACTGGCGCAGCAGCGTTCGCACCTGGGCGGCATCCTCCGGCGGAAGCAAGTCCGCCCGGACGTACTCCGTGCCGATCGCGTTGGCCTCGGCCTCTTCGTAGTTCTTGCGCTGCTCGTAGCGGTTGATGGCCATCGAAAAGCTGAAGCCGATGATGAGCGAGCTGAGCGTGAGCGTCGTGGCCAAAATGGTGCCAAAGTCGTCGCGGACGTTCTGATCCATCAGGCGTCCTTTCCTGATGGTCGCTCCCAAGCGCGTCACGAACCACAGGATAAGGAACGACAGCCCGAACAACACCAGCGGATAATTCAATAAGTCGTACATGTCCGATTCCGCGTTTTTTCTTCGAGGAAGCTTAGCACAGCCCCTACGACGGCCAATTTGCCGAGCGGGCTGGCATCGTTCAGAACAGGCTCGCAAGATACCGGTAGGCCGCGCTCGCGCGGCGATACAGTTGAACGAATACGTCCCCGATGAGAAGGGGCAACCAGACGAAGTTCAGGCGGAACAGGACGATGATGAGCAGATTCATCATGATGGCGAACTTGAAGCCGACCCAGTCCTTGAAGGAGGACTCAGAGGCTATCCACAGGTTGGCGCCGCCCATGATGGTGTACATGGCGGCCAAGCCCAGGTTGATCCAGCGCCATTCACGATTTGAGAACGCGAAGTACGCGCCGATGATGATCTTCGCGGGGTAGCCCCAGCGGAGCAGGGGGACCGCGATCATCATGGCGGCGAGCGTCCAATAGAGGATCGTGGGTTTCCAGAAGGCAAAGGCCGCGGGTTCGCTGTAATGGGCGTAGAGGCTGAACCACAGTGCCCAGGCGCCGAGTGCGCCAAAGACGATGAGCAGAGCCCAAGCGCAGGGACCCAACGCCTGACGCGGTCGCCAGAGCCAGGCGATGAGAAGCGGCAGGAGCCACAAGGCGGTGACAGCTACCAAGCTCATCGGGTCCACCAATAGGTGATCAGCAAGCCGCAGATCCAGAGAATTTCCAGGGCTATGGCGTTGCGCGTAGAGATTGGCGCGGGCGGCGCCAGCTGCAGCGCGTTGAGCTGCGCCTGCGCCAATGAGGCCTGGAACGGCGAGCTGTGGGTTTGTCGCAGGGTCTTCTGCACATACTTCAGAGTGCGGGCGGGCGCGGCCTGCAGGCGCGCAAGGAAGCTGCGGCGGCGCACTTCAGCGCCTTGGATCAATGCCTCGCGCATGCAGGTTGGGCAGGGTCTGCCGGTAAATCGCAGATGCCCCTTGTCGCAGGGCGACATCTGGCCGCTCTGCTTGCTGGCATAGACCGACAGTGCATCGATCCATTCGTGCGCACTCGGTCTTGAATAACCGGAGGCAGCAAACGCACGGTCGAACAGTTCCCGCAGGCCGTCGGGGAAGGCCTCGTGCACGCTCGCCGGCACTTTGCGCACGCGTGTGTGAGCGGCCTTTCCGTACGGATACAGGCCCTGCTTGATGCGGCCCGCCAACTCGGGCGGATAGTTGCTGCGGTCGGCGGCCACGCCGCTGAAGGGATGGATGCCGTAATTCAGCAGGCGGAAGATGATGGTGGCGAGCGCGAAGCGGTCCTGAGCTTCGGGGTGCGCCACGCTTTTCTCCTGGAATTCGGGCGCCAGATATTCGGGCGTGACCTGCGGCGCATCGGAGCTGAACTCGTCGGTGGCAATGTGGAAGCCGTCGCAGTCGAGAATCGATACATACAGCGATGCCTTGTAGACCTTCACGTTCATGGGTTTCAAGTCGACGATGGCAATGCGTTTCTCGTGCAGACAGTTGATGAGGGAGGCTAGGTTGAACGAGACCGTCACCAGCTTGCCGTAGTCGGCATCGAAACCCTCATTGGCGGCCTGCCGGCGATTCAGCAGATAATCGAGTTCGAGAGTGTGGTCGAAGGCGATCTTGCGCATGGCGAAGCCGACGAAGCGCGACTGGCGAAGGATCAACGCTTCCGGCCAGGCGAGTTGCACCACCTGCTGATACTCGGCCGGGACCTGCGGGAGGGCCGGCTGATAATCGACCATCCACTGGATCTTGTGCCGGTACTTGGCCAGATGATGGGGCGAGGTCGTGGCGTGGTAGATCTTGGCCACGAATCCGGGCTTCTCGTCGATCGAGAAGATCTCGCCGGCGCCGCCCGACTTGCCGGTGGCGGTCAAAGTTACCTGCTCGGAGCGGCCTCCGGCCCAGATGAGCTGGACAACGTCTTCAGGCTTGCGTTCGACGGAGGGCACGGGATCGATCGCGCATCAGGATCATCGGTCAGAGGACCAAGGCGAGCAGCAGGGTCTTGTCGTCGGGCGAGATTTCGCAGGCGCGCGGGCTCTCCAGGAGATTGCGCAGCGCTTCGTTGCCGTGCGGCGCAGTGGCCTCGCGCAAAAAGGCGGCGATCGGGTCGATGAAGGGGCGGAAGAAGCCGCTGCGCGTGCGGTTCACGGCAAAGGGCGCGGTGCCGTCCGACAGCAGCCCGATCACGCATCCGTGCGCCGGTGCGGGCAGCGGTGTGAGCCGAAGGTGCTCCTGCCAGTTCTCGTCGGTGACGAAATAGGTTTCATCGGCAAATTCGCCGTTTTCCGGATGGGAAAGCGCAGAGTCCCCGTTCGCGGCCTGCTGAATGGCGAAGCCGTCGCCGATTTGAAAGAAGCAGCCTCCGCCGGGCGAGGCCACGCATCCCACCAGCGTGCATGAAAAGTAGTGCAGCGCGAGCTCGCGCGAGGCGGCGAGGTCTGCGAGCCTGGTGCGCACGGCATCGACGCTGCCGCGGACCGTTGCTTCGAGGCGAGCGCTGCCGTGTGCCTGCACCTCGCACAGGCTCGGGTCGGCATGCAAGGCGCTTGCAAGTTCTTCAGCCAGGGCGCGTGCCATGAAGTCAGCGCCCGTACGACCTTCCGGGACCGAACCGGCGCCATCGCAAACAATGGCCACCAGCACATCGTCCGTCACGACGTGATGGCTGGCATCCTGGCCGGCCACGCCGTGTTCCAGGTTGCGTTGACCGGTAGCCGAGGCACAAAACACTCTCCACATCAATCTTGAGTCCACATAAATGTTGAGCCCGCCGGCCCGGCGGATCCGAAACCGGTGGTCGAGCGGCGCGCGGGCAGGCGCGCAATCTTCAGGTGGACAATTGCGCCCAGCTATCCACCGGATTCAACTGGACCGTGCCGCCGGCAGGCGCGCGGGAGACCGCGCGTATGCTGCGGCTCAGCCAGATGAACAGTTCCTTGAACTTGAGCCCGCTCAGGCTGAGTGCGCCCTTGTTGCTGAAGTGCCCAAGGGTTTCCTTGTTGGCCTGATCACCAATTCCGATGGCCATGATGTTGACCTTGTGCGCGGTCTCCGCGTTCTTGCACTCGGCGGCGACCTGGCGCCAGTCGTCGGTGGGTTCCCCATCCGAGAGCAGCATGATGATGGGGCGCTTGTACGGCACGCCCGCCGTGCGCATCTGGCTCTTTTGCGACTCGACTTCATCCAGGGCGCAACGCATGGCGGCGCCGAGCGGCGTCAGTCCGCCGGCCAGCAGTCCCGGGGGCGTGAAGTCCATGGCGTCGGTCCAGTCGCCCATGATCTCCACGTTGCCGTCGCCGCCGAAGGATATAACCAGTACCCGGCCGCAGCGGGCGGCGATCGGGTCAGCCTTGAGATCCGCTGCCAGCGCCTTGAGTCCCTCGTTCAGCAGCTGGATCTTGTTCTCTTCCTGCATGCTGCCGGAGCAATCCAGCACCAGCACCAGCGGTGCGCGCTCGTCGCTGTTGTCAATAAGGGCGACGTCCGGAATGACAGTATTCATGCTTTTCCCCGATCCCTTGAACCTGAAAAGTGGGCACAAAACCAACTTCGCCAACGAATCACCGGCTCGACGGCTCTGGTTCAGCATACTCCGGAATGTCGCAAAACGCACCGGCCTTGAAGCCACAATGCGCTCATAGTCTGGGCGCACGGCATCGGGGAGCGGTATCCCACTAGTCGAGGCTGTGCTGCAGGGGCAGTTGCCGCAGGCGCCCGTATTTTTCGAGCACGGCGCGCAACGCCGCGTGCGGCGATATCGGACGGAATGAACGCATACGGTTCGGGTGCGGGTATTTCGCGTCCGACGTTGATGCCCAGGAATCCCCTACAAGCAATACTTATACGTCCGTGAGTCTCGCGAGACTCCGTCGCCAATACTCGGATGGTAAACTAATGCGATGTCAGCCAGTCGAATTCCTGCAGCGCGAGTCCTATTGTGCTTTTTCTGCGCGGCCGCTGCGGGGCTTGGCGCGCAACCGGCGGCGCCGGAGGAGAAACAGCTCTATATTTATAACTGGACCGATTTCATCGGCCCCCGCACCATCGAGCAATTCGAGAAGCTCACCGGCATCAAGGTGGTCTACGACGTCTACGACGCCGAGGAGACCATGGAGGCGCGCCTGCTGGCGGGCAGCTCGGGTTATGATCTGGTGAGCGCTTCGACCGATTTCTTCAGCCGCGAGATCAAGGCGGGCGTGTACCAGACTCTGGACAAATCCAAGCTGCCGAATTGGAAGAATCTCGATCCGCGCATCCTCGCCATTCAAGCGGCATACGATCCGGGAAATGCGCATGCGGTGCCGTATCTGCATTCCATCAACGGCTTCGCGTATAACGTCGGCATGGTCAGGGCGCGGATGCCGAATGCGCCGGTCGACAGCCTCGACATGTTGTTCAAGCCGGAGGTCGTCGCAAAGTTCGCCGATTGCGGCGTGACTTTCTTGGATTCCGCGGAGGACACGATTCAGTTGGCCTTGCAATACCTTGGATTGGATCCGAATACCACGAAGCGCGAGGACTTCAAGGCGGCGGAGGACCTGCTGCTCAAGGTGAGACCCTACATCCGCTCATTCGACTCTTCCGAATACCTGAACGCACTCGCGAATCAGGAAGTGTGTGTCGCGATGTCATGGTCGAGCGACTACGCCCAGTCGCGGGCCCGCGCCAGGGCGGTGGGGGTCAACGTCAATCTCGCTTTCACGGTACCGAAGGAGGGCGCGAACGAAACCTTTTCGGCGCTGCTCATCGCCGAAGGGGCGCCGCATCCCGAGGCGGCGTATCAATTCATCAATTTCATTCTGCGCCCCGACATCATCGCCGAGATCACCAACGCGATTTACTACGGCAACGATAATCTCGCATCCCGGCCGCTGGTCGACCCACGGATTCTCGCCGATCCGACCCTGTATCCGACTCCGGAGATCGAAGCGCGGCTGTACAAATCGGCCGAAGTGAGCGCCGCGACCGAGCGCATTCGCACGCGCACCTGGACGCGGATCAAAACCGCCAAATGATCGAGCCCATGATCGAACGAGGAGTTCACGTGACCGGCACCGATAGATCGCACCTGAACCGCGTCGTCGGTTTCACGCGGATGCAAGACGGCACCCGGCAGGACTACCGGCTGCTGGAGAGGTACGAACGCGAGTACCTTCAAGATCTACCGGAGCGAATTCTCGCCGCCCTCGAGAAGCTGCGGCATTCGTACGGTGGATATCCGCTGACCCGCTTGGATCATTCGTTGCAGACGGCGACGCGGGCGAAGAACGACGGGGCGGATGAGGAGCTGGTGGTGGCCGCGCTCATTCACGATCTGGGAGACGATCTGGCGCCCTGCAATCATGCGGAACTCGCCGCGGCGATCATCCGCCCGTACGTGCGCCCGGAAGTGACCTGGATCGTCGAACAACACGGGCTGTTCCAAAGCTACTACTACGCCCATCACTTGGGCGGCAATCGCGACGGGCGGGAGAAGTTTCTCGGCCACCCGTGGTACCGGGCGTGCGAGGCGTTTTGCGCGAACTGGGATCAGTGCTCTTTCGATCCCAATTATCCGTGGCAACCACTGGATGCGTTTGAGCCGCTGGTGCGGCGGATCTTCACCCGGCCGGCGCATGATCCCCGCTACGTAACCGCTGTCTGAGCCGGCAGGAGCGCGATCAGCGCTCGGCCATTTGCGCATCGCGCAGCCGATCACTTTCGGCGCGGCGCATCAGGTACCCGGCGATCAAGACACAGACGCCCACGAGGCAGATGATCAGGCTCGCGAGCGCGTTGACATCGGGGCTCACGCCCAATTTCACCTTGGAAAAAATCACCATCGGCAGCGTGCTCGCGCCGGGGCCGGATACGAAGCTCGAGATGACCAAATCATCCAGCGACAGCGTGAAGCTGAGCAACCAACTCGATGCCAGCGCCGGCGTGATCGCGGGCAACGTGGTGTCGAGGAAAGCGCGCACCGGCCCCGACCCCAGATCCATGGCCGCTTCTTCCAGGGATCGATCGGCTGTCTGCAGGCGCGATTGGACCGTGATGGTGACGTAGGCGGTGCAGAAGGCAATATGCGCGATCACGATGGTGGTGAAGCCGCGGTGCGGCCACGCCAGCATCCGCAGCATGGATACGAACAACAGCAACTGCGTAATACCGGTGATGATTTCCGGCATCACCAGCGGCGCGTTCACCATGCCGGTGAGCAGAAGCCTGCCGCGGAACAGCGGGAACCGCACCAGGGCAATGGCTGCCAAGGTGCCCAGAATCACCGAACCGGTGGAGACCGCGACACCGATGCGCAGCGACAGCCACGCCGCGTCGAGAATTTGCTGGTTGTGCAGCAGCTGCGTGTACCAGCTGGTGGAGAAGCCGCCCCATACGCTCACCAGCGCGGATGCGTTGAACGAGTATCCGATCAATACGAAAATCGGAATGTAGAGAACCGCGATGCCGATGGCGAGCACCGAGATCAGGAACGGCGAAATGCGATCCTGCATGCCCTACGCCTCGAGCTGCTTGGTACTGTAGTGCTGATACAAGGCTATGGGCCCGACCAGCAGCACCAGAAAGGCGATGGCGACCGCGGATGCCACGGGCCAATCGCGGTTGCCGAAGAACTCGTCCCACAGCACCCGGCCGATCATGAGATTGTCGGGCCCTCCCAATAAGGTCGGAATCACGAATTCGCCGATGGCTGGGATGAAAACCAACATCGAACCGGCGATGATGCCGGGCATCGACAAGGGCAGAGTGACATCGATGAAAACCCGCCAGGGCGGGCTGCCCAAGTCCGCCGCCGCCTCACGCAGCGTATAGTCGAGCTTCTCGAGCGTGGCGAACAGCGGCAACACCATGAACGGCAAATACGAATAAATGATGCCGAGGTAGACCGCGAAGGTGGTGTGCATGATCTTGAGCGGTTGATGGATGATGCCGAGCCACAGCAGCGCCGAATTGAGCAAGCCGGTTTCCCGTATGATTCCCTCGAGCGCATATACCCGCAGCAGAAACGAGGTCCAAAAAGGCAGAATGATCACGAGCAGCAGCACGCTCTGGGTGCTCTTCGAGGTTCGCGCGATGGCATACGCCATCGGATAGCCGAGGAGCAGACATATCACGGTGGAGAAAAAAGCCGTTTTCAGCGAATAGACGTACGAGAGTCCGTAGACCTCGTCGGTGAAAAGATACTGGAAATTACCGAGATTCAGCGACAAATGGATGTGCCAGTCGGGACTGACGGATAGAATATCGGTGAACGGAGGCACGCGTACCGCGGTCTCCGAAAAACTGATCATCAAGGCGAATCCGAACGGAATGAGAAAGAAAACCAGCAGGTACAGCATCGGCGGCAAGATGATGAGCCACTTGCCGTGGCGCTTCAGCCATTCGCCGCGGCCGTTCCCGCGGCCGCGGCCGTCCATGTCGCGGCCGTCGATTTTCGGGGCTGCCGGGTCACTCATGCGTGGGCTGCCTTAAGGTGGCTTCGCGCAAGAAAACCCGTGCCGCCGCGCCAAAGCCCGCGCGCGCGCGCAGCTCCCGCAGCCGCCAGCGCCAGCGGCTGATCGATGCCTGCATCTCTGCACTGCATATATATGGGCCGTCGAATACGACGGTGGAAAAAGTGGTGGCGATCGCGAAAATGTCCCCTGGCATTGTCAGATTCTACTTCGACTCCAAAGCGGCGATGCTGGTCGCCTCCTTGCAGTTCCTCGCCGCGGAGTTCGAGGAACAGCTCCTGGTGCCGGTCGCCAATCTCCGATCGAGACCGGTTGCGGCGCTCGAGAGGATGGTGGATCTTTATCTCGACCCGGACATCGCCAGCCCCCGCAAAGTCTCCGTGTGGTATGCATTTTGGGGCGAAGCCAGCTCGCGGCAGGAATACTACGACATTTGCGGTAACAAGGACGAGAGCTTTGCGGTCCTGGTGCGCGATCTCATCGGGCGGCTGATCGAGGAGACCAATCAACCGCATCTGGATCCGGACGGGATTGCTCTCGGGCTGATCGGTGCGCTGGAAATATTGTGGCAGGATTTCGCGTTCCAATCCGAGGAGAACATCGATCGGCAGGCGGCCAAAGAGCGCTGCATGGGGTATCTGCGCTCGGTTTTTCCGGGGCAATTTTCCCAGGCACCGCTGCCGGTCGGAGAGCGGAGCAATCCGCCGGCGGCGCTTCAGCAGATCGCCGACTGGGTGTACGGCAACCGGTTCGTGTTTGCGCTGGAGCGCGAGCGCATTTATCGCGGCGCCTGGCAAGTTGCGGGACACGAATCGCAGATTCCCCGGCCGGGAGATTATCTGGCGGTGGACACCGCGGCGGAGCGGGTCTTGCTGGTGCGCGATTCCTCCGGGACGGTGCATGCGCTTCGCAACAGCTGTCCGCATTCGCCGCACGCACTGGTTGCGAGCGGGGACGGTCGATTCGACGGGGCCATCGAGTGCCGGATTCACGACCTTGCGTTCCACTGGGACGGTCGGCACGACGCCGGCGGCGAGGGCGATGATTTGAGTGCGCTCGATATGCGAATCGTTGGCGGTTTATTGATCGTAAGGTCGAGCGAACCGGCGGGAGCGGCCGAGGTCGAGCCGGGCGCCTGGTTCGACGGCAAGCCGCCGCACGGCTTGATGCCGCTGGGGCCGGCTCAGGAAACTGCAGTTGCCGCCGACTGGAAAGTGATCGTCGAACAGTGGCTTGAGTCCGCCGCGCCTCCGGGGGCGCCGAACCCGGCGGCGGCGGCGGTCGCCTGGACGGTCCGGCAGACCGAGAGCGCAAGCGGCTGGAGTTCGCAGCGATATCGGCGGTTGACTGGCTCCTCCGGCGACGGCGTGTGGCACGAACGATTCATCGCGCCCAACCAATTGCTGCAGTGGCGCCCCGACGGTGTGTCGGTCATGCAGGTGATACCCACCGGACCCGGTCGTTGCCGCGTGCGCAGGCTCGACTATAGTCGCGGCGCGCACCGGCGCAATGCACGCGCCATCGGTTACCTGGCTGCACGGCTGCGTCCCTGGACGCGGCGTGCGACGCTGGCGGCTGCGCAGTCGGCACAAACGGGGATGATGGATTTTGGCTATTGCACGCGCTCGAGGGCGGCAATTCCGCCGGCGGTGTCCTGGTTTCGCCGCCAGCTCGTTGCGCAGATTCCCGCCCTCGCGCTCGGCCGCCCGCCCATCGAATCTTGAAGTTATACTGCGGCCCCATCGGACAGCCATTCGGCACGATCCCTCATTTGGAGAAAGACGCATGACTTTGGCTTCCTTGAGCACCAGTGATTGGCACGCGCGGGCCGCGAGCTTGCGCTACGAGACGCGGCATTTCATTGACGGCAAGTTGGTCGATTCGGCGAAGAAAGGCCGCTTCACCGTGGTCAATCCGGCGACCGGCTCTCCCCTGTGTGAAGTGAGCGCGGGCACCTCGGAGGACATCGATCTCGCCGTGGCGGCTGCCAAGCGGACATTCCAGTCGAGGGTGTGGAGCCGCATGGCGCCGCGGGACCGCATGGCGGTAATGGCGGCCTTCGCCCGGCTCATCGAGGAGAACACGGAGCGCTTCGCGCTGCTCGATACCCTGTGCATGGGAAAGCCGATCACCGACATGGTGACCATCGACGTGCCGGCGGCGGCGAGGAATTTCACCTACTTTGGCGAACTCATCGACAAGATCGACGGCATAGTGACGGCCACTGCAGCGGATGCCTTTCACTACATTTTGCGTGAGCCCTTGGGCGTCGTGGGTTCGATCGTGCCTTGGAACTATCCGTTGCTGATGGCCGCCTGGAAGGTTGCTCCGGCGCTGGCCGCGGGCAATTCGGTGGTGTTGAAGCCGGCGGAACAGTCGCCGTTGTCGGGCTTGCTGATGGCTCAACTGTTCATCGAGGCGGGCGGCCCGCCCGGCGTGTTCAACGTGGTGAACGGGCTCGGTGAAACGGCCGGAGCCGCCCTCGCGCTGCACATGGATGTCGCCAAGATCGGATTCACCGGTTCGACCGAGATCGGCAAGCAAATGCTGATCTATGCCGGTCAATCCAACATGAAGCGCGTGAGCCTGGAATGCGGCGGCAAGACTCCGCAGATTTTTCTCAGCGATTTGCCCGATCTGGACACGGCTGTGACGTACGCGATCAACGGCATCTACGGCAACATGGGCGAGGTGTGCAACGCGGGATCGAGACTCTTGATCGATCGCCCCATCGCCAAGGAATTCATTGCCCGATTCATTGAAAAGGGCAAGTCCGCCTACCGCGCCGGCGATCCGCTCGATCCCAAGACCAACCTTGGGCCGCTGGTCACCGCATCGCACCGCTCGCGGGTGATGAATTACATCACCCGCGGGAAGAGCGAGGGTGCGCGGCTGGAGTTTGGGGGCAATACCCCTGATTTGCCGGGCGCCTACGTCAATCCCACGCTGTTTTCCGGCGTGAACAATCGCATGACCATCGCGCAGGAGGAAATTTTCGGGCCGGTCGCGGCCGCCATCGAGGTCGACGGCATTGCCGAGGCGCTCAAGGTCGCCAACGACTCAATCTATGGTCTGGCGGCCTCGGTATGGACCCGCGATTTGACGGTCGCGCACAAGACCGTGCGGGATCTGGAGGCGGGCGTCATCTGGGTGAATTGCTTCGATCATGGCGACATGACCCAGCCGTTCGGCGGCTACAAGCAATCGGGCCAGGGGCGCGACAAATGCGTGGAGAGCCTGATCTCCTACACCCAAACGAAATCCGCCTGGATCAATCTCGGCTAACCTGAACTATTCATGAACAACGGAAATGCTCGAAGGAGGCAGGATCGGATGGTCATTTTCCGGAGCGTGAAAAACAGGACGTTTTTCCCGCAGCCCCCAGGGATG
>ODAK010001226.1_pt1 | contig 28614 bp, 19 predicted proteins | sample 1539591 | NCBI WGS metagenome assembly ODAK01 (sample SAMEA3539303, study PRJEB22396) | soil metagenome | biome: tundra; feature: field; material: soil | place: USA | collected 2010-05 | depth 0.15 m
GGCGTCGCGATGCGTTTCATGAGATCAGCGCCGGTTTGTGTGATCGGCGACCACATGATCGGCAGTAGCCCGAACAAAATTGCGCAGGCTGTCATAATTTTTGGACGCAGACGCTGCACGGCGCCTTCGTGAATTGCGGCATGAAGATCGACCATTGATTTCATTCGGCCTTCGGCGCGAAATTTTTCCCAGGCGTGATCGAGGTAAAGCAACATGACCACACCGGTTTCCGCATCGAGGCCGGCGAGGGCGAGCAAACCGACCCAAACTGCGACGCTCATGTGATAACCGAGCAGATAAAGCAACCAGAATGCGCCGATGAGTGAGAACGGTACGGCCAGCAGAACGATGCAGGTTTTCACAACTGAGCGGGTGTTGAAATAAAGCAGCACGAAAATGATCAGCAGTGTGAGCGGCACTACGATTTTCAGACGCTCCTCGGCTTGCTTGATGTATTGGAACTGACCGGCCCATTCGATGTAATAGCCGGCTGGAAATTTGATGCGCTCAGAGATGCGTTTCGACGCGTGGCGCACGTAACCGTCGATGTCGCTCGTTACCGGATCGACCAAGACAAAGCCAACAAGCTGACCGTTCTCATTGCGAATGCTCGGGGGACCGGTGCGGTAGCGAATGTCGGCGACGAGCGAAATTGGAATCTGCGCTCCGGTCGGTGTTGGAACCAATACGCGTTTGAGTGAATCGAGGTCCTGTCGAAAATCAGGCGCATAGCGCGCGCGAACCGGATAACGTTCGCGGGCTTCCACCGTCGTCGTGATGGTCTTACCGCCAATCGCTGTTTCAACAACGTCATTCACGTCGCCGACGGTCAAACCGTAGCGCGCAGCGGCTTCGCGGTTCACATCGAAGTCGAGGAAATATCCACCGACGGTACGTTCGGCAAAGACACTGCGCGTGTCGGGAAGATCGGCCATCGCTTTCTCGATTTGCACGGCCAGGTTCTCGATGCCTTGCAAATCCGGTCCGAAAACTTTTATCCCTAGTGCGCTGCGGAAGCCGGTGGTCAACATTTCCGTGCGCGTCTGGATTGGCATCCAGAAGATGTTCGCCATACCCGGAATGCGCAGGTTCATGTTCAGTTCGGCAAGGAATTTTTCCCACGTCATGCCGCGCGGCCATTGATCGAACGGTTTGAGCGACACGATCGTTTCAAACATGGAAAGCGGCGCGGGATCGGTTGAGGTGTCGGCTTGTCCAGCTTTACCGAAAACGGTCGTGACCTCGGGAAATGTTTTCAGTTGTCGATCCTGAATCTGAAGAATCTTGGTTGCTTCGGTGATGGACATTCCCGGCACCGCGGTGGGCATGTAGAGCAACGTCCCTTCATTCAGCGGCGGCATGAATTCCTTGCCGAGTTTCGCGAACGGAAAAATCGTAAGGACGAGAAGCAACAGCGCGCCAAGCAAAACAAACCAGCGAAAGCGCAAAACGAAATTTAAGACCGGCTCGTAAACGGAAATCAGAAATCGATTCAGTGGATTCTTCGCTTCCGGAGCGATTTTTCCTCGGATCAACAAAGTCATCAGAACTGGCGCGACCGTGATCGCCAGCATTGCGGCGAAAAACATCGAGAACGTTTTTGTAAACGCGAGCGGCTTGAATAGGCGCCCTTCCTGCGCGGTGAGCGAAAAGACCGGCAGGAAACTGACGGTGATGACAAGTAGTGAGAAGAACAATGGACGCCCAACTGTTTTCGCGGCGGCGACGATCGCTTCGATCCGTTCGCTATTGTTTGGTTCGCGGCCGTTTTGCTCTCGAAAATGCTCCAGCGCTTTGTGTGCGTTCTCGACCATGATGATGGCCGCATCGATCATCGCGCCGATCGCGATCGCGATTCCACCAAGCGACATAATGTTGCTGGTCAGATGCGAGTAAAACATCGGGATGAACGAAGCGAGGATCGCGATGGGTAGCGTGATGATCGCGACCAAAGCCGAGCGGACGTGCCAAAGAAAGATGAGACAGACGAGCGCGACGATGATGCATTCCTCGATCAGTTTCTCTCGCAGCGTTGCGATGGCGCGGTAAATCAATTCGCTGCGATCGTACGTCGGCACGATGCGCACGCCCGCCGGCAACGACGATTTGATACTCTCGATCTTACGTTTAACGCCGTCGATAACGTTCAGCGCGTTTTCGCCGTAGCGCATTACGACGATTCCACCAACGACTTCGCCTTTGCCGTCCAATTCGGCCACGCCACGTCTGAGCGCTCCGCCGAGATGAACTTTGCCAATGTTCTTCACATACACTGGCGTTCCGTTCTCGACTTTGAGTACGACGTTCTCAATGTCCGCGATGTTTTTGAAATAACCGCGGCCGCGGACGAAATATTCCGTGGTCGCAACCTCGAAAGTTTTTCCGCCGACATCGCCGTTGCTGGACTTCACTTGCTTGACGACGTCACTCAACGGAATGCTGTGCGCGAGTAACGCATTGGGATCGATATCGATCTGATATTCCTTCACAAAGCCGCCGACGGGCGCGACCTCGGCGACGCCTTTCACCGATTCGAGCGCATAACGTAGATTCCAATCTTGAATTGAACGTAGCTGCGCAAGATCAAGCTTCCCCGAATCATCCACCAGCGCGTACTCGAAAACCCAACCCACGCCGGTCGCGTCCGGGCCGATCGTCGGATTCACCCCTTCGGGAAGTGTGCCCCGAATCGAGTTGAGATATTCGATGACGCGCGAACGCGCCCAATAAATGTCCGTTCCGTCTTCAAAAATGACGTAAACGAACGATTTGCCAAACATCGATTCGCCGCGGACAAATTTCACTTTTGGTGCGGCGATGAAAGTCGTCGAAATTGGATAAGTGATCTGATCTTCGACCAGATCGGGCGACCGTCCTTCCCAATCGGTGTAGACGATCACCTGCGCGTCGCTCAGATCGGGAATCGCATCGAGAGGCGTTTGTCTAAGCGCATACACTCCGGCACCGATCGCAAAAAGCGTGAAGACAAACACGAGGAAGCGATTCCTCACGCTTGCTGCGATGATGCGTTCGATCATTTCTATTTCCTAGCGACGCGGTGTCGCCGGTTCGAAATCGTTCAACGCGCCTTGCACTTTCGACTCGGCGTCGATGAGGAAATTTGCGCTCGCAACAACACGTTCGCCTTCCGCCAAGCCGCTTTTCACTTCGTAATGATCGCCGATTTGCTCGCCCAACTCGACAACGCGTGGCTCGAGCTTTCCTCCGCCCTTATCGACAAATGCGATCTCGCGCGAGCCGGTAGGCATCACGGCGCTGGCCGGCACAGTGAGGCCTTCGCCCATGTCCATCCCCAGCTCGACATTCGCGTACATCCCGGGCCGCAGTTTGAAATCAGGATTCGGAATATCGATGCGCACTTTCGCGGTGCGCTTTGCTTGCTCGAGAAACGGATTGATGACCGCAATTTCTCCTTCGAAGTGTTCGTTGGGATATGAACTGGTCGTGACGGTCACCGATTGGCCGGTTTTCAACATCGATAATTCGCTTTCGTAAAATTCGGCCGAGACCCAAACGACCGAGAGATCAGCAATGTCGATCAAGTGATCGCCCACCTTCACGTTGATCCCTTGATGCGCGGGTACTTCCTGGACGACGCCGCGAAAGGGCGAGCGAAGTGTCAGCGACTCGCCCGGCTCACGCTTCCGTTCGATCTCAGCGATTTGTTCGTCGATGACATTCCACTGACGCAGGCGCGATTCTGCCGCCGCGATCAATCGCTCGGGTGTTACGCGCGCGTCTTTCGATTTTGCTTCGTCGCGCATGCGCAGAAGCATGACCAGCTCGCGCTCCGTCGTGAGCAGGTCCGGACTGTAGATCGACATAAGCGGTGCGTCTTTTTCGACGAGTTGACCGGCGGACGGAACGAACAATTCTTTCACGTACCCATCCACGCGGGCAACAAACGCCCAGTGACGTTGCATATCTGTCTCGACGACGCCGACGGCGCGAATCGTGTGATGCAGCGGTGCCCGTGTCACGGTTGCATAGGTGACGCCGATTTGCTGCTGCCGCTCGACCGGGACGACGAATTCGTGCGACAACGCGCCGCTCGTTTGCTTGCCACTTTGCATCCCCGGCATTCCGGCCATGCCTTGCATACCGCCGCCGCTCGACGGCTCGGATAGCGAAGCGTTTTTTTTCATCACCGGCACGAGATCCATTCCGCAGATTGGACATTTGCCCGGTGCTTCCGCGTGCACCGAAGGGTGCATCGTGCACGTGTAATAATCCACGTCCGGTGGCTTTGTTGATTTATTGGATTTCGAGCAAGCGGAACTGATGAGCAGCAACGCGAGGACGAACAATTTGAGTGGTATCGATTTCATTTTGGTACCTTTGTTTTGGTTGAAGGGAAAATATTGAGATCAGCGCCGATGACAGCTTCCAGTTCGGCCAAGGCGGCGTCGTAATCGGCGATGTGCTGTTGCCCCATCGCTTCGAGATCACGCAAATTCCGTTGTGCGGTGATCCATTCGAGGAAACTGGCCTTTCCCGTTTCGTAGGAGAGCTGATTGGCCTCGAATGCTTGACGCGCTTGCGGCACTAGTTTGTCGCGGAAAAGATCGACGTGATGTCGGGCGGTGTGGACCTTTTCCAACGCATCCCGCAATAAACCGAGCGATTCCGCGTTTGTGAGTTCAAGCCCGTGGTTAGCGGCGGCGAGGTTTTCTTTCGCTTCACGAACAGCCGCCGAGTATTTGCCGGGATTTACCCACGGCACAGTAAAGGAGATTCCAGCGTCGACTTCGCTCGTGGCTTGCGCGGAATCGTTGTAACGCTGCGTTTGAACTGTGACCGCAGGATCGGGAATCCAGTTTCGCCGCGCTAATTCCAGTCGCGCCTTTTCCATCTTGATCTTCGTTAGCGCGATTTTTATCTCCGGACGATTGGCGAGAGCCAGAGCACGCGCCTGTTCCATTGATACGCTCAGCGAGCTGATTTGTATTTCCTCCGGTCGACCAAGCGGCGCGAAGGCGTCGCGATTCATCAGAACGTTGAGCTGCGACTGTTCCGTCGAAATGCTTCGCAAAATATCCTGCTCAGACTCGAGCAGCTTGCTCGCTTCCACCTCGGCCGCCAGCGGCTCGGCCGCATTGGACTTTCCGACTTCGTAACGGGACCGGCTGACTTCGGCGATCTGACGCAACGAAATGAGATTCTTTCGATTCAATTCGAGTTGGGCATGGGCGTTTACCAGCCGGAAGTAGGAAGCCCGCGTTTTCGAGAGTACGTCCAACTGCGTGCGACGCGCTTCTTCGTAAACTGAAAGGGCATCCGCTGCAGCGACGCGCGCACGCAACAAATTTTTCCCGGTGATCGGGATAAGTTGCTCGACCGAAACAATCTGATCGGTGAACGCGTTGGGGGCAACATCGACAAAGCGCGCGGCGCGCGAGCTACCGCTAATTCTGAGATCGTCCCAAGCGGCTTCTTGTGTGACGCGTTCTTTCGCCGCGCTCCATTTTCTCAGCGCCTGTTGAATCCCTGGATTATTCGCCAGCACCACGCTGGTCACCTCGCGCAACGAAATGCGAGTGCCTGGCGCTTCGAGTCCGGCGTCGCCGGATTCCTCAGCGCGAATAATTGAAGTTAAAGCTAAATAAAAAAGTAATCGGTAAAGTGTTTTCATCTGTCGGAAGAGTGTTTGAACGCGTGACGTGCCGGTGAATGGGCACACCTCGGGTGTCAGGCTCTTCGGATCAGATGAGGCGAATGCAGATGAGCGCGAACGGCGCCGGTAAATGTGCGGCGTTCTTTGCGTTAGAAAATACACCCGACTGTTTCGTCGCGGCTCGCGGCAGCGTTGCTACCACAATCGTCGACGGCAAGAACACAATGTTCTGCTGATCGGACCCGGGCTTGGTCAGTGGTGGTACCGGCGGCGGGGTCTTTTTCTGTGACGTCGCGCAGCAAGCTTTATTTGCGCAGCATCCTGATTCGCACGCTTTTTCACTTGCGACACTTGACATTGTGCACGCGGCCGCTGGGAGCTTCATCGGCGCGATAATGAGCGCAATTGCGACCATCACCGCCAAGCTAATCTTGCTGCGCATCACGCTGCTTCTTAGCACAATCAGCGCCACGCGTCGAACCCTAACCCGTTTATTCTTCGCGCGGCCTGCCGAAAATTAAGCCGCCGAGATGCGGCTGTCACCGGATCGTCACCCGATCTTCACTATTCGTAACATGACTTCGGCTTTCCACCGGCGTATCGAAGCGGCGAAGAGTTGCCAGCTAAACGAACAACCGCATCAGCCCTTTTTACCCGCATGAAAACAATATCACCACGAACCCGTTCTTCCTTTCTCGAACTAAGCCGAAAATTCCTGCACTCGGAAAGCCAATGGTATTTTGTCACTGAGCTTCTCCTTTTTGGTGTGCTCACTGCAGTCAGCGCTTGGCCTTTGCTCTCATTGGCCAATGCAGTCGCGACCTCGATCAAATAAACGGCTTACTTCTTGGTAAGCTTTGGGGTAATCAACCAAAGAAGCCGGCCATTTTTCCAGGAGCGATCGAGCTCGATTAGGGCGACTCCGGCTTTCGAAAGCTTGAGCGCTCCGCCGGTCAATGAAGTGATCGTTTCGGTGAAGTCCGGTTCGTGACCGACCAGCATCAAACTTTCTTCCGGATATTTATTTAGCAATCGCTCCAGTCCGGCGCGGCGGAAGCCGGGCGCGAGCAATTTGTCTGCGCAGTATTTCACTTTGAGGTGCTCCGCTGCAATCTCCGCGGTTTGCGCGGCGCGCGGCAACGGGCTGGTCACGATAAGAGCGGGACGTGCTTTGGCGCGTTTGAGAAACGCCGCGACCTCGCGCATTTCCTTTTTCCCGCGCTTAGTTAACGGGCGCTCATCATCGGATTTTTTCCAGTTCGGCCAATCGGCCTCGCCGTGCCGGAGAAAATAAAGTTCCATCTCGATCTATAAGATACGCCATTTCTGGCGGCGTGTTCGAGGATCCAATTGCCAAAGGCGGGTTCCGCCCAGAAATGCATTCCGGTTTTGCCCGCGTTCCACTCCCTCCGGGAGCCGGTTGAAGCGTTTCACATTTCCACCGCCCAGCACCACATAATCGGCAATGAGAGATTTTTTCAATTGCGCGACCGCGTGCTCGACTTCGCGCTTCCACTCTTTTTCGCCGAGCAAAACCAAGCCCGGCTTGCCCAAGTAATTTTCAATGATCCTGTGGTCGCAATAGGGGAGATCTCCCAATTCGAGGGGGAGCACGGTGTTCGCCCAGACAAAAGTGGAGCCGAGTCCGGTGCCAAGTCCAAGAAAAAGCATTCGGTCTCCGCGATAACTCCCAAGCGCTTGCATGGCCGCGTCGTTGATCACGCGCACCGGTTTACCGAGCGCTTTCTCGAAATTGAATCCGACCCATCCTTTGCCGAGATGCTTGGGCTCGTCGACGATGCGTCCATCGCGGACGGGTGACGGGAATCCAATCGCGACCGCGTCGAAGTTCCAATCCTGCAAAAGCGGTTTCATTTGCGAGACCATTTCTCGCGGCGTCATTTTCGGACCCGATTTGAACTTTCGCTTCTGTGCGCGAGAGATCATCAGCTTGACGTGCGAACCGCCGATGTCGACGACCAGAATCTTTTTCTTCATGGCTGCGTTAGCTTCGCTACGGTAATCGGAATTAGTTTTGCAGCCCGCTCCTTCTTGGATCGAGAAAGTTTTTTCGTCTGGCGGCGGGAACGTTGGCGGAACTGAAGCTGAGCTTGCTCGCGCGGCTCGGTTCCTTCCGGCTTCAATCGCCGATAACTTCCGTCCGGTTGCAATTCACGCGCTTTCACGCGGTCGTGTAAAAACTTCGGCAACACACCGTTAACAATCTCATCGCGCAAGACCGGATTCTCGATTGGAAAAGCGACTTCCACGCGCCGCAAAAAATTGCGCGGCATCCAGTCCGCGCTCGAAAGGAACAAGTCGGGCTGGCCATCATTCGCAAAATAATAGATTCGGCTGTGCTCGAGAAAGCGGCCGACAATGCTGAAGACGCGAATGTTCTCGCTTAAGTTCGGAATCTTCGGACGCAAACAGCAGATACCTCGCACGATGAGATCGATTGTGACATCCGCGCACGAAGCTTCGTAAAGTTTCTCGATGATCTCTTGATCGACCAGTGAGTTCAGTTTCGCGATAATGCGACCCGGTTTTCCGGCAAGCGCGTGATCGCGCTCGCGCTCGATCAAACCGATCAAGCGTGTTTTGAGATCGAAGGGCGCGACCATCAATTTTTTCAACCCGGGATAACCGGCCAGGCCGGTCAGCGTATTAAAAACGCTTGCGACTTCATCGGTCAATTGTGGCTCGGACGTGAAAAGACTAAAATCGGTGTAAGTGCGGGCGGTGCGCGGATGATAGTTGCCCGTGCCGAGGTGCACATAGTGACGAAGCCGATCGGTATCGCGCCGGACGATTAGCAGCGCCTTGCAATGTGTTTTCAATCCAACGACGCCATAGATGACGTGCGCTCCGGCTTCCTCGAGGCGCCGCGCCCACTGAATGTTTACGGCTTCATCAAAGCGCGCTCGCAGCTCGACGATCGCCGTCACCTGTTTTCCCGCATTCGCCGCTTCGATAAGAGCTTCGACAATCGGTGAATCGCCGCTGGTTCGATAAAGCGTGATCTTGATGGCGAGCACCTGCGGATCTTGAGCCGCTTCCTCAATCATTTCGACGATTGGATCGAAACTGTCGTAGGGATGGTGAAGCAACACGTCCTGGCGGCGCAGCACCTCAAAAATATTCACGTGCGGAGGCAGGGCCGGATCGCGGGCAGGTTGAAATGGCCGGTCTTTCAATTTCGCAAACGCGTCGTTGGCCAGAAGCGGCGCGAGGTGCGTCATGGATAACGGGCCATCGAGTTTGTAGACGTCCGCGTCGGTTAGGTCGAAAAACTCCAGGAGCAGCTCGCGAAAATCTCTCGGGCAATCGATTTCGACTTCCAGACGCACGGCGTCGCCGCGACTGGTGCGCCGCAGTTCCTGTTCGATCGTGCGCAATAAATTTTCCGCCTCTTCATCATCAATGTAGAGGTCGCTATTCCGCGTCACCCGGAAAGCGTGCACGCCATCGAGAATCAAACCGGGAAACAGTTCGCCAATGTGATGCTTGACGAGCGACGCGAGGTAAATGTAATCCCACGGCTCATCTTCGCCTTTGCCGCGCGGCATGGCGATGAGCCGCGGAACAACGCGCGGCACTTGCACGATGGCGTGAAGGGGTTCGCCGCCACGCTGCGCCTTCGCGCGCACGAGCAAGTTGTGGCTTTTGTTGGAGAGCTGCGGGAATGGATGACTTGCGTCGACCGCGAGCGGCGTCAGCATCGGAAACACTTCCTCCTGGAAATAGCGGCGGGCCCAGGCTGCGCGTTTCGCACTGAGCTGCGCAACATCGCGAATCCGGATTCCATTCTTGGCCAGCTCCGGGAGCAGCTCATTTTTCCAGAGCGCGTACTCCGCGGTCACCAGTTCACGGACGACGCGTTGAATGCTGTTGAAGGTTTCAGTTGGACTCAATCCGTCTGGCCCAACGTCGCTCGTCTCGCTCTCGATCTGTTGTTTGATGCCGGCTACGCGAATCTCGAAAAATTCATCCAGGTTCGAGCTGAAGATGGTGAGAAACTTTACGCGTTCGAGCAACGGCTGCGTCGGATCCTGCGCTTCTTCCAAAACGCGGCGATTGAACTCAAGCCAGCTCAGCTCGCGGTTGATGAAGTTTTCGTGGGCGGACGATTGCGGCGTTGGAACCGAATCAATCGGGCTTGGCAAAACTTGGCCCGAGGATTCTTCGCTTGTCACTTGGGCGGTCGTTGGCTCCATCTGGGTCGCAGTTAAGGCTCCGGGCCGCAAGAACGATAACGCGCGAGATTCAATCCGCCGCGACCGCCATTGCTTACGCTGGGGCTACAAAAGGTTGATGCCGGATGTCTTCGGCCGCGGCGGCGTAGACAGCGTCCTCGGCGATGTTGGTGGCGTGATCGCCGACGCGTTCGAGACAGCGCGAAATAAAAATCAGATTGAGATAACCGCGCAGTTGATCCGGATCATGCGCCATGCGTTCGATCAATTTGCGACCGGCTTGACGATTCAATTCATCCAGTTTGTCATCGCGTGGCACGACGGCACGCGCCAACTGCACATCTTCCCGAACATAGGCATCCACACTGTCTTTGAACATCGACATGGCGTGCTCGTACATCGGGGCGATTAGTTTAACCTCAGGCAAGGGCGGATGTTGATTTAGCTTGCGCGCGCGTCGTGCGATGGTTGTTGCCTGGTCGGCCATGCGTTCGAGATTGGAAGAGAGTTTCATCGCCGAAACGACCCGGCGCAGATCGGACGCCACCGGTTGAAAACGAAGCAGAATATCCACACCGTCCTTGTCGATCTGCTTTTCCAGTTGGTCGATTTCCTCGTCGTCGGCAATCGCGTTTGCGCAAAGATCGTCATCGCGCTCCATCAATCCCTTGTTCGCGCGATCGAGACTGCGCTCGGTCAAGCTCGCCATCATGAGCACATTGTCGCGCAGTGAGGCAAGTGCTTCGTCGAAAGTCCCGAGAATATGTTTTGGTGCAATCATTAGCCCTCCCCGATCAACCGAAGCGTCTGGTAATATAATCCTCCGTTCGCCTTTCGCTTGGATTTGAGAAAATCTTTTTGGTCGACCCCAAACTTTACTAAACGGCCCAGGTAAAAGAAGGCCGTATGATCGGAGGCACGCCCGGGCTGCGGCATGTTGTGCGTAACGATGACCGGCAATCGCGGGGCGACAGTTTCCATAATACCAACGATGCGAAGCCGTCTCGAACCCGGCAAACCAATAAATGTTACGTTTGTGTGACAGCGGCCGGCACGGACGAAACGATCAACGGCAGCACGACGCGAATGGTGGTTCCGCAGCCAGGTTCGCTCTCCGCTTCGACACGGCCGCCATGCAATTGCACGATATGTTTGACGATCGACAGCCCCAGGCCGGTGCCGCCGAGCTCGCGGCTGCGCGCTTTATCCACGCGATAGAATCGTTCGAAAATCCGCGGCAAATCGTTCTTGGAAATACCAATGCCGGTGTCGCTCACGCTTAGCGTGATCTCGCCGTTGCGTTGCTGGGCTGCGAGACGAAGGTCGCCGCCTTCGCGCGAATATTTCACCGCGTTATCGAGCAGGTTGTAGAGAATTTCCTGCAAGCGCGTTTCGTCGGCGCAAACTTGCGGCAAATCCTCCGGAAGATCGACGCTCACTTTCAGGTGCTTCTCGGCGAATTTCTTATCCCAATCGCGAACGACGTTGCCGAACAGTTCATCGAGGGCCACATTGCTCAGTTGTAGATTCGGATCGCCGGACTCCAACTGCGCGAGAGTGAGCAAATCGTCCACTAGAAGGCCGAGCCGCTTCGAGTGTCGCTCCATCACTTCGAGGATCCGCGTCAGTTCTTCCGTCGAAGTCTTGGGATGATCGAGCAGTGTCTCGATATAGCCGCGCAGGATCGACAACGGCGTGCGCAACTCGTGCGATACGTTTGCGACAAAGTCCTTTCGCACTTCATCGAGTTGCTTGAGTTGCGTGATGTCGTGAAAAAGAACGACCACGCCGGTTGTAGCATTGCCTTCGTCCTTCAGCGGTACGGCGCTGACTTCCAATGCCCGATCAAGAATGATAATTTCACACCGCGCCGGCTCTCCGGTGTTCAAGGTTTCGGTGATGATTTGATCAAGGGTCGTGTCGCGAACGGTGTCGAGCAACGGTGCACCCAGTGAAGTTTCTCGAAGTTCAAAGAATTCTTCAAAAGTTTCGTTGGCCAGGGTGATGTGGCGGGCCGCGTCAACCACGAGCAATCCGTCCTGCATGGCGGCGAGAATCGTCTCTGTACCCGAAGCGCCCTCCGTGACTTGTTGGGTGAGCTTCTGTTGGCGAGTGAAAATTTCTTCGAGGATCAATCCGACGCGGCGCGGCAGAGCTCCGCCGCCGACCAGAAACGTCCTCGGTTTTTTCGTTTCGGCGATTCCCCCAACGAGATCAGCAATTTTTCGCCAGGGCGCGATCCATTTGCGCCACGCGAAATAGCCGGCAACGATTGTCGATCCAACAAAAAGGCAAAGCAAAAACCAAGACATCCGTGGTCAATCTTCCCGCAGGCGATAACCAAAACCGCGCACAGTCTCGATAACGTCCCCCGCCTTTCCCAGTTTTTCGCGCAAACGCCGCACATGCGTGTCCACCGTGCGGGTGTCGATGATGCTTTCGTAACCCCACACCTCGTTCAGCAAACGGTCGCGCTCCTGCACGCGCCCGCGGCGTTGAACGAGCGTTCGCAGAAGTTTAAATTCGATGCTCGTGAGACTGATTCGTTTGCCGCCCACCGAAACCTGGTGGCGCGCGGGATCGATCGTAATCGCTCCGGCGCTGAGGTGTTCGCCTTCCTTGGCCTCGCCACGCCGCAAAATCGCTTGAATGCGCAAGATGACTTCGCGTGGACTGAACGGTTTGGTGACGTAATCGTCCGCCCCAAATTCCAGGCCAACGATGCGATCGATTTCCTCCGCCTTCGCCGTCAGCATCATGATCGGAATGTGCCGGGTTGTGGGATCGGTTTTCAAAACTTTGCAAACTTCGAGACCCGTCATTTTCGGCAGCATCAAATCGAGAATGATAAGGGCCGGTTTTTCCGTGCGTGCCTTATTCAAGCCTGAAACGCCATCGCTCGCGGTCGAAATGATGAACCCGCCCGCTTTTCGCAAGTTCAGCGTGAGAAGATCTATAACGTCCCGCTCGTCTTCGACGATCAGAACCGGCTTGCTGGACGGTGTGTCCATCCGCAGCAACCTTCGCGGCGCTACTTCGCGCCGGCCTTCTCGTTCAGCGCCTGCGTGAATTCTTGCAAGCTCGAGACGATCTGCGGCGCTTTGGTCAAGACGGTGCTGGCCAGCTTTTCCGAGTAATCGGGACGACGTTGCGACATTTCGGAAAGCGCCATCATTACCGCTAACGCGTTATTGATTGAGTGCTTGATCTCGCTGAATTTCTTCTGCAAATGGGCCAATTCTTCAGGCGTAACGTTGCGGGCAGACTCACTCATGGTCGGGCGATTTCGCTGGAGAAAAAAGGCGGTTGTGCTTGACTTAAAGGTTCGACATTCATCGTCAGAATGCCTGCGGAAGTTATCAAGATAAGTGGTGCGCGCCAGCACAATCTAAAAAATCTCCACGTGGAAATTCCACGTGAGAAATTAGTCGTCATCACGGGCCTAAGCGGCTCGGGAAAATCCTCCCTCGCCTTCGATACGCTCTATGCCGAAGGGCAGCGGCGCTACGTGGAAAGCCTCTCCGCCTACGCGCGGCAATTCCTCGATCAAATGGAGAAACCGGACGTCGATTTTATCGAAGGACTTTCCCCGGCGATCGCGATCGAGCAGCGTAGCGCCGGCGCTAATCCACGATCGACCATCGCCACCACAACCGAAATCTACGATTACCTGCGCGTCCTTTTCTCGGCGATTGGCCAACCCCACGATCCGCTCACCGCAAAGCCAATTTTCCGCCAAACGCCGCAGCAAATTGTCGATCAAATCCTCGCTTACGATTCGGGAACAAAAATAATCTTGCTCGCGCCGTTCGTGCAAAATCAGGTCGGCGAATTTCGCGATGTAATCGAAAAGGCGAAACGCGAAGGTTTTGTCCGTGTCCGGATTGACGGCGACATCGTCGAGCTAAGCCAGCCGGAACCGATTCGGCCAAAAAAGAATCAACGCCACACAATTGAGGCGGTCGTCGATCGATTGGTCCTGCGTGACGGGATTCGCGTCCGATTAGCGGATTCGGTCGAAACAGCGCTGCGATGGGGCGGCAACCGTATCGTTGTGCTGCGCGAGCGGAGTAATGGAGTAGCGGGCGCGCAATGGGACGAGCTCCGCTATTCGACTGACTACGGAAACGCGGAGTCAGGTTTCACATTGGACGAACTGACGCCGAAACATTTTTCGTTCAACAGTTATCTCGGCGCTTGCCCGGCTTGTCACGGATTGGGAACACAATCGCTCTGTGATCCAGATTTAATGATCTCTGATCCGGCGAAGACGCTGGCTGAAGGCGCAATCACACCATGGCGTCGCGGGACGAAGCGGATGCAGGCGTATTACCGGCATTTGCAGAACGCGCTCATCAAACATTTTCATGTCGATCAAGACATGCCGTTCGTAGAGTTACCCGAGCCGTTTAAAGAGGCGCTCTACTTCGGCACTGGCGATGAGGCGATCGAAATGAGCTTCGGAAGCAATGGCAAAAGTAAGGTCGCAAAGCCATTCGAAGGACTGGTGCCGCAAATGCAACGGCTTTACGAGGAAACACAAAGCCAGTTTACGCGCAACCGCATCCGCGCGTTCATGACGAGTGTGCCCTGCAAAGTTTGTAACGGCGCGCGCCTTAAGCCGGAAATCCTTGCCGTCACGATCAAAAATCGACAAGGGCGCGAGCTAAACATTCATCAATTCAGCGAACAAACGATCGAAGCGGCGGCTCATTATACCAAAAATCTTGATCTTACTGCGCAACAGCGAACAATCGCGTCGGAAGTCGTCCGCGAAATTCAATCGCGTCTGCAATTTCTGGTCGAGGTCGGACTGGGATATCTGACGCTGAATCGCGAGAGCGGGACGCTCTCCGGCGGCGAAGCGCAACGAATTCGACTGGCCACACAAATCGGTTCTGGTCTCGCCGGCGTCCTTTATGTTCTCGACGAACCTAGTATTGGGCTCCACCAGCGCGACAACGCGCGCTTGCTCGAGACGTTGCGACGTCTCCGCGATCTGGGCAATTCCGTCATCGTGGTTGAGCACGACGAAGAAACAATCCGATCGGCCGATCACATTATCGATCTTGGTCCGGGCGCGGGTCCCCGCGGCGGGGAAATTGTTGCGCAAGGGATGCTGGGAGAAATTCTTCGCGCGAAGAATTCTTTGACGGCGGATTACTTATCCGGTCGCGCGCGCATCCCGATTCCAAAACAGCGCGTGAAACCACGATCCATCAGCGATTCCGATGGTTGGCTGACGGTCGTTGACGCGGCAGAGAATAATTTGAAGAAGATCACCGTTCCCTTTCCACTCGGCGCGCTGACTTGCGTGACTGGCGTTTCCGGCAGCGGCAAGTCCACTTTGGTGGATGATATTCTGCGGCGCGCGCTCTTCCGTTATTTTTATAATTCGAAAGAAAAACCGGGTGCGCATCGCGCCATTCGAGGAATCGATCAGATCGACAAAGCGATCGTAATCGATCAAAGCGCCATCGGGCGCACGCCGCGTTCGAATCCGGTCACTTACACCGGGGCGTTCACACCGATCCGTGAATTGTTCGCGCAACTGCCGGCTGCGCGGGTGCGCGGTTACGATGCGGGCCGTTTCAGTTTCAATGTCAAAGGCGGGCGCTGCGAAAATTGCGAAGGCGGCGGCCTAATTAAGATCGAGATGCATTTTCTGCCGGACGTTTATGTCGGGTGCGAGGTTTGCCATGGTCAACGTTACAATCGCGAAACGCTGGAGATTACATACAAAGGAAAAAACATTGCCGACGTTCTCGAGATGACGGTGGACGAAGCAGCCCGGTTTTTTCGCAGCGTGCCGACCATTTCGGATAAACTGAATACATTACTCGACGTCGGGCTTGGCTATTTGCGGCTCGGGCAGGCTGGGACGACGCTTTCTGGAGGCGAAGCGCAACGCGTGAAACTCGCGACTGAACTGGCGAAAAAGGCAACCGGTCGCACAATGTACATTCTCGATGAACCGACAACCGGACTACACTTCGCGGACATCGAAAAATTGCTGCAAGTGCTCATGAAATTGCGCGATGCCGGGAACACGCTTGTCGTGATCGAGCACAACCTCGAGATGATCAAATGCGCGGACTGGATTGTCGATCTTGGTCCGGAAGGCGGTGAGCGCGGCGGCGAGATTGTGGCCGCCGGATCGCCGGAAGAAATTGTCGATGTTGTGGGAAGTTATACCGGGGATTATCTGCGACCAGTGTTGGAGAGAAAATGAAAACGCGCAACGCCCAGTGGGAAAAAATGATCGTCCTGGCGCTGTCGATCTTCATTTGGCACACAGGCCGCGCTGAATTTTCGGCGGACCTTTCGGACGCGACGGAGCCGTTAATAGACGGCGTGCCGGAAGTTGCGGTGGTGCGGTTGCGCGGATTGCTCAATCGAAATCTTTCTGAGGCGGAGTGGCGCGCCACCGGGGAGAAATTGGCAGAGGCGTTACTCGCGACAAAGCAACCGGCGGAGGCGCTGCAATTGTTGGACGACGCCCGGTTGCGCGAAATTTCATCATCGAAGTTTTGGCGGGCGCAAGCGTTGGTCAGTTTGCACCGGCCGTCAGAAGCGCTGCCGATCTATGAGCAGATCGCGACCGATGAAAAGTCGCCATTTCGCACAAACGCAACGTTCGGCGCTGCGGAAATGTTGCGCGCGCTAAATCGGCCAGACGAAGCGTTACAGAAGTTTGCAATTCTTTTCCGCGATCCGGTTTGGAGCGTTCAGGCGCGGCTTCGTTCGGCAGAATTGTTTCTCGACAAAGCGGACGCTCCGAACGCGCGCCGCATTCTTGATGCGGCCCAACCGAAATCGGCGGCCGACAAAAAAGAGCGAGAGTTCCTGCGGGGCCGCGTGGAAATGGTTTCCCAGCGGCCGGAACGAGCGGCTCATGTCTTTCAATCGCTTTTGCAAAGGTCGCGTGGTGCAAGCCACACTGTCCTGCTGGCCTCTTTATTCGGATTTGGCGACGCGCATTTGCAAATGAAGACGCCGGAAGTCGGGGACGATGTGCTGGAGGATTTTATCGAACATCATCCACAAGATTTCGATCTTGCCCGGGTTTTTGCAAAGCTGGATGAGCTTTATCGTGCCGAACGCAGACCGGCGCGTAACGAGCTCGAAAGATGGATTCGGGAGGGCGATCAACCGAGGCGGGCGTTTGCACAATGGTATCTCGCTCGCATGGAACTCCGCGCTGGGCATCGCGACAGAGCGTTGCAGTTATTCTCGGCCTTACGGGAAAGCAAGACGAAAGCGGTGGGCCTGGCCGGCGCGTTTCTTGAATTCGCGGAGATCGAGATGCAAGATCGACATTTCGACGAGGCCATCTCGATCCTGGTTGAGGCGCGCTTGCTTCGGCCGGAAAGAACATTGCTCGATCGAATCGATTTACTAACCGCGCAAGCGGAGTATCGGGCAAAGCGATTCGAGGCCGCGGCGTCCAAGTTCGAGCAGATTGCGCATTCCTCATCGCCGTGGGCGAAATTGTCGATGTTCAACGCGTCACTGGCGTGGTTACAGGTGGGCAACCACGCGCGTTTTCTGGCTGATAATGATGATCTGGAAAAATCGAACGGCGATGAAACGCGCGCGGAGTTGCGCTTGGAAGAGGGGCTGGTGCAGGCTGCCAAAGGAGACAAGAACGCCGCCGATTCGTTACGAACTTTTCTGCGCGATTTCCCGAACGACAAACGGGCATCGGAGGCCTGGGTGGCACTGGCTGAATTGGCCTTTCAAGCGGCGCCGCCGCGTGTGGATGAAGCGCGAAAGGATCTCGCTCGCGCGGCAGAATTGAAGCCGACCTCCGCGGCGACTGAGCGCGCAGACTCTCTCATGATTTGGATTGAAGATGCAGCAAACGGGAATAACGCAAGAGTGCTTGAATTGGCGAAAGAGTTTCTCGAGCGACATCCTGCCTCTCCAGTAGTGGCCGACGTTAGATTGAAATTGGCTGAGGCTTATTACCGGCGTCAGGATTTCGCGAACGCGCAAACACAATTTGAGATTTTGGCGGAGCAGAATCCGTCGGGGCCACTCGCGGAGAAAGCGCTTTTCTTCGCCGGCGAATCGGCAATGTCGAGCATGGTGCCGCAGGCGCTCGATCGCGCGATGGATCTTTTCGAGCGAGTCATGCGCTCAAATGGCGAGTTGAAATGGACGGCGCGCAACGAACAGGCCGCGATCGAGCGAAAGCTTGGCAAACTCCAGGACGCGCTCACATTATATGAAGAGGTCCTGAAGAACGATGCGCGACCGGCCGAGAAAATGGAGGCGCTGTGTGGCAAGGGTGATGTTCTTTTCGAAATGGCGGGGAACGATCCGAAGAATTACGGGCGCGCGATAGAAGTTTACGACAAGCTGACGGCAGACGCAGCGGAGCAGATTCAGTGGCGGAATCAAGCGCTGTTCAAGAAGGGATTATGTCTGGAGAAAGAGGGCAACGAAGGAGAGGCACTGACGGCATTCTACGAAGTCCTCGATAGCGAAAAACGACCGAATCGGCCGAACGAGCTGTTTTGGTTCTACAAAGCGGGGTTCAACGCCGCTCGTCTCTTGGAAGGTGATTCCAAATGGCAATCGGCGGCCGCCATTTACGAAAGATTAGTTGCAGCTGGCGGATTACGAAGCGAAGAAGCTAAGGCGCGCCTTAACCGGCTGCGATTGGAACGTTTCCTTTGGGAAGATTGATCTAGGCGCTCCTTTTCCAGCGCATCCGGTCGCGAAGTTTGCGTCCCGTTTTCTCGATGAGATGTCCCTCGCTCTCCTTTAGCAGCTTCTTGTAACGGCGCCGGCCGCTTTTTATTTCGCGAATAAATTCGCGTGCGAACTTGCCTGAGCGAATCTGGCGCAAGATCATCTCCATCCGTTGTTGCACAGACCGATCGATAACTTGCCGCCCAACCGTCAGAGCTCCCCAGCTTGCCGCATCGGAGATCAACGCATGCATTCCGGAAATTCCGGCTTCATGAATGAGATCGACGATGAACTTCAGTTCGTGGAGGCACTCAAAGTACGCCAGCTCCGCTGGATAGCCTGCGCGCACGAGCGTTTCGAATCCAGCCCGAATGAGTTGGCTCGTTCCACCGCAGAGCACGGCTTGTTCGCCAAAGAGATCCGTTTCCGTCTCCTCTTTGAAAGTTGTCTCGATCACGCCCGCGCGCGTGCAACCAATGCCTTTCGCCCAAGCCAGTGCCGTCTTTTTCGCGAAACCGGTGAAGTCTTGATGAACCGCGATCAAGCCGGGAGCGCCACGGCCAGCAACAAATTCCCGGCGCACCATTGGTCCCAACCCTTTCGGCGCGACCATGACAACATCGACATCCTTTCGTGGAATGATCGTTCGATATTGAATGGCAAAACCGTGGGCAAAGAGAAGCGTTTTCCCTGGCCGAAGATGCGGAGCGATCTCTTTTTTGTAGATCGCCGGCATCTCGGTATCGGGCAGCGCAAGGAAAATGACATCTGCGCGGCACACTGCTTCCGCTGTATCGAAAACTTTGAGTCCGCGGCCGCGCGCAGCCACGCGTGACTTACTGGGAGGGCGCAACCCGACCATGACGGTAAATCCACTGTCCTTCAAATTGAGCGAGTGGGCCTGGCCCTGCGCGCCAAAACCGATTACGGCGCACGTTTTCCCCTTCAGCCAGCGAAGATCAGCATCTTTATCTGTGTAAATACGAACGGCCATAAGCCCAGAAGCGAGCCGCCGATGCTTAAACAGCTACTGTCCGAAGTCAAACAGTGGTCAGTTTATGGCGGCTAACTGCGCCAAATCCCGCAAGCTGGTAGCTTTTGCTAATTCGACCCGCGCTTCTTCGTCACGTCCCATCTTAGCGAGAATATTAGAAAGAAGTAGGTATTGCGTTGGCTCGTCCGGCTGGCGAGATACGGCCCGGCGCTGGGTCGTGAAAGCGTCATGAAGGCGGTTCTGATTCAATCGAATCATAGCGATGTGATTTAAGGCCTGGGTATCGTGAATGTCGAGTCGGCTAGCACGGAGAAGCAGGGGATAGGCGAGAGCGGCATCGCCTTTCTCAGTGTACAAGCGGCCTAAAGCCATTGCGGCGCCAAAATGCCACCAATTATTTTCGGTGAAAGGGCGAACGAGCGCGATGGCACGGTCGAGCTTGTTAGCTTCGCGCAGCAATTCACTCTCATAGCTAATTAGTTCCCAAGTTTCCGGATAATTGCGGTGCGCCGTCTCCAGCACGTTGATTGCGTCGGCATTGTTATTTTGACTGTGATAAAGGCGGGCCAGATTAAGCGCCGCCATCCAGGTGCGCGGATACTCCTTGCGCGTTTCAGGCGTTGCCTCAGTCGCGGCGATAAAAATTCTTTTCGCCTCATCCTCCTTCCCTTGATGCATGAGGACGTCGGCCAAATTGCTGCGCGCTATCGGATAATCAGGACAAAGCTGCAAGGCCTTTCGATAAATACGCTCTGCGGCGGCATAGTCGCCGCGCTGTACATAAGTTTGACCAAGTAAAAGTGCGACGCGAATGCTCACACCTCCCGCGGCCATAGTATGTTGAGCGAATATTTCGTTCGATAACCAATCTCCGCTTCGAACCGTGCTGCGAACTCCGAGAGCAATCACCGCGCACGAGGCAAACGCGACACTGACCCTGCGCCAGGACGGCGGGAAAGCCATTACAATTCCAGCAAGAAAAATCAACAGGCCGATGCTGGGTACGTAGAGCCAGTGTTCGGCGACAGTGGCGTTAAGTTCAATCAAGTTTGAAATCGGGAGATATGCCAGGAGAAACCACGCCGCGCCAAAGATACGAAGGCGTTGCCAACAGTCTGAGCGAAGAGCACCAAAAACAAACATTGCGATCATGAGCGCGCCTCCGATGGAAAGATAATCGAGCACGATCAAGTCCCTCCGCATCTTTTCGCTTTGGGCTGTGCGAGGGTCATAGACAGTGCGTTCCATGTGAAGATTGGCTGGGAAAAACATAAGCCGGCCGTAATCGCCCAGGGCCCGGCACATTAGAACTGCGCGTTCCGGGGCGCTCCGGTCAGATGAGTGCGGGGTTTGAATCTGCCCGCCAGGTAAATGACGCAACCCGGCGTAGAGTCCGAACATCGACAAACAGACAACGAGCACTATGCCTTTGCGTCGAAGCGCCGTGGATTTTTCAAAAACAAAAAGATATAGAAGAAAGAGAATCAACAGGACGCACGCACTTTCGCGCGAGCAAAGGCTAAGCATCCCAGAAAACCAACCCAGCGTGTAAACGGCACCGCGAACGAACGGTCGAGAAATTGTCCTGGCCTTAAGAAACAACAGCCAGCCAGCGAAGGCGAAGAACAATGCGAGACTGTCCGCACGGCCGGAAACATAATCGACCGCTGCGCTATGAACCGGGTGGACAACCCAAAGAAGCGCTACCAATAATGCGATCAAGGAAAGTGCGAAGGAATCGCGATTCGCGGAAATGTGGGCTTGTTGACCATGCCAGGTCAATAAAGTCGGGAGCAGTTTGCGAAGCAGAAAGTACAAGAGAACTGCGCTGCCGACATGGAACAACACACTCGAGAGATGGAAGCCATAAAAGTTGTTGTTCCATAAAAAGTAGTCGGCCATGTAAATGAGGTTTTGAACCGGCCGGTAGTGAGAGGAGTACGATTCTGGGAAGAGCCAGTGGCGAAATGTTTCAAGAACGAGCAGTGGACTTTTGACAAACGGATTTGTGCGAATGAGGACATCGTCGTCCCAGATTTGTTCGCCTTGGAGAGCCGGGAAATGGACGATGAATCCTCCGACAATCAGCACAACTACGTGCAGCCAGGTCTTACGAAGATATGCAATGTAATTGGGCAGCGCCAATCGCGACTGGATGCATTCGTTTAACCGCTGAAAGCTGCGGATTTCTTTCATGTCGATCTTGGTATTGCAATGTAAATCCAAGAGATAGCGGTTCTAAGGACCAAAAGAGACATAGAGAGGATTTACTCTGGGATCGAGAATCCAGACGGCCTGAGATTTTCACGATTCATTTCCTGCCACTCCCGTACGTCGGGAATGACAGGTGAATGAATCGTGCAGTCCTATTTGTGGCTGTACGGCGACCAGAAGCCGGTGTCCGCGACGTCCGACAGCGATGACCAGGCAACGGCAGAGGCCGATGGCAGTGTATCGACGGCCTGGTTACCATAGGTCTGACCAAAGAGATCCGCTCCGGTATTGTACAGGATGCTGTTCTTCTTCAGGTAGTTGGTCCAATCGGCTACGTTGACTACCGCAGCGGTTGCCCTGTTCGTCTCGATCGCATATTGATCGACGGCGGCGTCGATCAAGCGCAGATCGTTCAGGATTTTGCTCGCTTGCGCGCGTTTGCGGGCACGGAGGAATCCGGGCACGGCAATTGCCGCCAGCAAGGCGATAATCGCGACTACGATCATGATTTCCACGAGGGTGAAGCCCCCGCGGCGTTTGTTGAGTTTGTTTAACATGTTATTGCTTTCTGTACTCTCTTGGTTTGTTTGATTGCGACCCGCGATACTGATCACGGATTTTAAAGGCTTAAAACAGCAGTGTTAATGCCAAGCGGGCGGCTATTATGGTTTTTAGAGCATATCCGGCAATTAACCAGGGGAACGACCTATCTAACCCCGCACGGTCTTTGCTTCTACCAGCCCCAATCAGGGCCTTTTTTTAGCGTGAAACCTCGATCGAGTTTCAAAAGCTCCCGCGCGATTGGCTGCTGCGTCTTTGCCGGCGTTCTTCTCATTCACCTTCTCGCCATGGCCCGCCTTTCGTCATCGCCCTTTCTCCTGCCTTCGCGCGGAGACATGCACTTTTACAATGACTGGGCACTACGAATTCTCCGAGGGCAACTGACCGACCATTTGGCATTTTACGGCTTGCCGCTCTACCCGTATTTGCTCGCGCTGCTCTATCGAGTTTTTACTTATAACCCCTTTGTCCCTGCTTTCTTACAGGCCTGTCTTGATGCCGGCACCGCAGTCATCATTTACCTGCTGGCGCGGGATATTTTTCAGCGCAATGATCAGCTTCCGGGTATCATCGCCGCATGCGCGTGGGCTTTCTTCGTTCCAGCGCAGGTTTACACGGTCATCCTTATGCCCACGGCATGGTTTGTCTTTGCCTTTTGGCTTGTGGTTTGGCGAATCGCAAAAAACAAGACCGCACCGGCAGCGCAAGAATGCTTATTTCTCGGTTTGCTCATCGGCATAACGGCCATGGGGATAGCGACGATTCTCGTTCTCCTTCCCCTTATCCTGGCGGCTTTGCTGATCAAACCGAAGATCGGCAGGCGCAAGCGGTGGCAAGTCTTCGGGCTAGGTGCGGCGCTTTGCTTTACCGGAGTCGCCGCAGGCACATCGCCTTGCTGGATCCATAACTATTTTATTGCGCGTGATCCGGTCATTCTTTCCGCACATAGCGGCATCAATTTTTGGATCGGTAACAATCCGATCGCGAATGGCTATCCAAGGTTCCCGCCTGGTCTGCGCGCGGGACAAGCCGCTATGCTTGAGGACTCTATCGCTGTGGCTGAGACTGCGGCCGGCCACCCACTAAAGCGTTCAGAAGTCTCAAACTATTGGTCGGCCAAGGCGAGATCGTACATCGGCAATAACTTCGGCGCCTGGCTGAAGCTCATCACGCTCAAACTGCGCAATTTTTGGAACGCTTTTCAATACGACGACCTCAGCATCATCACCAATATGCGTGAGCAAGGCGTTGTTCTCCCGGGGATTTATTTTGGAATCGTTGCGGCGTTGGGTCTTCCGGGAATGTTGTTGGCGTGGCGATTCGCGCCGCAGTCGCGCTGGATCACGGCCGCAATTTTATTGCACCTGTGTTCCTTGCTCGCCGTTTTCGTCACCGAACGTTACCGGCTCGCGGTCGTTCCGGGCCTCCTGCTCTTCGCTGTATTTGGATTATCGATCTTATGGAAAAGTTGCGTGGCGGGCGATTATCGTCGTCTCGCCATTTATGTAACATTGCTGATTGGATCGACCATTTTTGTTTCTTGGCCGCAGCGTGATCCCTCACTTTGGGCGCTTGACGCCTACAATTCCGGCTGGCAGGCGCTTGAGTCGAACAACCTCGTGCTCGCGGAAAAGAAGCTCGCGCTCGCTTACGCCTACGTCCCAGAAAATTCCGAGACAAATTTCGCACTGGGAAATCTACGTTTGGCTCAAGGCAAACCTGGGGATGCTGAGTTATTTTATCGAGCTACGCTACAAATAGATACTGAACACAAAGGTGCTCTCAATAATCTTGGCGTCATCGCGCTGGGCGAATCGCGGCTGGATGCCGCGGAAATGTGGTTCCGGCGTGCCATCGATGTCGAATCGCGAAACGCAAAGACGCATTTCTTGCTGGCCAAGACATTCCTAGCGGAAGGGAAGTACGCTGCGGCCGGAATTGAGATTGATCGCGCGCTCAAGCTTGGACCAATCCAACCTGAATTTATCGCGCTGCGGGACGAGATACAGAGTTCACCCCAACCATAACGAGATCATATTTTCGACATGTTCGTAGGGGCACTAAAGCTGCTAAACCGGAGGCGGTGAATTCAGTTCCGAGCGTCGACTATTTAATCGCGAAGTCCCGCATGCGCCGAACTCGCTTGATCGTCGGATTTGGCCTAATCGCCCTGCTACTAAAGCTCATGATCGCGCGTAACACGTTCGGTTCAACGGACACCGTCGTCTTCTACACCTTTGCAAAATCGCTGAGTAGTGACGGACTGGAATGGACATACTGCCATAGCAATTTATTTAATCACCCGCCGCTCACGGCTTATTATTTGCAATTCATCTTCTATTTGGATCACCAAGCATTTTTTCAGACACACGGTTGGACGTTTCCGGTATTGCTTAGGCTGCCCGGCATAATGGCCGATTTTGTCGTATTGCTGGTGATATTGGAAATTCGTAAAAAGCATCCGGAGGTAACAATTCCAGATTGGGCCCTAGTGTTGTTCGCGTTCAGTCCCGTTTCTTTGATGGTCTCCGGTTTTCACGGGAATACCGATCCAGTAATGGTGATGTTCCTTGTCCTGGCCGCTTATATGTCTCTGAGAGACATGCCGGTTCTGGCTGGATTATTACTTGCTCTAAGCGCTCAGATTAAAATCATATCGTTGCTTTTCTTTCCGATTTTCTTTTTCTTTTGGTATCACCGAAATGTCGGTGTGCGATTTACGCTAGTGTTTGTTTGCAGCCTGCTTCTTTTGTGGGCCGAGCCGCTTCTCAAGTATCCAGAGCCTTTCATAAAGGACGTTCTGAACTACAGCGGTTTTTGGGGCCTTTGGGGAATCACCTACTGGCTGCGTTTAACCGGCCTGCCGGAATTCGGCGTCGTTAATTTCTTTCATCTTCTTTTTCTGGAATACCTCGTTATTACGACGTTGAAGCTGGCTATTATTGCCGCGGTTCTGCTCCTCGGCTGGCGGCGTCGCGCATTGGACGGCAAGGGGCTACTTAACACGCTGGCTTATGCGTGGATCATTTTTTTTGTATTCACACCGGCCGCGAGCGCGCAATACTTGACCTGGCTCGCACCCTTTGTGCTGTTTCTAACTCCAGCATTTTATGGCTGGCTTACGGCGAGTAGTGCGCTGTTTCTATTCTTCTTTTACAATATAACCGCGCGCGAATTTCCATGGTATTTCGCCATGTCCACCGATAAACTCAATCTGGCTTGGACGCCTTGGACGATCTGGCCATGGGCGACATTAATTTGCGGAATGGTTTTACTTTGGAAACAATCAACGGCGGCTGAGCCCTCGCTTCGCCTTTTCAGCTTTCAAACGTTGCGTGCCGAAGCGCGCGAATGATAACCGAAACTCATCTGCGTTCGGGCAGAATTGAAATCGTCATTCTGACGCTGCTCCTAGCGCTTGGAATATTTCTTCGCTTACCTCAATCCGTCTTTCTTGGCGGCGACAAGCCGCTTCATTCGCTCGAATTTCTCCATCCCGAGCCCAAGATGAATGGGATGGGGTTCGATGAAGGTCTGTATCGCGGTTATCTCAACGGAATTATTGACCAGGGCCTTGGCGTATATCCGGAGATGGTTCAGGAATACGTTGAAGTGCAAGGCAAGATGGACCAGGCAATCCTGCCGCCAGTTCGCTTCCTTTACATCTTTGCCGGCTATGTTTGGCATTTGTGCTTTGGATCGGATGCGCTCGCATCTCTCCGACAGGTGGCATCGTTCTTTAGCATTCTTACATTGATTTTGTCGGGGATTTTCGCATGGCGACTCCGCGGTCGTGCAACCGCGCTGGCTATCACCGCCTTAATGAGTTGCGCGCCGACTCAAATTCACATGTCGCAACACGCGCTCATCGATGGGTTCTTCGCCTTTTGGGCGCTGCTCTGTTTGTGGATGCTATGGGAAAACCTGCAGTCTGGGACAAATTGGCGATGGATTTTTGCTTATACAGTCGCGCTAGCGTTACTCGTAATTACCAAAGAGAATTCGTTCTTTGTCTGGTGCGGCCTGGTCGCCGTAATTGTCGCTAACCGTTGGCTGCAATTGGGAACCGTCCGACGCGAACTTCTCCTGGCGACAATCGCAGGTCCGCTTCTTGGCGTTGTCATCCTGGTTTTTCTTGCCGGCGGGTTGGACAATTTGATTGCTACCTATCGAGTGTTAGTCACCAAGGCTTCCGTTACCTCCTACGCTATCATGACGGGCGACGGACCCTGGCATCGGTACCTTGTCGATCTTTTGCTCGTCAGCCCACTGGTACTGCTCCTAGCGCTCGGCGCTGTTTTTCGCCTCGATCGTACGAAAAAGCCGGAGTTGTACATGTCGATCTTTATCGCCGCCACTTATCTCATCATGTGTAACGTCAAATACGGAATGAATCTGCGCTACGCCAATATGTGGGACATGCCGCTGCGTTTCCTCGCCTTTGCCCAGATCGGCGCCCTAGCCGCACTTGTGCCGCGTTATCGTACGTTGCTGACTGCGATCCTGGTCGTCTTCGTTGCCGGGCTTGAACTGCGCCAGTACTACATTCTGGCGGTGCAATATCCGCTCTACGAATTGGTCACGCACGACCTGCTTCGCGCGCTGCACATATTGAAGTAGGCCGCCGGATCAAGCCGCGTGGCCGAGAATCTCGGCTTTCAACGCATCGCTGCCGGCGACGGTTTCGTGCAACAGATTGTTTACGGTCGGCATCGCTTCGGCGCGCACGAAAATTTGGTAGGAGAAAAGTCCTTTGCTCAATCGAATCAACACCGAGTTGAGTCGAACCAACGCCCGGGCGATGAAATTTTTTCCGAGGGCCACCGGAAACGGCGCGGGAATTCCACGTACTTCGAGGATCTTATAGCCCGATTGTTTTAGCAGTTCTCGGATCGATCGAAAGGTGAAAAGTCGCGTATGCGTCACATCGAGAATGCCTTTCTTGCCGTAATTGAACTGGCCGAGCAACAGCATCAGTCGCGTCGCGAAAAAACCGATGTTTGCGGTGGTAAGGACAATTTCCGGTCGCGAGCAAGCCGCGGCAAAACGCAATTCGTCCATGAAATGAGCTGGATCTTTCAGGTGTTCGATGATGTCGAGAAGGAAAATTTGGTCGAACTGGGACACGTTTACTGGGAATTCGCTGCGGTCGAGGTCCCAACGGATAAAACTGACGTCGCCCGGCGCATTATTTGGAGAAGGAATATGGCGATCCATGCCCGTGACCTGGCAGCCTTTCTTGGTCAACTCGGCGGCTACCCGTCCCTGACCGCAACCGACGTCGAGAATTCGCCGACCGGGTTTCGCTGCTGCGATCGCCGCGGTATGCGACGATGAAAAGTCGAGTTTGAGATCGTAGGTTTCTTCGACCTGCTGGACGTCGAATTTGCTGTCGTAGAAGAGGTGCAGGCGGCAAAGACGCGCTTTGATTGTCGATCTAAATACATTCCACGCATACTTCATCCCGTTTACGTGGCAAATTTCCTCGCCGTAATAAGTGGGAATCGGAAGCTCCGCGATACGTAATCTTTTCAACACGAACTGAATGATGATCTCGGTGTCGAAATGGAAATCATTCGTGTTTTTCTCGAATGGAACTTGGACGAGCGCATTCGTGGAATAAAGCCGGTAGCCCGAGTGGAATTCGGATAGTCGGGTGCCGAGCATCCAGTTTTGAAACGTGGTTAGAATCTGGTTGCCGATCCATTTGTACAAAGGCATTCCGCCTCTGCGGGCCGCACGCTTGTCGATCATGCGCGAGCCCATGACCATGTCTGTTTCGTTACGTAGTAGGGGCTCAAGCAAGCCGGGCAGTCTTTCCGGGGCGTATTGCCCGTCGCCGTGAACTAGTGCGACGAAATCGAAGCCATTGTCGATCGCGTAACGATAACCAAGTTTCTGGTTGCCGCCGTAACCTTGGTTTTCCGGCGTGCGCAGCACAGTGGTCTTGAAATCGGAGTTGCGTTGTTGATAGCGCAGACCCTCGGCGAACGTCCCGTCCTTTGATGAGTCATCGATGATCAGGACTTCAACGCCGTCGCAGTGCAGCGACGCCGGAATGCGGCTGAGCACTTTTTCAATCGTCGTCTCCGCGTTGTACGCGACGATGAAAATGAGGAGCCGTTTACCGCCAAGATCGACATGGCGCGCTGTGGGGCGCATGCCTCTTTTTCCAGCTAGAACTGGGCCAGCCGGCCCAGTTGCGACGGCGAATTAAGGGCTTTGTGAGCCTGGCTTTCCCAAAACCGAGTTCGCGGTCGCCAATATCGCCGTGTCTTCGTTATCGGTTAACCCGGCGAGGAAGCGGCGAATTT
>ODAK010001228.1_pt1 | contig 28581 bp, 27 predicted proteins | sample 1539591 | NCBI WGS metagenome assembly ODAK01 (sample SAMEA3539303, study PRJEB22396) | soil metagenome | biome: tundra; feature: field; material: soil | place: USA | collected 2010-05 | depth 0.15 m
GCCCGACCGGCAGATAGCGCAGAACAGACGTGACCTGATAGGTCTCTTCCATCCCCGATCCCAGGGGTCCCCGCCCGACCAGCACGATCACCTCGCCCGCCTCGACCGGGGTTCCACTGCGACCCTTCAGCGCAGCGATCACGTCGCGCTCGGTGGTGAACACGCGCGCGCGACCGGTCAAGCGAAACACGCCGTCCTCGTCAAGGCTCGCCGGATCGATTGCGGTGCTCTTGATGACGCTTCCCCCGGGAGCGAGGTTGCCGCGGGGCAGGCAGACCGTCGAGGTCATGCCCTTCGCGGCGGCCCGCGCCGGCGGGCTGATCACGTCGTCGGGATCGACGCCGTCGGCCTCGCGCAGGCGATCGCGCAGCAACTGCCGCCGCTCGCTCCCCTCCCACTCGTCGAGCAATTCGTCCCAGGTCTGCCCGACAACGGTGCGCGCGCCCGCGTTGAGCAACCCGAGGCGGCGCAGCTGGAGCATCACCTCCGGCACGCCCCCGGCGAGGAAGACGCGCACCGTGGGATGGTTGTGCGGGCCGTTCGGCAACGCGTCGACCAGTCTCGGGACGGCGCGGTTCACGCTTCGCCAGTCGTCTGCTGAAGGCCGTTGGAGGCCGGCGGCGTGCGCGATCGCCGGTATGTGGATGAGCAGATTTGTGGAACCGCCGAATGCGGCGTGGGCGAGCATCGCGTTCTCGAGCGCGTGCGGCGTGAGTACGTCTTCCAGCGTTCGCCCCTCGAGCCACTGGCGTTGGACCGCCTGTGCCGTCCGGCGGGCGACATCGGCCCAGATCGGCTGTCCGGAAGGGGCGAGCGCCGCATGCGGCACCGTGAGGCCAAACGCCTCGGCAACCACCTGCGCGCTGGCGGCAGTGCCGAGAAACTGACAGCCGCCGCCGGGCGTCGCGCAGGCGCTACAGCCGAGGTCAGCCGCCTGCTCGAGGGTGACGAGACCGTGCGCAAAACGCGCACCGAGTGTCTGCACAGCGCCCGCGTGCTCGCCCCGGCTCGGCGGCAGCGTGACCCCGCCCGGGATGATCGCGCCCGCGAGTTGGCGGAACGCGGCGACCGCCATCATCATCGCGGGCAGCCCCTTGTCGCACGTGCCGACCCCGATCAGGCCGCGGCGGTTGGGAAGGCTGCGCACCAGTCGCCGCAGCACGAGCGCGGCGTCGTTGCGGTAGGGAAGCGAATCGAACATCCCCGTCGTGCCCTGAGTGCGACCGTCGCAGGGGTCTGAGACATGCGCGGCGAACGGCAGAGCCCCGAGCCGTTCAAGCTCGCGCGCCGCCTCGCTGACGAGCAGCCCCACCTCCCAGTGGCCGGTGTGGTAGCCGAGCGCGATCGGGGTGCCATCGTCGGCGCGGACACCGCCCATGGTCGACAGGATCAAACACTCGTCGCCACGGGTCCGGGCCGGGTTCCATCCCATGCCCGCGTTCTGCGAGAGCGCGAACACGTCGCCGGACGGCCGGTCGCGGAGTAGCTCCGGGGTGAGGGGAATACGCCCCGACGGCCCGTCCGCCGAGGTCTTGACATCGTAGATGCTGCGGTCACTCACAGGAAGCTGAGACGCCTCGTGACTGCGCCAACGGCGATCGTCAATTGTAGCGGCCGAGGTCGCGGGCGGTCTCGCACATGACCTCGATCAGCCCCGGCTTTGCGTCAAAGATCTGACCGGTCGAGCGAAGGATGTAGCCCCCTCCCTCCATCGCTGCGTCAAGGCAGCGCTTGACCTCATCGCGCACCGCGTCCGCGTCCGCCTCGTGCAGCAGGTGCTCGTTGAACCCGCCGAACAGGCACACCCGGTCGCCGATGCGGCGCTTGGCATCCGCAAGGTCGACATCGCCCGAAGACCGATTGGAGGTGAGCGTCTCGACGGCGTCGGGGCCGGTATCGGCGATGTCCTCCAGCAGCAGCGTGGCGCGCCCGCAGTTGTGGAAGCTAACCAGGTATCCCGCCGCGTGCGCGGCCTGCACGCACTCGCGCTCATACGGCTGCATGAACTCCTTGAAGTGCGCGGGCGCGACGCCGACGCCCACCCACGTCTCGTTCATCGAGATGGAGTGGATGCCGGACTCGCCCAGCCGTCGGTAAAAGCCCTTCAGCCAATCGGTGCACAAGCGCATCAGGTCGTGAACGAAACTCGGCCGGTCGTAGACGTCCATCGAGAGGTCCACCAGGCCGCGGATCTCGGCTGCCATGTCCCAGGGACCAATCACGTGGTGCAGCCACCACGCCTCGTCGCCGACCTTCTTCACCGTGCTCGCGAGGACCGACATGTCGTAAAGGTCGGCTGACGGGAAGTGGCGAAGCGCCGCGAGCTTCCTCTCAGGCTCGTCGCCGTGGAGCAGGAAGTCATGGCAGGACGTTCCGAAGCCGTCCTCAGTCCGGTAGCTGTAGCCGAGGTCGCCGTCGGGCGTGTGGATGCTGTGCGTGTGCTCGCGCCAGCCTTCCCCCCTGGCCGTCACCTCGAACGTCTCCACCCAGTCGTCCGTTTCGAAGGGCCGGGGGAACAGCATTCGCGGCCAGATCTCGTGCTCGCCGATGTGCTGGCTGTAGGTTGTGATCATCGGGTCGAGCCCGAGATCCTGCTGCATCTTCACGATCGACGCCATCGGGTCGTCGATCCACCACTGCAGCATGTCGAGCATCGACTTTTCCTCGGGCTTGAGCTTTTTGATCAGCGGGAGGCCCAGCCAGCAGTGGATCGGAACGCGGTCGGGAATGCCGCGCGTAAAGGCGATACGGGTTCGTTCGGCAGTCGTCACGTCGTTCATCCTTTGCGATCGTTCGCGCGGCGTCTAGCTTAGCTCACCGCGCGCGTGCGGACGGAAAGTCAAAGGGCTCCTCCGCCCACCTGAACGGCGCTACAGGCTGACCGCAGCCGACTCCAAGGCGACCACGGGCGGCAGATCTGGACGGGCTGGGCGATCCTCGCGGACAACGCCGACACGCTCGGCAGCCGCACGAGCTGAAACACTCCACGGCTCTCTCGACCGCGCAGACCGCGCGCGACGGTTTGCGCGCTGACGAGTCTTTCGCGCGAAGTAGCTGAGAGCCATCGACAAGCGAGGTCACCATGAGCATCGAAGAGGTCCAGCCGCGGATCTACCGGATACCCTCGACGCTCGGGCCGCGACGGTTTGCCCAGTGGCTCGTCGTCGGCGATGACCGGCTGCTGCTCGTCGACTCGGGGATCGACGGCACGATCGCGCAGCACGTGACGCCGGCCCTCGCCGAGCTCGGGCGGCGACCTGCTCAGATCACCGACGTGGTCGTCTCACACGCCGACGTCGACCATTACGGCGGCAACGGGGAGCTGCGGCAGCTCGCGCCGGATGCATGCATCCGCGCCTCCCCCCACGATCGCGGCTGGCTGGAATCGTGGGCGGTGATCTCGCGCGAGCGCTACGGCTGGTACCGCGGGTACGGCCTCGACTATGACGACGCGACCTGGGCCTGGCTCGAGCGGGCGGCTGGGCCGGATACGCCGCTCAACGGAACGCTCGAGGATGGCGAGATCCTCGACCTGGGCGGCATCGAGGTCGAGGTGCTGGCACTGCCTGGCCACTCGCCGGGTCATCTCGGGGTCGTGCATCGACAGTCGGGCACCGCGATCGTGATGGACGCGGTGCTCGAGCGCGGCCTGTACACGACGAGAAACGAACTGATCAGCCCGCCCCCGTACGGGTCCGTCGCCGCCTACCGCCAGACCATCGAGCGGCTGCGGAGATTGGCGCCCGAGCGCCTCGGGACCAGCCACTACGCGCCGATCGAGGGCGGCCGCGCGGTCGAGCAGTTCCTCGCCGCGACCGCCGCCTTCGTGGACGATCTCGATGCCTGCGTGCGAAGCGAGCTCGGGTCCGAGCTCAGGCCGCTCGAGGCCTATTGGCGCGCCGCCGACGCGGCCGTCGGCCCGTTCACCGAGATGGCGGTCGAACTCGCGCGGTCCGTCGCGGCGCACCTCGATCTCGCCGTCGAAGGCGGGATGGCCGTTCGTCGGGAGCGGGATGGACTGGCCGCGTGGCGCGCCGCCTGAGCCTGCGTGGCGGCGGCCGTCGGGGCGCTCGCCACCCAGAACACGACCGCCCACGCGCGCTAACGCCCGCGGCGGGTCAGCGCCCGGATGCACGCCTCGAGGCGCCCGGGATGGTATATGTCTCCCGGTGGGCCGCGTTCGCAAAGCTGATTTCGCAAGGATGGCGATCGCGACGGGCTGGAAGCTCTCCACCTGCGGTGAGTGCCGGCCGAACCTCGGAGTCCGTCCGTGTCCGCCTGACCGGAGACGATCTCGCCTGAGCTGACGGTCATCTGCTGGCGCGACATCCCGGCGCAGGTGACCGCGACGGACGGGGAGCGCACGGCCCGAGTCCAGCTGGCCGAGCGGTTCCAGCTCGCGATCGACGCCGCGGCGATCAAGGCGGGGCTCGTCGGCTCCGAGCAGTACCTCGATGCGTGGCGCCGCGACACCCGGTCCTGCGGCGAGGACCTCGAGGGCGAGGCGGCGGTGGAGGCGGATCGGCTCGAGGCGCTGCACACGCCCGAGCGGGTGCGAGTGCTCATCCGCTCGGGTGGTCTGCGCCCGCCCGAGGATCGACGACAACCCCCCGCATGACAGGCCGCCGGCAAGGTCGCCGCTCGAACGATCTCCCTCGGCCTGTAACCGTTGCGAGAAGGGATGAGCGCGGGTTCCCGCAGGCCTTCGAGTGCACCATCGACCAGCTCAGGCGCGCGATCCAGGACGATGCGGAGCCGGAGATCTCGGGCAACGTCGCTCTGGGCACGGTCGCTCTGTGCGAGCCCGCTTACCGCGACGCCGCCGACGGCGAGGCCCTCGTGCCGCAGGCGATGCTGCACGAGATGGTGGGTCGTTGAGCGTGCAAGCCTTCTCCCTGGAGGGCCGTGTCGCGCTGGTGACCGGCGCCGGCGGTGGCTTGGGAGAGGGCATCTGCATGTCGCTCGCCTCTGCCGGTGCCACCGTCGCGTGCGCCGACATCAACCTGGAGAGCGCTGCGGGTGTGGCGAGCATGGTGGCACAGAGCGGCGGTCGTTCGCTCGCGCTGGAGCTCGACGTTGCCCACGGCGCCTCGGTCGAGGCCGCCGTCGGACGCTTGACGGCGGATCTCGAGGGCGTCGATGTGCTCGTCAACAACGCCGCGATCTACCCCCGCCGGGCCTGGACCGAGATCTCAGAGCAGGAGTGGGACCGGGTCCTCGGCGTCAACCTGAAGGGCTACTTCCTCTGTGCCCGCGCCTGCTTTGCCTCGATGAAGGAGCGCGGCCGCGGTCACATCATCAACGTTTCCTCGGTGACCTTCTCCCTGGGGTTCCCGATGCTCTTGGACTACGTGTCCTCGAAGGGTGGGGTCGTCGGTTTCACTCGTGCCCTCGCGCGGGAGATCGGCACCGACGGCATCACGGTCAACGCGATCGCCCCGGGAGCGTTCCCGACCGACGCTGAGAAGATCCATCCCAATCCCGAGCAGTACAACCAGTGGGTGCTCGACCAGCAGAGCATCAAGCGTCGTGGCAGCCCGGACGACATCGGCAACATCGTCGTGTTTCTGGCCAGCGACGCGTCATCGTTCATCACGGGCCAGACCGTGGTCGTCGACGGCGGCTGGACGATGCGCTGATCGGCCATACCGCTCGTAGCTGCGGTCTTCGCGGGCAGCGCTGCGAGCCCGCCTCTCCGAGCTGACGAGGGCGTACAGGGCGGACCCGAAAGTCACAAGCTAAGATGGCGCACCACACCCAGGTTGGGACAGGGAAGCGGTAGGAGAGCCGGAGGAGGCGCGGTGGATCGATGACGGCTGACGAGCGCTTCCTGATCACGGGTGCCTACGGGTGCGTTGGAGCCTGGACGGTGCGCCACCTGATCGAAGAGGGATGTGAGGTCGTGACCTTCGATCTCGGCGAGGATCCGCGTCGCCTGCGCCTGGTCCTCGATGACGAGCAGATCACGCGGGTGACTCGCGTCCACGGCGACATCACGGAGCTCGACGTCCTCGAGGACGTTCTCGACAGGCACTCGATCACGAGGGTCATCCACCTGGCCGCGCTGCAGGTGCCGTTCTGTCGCGCTGATCCCCCGCTCGGAGCGCGCGTCAATGTCGTAGGCACGGTCAACGTGTTCGAGGCGGCCAAGCGGCGCCGCGACCGCATCGCACACGTGGTCTATGCCTCCTCGATCGCGGTGTACGCCGCGCGCGAAGTCGCTAACGCTCCTCCCACCGACATGGGAGGAGCTCCTCCGTCGACGATCTACGGCGTCTACAAGCGCGCCAATGAGGGAACGGCCAGCGTCTACTTCGAGGAGGAGGGCGTTTCGTCGATCGGACTGCGACCGCACACCGTCTACGGTCCTGGACGCGACCAGGGCCTGACGTCGGCGCCAACGATGGCCATGCTCGCAGCTGCAGCCGGTCTGCCATATCGCATTCCCTTCGGCGGTCGCTGTCAGATGCAGTACGGCCGCGATGTCGCCGCCGCCTTCGTGCACGCCAGCCGGGCTGACTACACCGGCGCAACGGTGCACAACCTGCCCGGGCACGCCGTCTCGATGGCCGAAGTGGTGCAGGCAATCGAGGCTGCCGCGCCTGAGGCGACGGGAACCATCGGCTATGGCACGGTCGGGCTTCCGTTCCCCGAGGAGGTCGATGCGCGATCGCTTGCCGGGGTGATCGGCGAGCACACGGACATTTCTTTCGCCGCTGGCGTGCGCGATGCCATCGAACGCTTCCGGGGGCTGCTCGAAAGCGGCCTGGTCACCATCGACGCGCTGCCGCGCACCGAGTCGCCGACGAGCACCAACACCGCGCCGGACGCCACGAACCGCTGACACCCTTGTTGCCCTCCACCACATTTGTCGACTGGCCATCGCTGCTCGTCGTGGACCGCGCCGCGACCCGCGCAGGCGGGCGCGCTCACGCTCATAGCGGCGCTCGAGCTCGCCGATCCACAGCTCGCGCCGTTTACCTCGGTGCCGAACGAGCCGGCCGGGTCGCTCAGCGCGCCTACGGCGGCCCGTCCAGAAAAGTCGGGCACAGCCGGACTGCTCCGGCCTGCGCCGGCCTTGTCAACACGAAGGGAGACAACTGATGGAACTCGGGATCATCAGCTCGATCTGGTTCGACACCCCCGTCGGGCGGCTCGAGGGCATCAAGAGCGCCAAGGAGATCGGATTCGACACCTATGACATCTTCGAGGACCCGCTCGACCTCACCGACGCCGAGCGGGCCGAGATCAAAGCGGCGTGCGAGGAAGTGGGGCTGCCGATCCGCTCAGTCGTCTGCGTCGCGTTCGGGATCGTCGACTTCAATCCGTCGGTGCGGCGCTTCACGCTCGACCGGATCAAAGCCTACGTCGACCAGGGTGACTACTTCGCCGCACGCAACGTCCTGCTCGTCGTCGGCGAGTACTTCTGGGACGGCGAGGTCTTCCCGCGTTCGGCGATTTGGGACCTGGCCAGGGACATGATCAGAGAGGCCGGCGAGTACGCGCATTCGAAGGGTCTCGAGATCGTCCTTGAGCTCGAGCCGTTCACGGAGGCGCTGCTCAAGGACGTGCACGAACTGTCGCGCTTCGTGAGGGAGGTGGACCACCCGGCTGTCCGCGCGAACGCTGACATCTCGCACTTGCACCTGTCGGACTGCTCGCTCGAGGACGTGGCGCTGTTGACCGGGCTGATCGGCCACATCCACCTCTCCGACTGCGACGGCAAGGTGCACGGCGACATGCCGGCCGGAATGGGCGTGACGCCGATCAAGGAATACCTCGCCGCGATCCGCGACACCGGTTACGACGGCACCGTCTCGATCGAGCTCGAGTACGCGCCAAACCCGGACGAGATCGTCGCCTGGGCCCAGAAGGCCTACGACGGGACGGCCGCGATCATGGCTGAGCTCGGCGTCCGCAGCTGAGGTCATCCATGTCCGAGATTGAACTCAGCTATCTGCCGCAGCTCGGCTCGAAGACCGACTACGGCATCGGCGCCATCGGGGCGGGTTTCATCATGCGCGACGTCCAGCTCGCCGCCTACAACGAGGCGGGCTTCCGGACAGTCGCGATTGCGTCCCGCACGCCTGCCAGCGCGCACGCGGCTGCGGAGCAGAATGGCGTCGGCAGGGTCCATGACACATGGCACGAGTTGCTCGACAACACTGAGGTGGAGATCGTCGACATCGCCTTCCCGCCCGACGCACAGCTCGAGATCGTGCGCGCCGCGTGCGAGCGGGAGCACGTGAAAGGGATCCTCGCCCAGAAGCCGGTCGCCTCGACGCTTGCGGACGCGTGCGAGATCGTCCGCGTCTGCGCCGACGCTGGCAAGGTCCTCTCGGTCAACCAGAACATGCGCTACGACCAATCGATCCGGGCGCTGAAGACCCTGCTCGCCGGCGGCCACATGGGCGACGCGATCGTCGCCCAGATCGTGATGAACGCCCGGCCACACTGGCAGGAGTTCATCCGCGGCTACGGCCGGATCGCGATCCTGAACATGTCGATCCACCACCTCGACGTGTTCCGGTACCTGTTCGGCGACCCGGAGGCGATCCTCGCCAGCGTGCGCAACGACCCGAGCTGGGACTTTGCCCACGACGACGGGATGGCGTTCTACATCCTCGAGTACGCGGACGGCCTGCGGGCGATCGGCTCCGACGACTGCTTCGCGTGGGCCGACGGGAGGATCGAGTGGCGCGTCGAGGGCACCGAGGCGATCGCCAAGGGGACGATCGGCTGGCCCGACTACCCCGCCGGGAGCCCTTCGACGATCGACTACCACCTCCGCGAGGAGGAGGGCGTCTGGCACGCTCCCCGCTGGAACGAGCGCTGGTTCCCGCAGGCGTTCGTCGGGACGATGGGCCAGCTGATGAAGGCGATCGAGACCGGTATCGAGCCCGAGATCTCGGGCTCGGACAACCTCCATACGATGGGGTTGATCGAGGCCGCGTACCGCTCGGCCGCAGAAAGGCGCGCCGTGGAGCTTCGCGGCGTCCTCGACGAGTTCGGCATCGCATGAGGCGACGAGCCGGTTGATCTTTCGCCCGATCGCCCTCGACGGGCGCGCCGCTGTCGCCTGCGGCGACATCCTGGAGCACGCTTCGACGAACGCGGTGTCGGCGCAGACCGTCGCACAGCTCGGCGACATCGACGAGGCGGAGATCCATCCTGATTCCGATGCCGTGGTGCGCTGCGATGCCTGAGCTCTTCGGCCAGCGCTACAGCCGGACGGAGCTCTCCCGCCGCGTCGGACGGCTCGACCAGGTCGCCGGCATCCGCCTCGTCGCCCTGGGCGACGGCGGCGCGCGCGGCGTGCGCGTGCTCGAGTTCCGCACCGGCTCCGGGTTTGCCTTCGACGTGCTCGTCGACCGGGCGTTCGACATCGGCCGCTGCGAGTTGCGGGGGATCCCGCTCGCGTGGACCTCGGCGGTCGGCGTCGAGGCGCCCTGGTATTACGAGCCCGAGGGCCTCGGCTTCTTCCGCGGTTTCGGCGGCGGCCTGCTGACGACGTGCGGCATCGAGCACGCGCTCTTCATGGCGGAGGACACGGCCGCGCAGTACCACTACCCGCCGAAGTCGACCGAGACGTTCGGCCTCCACGGGCGCGTCTCCAACCGGCCGGCGCGGCTCGCCGGGTACGGCGAGCGCTGGGACGGCGACGAGTGCGTCCTTTGGGGGGAGGGCGAGACGCTTCAGGCGACGGTCTTCGGCGAGCAACTCGTGCTGCGGCGGCGAATCGAGGCGCGGGTCGGCGAGTCGCGGCTGAACATCCACGATGTCGTCGAGAACGTCGGCCACGACCTGACGCCGCACATGCTCCTCTACCATGTCAACGCTGGCTTCCCGGTCGTCAACGACGGGTCGGAGCTACTCGTCGCAGCGGCGGCCGTGAGTGCGCGCGGAGAGTACCCGGTCGAGGACTACCGAACGCTACGTGCCCCCGAGGCCGGTTTCGTCGAGCAGGTCTTCGAGCACGAGCCCGCAGCGGAGCCGGAGGGGACGGTGCCGGCCGCGGTCGTCAACCGAGACCTCGGCGTCGGGCTCTATGAGGTGTTCCGCTGCGATCAGCTGCCGCGTCACTTCGTCTGGCGGATGCTCGGCGAGGGGACCTACGTGGTCGGCATCGAGCCTGCCACGAACCGAACCGCAGGGCGCCTCGACGCACGCGAACGAGGCGAGCTGATCGAGCTCGGGCCGGGGGAAAGCCGCCGTTACGACCTCGAGCTCGGCGCGCTCGACGGGGCGGCGGAGATCGACGCCTTCGCCGCCCGCGTCGCGGCGGCGAGTGCGTGAACCTGGGGCTGGAGGGCGAGCGGTTCGGCTCGCGTCGGGTGCCATCGACCGAGACCTGCGATCGTCGATAGTCCCAGTATCGCCCCCTATTTCTTGACGTACAGGGGATCGTGGTGCCATCATGTGGCACAGATGACGGGCGCACAGGGCGGAGCACAGGCGGTCGACCGCGCGGCGCGGATCTTGGCGTGCCTCGTGGAGGGCGACGACGCGGTGACGCTCTCCGGCGTCATGGAGGACACACAGCTCCCGAAGTCGACAGCGGCCCGGCTGCTCCGCACGCTCGAGCGCAACGGGCTTGCACAGCGGCGTCACGGGGGCGGCGGCTTTCGCCCCGGCCCGTTGCTCGTCGAGTATGCGCGGCGCGACACCAGCATCGGCGACCTCGCGACGATGGCCTGGCCGTATCTCGAGCGCCTCGGCCGGAACACCGGCGAGACGACGAACGTCGCGATCCCGACCCCGAGCGGCGTCGCACGCATCGCCCAGATCGACAGCCGGCACCCGCTCGGCGCTGGGAACTGGGTCGGTCGCCGGATCCCAATTCATGCGTCGGCGCTCGGGAAGGTGTTCATGGCGTTCGGCGCCGCCCAGCCGCCCGTCGGCCGCCTGGCCAAGCTCGTGCCCGGGACGATCACCGACGTCGGCGAACTGCTGGCCGAGCTGGAGACCGTCAGGCGCACCGGCTACGCGACCACGTGGGAGGAGCTCGAGGTGGGTCTGTGCTCGACGGCGGCACCCGTCCGTAGCTCGCGGGACACGGTGATTGCCGCCATCTCTGTCTCGGCCCCCACCGTCCGCACGTCGCGGGACCGCCTGGCGGAGCTGTCTGCTGAGGTTGTCGAGCAAGCCGACGCGTTGAACGACGCAATCCGTCTCAGCAACCAACGAGGAGAACGAGACCGATGAATCCCGATCAGCTCCTGAAACAGCTCTACGACGACACCCTGGTCGGCAACAAGCCCAGTGTCGTCGAGCTCACCCAGCGGGGGATCGAGCTGGGCATGGAGCCCGAGTCGCTCCTCTTCAACGCGCTGATCCCAGCCCTCGAGGAGGTGGGCGCCCGATTCGAGCGGGGCGACTTCTTCGTGCCCGAGATGCTGATCGCCGGCCGCGCGATGACGGGTGCTCTCGACCTGCTTCGACCCCTCCTCGCCGACTCGGGCGCCGAGACGATCGGTACGTTCCTGATGGGCACGGTCAAGGGAGACGTGCACGACATCGGCAAGAACCTCGTCGATATCATGCTCGAGGGCGCCGGTTTCAACGTCATCGACCTCGGCGTGCAGGTCGCCCCGGAGACGTTCGTCGAGGCGATCCGAGAGTACAAGCCGCACGTCGTCGGCTTCTCCGCCTTCCTCACGACCACGATGCCGATGTTCAAGGTCAACATCCAGGCGATCGCCAAGGCCGGGCTGCGTGACGAGGTCGTGATCATGGTCGGCGGCGCGCCGGTGACCCAGGAGTATGCGGACGCGGTCGGCGCCGACGGCTACGCGGCCGACGCGGCGACCGCGACGCGGCGTGCCAAGGAACTGCTCCAGAAGCGCCGGGCGCCCGCCGTCGCCTGAGTCGCACGCGCGTGAGTGTCCTCGCTGTCATCGAGCAGGCGGTCAAGGGGCTGGTCTTCGGCCGGCACATATGCGGCCAGTACGTCACGCGGAGATGACCTGTTCGAATGCGCTGCCCAACGGACCCTGGGGCGGGGTGCGCGAGGAAGGCTCGGTGCAACGGGAAGGCCGAGATGCGCTGCGTCGGGCAAACGTGGTAGCGGCGTGATCACGACTGCGGCGCGGCAGGAGCCGGACGAGGGCGCAGCCGAGCCGCCTGCCCGCGTCGTTGTGCGATTCGAGCCCTCGGGCACGATAGTCCGCGTCCCCCCGGGGGTGACGATCTTCGATGTCGCGGCCTGGAACGGGATCGCGATCGATTCGACCTGCGGCGGGCACGGCACCTGCAAGAAGTGCCGGATCCGCGTCGCCGAGGGCTCGCTCCCGATCTCACCGCTCGACCCGCGGGCGTTCGAGCCTGGCGAGCTCGGCGAGGGCTGGCGGCTGGCGTGTCGCGCCATGGCACAGCGCGATCTTGTCGTCGAGGTGCCCCCGCTCGTCACCCGACCGAAAGCGGCCACGGTGGGCGTCGGTCGGCAGGTGATCCTGCGCCCCGCGCTCCAGAAGCGCTACGTGGAGCTCGACGAACCGACGCTCGCCGATCAGCGAACCGACCTCGTGCGTCTCCGCGACGCCGTCGACGACCTCGAGCTCCGCGCCGACGTCGGTGTCCTGCGCACGCTGCCCCAGGTGCTGCGCGAGTCGTCGTTCCGTGTCACCTGCGTGATCGTCGACGACCTGCTGATCGACGTCGAGCCCGGCGACACCACCGTCTGGCGCTACGGGATCGCGTTCGACCTCGGCACCACCACCGTCGTCGCAACGCTGCTCGATATCGGCACGGGCACGCCCGTGGCGGTCCGGTCGATGCTCAACCGCCAGCAGCCGTTCGGCGCCGACGTCATCTCCCGGATCTCTGCGACGATGCTCGACCCAGCGGCGCTCGAGCACCTCTGCGCGCTCGCCCGCGAAACGCTCCAACAGCTCGCGGAGGAGGTGTGCGAGCAGGGCGGAGTCGATCCGGCGGATGTCCACGAGGTCGCACTGGCCGGCAACGCAACGATGACCCACTTGGCGCTCGGGATCGACCCGGAGGCGATCGGCACAGCACCATTCATCATGGCGGCCTCGTCCTATCCGGACATGCCGGCGACCGAGCTCGGCCTGCAGCTCCACCCTCGCGCCCGCGCCACGATCCTCCCGGCGCTTGGCGCCTACGTCGGCGGGGACGTCGTCGCCGGCCTGCTCGCCACCGGGATGACACGGGACATGCGTCTGCGCCTGTTCATCGACGTCGGCACGAACTGCGAGATCGCGCTCGGCTCGGCCGAGCGGATCGTCTGCACCGCCGCGCCGGCGGGGCCCGCGTTCGAGGCCGCCCAGATCCGCTGCGGCATGCGCGCCGCCCCCGGAGCGATCGAGGTCGTGCGGATCCGCGACGACGGGCTCGAGCTCGAGGTGATCGGCGACGTGGAGCCGGCCGGAATCTGCGGCTCCGGCCTCGTCGACGCCGCGGCGGAGCTCGTCGGCGCCGGCCTGCTCGACCGGTCCGGCCGGTTCGTTGACGGCGAGGCGGCGGCTGCGATAGCCCCGGCGCTCTCGCGTCGACTGCTCGCGCGCCCCGACGGAGAGCGCGTCTTCGTGCTCTACTGGAAGGGCGCTGAGGGCGACGTCGAGAGCGCCGTCTACCTCTCGCAGCGCGACGTGCGGGAGCTGCAGTTCGCGAAGGCGGCGATCGCGACGGGCTGGCGGCTGCTCGTCGACGAGCTCGCGATCGACGAGTCGGAGATCGTCCAGGTGCTGCTCGCCGGATCGTTCGGCTCATACCTCTCGCCCGCGAGCGCCGTGCGTATCGGGCTCGTGCCAAAGATGCCGCTCGCGCGGATCGTCTCCGCCGGCAACGTCGCAGGCGAGGGTGCGAAGATGGTCCTGCTCTCGATGCAGGAGCGCCACGCGGCTGCCGCGATGCTCGACGAGGTTGAGTACGTCGAGCTCTCGGACCGGCCCGACTTCAACGATCGCTTCGTCGAGCAGCTTTCCTTTCCGGAGAGCCGGTGACCGACCGCTGCGAGCTCCGGCCGACGCTCGCCCCGCCGCCGCGATCGGCCCGAGCTTTCGATGTCCGCGTGCGCCCGCGTGGAGCAGTCCGGGAATCCACCGCTGACGGGCAGTGGTCTATAGCGGCTCGTAGAACTCCCGTTTGCGCTCGGCTAGGCGAGGGATGGCATCGCCGACCCCGTCGCGCTGGAAGTGCTCCGTCCCAGTGTGCGCCGTGTAGGCGTCGGCGTCGACGTACTGCTCGAAGATGAAGAAGACGCGGGGATTCTCCGGGTCACGGTGCGGCAGCCAGGTCACGACGCCCTCCTCGGCGAGCGTGGGCGCGCGCATGCGCTCCAGGGCAGCCGCGACGGCGTCTTCCTCGCCGTCCTTCGCTATCCAGGTCACGGCGACGGTGTAGGGCATGGGGGCTCCTTCGGTTGGGGTCAGCGCTCGACATGCCCCGTGCCGCCGTCGGGCCCCAGGACGAGGTCGCGCGCGCGGTCGGGGACGTGGTCGAGCGGAACGGGGGCGAGCGCTTCCATGAACGTCACGCCGGCTGCCGAGTGCAGTTCGTGCTCGAGCCCGCGATTGACGACCACGGTGTCGCCCGCAGTCAGCGTGCGGATATCGTCCGCGATGGTCATCGTAACGGCGCCGTCCAGGATGTACATCACCTGCTCGGTGTGCTCGTGCGCATGGCGGGTGACTTGCGTGCCCGCCTCGTAGGTGACCTTGCACAGCAGCACCTGCTCGCCGCCCACCGCACGAAGGTGCACCCCGGGAACGAACTCATAGGGCTCGATGGACTCGAAACTGCCGAACGGCGAGCGCATGGCGTGGGCGGTCCTCCGAAACTCGCCGTGATTGGGCCGTGACCAGCGCGAGGAGCTTAGCACCGAGCCCGTCGGCGTTGCCCGCGCACAAGGTGCCGCCACAGCACCAAACAACGCCGTCAAGAGTGGATCGAACTGCTCTGCCGGCTGGTCTGCTGCGTCGCATGTTTCGGCGGGTGGGCAGCCCCGGCGGCTGGCGGCGGCGAGGGGCCCCCTCGCCGCCGGGGCGGCGCTGCTCACAGCGTGCGGTAGGTGATCCCCTCTCGGCGCCCGGTCTCGCTGGAGCGCACGATCGCATCGCAGACCTCGGCCGCGCGGTAGCCGTCCTCGAAATCCGCACCGTAGGGGCGCACCTCGCCGTCGCACGCGATCGCCGTGAGCAGGTGATGGATCTCGTGCACGAATGTGTGCTCCCAGCCGATCACGTGTCCCGGCGGCCACCACCACTGCCAGAACGGGTGGTGGGCCTCGGTCACGAGCACCTGCCTGAACCCCTGCGCCACCGCGCCGGGCCGCGAGTCAACCAGGTGCACCGCCAGCTCGTTGAAGCGCTCCAGCTCGAACGCGATCGACCCTTTCGAGCCGTTGATCTCGAAGCTCAGCGCGTTCTTGCGACCCTGGCAGAAGCGCGAGGCCTCGATCGTCCCGAGCGCTCCGTTCTCGAAGTCCACCACGGCCTCGAAGGCGTCGTCGACATCGACGTGACCGCCCGGCCGCTCGGGGATGAACGTCCTGGTCAGCCCGCTGACGGCGGCGATCTCACCGACCAGGAAGCGAGCCAGGTCCACCACGTGGGCGCCCAGGTCACCCAGCGCGCCGGACCCGGCGACGTCCTTGTCCAACCGCCAGACGCGCTCGAACTGCGGGTCGACGATCCATTCCTGCAGATAGCGGCCGCGGAAGTGGTAGATGTCGCCGAGCTCGCCGGCCTCGATCATCTCGCGTGCGAGCCGCACGGCCGGGACGAAGCGATAGTTGAACGCGCACATGTGCTTGACGCCGGCGGCTGCCGTGCGCTGCCAGATCTCGAAGCTCTCCGGCGCCGTGCGCCCGAGCGGCTTTTCGCACAGCACGTGCTTGCCCGCCTGCGCAGCGGCGATCGTGGGTTCGGCGTGCAGGTTGTTGGGACCCGTGTTGTCAAACAACATCACCCGATCATCGGCCACCAGCTCACGCCAGTCAGTCATCGACTTGCCGAAGCCGTAGCGAGCGGCGGCGTCGGCGACGGCCTCCTGGTTGCGTCCGGCGACGCCGATGAGCAACGGCCGCAGCGGCGGCGGCCAGGTCATGTAAGGGAGCGTCTTGTAGGCGTTCGAGTGCGCTCTTCCCATGAACGCATACCCGAGCATGCCGACGCCGATCTCGGCCACCTCTGCACCGGCGGACGCCACGCCATGGGTCGCGAACCCGACGTTCGGTGGAACGCTCATGTCTCGCTCCTGCGCATCGCCTCGTCGAACACGAACTCCGAGTGGGGGAAGTCGCTGCGCCGCACGAACGCCACCGCGTCCTGGGCGCCCCACTCGCGGTCCATGCCGGCGTCCTCCCACTCGATCGACAAGGGCCCTTCGTAGCCGATGCGGTTGAGGGCGCGCAGCAGCGATTCGAAGTCGACGTCGCCGTGTCCGGGCGAGACGAAGTCCCAGCCGCGCTCGAGCTCGCCGAAGTTCAGGTGGCTGCCGAGAATCGACTTGCGCCCGTCGAGCGTCTTGCGCGAGTCCTTGACGTGGACGTGATAGATGCGGTCGGCGAACTCGTCCACGTAGGCGGCCGAATCCAGGAACTGGTGGGCGAAGTGGCTCGGGTCGAAGTTGATCCCGAAGCCCTCGCGGTGGCCGATCGCCTCCAGCGCGCGGCGCGTGGTCGCGAAGTCGTAGGCGATCTCGGTCGGATGGACCTCCAGGCCGAACCGCACGCCCTCCCGGTCAAACACGTCGATGATCGGGTTCCAGCGCTCTGCGAAGTCCTCGTAGCCGTGCTCGATCTCCTCGAAGTCGTTGGGCGGGAAGGAGTACAGCATGTGCCACACCGACGAGCCGGTGAAACCGTTGACCTGCCTCACACCCATCGCCGCCGCTACCCGCGCCGCGTCCGCCATCCACTCAGCGGCACGACGGCGCACACCCTCGGCCTCGCCATCGCCCCACACCGCGGGCGGCAGGATGCCCTGATGGCGGCGATCGATCGGGTCACACACCGCCTGGCCGACCAGGTGCGCCCCGAGTGCCCAGCAGCCCAGGCCGTGGCGTTCCAGCAGCGCGCGTTTCTCGCCGAGGTAGTCGGGCTCGGCAAGCGCGCGATCGACCTCGAAATGGTCTCCCCAACATGCCAGCTCCAACCCGTCGAAGCCCCACGCGGCCGCCTTCCCCGCCAACTCCTCCAGCGGCAAATCGGCCCACTGACCGGTGAACAACGTGACAGGTCGCGCCATCTGGCCTCCTTCTAGGGGAACAGGGACTGAAGGTGGGCGAGGGCGTCGCGGGCGAACGCGTCCGGGCCCTCGAAGAACGGTCGCCACATCGATACCGCGGTCTGGAGGCCGGGGACGGCGGGGACGAAGGACTCAACCGAGATGACATCGTCGTAGTCGATCGCGCGCCGCGTGTCGGCCACTTCGCCCCCGTCCACGTGACCGCTCCCCGGCGCGCCACGGTCGTTCTCGGAGGCGTGGAAGTGGACCACGTGACCGCGCGCCTCGATCAGCGCAGCTCCGATGTGTCTCTCCTCGATGTTCATGTGGAAGGTGTCCAGCAGCAGGCCGACGTTCGGGAGATCCAGTTCAGCACACAGGTCCAGGCCCTGGGCGACGGTGTTGAGCATCGCCCTGTGCGCTCGACGCTCACGCCGCGTCGACCGCCGATTGAACGCCGAGATAACGCCGCTGGGCCTCGGGGTCGCTGGCGAGTATCTCGGCCGTGGTCTCGGCTGCGAGCCGACCGGCCACCATCACGAGCTGGCGGTCCGCCAGCGCGGTGGCGACGCCCATGTTCTGCTCCACCAGCAGCAGGCCCATGCCGCCGGTCACCAGCCCGCCGATCAGCTCGATCAGCTCCTCGACGATCCTGGGAGCGAGCCCCTCGGATGGCTCGTCCATGATCAGGAGCCTGGGGTTGCCGAGCAGGGCGCGGCCGATCGCCAGCATCTGCTGCTCGCCGCCTGAGAGCAGGCCGGCACCCTGGCGCTTGCGCTCGGCCAGCCGCGGAAAGTTCTCGTACACGCGCTGTGCACTCCACTCTCCCCTCCTGGCGCGCGGAACGATGCGCAGATGCTCGTCCACCGTCAACGATCCGAACAGCCGCCGCCCCTGGGGCACGAAGCCGATGCCGGCCCTGGCGATCTTGTAGGAGGGCTTACCCATCAGCTCCTGGCCGCGAAAGCGCACCGAGCCCTTGGCCGAGGACAGCATGCCCATGATCGACCGGCACATCGTGGACTTGCCCATCCCGTTGCGTCCGATTACGGCCACCGGCCGATGGTCCACCTCGAAGGAGACATCCTGCAGCACGTGTGAGGGTCCGTAATGGGCGTCGAGGCCCCGAACCTCCAGGGTCGCGTCATTCATTGCGGTGGCGGCTCCCGAGGTAGAGGTCGTGCACGAGCTGATTGGCCCGGATCTCGGCGGGCGTTCCCTCGGCCACGATGCGACCCTCGTGCATCATTGTCACCCAGTCGGCCACACGGAGGGCGACATCCATGTCGTGCTCGATCAGCATCACGGTCACGCTTGGGTCCAGCGCGAGCAGCAGTGCGGTGAGCGTCTCGCGCTCGGTGCTCGAGAGCCCGGCTGCCGGTTCGTCGAGCATCATGAGCTTCGGGTTGGTGGCCTTCGCGATGCCGATCTCGAGCTGGCGCTGCTCGCCGTGGGAGAGCTCGCCTACGATCGAGTTCGAACGCGATCCGAGGCCGACGTCGTGCGCCACGGCGCGCGCCGTCTCACGCAGCTCGCGGTCGCGCCGGGTCCGCACGAGGCGCAGGTGGCCGGTGCGTTCGCCCAGCAGCGACAGGTAGAGGTTGTCCTCGACCGTCAGGCCGATGAACAGCTTGGAGGTCTGGTAGGTTCGGCGCAGCCCGTGACGTCCGCGGAAGTGGGCCGGCTCGTGGGTCACGTCGCGTCCGAAGAGCTCGATCGTTCCCCGGCTGGGAGGAAACTCTCCCGAGATCAGGTTGAACAGCGTCGTCTTGCCCGCGCCGTTGGGCCCGAGCACGGCCCGGCGCTCGCCGGGCCGTATCTCGAGGTCGAGCTCGACGACGGCCCGCAGGCCGCCGAACTGCCGGCCGACCCCCCGCAAGCGGAGGATCGGCTCGACGAGTTCGGTGCTCTGTGTCGCTAGCGCCACAGATTCGCGTTGGTTGTGGTCGTTCTTTGGGTCATGCCTTTGGGAAGTGGACCTTTATTTCGTGACCAACCCACGGCGGCGGCGTCTTCTTGACGCACGCCGGCTGGGTCCGCGAGGGCGCCGGTGTGGTCGGGCTGAAGAAGCCGCCGAAGGTCTGGTTGACGTTCGGAACCTCCTCGATGGTCCTGATCCCCGGCACGCTGCTGCCCCCCGACGGGGCCGTGATCTGTACGACCCAGTTGTCGAAGATCGCCTGGCGGTTGTTGTCCAGGCTGATCTTGCCGTAGGGACCGTTGAGAACGACCTTCGACAGCGCAGCGTCGAGCTTCGAGCCGACGCCGAACGGATGGCTGCCCAGGCTTGGCGTGGCCTTCAGCGCCTGCGCAAGCGCCTGCGCGGCCGACCAATAGCCGAGAACGAACACGCTGGCCGCGTTCGGCACGAGCGACGGGTACGCCGCCAACACCTTCGTGTACTGCTTGGTCGCGGCCGAGTTGTCGTCGGCTGCGGTCCCGTTGGCGGCAACCGCACCAACCATCGGGGTGCCGATCGCCTTGAGCAACGTCGGGTCAGGCCAGAACGTGTTGCCCATGATCTTCTTGGTGTTCAGCGGGCCGTTCACCTGCTGGTACTGCTTGAGGAACGTGACCAGACCCGAGCCGCCGACTGACACGAACAGCCCGTCGATGTTCTTCGGAATCTGGGCGATGTAGGACGAGTAGTCCGTGGTCCCCAATGGCGGCCAGATACGCGCGCTGATGTTGCCGCCGATCGCGCAGAACTCGGCTACGAAGCCCGCCACCGAGGTGTACGGGAAGTCGTAATCGTCGCCGATCGTGGCGGCAGTGCGCCAGTGCAGCGTGTTGTAGGCGTAGTCGCCGAGCCCCGCGTTCCACATCGCCCCGTCCGGGTTGTAGCGGAAGAAGTTCGGGGAGCGGACATCCAGCGTCGCCTGCTGCGCACCGGCGATGCCGTTGATGAACGTCACGCCGGGCTGGGTCTTGGAGTACTCGGCCACGGCGATTCCCTCGTCACCGGAGAGCGGCCCGATGAGGACCTGGGCGTGATCCTGCTCGACCAGTCGCCGGGCCTCCGAGAGGCCCTTCGCCGCGGTCGAGTCCGCGCACCCGTAGCCAACGATCTGGATCGGGTGACCGCCGATTTTGATGCCCGTCATCCCGGCGCTGGGCAGCGAGCCCTTGGGCTTGCCGCCGTATTGCGCAAACACGGCCTCAGCCCCGCCGATGTCGTCCTGGTAGAACGCGCCGAACGAGCCCTGGCAGTCGGATTCGATGCCGACCCTGATCGTGCTGCCCGCAGCCGCGGTGGCCTGAGCCGTCGGGGATGCGGAACTCGCTGTCGCGGCGGCGACTGCGAGCGCGAGCGCGAGGAACAGCACGCCGGCCAGCCCGCCCAGAGCACGCCGCCTCTTCCTCAATGGGTTTTCTGTGCTATTTGTCAATTTTGCCCCCTCCTCGGGAGACACGACCTTGGTTGCGTGCGACGGACAACCCGGAGATGCTGCCGGAGCCCATCACCCCATGGGTACTGCGGGTGTGGCGTGAAGCGCGTGCCTGATCGTTATGTGACCCCCTCCCGCTTGTTGAGATCTGAAGCTTGCCCGGATATCTCGGGAATCGGCGCAGTCGCCGTGACCGCCGCCGCAGCGCGGGGGCGGCCCGCAAGCCTGGTTCGCAGCGACTCCCAGATCCCCAGTAGGCCTCCCGGGGAGGCTAGGACGATGACGAGGAAGATCACGCCGAGCACCGTCGCGAATCGTCCGGGTCCGAGCCACGCCCCCACGGTGGGGGTCCAGTTGCGCGAGTAGTTGTCGAGGATCGAGTAGACGAGCGCCCCCACGAACGCGCCCTCGAGCCGGTACAGGCCCCCGATCACGGCGATTATCAGGATCGTGATCGCCTGGTCGATGTTGACGTCACCGGGGGAGATCTGGGTCGACCACCAGACCGACAAGATCCCGGCAATCGAGGCGATGAACGCCCCGACTGTGAACGCTAACGTGCGATGCAGGGTGACGTTGTAGCCGAGCGCGCGCATTCGGTCGGGGTTGTCGCGGATGCCCTGGAGGGAGAATCCGAACGGGGTGCGCCCGAGGTAACGGACTCCGAGCAGGCACACCAGCGCGGCGACGAGGGCGACGTAGTAGAGGCCATTTGGGTGGATGACCGGGTTACCGATCAGGCCTGGGGTGACGACGTTACGGACTCCGCCGTACCCCGCCAACTGGGTGACCTGGGCGAAGAAGTAGAACGCGATCAGCGTCAGCGCCAGGGTGATCATCAGGAAGTAGATGCCGTAGCTGCGCGCGGAGATGGCGCCGAACATGAGGCCCACCAGCGTGGCCACCACGATCCCGCCGCCTACCGCCAACCAGGGGGTCCAGCCGAGCGCGACTCCGCCGATGGCGTGACCGAAGTTGGCCATGGCGAAGCCCGCGACGCCGTAGAGGCCCACCTGTGCGAGGGACACCATTCCGCCGTAGCTGGACAGGAAGATCAGACTGAGGGCGGCGATCCCCAGCCACAGCGCCCGCGTGAGAATCTGGCTGAGCCAGAAGGGGCTGAAGATCTCCGGCGCCAGGACGCACACGATGGCCAGCGCGGCCACGGCGCTCCAGCTAAGCGCGCGCCACGGGGTGCTCGCGTGCGGCCGCGCGACGGGTTGCGTAACAGCGCTCAAGCCGGCCGTCCGAACAGTCCCAGCGGTCGTACGGCCAGCACCAGCACAACGAGCATGAACGTGAGCAGGATCGAGTAGTTGGTCAGGTCCGTCGAACCGAAACTCAGGTACACGTCGGCGTAGGAATTGACCAGTCCGAGGGCCAGCGCGCCGATTGCCGCACCGCCGAGGCTGCCCATGCCTCCGATGATCACCACGATCAGTGAGTAGAGGAGGAATTGCGAGTCGTTGCCGGGCTGGACGTCGAGCATCGTGCCGCCCAGCACGCCCGCGAAGCCGGCGAGCATCGCGCCGATGAAGAACGCGCCGGCGAAGACGAGCTGGATGTTGATCCCCATGGCCGAGACCATCGCCCGATCGTCGACCCCGGCGCGCACCACCATGCCGAAGCGTGTGCGCTTGATCACCAGGAACAGCAGCACGCCAACCGCCACGGCGCAGCCGCCGACGATGACCAGGCGGAAGAATCCGTAGCGGGTGCCGAGCAGGGAGATGCTGTTGGGCCACGCGGTCGGTGTTTGGATCGACTGCGAGACGCCCCCGTAGTGGGCCTCAAGCTGGTCCGCCGCGATGACCGAGATAGCGATCGTGATCAGGGCCTGGCGCAGATCCTGGCCCTGGTTCCAGCGCAGGAAGATTTGCTGGATCGCCATCCCGAGCAGGCCGACGAGCACCGCAGCGAAGACCAGCGAGACGACCCACGAGGCGACCGTGATCGCGCTGGCGTTGCCGAGCAGGTTGCTGCTTACCCCGAACCAGCTCTCCTGGGCCTTGAACGCCAGGTAGCCGGCGAACAGGTACAGCGATCCGTGGGCCATGTTAACGACTCGCATGAGCCCGAAGATCAGCGTGAAGCCGGCCGCCACGACGAACAGCAGCGCCGCGAAGGTCAGGCCGTTGAGCGTGACCTGGAGAAACGTGGAGCCGCTCTCGCTGCCCTTGACCGCCAGCCAGACCACCGTCGCCGCGCCGAGCAGCGCGTAAGGAGCACGGCGGAGCAGCGAGCGCCGGTCAATACGGTGGGTCATATCGCGCAAGCCCTCTCCTCAGTGAGCTCAGTCAAGCGAGCGTAACTGGTTCGCCTGCGCCACGTCAACACCAGAGCCAGAGCCACGACTATCTTTCATGCTTCTTGCATGACGGGTCAGTACGGTCGCAGTGTTTGCAAGATATTGAAAGTTGGTGTAGGGTCGCTCTACCAATCGCTCAACATCGAGCTCGAGTCGGGTCAGGGAGAGCGGTCCCCTCCCAGACCTGAGGCCGCAAGGCTCAGAAAGCCGATGCCACCTCCCGACCCAGGGCCTTTTCGTGTCGCTGACTCCATCCATCAACGCGGGAAACCTCGAGCCCGTCCTGCGTGCCACGATCACCGCCGGCAAGGTTCTCACCGACTCCGAGGATCTCGATCGCTACACGGCGGACACGTTCTGGAAGTCGCTCTACTTCCAGGCCCGCGGCACGCCGCTGGGCCGCCCCGAGATCGTGGTCGTGCCTGCCGACGATCGCGAGGTGGCGGAGACCGTCCGCCTTGCCAACGAGACCCGCACCCCGCTCGTGGCGTGGGGTGGAGGGTCGGGTACGCAGGGTGCCTCGGTCCCGATCGCGGGCGGCATCGTGCTCGACCTGCGGAGCTTAAACCGAATCCTCGAGATCGACGAGGATTCGCTCACCGCCACCGTGGAGGCCGGCCTCAACGGCCGCGAGTTCGAGCAACGGCTGAACGAGCGCGGCCTGATGTTCCCGCACTACCCCGCTTCGGCGGAGTGGGCGACGGTCGGCGGCTACGTCGCCGCGCGCGGCTCGGGCGTGCTCTCGACGCGCTACGGCAAGATCGAGGACCTGTTGATGTCGCTTTCCGTGGTGACCCCCACCGGCGAGCAGATCACAACCGTCTCGGCTCCGCGCCACGCCGTCGGGCCGGAGCTGACCCAGCTCTACGTCGGGTCGGAGGGAACCTTGGGCGTCATCACCCGCGTCACGGTGCAGCTTGCGCGGCTGCCGGAGCGGCGCCGCTTCGAGGCAGTGCTGTTCCCCAGCGTCAATGACGGAGTCGCCGGCATCCGCGATGCCCTGCAGCGAGGACACCGACCCTCGGTGGTGCGGATGTATGACCCGGTCGCGACCAGGGCCACACTCGACCCGGTCGTGAGCACAGGCGTCGACGGCGTATGCGCGCTACTGATCTTCGAAGGCGAGGACGCGTCCGTCGAGGTCGAGGCCTCCGAGACGCTGCGCCTGGCTCAGGCGCACGGTGCCGAGCTGCTCGACCCGGGCCTCAGCGAGAGCTGGTGGGAGCACCGTTACGACTTCTACAACCCACCGCACCATCCCGCGCTGCCCGCCATCTGGGGGACGATCGACGTCGTCGCGAGCTACTCGCGGATCGGCGACGTCTACGAGGCGCTGCAGGAATCCGTGGCCCGGACCTACGCGCCGATCGGGTTGGAGCTGCGTTCCCACTTCAGCCACTGGTACCACTGGGGCACCATGATCTACGCCCGTTTCGTGATCCCCGACGCGGCCGAGCGCCCCGATGCCGAGGCCCTGCACGACCAGGTCTGGAAGGCCGGCGTGGACGCAGTGATCGCCGCCGGCGGAGTGTTCAACGACCACCACGGCGTCGGCCTCAAGCTCGCGCCGTTCATGCGCCCGCAATGGGGCGCGGCGTTCGACCAGCTCGAGCGAATCAAACGGGCGCTGGACCCCAACAACATCATGAATCCCGGCAAGCTGGGCTTCTCACCCTGACAAGGAGGGACTGCTGACATGCACCTGTCGATGCACAACTGGATGCGTGTGGAGCCGCTGGAGAGAACCTGCGAGCGACTCGCGCAATGCGGCTATGAGAGCATCGAGATCATGGGCGAGCCCGAAGGATATGCCGACCGCGCGGCCGTGCGCGCGACGCTCGAGAAGCACGGGATCCGCTGCTGGGGTTCGGTCACGCTGATGCTCGAGGACCGCGATCTGCTGCAGCCAGATGACGCCAAGCGGGCGGCCAGCGTCCAGTACGTCAGGGACTGCATCGATCTGGTGGCCGACCTCGGCGGCGAGGAGATCACGATCGTGCCCGGCCTGGTGGGCAAGACCAAGCCGACCGCGGCGGCCGAGCAGGAGTGGGACTGGGCGGTCGCGGGGCTGCGCGAGATCTACGAGCACGCCGGGCCCAAGCGCGTGCGCCTGGCGCTCGAGCCGCTGAATCGATTCGAGACCTACTTCATCAACCGCGGCGCGCAAGCCGTGGCGCTGGCCGAGGCCGTCGGTGAGGACTGTGGCGTGTGCCTGGACTGCTTCCACATGAACATCGAGGAGGCCGACCTGTTGGCGGCGATCCGCAGCACCGGAAACCGCCTCGCCGACTTCCACGTCGCCGACTCCAACCGCATGGCTCCCGGGATGGGTCACCTCGATTGGTCGCTGATCGTCGAGCAGGTGCGCTCGGTGGGCTACGACGGGGCGCTGACCTCCGAGTTCGTCCCGTCGATCGACCGCACCCCGATCAACCCCTATCCCGACGCGCTCGAAACCGAGGACGTCGAGATCTCGGCCGGCCTCGCGCAGTTCATCGAGGACCACGGCTCGGACGTCGTCAGCGACAGCTTCTACACATGGCTCGTGCAGTCCACGGCCGACACGCTCCTGCCGTCGATTCGGTGATGCCCCGACGACGAGCCGGCGGGCGGCCCCGTCGTGCTGCCCGAGCCGAGGCCCCAACGACGACCGCGACCCGAGCGCGCCGCCGAGCGAAAGGTGATCGATGACCCAACTGCCCTCCTACAACATCGCGGACCTTGCGCCTCCGGACATCCGCACCTACCTGCTCGAAAAAGACATCGTGATGATCCCGATCGCGAGCCTGGAGCAGCACGGGCCACACCTGCCACTGAGCACCGACACGATTCAGGCCGAGGAGGTGGCGCGCCGCGCCGGCGAGCGGGCGCAGGTGCTGTACACGCCGTGCGTCTGGATGGGCTACTCCCCCCAGCACATGTACGAGCCCGGGCAGGGCACCGGCACGATCACGATCCGCCCCCAGGTGCTGCTCGACCTCTACTACGACATCGCCCGCTCGCTAATCCACCACGGGTTCAACCGCTTGGTGTTCGTCAACAACCACGGTTCCAACACGAAGATCATCGACCCGCTGCTGCGGCGCATCCGCTACGACACGGGCGCCTTCGTGGTGCTGTCCAAGCTCTACGGCGAGCGCTATGGCGGGCTCACCGAAGGCATCATGGAGAACCCTCCCGAGGAGACCCCGGGGTGGCACTCCTCTGAGCTCGAGACCTCGGAGGTCATGGCGCACAACGCGGACCTGGTGCGCATGGACCGCGCCGTCAACCAGAAGGTCAAGCGTCCCGCCTGGTTTCCCGAGGGATTCATCAAGCTCGACGGCGCACCTGACGTCGAGTTCGAGGGCTACCAGTACTTCGTGTTCGCGACCGAGCACAGCGACTTCACCGAGTCCGGGATCATCGGCAACCCGTTCCGGGGGACGGCCGAGAAGGGCGAGCGCGTGTACGAGCTGTTCGCCGACCATCTGGCGGCAGCGCTGGCGGAGTTCCAGACGGTGCCGGTGACGGTGACCAACCGAGAGTTCCGAGAAAGGGTCTGAGATGAGCGGTTCCGCGGGCGACGAGGCGCGGCCGCGGATCGCGCTCATCGGCACACTCGACACGAAGGGACCTGAGATCGCCTACGTGCGCGACCGCCTGCGCAGCCTCGGCACAGAGCCGGTGGTGATCGACTCAGGGATCCTCGGGGCGCCGGTCGGGATCGAGGCGGACATCTCGCGCGAGGATGTGGCCCTGGCGGGCGGGCACACGCTGGCGCAGGCGCGTGACGCGGGCAGCCGCGGGGCGGCCGTCGAGATCATGCAGGCCGGGGTGCGCGGCGTGTGCACCCGGCTGTGGGCGCAGGGCACCCTGTCGGGCGTGCTGTGCCTGGGCGGGGCCGAGGGCGCCCAGATCGGCGCGGCCGGCATGCACGCCCTGCCGCTGGGTGTGCCGAAGGTGATCCTCTCCCCGAGCGCGTCGGGGCGCCGGCCGTTCGCCCCGTTCGTCGGTGAGAGCGACGTCGTCGTGATGCACTCGGTCGTCGACATCCTGGGTCTGAACCCGATCGCCCGCTCGGTCTACGACAACGCCGTGGGGGCGATCGTCGGGATGGTTCGCACCGCCGGCAAGGCCGTCGGCGCCCTGCAGGCGGGCACGGTCGGAGTGACGATGCTGGGCCAAACCACCCCCGGGGTCAACCGCTTGTCGGCCGAGCTGGCGCGCGCCGGCTTCGAGCCGGTCGTCTTTCACGCCAACGGCGTCGGCGGCCCGGCGATGGAGCGCCTCGCGGAGGAGGGAGCGCTGGCCGGGATCGTGGACTACACCGTCTCTGAGTTGGCCAACAGCGTGATGGACGGGATCCACGCCACCGGTCCGGACCGGTTACGAGTCGCGGGTCGCCTGGGACTGCCTCAGGTCGTCGTGCCGGGTTGTGCCGACTTCTTCAACCAGGGCGCGCCAGTGCCTGAGGCCTATCGCGACCGTCCCTTCTACTACCACAACCCGACGGCCACGCTGGTGCGCCTGACGCACGCCGAGATGGAGCAGCTCGGTCGGCTGCTGGCTGAGCGCCTCAACGAGGCGACCGGGCCGGTGCTCGTGCTCGCCCCTTGCGGCGGCTTTTCGCTCGCGGGGGTGAAGGGCGGCGCGCTGTACGATCCCGTCGGCGACGACATCCTGATCGACGCGCTGGACGGTGAGCTGCGGTCAGACATCACCCTGGAACGCTTTGACACCGACGTGAACGACAGCCGCTTCGCGACCACCGTCGCCGAACGCTTCATCGCGTTAATGGGAGGCGAGCGTGCCCACTGAGCCGCCAATCCCGATCGCCCGCGGGCGCCGGGGTCCGCTGGTCGCGGCGCTGCGCCGGCGCGAGATGCTGCGCCGGATCGAGACCGAAGGCGGCAGCGGCGTTGCCGAGCTCGCGCGCATCTTCGGAGTGTCGACGGTCACGATCCACCGTGACCTCGAGATTCTCGTGGGCGAGGGGGTCGTGGAACGGGTGCGCGGCGGCGTGCGGCCGCTTGCCGACGCCGATACCCTTCAACAGGGCGGATTTGAGCGCCGGTTGGGCCAGGCGACCGAGGCGAAACGCATGATTGCGGCGTCCGCGGCGCTGCTCGTCAACGAGGGCTCGACGATCTTTCTCGACGCGTCCACGACCTGCTTCGCACTGGCTCGCGAGCTCGAGCGGATCGCTCCCCCCGGGGTCACGCTCGTGACCAACTCGCCGGCGATCGCCTTCGAGCTTCACGCTCCCTCGATCCACCTGATCGTCACTCCGGGCGAGATCGACCAGAACCTCCGCCTGATCGGTGGCCGCTGGACGGTCGAGTTCATCGCCCGGCTGAATCTCGAGACCGCGTTCATCTCCGGGTTGGGGCTGACGCTCGACAACGGCTTGGCGACCGGCCAGCGCAACATCACGGACGTCCTGCACGCCGCGCGCGCGGTCGCCCAGGAGACCGTCGCGCTCGTGGACGCGTCGAAGTTCGGAACCACCTCGCTGCTGACGATCGCCGGGGTTGACGAGATCGACCGCTTGATCGTCGACGACAGCGTGGATCCCGGCGTGTTGGTCGGCTACGAGCAGGCGGGGGTCCGGGTGACCGTGGCGAGAGCTGCGGGCGCAGGCCGCGAGCCGGCCGGCACGGATCGGCCAGCCTGGCACGAGGACGGCGTCACGAGCTCGGGTTCGACGCCGTGA
>ODAK010001229.1_pt1 | contig 28546 bp, 34 predicted proteins | sample 1539591 | NCBI WGS metagenome assembly ODAK01 (sample SAMEA3539303, study PRJEB22396) | soil metagenome | biome: tundra; feature: field; material: soil | place: USA | collected 2010-05 | depth 0.15 m
GAGGGGGTGCGGCACGTGCTGATGCTGATGGGGCCGGCGATTCTGGGCAGCGCGGCGGGGCAACTGAATGTGCTGGTGCTGACAAACCTGGCGGCGGGGCTGCGGGACGCGCAGGGGCATGTGATGAACGGGCCGGTGAGCTGGCTGTCATACGCCAACCGGTTCCTGGCGCTGCCGATGGGGCTGTTCGCGGTGTCGATAGCGACGGCGACGCTGCCGAGTATTTCGCGGAGCGCGGCGCAGAAGAATTTCGGTGAGTTTCGCGAGACGCTGGCGCGGTCGATCGTAATGATCCTGATGCTGACGGCGCCGGCGTCGGCGGGACTGATGGTGCTGGGGCAGAGCATGATTGGAATCGTGTTCCAGCACGGGAAGTTTTTGGCGTCGGACACGGTGCAGACGGGATTGGCGCTGCAGGGATTCGCGGTGGGCCTCGCGGGATATTCGGCGCTGCGGCTGGTGACGCCGGCGTTTTACGCGCTGGGGGATTCGAAGACGCCGATGCTGGTGAGCCTGGCGGCGGTGGTGGTGAACGCGGCGACGGCGTACTCGTTGGTGCGCGTGTTCGGCATGGGGCACGCGGGGCTGGCGGTATCGACGTCGGTGCTCTACACGTTCAGTGCGCTGGTGTTGATCTGGCTGATCCGGGGGAAGATCGGCGGGATTAACGGGCGGGCGATGGCGGGGAGTTTCGCGAAGATACTGGTGGGGACGGCGGCGACGGCGGCGGTGTGCCGGATCGTGGTGGAGGTGTCGCACCATATGCTGGGGCTGACGTTCGGGGCGCGCGTGGCGGATGTGGCGCTGGGGATTCCGGCGGGGGCGGCGGCGTTCTATGGAGTGGCGGCGGCGCTGGATATTCCCGAGATGGCGGAGACGAAGGCAGCCGTGATGAGGAAGATAAGTCCAAAGATCACTCCTGAGACTTTGGAATAACCGCCGAAACCCAATTTGTTGCTACGCTGACAACGTCGTTTACTGATCAGACTATGGCCATGTTCTGGACGGATACAGTCGCTGTCTGCTGTGACGACGTCGATCGCGTGAAGCAGTTTTGGGTTGCCCGGAGATGATGAACCCAGAATCTGTCTAAGCAGTCGCATGGAGGCGGAAGAGGCCGGACTGGAACGCGCGAGTGGGCGGCCGATTATTTTTTGCGGAAAACTCAGGAAGGCGCACGAGCACCTCTCCGCCAAGGGCGCGTCACCCGGCCCAATGCAGAACGCCGGGGGCACGCAATTCTTTGAGGTGTTGGATCCTGAAGGGACCATTATTGAGATCTGTCAGGAGCCATAGCCCAAGGCTACACCGGAACGATTCGTATCTTGTGGTTCTCGCTGTCGCCGATATAGACGACGCCGCGGCTTACGTAGACCGCGTGCGGGCGGTTCATGGCGCACTTCAGCGGATCGCCCTCGGGGCCGTTGCCCTTCTTGCCGGTGCCGGCGAGCGTCGAGACGATGCCGGTCTTTAGATCCACCTTGCGGATCACGTGGTTTTCGCAGTCGGCTACGTACATGCTGTGGCCGTCTTCTGTGACGGAGAGGCCTTTGGGGCCGGTGAGGCCGTCGGGTCCAAGCGATCCAAAGGTGGCTTTCACGGCCGGGCCGCCGTCGCCGGTGTAGCCGTTTTCGCCGTTGCCCGCGATGCGCTTCGCTTTGCCGCTTTTGCCATCCAGTTCGAAGATGCCGTTGCCTTCGCGCAGGGCCACATAGATCTTGCCTTGGCGGGAGATTTCGAGAGACCGCGGCCCGAAGATAGGCACTTCCAGCAGTTTGCCTTCATCCGGCGCCTTGCCCTTCTCGCCGTTGCCGGCAAACGTGGTGATGACGCCGGTCTTCGCATCCACGCGGCGCACGCGGTTGTTCAGCACGTCGCAGATATAAACGTTGTCATGCGGGTCGATGGCCAGGCCGTGCGGCTGGTTGAGCACCGCCTTCGTGGCGGGGCCGTTGTCGCCGGCGAACCCGCGCACGGTGATGGTGCCCGCGTACACGTTGATAATGCCGGTCTTCCTGTCGATGCGGCGGATGGTGTAGTTGTCGCGCTCCGCCACGTACATGTTGCCCTTGCTGTCGAAATGGATTTCGTGCGGCTCGGCCATCTGGCACATCAGGGCGGGTCCGTCGTTGCCTTCCGCGCCCTTCTTACCGGTGCCGCAGACCATGTGAATCTTCTTCGTCGCGCGCTCATAACGGACGATGCGGTGGTTCTGATTTTCCACGAAGAAGAGCGAGGCGCGGTCCTTCTGCTCGGCCATGCCATAGGGGTTATTCAGATTCGCGGTGAGCGCGTCAGTGCCGTCGGCGCAGAGGCCCTTCGTGCCGGAGCCGCAGAGAGTGGAGATCTGGCCGGCCGGCGTACCGTTCGTCGCCGCCAAGGCATCTGCTGCCAAAAGGGCCGAGGCCAACTGCAAAAATTCCCGCCTTGTCGCGTTCATGGCCAGGAGTCTATCACGAGCCGGCGACAACGGGATTCCGCAGCACACCGACGCCTTCGATCTCTACTTCCACTACATCGCCCGGCTTCAGTGCCTTCGTGTTTCCCGGCGTACCGGTGAAGATGATGTCGCCTGGCTCCAGAGTCACGTAGCGGCTGATGAAGGCCAGGGTTTCCGGCACGTTGAAGATCAGGTCGCTGGTGCGCTCGCTCTGCACGATCTCCCCGTTCAGGCGCGTTTCGAGCAGCAGATCGTCGGGGTTAAGGCCAGTCACCAGCACCGGTCCAACGGTGCCGAAGGTGTCCGACCCCTTGGCGCGCCACCACTGGATGTCTTTGCCCTCGCCGTTCGGCGGTTTCCCGTTTTGCCAGGTACGTTCGCTCACGTCGTTGCCGCAGGTGACCCCAAAGACGGCGGCGGCGGCTTCATCGTGCGAGGCCTTGCGCAGGCGCTTGCCGACCATCACCACCAGTTCACCCTCATAGTGAGCATTGGTCGCCTCCGGGGGCAGCGCGATTTCATCTTCCGGTCCCACCAGGCAACTGAGCGGCTTGTAGAACAATTCCGGATTCTGCGGCTGTGCCCGGCCATGCAGATGACTTTTAAAATTCCGCCCTACTGCGAGGATCTTGGTGGGCTCGCATGGGGCGAGGAAATTCACCGACGCGGGCGCGAAAACCCGTCCAGTAGGCGTGCGGGAACCCAGCAGATCGCGGATTTCGGTAATCTTTCCATCCGCGAGCTCACCCCAGCTCTTTTCGCCGCCCTGCTCAAACCGTACGTAAGTAGCCATCTATCTGTGAAGTATAAGCTCCCCCCTGGGTCCATGGATCCTGGGAGCTATGCCACTGAAACAAATGGGGACAACATGCGGTACAATGCAAGCGGTCCGCCTCCGACTCCAGATTGTAACTTTAGGACCATGGAAATCACGATGGACAAACCAGCGCAAAACATCCAGGACAGCTTTCTCAATAATGCGCGCAAAGACAAAGGTGTTGTCACGATTTATCTTCTGAGCGGGGTAAAGCTCTCCGGCCGCATCAGAAGTTTTGACAAGTACTCGCTCGTGCTGGAAACAAACAATCAGGAACAATTAATCTTCAAGCACGCCATTTCCACTGTCGTAACCGTGCGCAGTGTGCAACATCCGGTGCACACTGCGGGTCATTCCATCGCGCCGGCCCCTGTCGGTCTGGCGGCGGTACACAACGAATAACCCGGCGCGTCCGCGACCCGGCCGCTGACAATCTAATAGGACTGCCGCTTTCCGCGTGAATCAGCGTGGCAGCGAGGCGGCGTGTCCGTTAAACTGAAATCAGCGGAGTTCTCTCAGACGATATCGCTTGCTCAACAGGCCGAAAAGGCCATCCTCGCCGGTTTCGAGCGGCGCCGCGGCGCTGCTTCTTCGGCCGCCACGGAATCCTTCCAGGAACTGGCTGAATTAGCGGCTACGGCGGGCGCAGAAGTCGTCGCCCAGATGTTTCAGGTGCGGCCCGATGTGGAAGCGGCTACGTTGCTCGGTCGGGGAAAAGTTCAGGAACTCAAAGAACTCGCCGAGGCCTCGGGCGCGACTCTGATCATCGTCGACCACGACCTCACACCGACGCAACAGCGCAATCTGGAAGCCGCCACGGCGGTCAAAGTAATCGACCGCACGCAGTTGATCCTGGACATTTTTGCCTCCCGCGCGCGCACGGCGGAAGGGCGGCTGCAGGTGGAGCTGGCGCAGCTGAAGTACATCCTGCCGCGTCTCACGGGGCAGGGCAAATCGCTCTCGCGTCTCGGCGGCGGCATTGGCACCCGAGGCCCGGGCGAAACCAAGCTGGAAACGGACCGCCGGCGCATTGCCGTCAAGATCAAGAAGCTGGAGACAGAACTGGAGCGCGTCCGCACCGGCCGCGCCCTGCATCGGCAGCGCCGCGGTGCGGTGCCGGTTCCCACTGTCTCGCTGGCGGGTTATACCAACGCGGGCAAGTCCACGCTTTTCAACCGGCTGACTACGGCCGGAGTACTGGCCGATGCGCGCATGTTCGCAACTCTCGATCCAACCCTGCGCGCGATAACGCTGCCTTCCAACCGCCGGGTGATCCTGAGCGATACGGTGGGCTTTATCCGCAACCTGCCCACTACGCTGGTGCAGGCGTTTCGCGCCACGCTGGAAGAGGTGGCCGACGCGGCTCTGATTCTTCATGTGGTGGACGTTTCGGCGGATCATGCCCCGCGGCACGTGGCGGAAGTTTTTCGCGTTCTTGCCGAAATCGGCGCCTCCGCAACGCCTCAGATTCTGGTCCTCAACAAGGCCGATTGTTTAACGCCGGAGGATCGAAACGCCTCCATTCTGGGTCCCCGGCTGCTTGGCGATGCCGGGCAGAATCCGCTCACGCCCTCCGTTCTGGTCAGTGGACTCACCGGCGAAGGCCTGCCTGAGCTTTTCCGGCTCATCGACGAGGTGGTGCCGTTCGACGCCATTGAAAAAGTGCGTTTTCGAATTCCTCTGCGGGATGGCGCATCGATCGCTTTATTGCATCAGTGCGGAAAAGTACTGGCGGAGGATTATCATGGAAATCTATGCGAGATAGAGGTAGACGCGCCCGAGTCCCTGCGCAGGCGTCTGAGCCGATATCTAATCCGGAACGCGGCCCCTTCGCCTGTGGAAAATTCTGTGTAGAACTCGCCATGACACTTCGGAACTCATTGCTCCACCATGGCTTGGCCGGTTTTGAACCGGAATGTGGCATTCGCTCTAACCGCCTCAGCATAAACACTTTCTCAGGAAGTGAAAATTATTATTCACCGCAACGTCATTTTTGTGGTGCTGGTTTGGTAAGATACGGGATTTCCACAAGGGCAGCGGTCCGGTGAATTTTCCCAACACCCTCACGCTGATCCGCATTTTCTTCGTTCCAATTCTGGTGGCCGTGCTGGTGCAGGAGCGTATCACCCTCCACTGGGACGGGGTTATCATCACCAACGACCTCATCGCCATTGCTATTTTCTGGATTGCGGCGGCGACGGATTTGCTCGATGGCTATCTGGCGCGGCGCTGGGGGCAAGTCACCACAATCGGGACCTTAATGGATCCAATCGCGGATAAATTACTGGTCTCGGCGGCTCTGATTTCGCTGGTACAGGAGCGGGTAGCGCCGGGCTGGATGGTGGTGCTGCTGATCGGCCGCGAATTCGCAGTTTCGGGTCTGCGCAGCATCGCGGCGGCAGAAGGCTTCACTATCAGAGCCAGCGAGCTCGGCAAGACCAAGACGTTCTCACAGGTAGTTTCGATTTCGCTGCTGATGATCGCGATGCGGCACCGCGTTTTCATGCCGTGGGCGATGTGGTCGCTCTATATAGTGGCGATTTTCTCGATCTGGTCGGCAGTGGCGTATTTCTTAAAGTTTTGGCGCAAGGTGGATATCAGCGTGAAACAGCGCTCCCGCCACGAATTGCTGCACGCTGAGCGGGAACGGCGGCGCGGATTGCTGGCAGATCGACGGGAAGCCCGCCTTATCCGCCGCCGGGAACGTGCCGCAACCCGCGCGGCCCGTATGTCGGGCGCCACTGACTCGCCGCCTTCAGCCTAGACGGTTATCTCTTTCGCTATCTCCAACGACCGGCGCGGTAGCGATATCGCTCGCCGTGCCGTTCACAGGAAGGCGCCACCCAGATGGCGCGCCGCATCCATCTGCCATCGGTCCAGGCCCACGTTGCGCCAGACCAGCCCCAATAGCCATCTACCCACACATAGCCCGGTCCTGGGGCGGTTCCGACAAAGCCATACGCGCGGGGCGGCGGAGGGCCGGCAGCGACGTAAAAACCGCTACCGGCACGGCACTCAGGCCCAGTTCGGCCAATGCCAGTCACGCGATCAGAAATATGCGTTTCATGGGAGTTCTCCCTTTCGGAGTTCAGCCCGGAACCGAGCACACGGCGGACCAAATCGGGGACTGTGAGCAGGGTCACGGCGAGGCGGTAAGTTCGCCGGATACTCTGGTAGACAGGATTGAACGAGCCCGAACGAAAAGCTGCTTACCAGCCTGGAGCCGCCGCAAATCATCAACGGCAAAGCCCTTCGCATCGCGGGACTCAGCGAGCGGGGTGTTCCGGAAAGAAGTGCGGGAATCCCGGAGCAGTGGCAACGCTTTATGCCGTACATCGGGCACATTCCGGGAGGTTTCGGATTTCGCCGGAGTTCCGCCGGGGCTCTCACGCCAGGCTCGCTATCTTCGACGGTCGGCTGCCCGGCTCCGGATATGAGATCGCAAATGCGCCGGAAATCGAAGTCTATGGCGAAAGCTTCGACCGGGTAAGCGGGACAGGCGGTGTGGAAATCCGCATACCGCTGAAGAGCGGATCATTCACCGCCGAAACTGTAACCGACCCCGAGTGAGTATTCCGGCATCCAGTTGCTGCCGAACTGAGAGAAGTTATTCACCCAATGCGCGTCCACGGCTGGTCGAAGAAAAATATGTGGAGTAACATACATCCGTACCGCGGCCGACAGGTGTAACTGGAAATGATTGGCGCCCTCGATGAACTGACTGGCGTTGGTGCACCCTACAAACTGATCGCAGGCGCGGGAGTTGTAATAGTATCTTACGTCGACGCCGCCCAGACCGGCCTGTAACTCGGGAACGAACCGCTTGCTTTTATTACCCAAGGGCTGCCAGATGCCATTGAAGTCATAGATCAGCGGACGATAGTTCAAACCTGCGTAGTCGCCCTGACTGGTCCGCCAGTTGAACTCGCCGCCCACGCCGTAGTGCGGCGTAAGCATCACGTTTGCTCCAACCGTGGCAAAGAGCCCGGTGATTTTGGGGGTGTTATAAAAATTGCCGTCCCCGAAGGTATCGATCTGCTGGCCGTTCGAACTGTCAGTAGCGGTACCGAGTCCGAAGTAAGCGTTTACCTGGGGTACCTGCGCATCCATCGTTGCGGAGGCTGTAACTAAGACAGCGGAGGCAAGCAGGGTGTTAGTGATTAATCGGAACATGTAACAGACTCCTCTATTTTTTATGACCCGGCGCGAAGTGGCCGCGTGCATAATTCTTAATGTCTCAATAGACGGAGTGTCGACGCCGCCAGGTTTCAAACGCTTTGCGCGTGCCGGGCGGAGGAGTTAGTTACAACGCGGTTGGTTTACAACGGAGCTTACAAAGGATCGGGAGCCGGGCCCCTGACTACGGGCGCCTCGGGACCATCGGCGGTCAGACGTACGGAGCGCACCTGACCCGGGGGACCCAGCGGATCGAGAGTTTTCCCGTTCAGCGAAATCGTCACGCCGCCCGCGTTACCCGTGAGGACGCGCACCTGGCCATCGGCCGAGATGGCTCTAGTCTCGTTGGGATGCAGGGTGCCCGTCCAGGCCGGCTTGCCATCCGCCGTCATCTGGACCCAGGCGGTTTCGCGAGCGGTGACCACCACCTGCACGGCACGGTCGGACGGCGCCGGGGCGGGGAGCGTAACGGGAGGCGCAGTCACAGCGGCAGTCGGGACGGCAGCGGGTGGATCGGGATCCCGCTTCGGGTCCGGAACCGGCTGCGGAGTGGCCGCTGGCAGGGGCGCGGCCGGCGCTTTGGAAGCTGCCTGTGCCGGCAGCAGCTCAATCCGCAACCGCGGAAAGCCGTTGAAGTGGTAATAAGCTGCCGCTCCCGCACCACCCAGCAGAAGGATCCACGCGGCGGAAGTAAGCACCGGATTCGAACGCGCACCCCATCGCCAGGAGCGGAAATGCGCCGGAGGAACCGGCAATTGCACCGTGGATTCGTCCAGCTTCGGCAGACGTTCGACCAGAGGTTCCGGATCGATCTGCAAGGCGACGGCATACTGACGAACGAAGTTGCGCGTAAAAACGAGGCCGGGGAGGCGTTCGTAATCCTCGTCCTCGATGGCCTGGAGGTAGCGGGCCGAGATGCGTGTCTCGGCTGCAATATCGCTGAGCGCAAGCTTCCGCCTCAGTCTCTCGGCACGCAACTGTGCTCCAATTCCGTACACGGACGCTACTCTCCCTGTAGTTTATGGTACAACACTGCTGTCCAAGTTATTGCTGCGACGCAGGTTAACGGACAGACACCGGCCTTTAGCCGCTGCCGGCGCGCACGGCAGCAGACGGGAATTTACTCTGGAGTATATGGATCGCGGTTTGCTCATAAGGGCGGGACTCGCCCTGACGCTGGCTGTTCTGGCGGCGGGGAACTGCGGCGCGAAGACGTTCAGCGGCGCCGCGGCGCTCGCCTATGCCCGCCAGGCAGTGGAACTCGGGCCGCGGCCGGATGGGTCGCCGGCTATCCAAAAGCTGCGCGCGCTGATTAAGAGCGGCTTGGCGAAGACCGGGGCGCAGGTTGTGACCGATGCCTTCACGGCAACCACGCCGGACGGGCCGGTGGCGATGGAGAATATCATCGCGAAGTTTCCGGGCACGGCGTCTCCGGGAACCACGGGCAAAGCGATCGCGATCACCGGCCATTACGACACGAAGAAGCTGGCGGATTTTGCCGGAGCAAATGACGGGGGCTCATCCACCGGCGTGTTGCTGGAACTGGCGGCGGCGCTGACGGGGCAGGCGCGTACCGACGATGTCTACGTCGTGTTCTTCGGGGTGAGGAAGCAGTGCGTCAGTGGACCGCGACGGATAGCCTGTACGGCAGCAGGCATCTGGCGGAGAAGTGGACGGCCGACGGCACAAACCTCAAGCTGAAGGCGCTGATCAATGTGGACATGATCGGAGACAAGGATCTGCATCTGGTGTACGAATCGCAGTCAGCTGCTTCCTTGCGGAAGCTGGTATGGGAAACGGCGGCGTCACTGGGGTATGCGGATGCGTTTCCCCAGCGCAACGGCGGGCCGGTAGATGACGACCATGTGCCGTTCCTGAATGCGGGCGTGCGCGCTGTAGACCTGATAGATTTCGACTACGGACCGGGCAACACTTACTGGCACACGAAGGAAGACACAATTGACAAGCTGAGCGCGCGGAGTCTGGAAACGATCGGGATCGTGGTGATGAAAGTGATTGAGGAACTGGAAAGGAAGAAGTGAGCTCAGAAGTAAAACAAGAAGTGAACCTGGACGGAATCATCGTGGTAGACAAGCCGGGCGGATGGACATCGCACGATGTGGTGGCGAAGATGCGCGGCATAGCGGGAACAAGGCGCGTGGGACATTTGGGGACGCTGGATCCGCTGGCGACGGGAGTGCTGCCGGTAATGATTGGGCAGGCTACCCGGCTGGCGCAGTTCTTCGACAGGGCCGATAAGTCATATGAAGCGGTGGTGCGGTTCGGTTTCGCGACAACGTCGTACGACGCGGATGGAGAGCCGGTGGGAGACATCACGGAGCACGTTGCAGCCGTGGCCGAGCACATCGAAGCGTGCCTCGGCTCGATGCGCGGCGAGATCTTGCAGACGCCGCCGCCGGTTTCGGCGAAGAAGATTGGCGGCGTGGCGGCGTACAAGCTGGTGCGTAAGAACATTGCAGTGGAACTGGCGCCGGTGAAGGTCACGATCTACGAATTAACTCTTCTCGGTGTGGAGGGATCACGGGCGCGGCTGCGCGTCAGGTGTTCGGCCGGCACGTATGTGCGTACGATCGCGCATGAGCTGGGAATGAAGCTTGGGTGCGGCGCGCATGTGGAAGAATTGCGGCGCACGCAAGCGGGGCCGTTTGCGATCGGGCAGGCAAAGACGCTGGAAGAGCTGCAGCAACTAAAAGCGGACGGGCGGCTGGCAGAAGCGCTGCTGACGGGCCGCGAATTGCTGCCAGACTTTCCGGCGGTCTTCGTGGACGATACGACGCTGGGGCGGATTCGGCAGGGGCGCGACTTCGCAGTGTCTCCATTCCGGGTGAATGCGGGCGCCGAGCACGTGAAGGCTATCGGGCCGGACGGGCGGCTGGCGGCAATCGGGAAGATTGCGCTGCCGCACGTATACCATCCGGTGATTGTGATGGCGTAAAGGCAGCACTCGTCACGATTCTGCCTGCGGGCTCGCTCTGTTACACTCCAGACAAAGATGATGCTCCCCGATATAACGCGGGCGATCCGTTTGCAGATTCTGGACGATCGAACCGCAGAATTGATGAAAGAAGTGGCGACGATGCCGAAGCACATCGCCCAAATCGAAAAAAAACTGGAGAGCCACCAGCGGCAACTGGAACACGACCGCGCGCAGCAGGTGGCGAACCAACGCGAGCGCAAGCGGCTGGAAGGCGAAATTCAGACGCAGGATCAGAAGATATCGAAGCTGAAGTCGCAGATGATGGAGGCTAAAAATAACGACCAGTACCGCGCGTTTCAGCACGAGATCGATTTCTGCACGCAGGAGATCCGCCGCCACGAAGACAAAACTCTGGAGCTGATGGGAGAATCCGAGCCGCTGGAAAAGGCCGTGAAGGCAGCCGAAGTGGCGATGACGGCAGAGAAGAAGCAGATGGAAGCGGAGAAGGCGGCAATACGCGAGCGGACGGCGGTGGATCAGAAAGAGATCGACGGGCTGAAAGCGGAGCGGGCGAAGATCATGGCGGAGATGACGCCGAAGATCGCCTCCGAGTACGAGCGAATCCGCAAGGGGCGTGCGGGCGTGGCGATTGCCGAAGTGGTGGCGGGGCGATGCTCCAAGTGCAACATTATGGTGCGGCCGCAGTTCCTCCAGGAACTGAAACGCGGCGAAAGCATTATGGTCTGCGAGAGCTGTAAGCGGATGCTGTACTGGAATCCGCCGGTGGGCGTGGAAGACCTGGGCGTCACGGCGGGATAAGTCGAGAAAGGCGACCATCGTGTTGAACCGAACAACGCGGATGGCGTGCCTGTGCGCATGGACGTTGGCGCTTGCACAAACGACAAGGCAGCCAAAATTCGAGGACTACAGATCAGGTCCGGTCTTCGCGGGACCCCGAGCCGCACCTCGCTGGAGCGAACTACCCGGGAGGGAGTGAATTTCGCGGGGCGCTACGTCATCTCACAATGGAGTTGCGGGACCGGTTGTTCCAGTATGGCGGTAGCAAATGTGATGACGGGCGAGGTGTATCGCAATATGCCGTATGGAACGCTTGATGTGCAAAAGGGCGGCGGGCAGCATTTTGAAGGCGCCGCGTTCCGGCCCGGGAGCAGGCTGCTGATCCTCGAGGGTTGTTTCGACGTCGAAGCCAGCAGTCAGTCTGGAAAGCCGCTGAACTGTTCCCGAAGCTTTTACACCTGGGAAGCGCCCCGTTTCAGGCTTATAAAGCGGATACCTTATCGGATGCCTGCCTTTTACAACTATTTTTACGGGAAGCAGTAAATCCGAATATCGCCAGGCCATCTCCGCAACCGCGCCCGGATCAACGCCTCGGTTGCTGCGATCAGCATCTGCGTCATCGGCAGACGTCGACCTGATTTTCATCGCAAATCAGGCGCGGCTGGAAAGCGCCGCTTCGGAGATAGCGACGACGGTGGCCGGCGTATCCGCGAGAGCCTGCTTCAGATGCCTTTCGAAGGGCAAGTCAAGGAAGGTCGGTTCGGGCGCGGCTGCCTGCTGTATCAAATCCGTCTCGTGTTTATCGCAAAGGCGCTCGACGGCCTGGATCAGTTTCTGCAGATTCGTGTCAGTCAGGCCGGCGCGATGCCTGATCTCGGCGAGAGAAGCCGTCAGCTCGAGAAGCTGGTGCTCGAGGACAGACATGCGGGACGAGACTCGTGTGTCGATGGACTGTTCGAACCCGGCGATCGCGGTGACCACCGACGCCTGCATTTCCGAATGCAGGCGCAGGCGTAGATTTTCCACGCGCGGCGCGACAACCGCTTCGATCTCAGCCGGAAGCGTTGCGGCGACTTCCCGGAAGCGGCGTTCGGCGAGGCGGATTTCGGCGTCGGCGAGCTTTTCCGCTTCGTCGGCGCGAATCCGGAGCAGTTCGATTTCGCGGGATTGAGCGGCGAGGCGATCATCGATGCGCGCGAGTGCGGCACGCATGGCGGCCACTTCGGCGGACGGCTCGGCAGCGGGCCGCGCTTCGGCCATCGCGATGCGGGCTTCCATGCGATCCAGGCGTTCCATCAGCGGCCGAAGGCTGGGCAGGGCCGGACGGCCGGCAGCGAGTCCGGAACCGACAGCGACAGCGATACTGCGAAGAAGAGTTCTGGCCATGGGCGACTTCGTTTCAGTATAAAGGGCGCGCGGGAGCAAGGTATTACTCCACGCCAAATCGCGATATAGAATACGGGGGAGGATCGCTATGAAACATTCGATGTGGATGTCGATCGCGGCATTGGCCGTGTTTGCGGTGAGTGCGTACGGACAGGCTGCCAGGCTGGAGTGGGCGTACCCGGTACCCGACAAGAATCCGCCGCCGGCCGGGCCGGATTCGCCGAAGCATTTGCCGAACAGCACGAAGGCGTACACGCAGGCGCAGATTGACGATCAGTTTGCTCCTCCGGACTGGTATCCGAACGAGCACGGACCGCTGCCGAACGTGGTGGAGAAGGGGATTCAGGCGCAGGCGTGCGGGTCGTGCCATTTGATGTCGGGTCAGGGCCATCCGGAATCGGCGCAGCTGGCGGGGTTACCGGCGGCGTACATGATCCGGCAAATGCAGGATTTCAAGAGCGGTGTTCGCAAGGATCCGGAAGGCTACGAGGCATCGGCGCGCGCGGCGCGGATGAACAACATCGCAGCCGGATTGCCGGAAGAAAAGATGCGGGCGGCCGTGGAGTTCTTTTCCGCTATGAAACCGGTAACCTGGTACAAGGTAGTGGAAGCGGACACGGTGCCGAAGAGCTGGGTGAATGCGGGCCGCATGCGTCTGCCGGCGCCGGGCGGCGGGACCGAACCGCTGGGGAACCGCATCATCACGATGCCGCAGGATCCGGAGCGCATTGAACTGCGCGATCCGCATATGGGCTTCATCGCATATGTGCCGAAGGGCAACGTCAAGAAGGGCGAGGAGTTGGCGACCAAGGGCGGCAACGGGAAGACGGTGGCCTGCGCGACTTGCCATGGGAAGGGCTCAAAGGCCTGGGCGACATTCCGCGCATTGCCGGCGTGCATCCGAACTATTTGATGCGTCAGCTGTACAACTTCAAGGTTGGCGCGAATTCGAGCACGGCGGGTGCGCAGATGAAGAAGGTTACGGAGAAGCTGACGGACGACGATATGATCGCGATCTCAGCTTACGCCGCGAGCCTCGAACCGTAGAACTCCGATTTGCTGCCGGCGCGCTTCGTGTCAAGCGATATGCGCGCCGGTGGTGAGCACGTACACCGAGTACAGGGACTGGCTGGCGGTCATAAACAGGCGGTTCCGTTTGGTGCCACCAAAGGCAATATTGGCGCAGTTTTCCGGCAGCCGGATCATGCCAATGCGTTCGCCGTTCGGGGCCACAATCTGCACGCCGGGGCGGGCGCCGCACCAGAGATTCCCATCCACATCGCAGCGAATGCCGTCGGCAGCGGCGGGCGCTCCATTCGAGTTCGGAATGTCCAGCTGCACGAAACGTTTGGCGTTGCGCGCGGTTTTGCCGTCGGTGTCGAAGACCTTTACCTCGCGGCCCGTGCCGGTGTCGGCCACGTACACCTTCTTGTAGTCGGGCGAGAAACAGATGCCGTTGGGGCCATCCATCTCGTCGTAGATGCGCGCCATCTGGCCGGTCTTTGGATCCACGCGGTAGACGGACTCCTTGTTCTCCTTATCAGCTTTGAAGCCTTCGTAGTTGCCGAGGATGCCGTAGGGCGGATCGGTGAACCAGATGCTGCCATCGGGGTGCACGACAATGTCGTTGGGCGAATTCAGGCGCTTGCCTTCGAACTTATCAGCGATGACGGTGGTGGTGCCGTTGACTTCGTAGCGCACCACGCGGCGGCCGCCATGTTCGCAGGAAAGCTGGCGGCCTTCGAAATCGAAGGTATTGCCGTTGCTGTAGCCGGAGGGGTTGCGGAAAGTGGTGACGCGGGAATCCTCTTCGATGAAGCGCATCTGGACGTTGTTGGGAATGTCGCTCCAGACAAGGAAGTGGCCCGCGCCGTTCCAGGCGGGACCTTCGGCCCAGAGAGTGCCGGTGTAATGGCGCCGGATGGTGGTGTTGCCGACCATGTATTTGCGGAAGCGGTTGTCGAGGGCGATGATGTCGGGGTCGGGATACTGGACGGGCACGTTGCTGGCGTAGTCGCGCGGCGTGGCGCCGTTGGAGGCAGCGGTCTGTGCGCGGGCGAGCGCGGCGGAAACTGTGGCGGCGGCAGTAGTGAGGAAAGCGCGGCGGTTGGGCATTACAGATAGGTATATCGCAAAGCGAGCGGGGGCGGTTGACAGCGCGGGTCAGGCCAGCTCGTCGCGACGCTCTTCCGCCATGGCCCCGTGACGAATAGTCAGCACTGAGACCATCTTGTTCGGCTCGTCGATTTCGTAAATGGCGCGGTAGATGTGAGGCTTGTCGCCATAGAGCAAATGGCGGAGCCGCCGTTTTGTTCTTCTGCCCTCCGGTGCGACAGGGCAGCGGCGGGGAAATTGCGCAAGCGCGCCGACCGCTTGTTCCAGGCCGTTGAACCATACGGCAGCGGCCGTCGAATCGGCGGCGTTTATATGTGTGTAGAGAGCAATGAGGTCGCGTCGGGCGCGATCAGCAAGCTCAACGCGGTATGCCATGCTGGCGGCGAATCTCGTCGAACACTTCCTGTGCGGGACGCGTGCGACCGCGCGCGACGTCTTCGAGGCCCTGCCGGATTGCCTCATATACGTCGGCGCCAGCCGCTATATCCAGAAGCCGCTGATACGACTCCGCATCCTGTACGACTGCCGCCGCCTTGCCTTTAACGGTGAGCACTACCGGCCGTTTGCTCTTTTTGAGCTGCTTCATGAACTGCCCCGGGTTGCGCCGGAACGTCGTCACCGACTGGATGTCTTTTGTGATGTCGAACATGGGCTCCTTAATAGATAGCACCTTTTATGGTGCTGACGGGCGACAATGGAATGAATGAACGTGCGGCCGTTTTCCAACGACGATATGGCGGGGTGTCTGGCGGCGTTCGATTCGAATGTGCCGGAATTCTTCGACCCGTCCGAGCGCGCCGAGTTCGAAGAGTTTCTGGCGGAGGGTCCGTGGCCGTATGTCGTGATGGAAAACGACGGGGCGATTCTGGGATGCGGCGGCTGGGACCTCGAGGACGGCGGAAAACTCGCCAGCCTCACGTGGGGAATGGTGCGGAGCGATCTGCACAGGCAGGGGTTCGGGCGCTTTCTGTTGCTCTATCGTCTGCGCGAGGTGGCGAAGATCAGCGGGGTGGAGCGGGTCCGTATCGACACGTCGCAACAGACGGCGGAGTTCTTTCGCAAGCAGGGCTTCAAGGTGCTGAGCATCGAGAAAGACGGCTATGCACCGGGACTCGACCGCATCGAAATGGCGATGAAGCTGGCCGTCTGTCCGTAGCGAAAAGCTACGCGAAATCCGGCGCGAGCTCGTCGAGTTCGGCGCGGGTAAGATCGTGGCGCTCGGGATACGCCGGGTGATCCGACACGATCGCCGCGCCTGATAAGAAGCCGCTCATCTGCGCCTCGGTCAGTTTGAACTTGATGTACTGCACGGAGCTGATACGGTCGGTCGCGATCTGGCGCTCGTCGAAAACAGCGCAGGTGCGGCCGGCGCCGGGGACATCGAGCCAGAGATGCTGTTCGAGGCCGAGGAGTTCGCGCAGCTTCACGTCGCGCTCTGCGGGGGTCTCGTACTCGATGAGTAAGGTCGCGCAGAGTTCGCCCTGTGCCGGAATAAGTTCGTTGTAAGTGGCCACTTCGTGCGCGATATCCTGCGGACGCACGATGCGTTCGATGCGCATCATCTCCTGAATCTGGTAGCGCACGGTCTCGCGGTTTTCGAACAGCAGCGTGAGGTGGCCGCCCACCCGGATTCGCCGGCGCTCTTTCAGCGCGAGGACTTTGGGGCGAAACGTCTCGCGCGCGATTTCGTAATCGGCGATGCTCTTGATCTCGGAAAGTTCAACTGGTTGCATTGGGTTCCTGGGTGATTTTAGTAGGGAAGCCGTCGGGCTCATAGGCGCGCGCCAGCACCTGAATGGGGTGGATGGGGCGCGTGCCGAGGGCCTGATCGAACTGTACGGCGGCGAGCGGGCAGTCGGTAGCCATCACGTCCGCATTGCTGTCCTTCATTTCGTCGAAGGCTTTTTTGCCGGCCAGCATGGAGAGCGGGAAGAATTCCTTCTTCATGGCGAAGGTGCCGTCGTGGGCGCTGCACTGATCGACGAGTGTGATTTCGGCGCCGGGAATGAGGCGCATCATGTCGCGCGAGCGGAAGCCGATGTTCTGTGCCTTGAGATGGCACGGCAGATGGTAGCCGATGCGGCCCGGTGTGGATTGAAAGTCGCGGTTGAACTGGCCGCCCTTTTTCAGTTCGAAGAGGAACTCATTCAGGTCCATGGTGGCAGCGGCGACGCGTTTCGCCTCTTCGGTGCCAACCAGTTCCCCGTACTCCTTCTTCAGCGTGTAAGAGCACGTGGGATTGATGGCGACAATCTTTTTGCCGGCGTCCACCGACGGCAACAGAGATTCCACGTTGGCAGCGGCGAGTTTCTTCGCCAGCGCGATGTCCCCCGACTCGAGCGCGGGCATGCCGCAGCAGTTCTGCTTCGGGCAGGTGAGCGCGACGCCGCTTTTTTCGTAAACCCCGACGGCGTCTTTAGCCACCTGCGGGTTGTAATATTCGACGAAACAGGTGGTGAAGAGGACCGCCTTCGAAGTATCGCCGCGCGGCGTATGTTTCTCCATCCAGGAGGAGAACGTGGCGGGCTGGAACTCGGGCAGGAGCTTTTCGTGATGGATGCCGATGGTGCCTTCGATGAGCTGGCGAAGCAGCGGCTGACGATTAGCCCAGTTGGCCAGATTGGGTGTCAGCCCGCCGATACGTCCCAGCATTTCGGGACGGGCGAGGAGTTGGGCGCGGAGGTCGATGCCCTCTTCCTGCTTGCGAACGGCGTTGGCGCGCAACATGAGGCGCGGGAAATCCAGCTGGAATTCGTGGCCGTCGCCGGGTGTATTGGGGAATTTCACGTAGCAGAGTTTGCACTGATAACAGGTGTCGATGACCCGGTTGGTTTCCGCTTCGGTGACCGCGCGGACGTTGCCATGGTGGCCATCGACGGCGCCGAAAAGTTCCGGGAAAGACGGGCAGAGATTGAAGCAAAGGCGGCAGCCGTGGCAGATCTCGAACACGCGTTCTATTTCGGGGTCGAGGGAGGCCCGGTCCCAGTATTTGCGTTCGTTGGGATCGTAAGTGAGCCCGGCGGTGGGGGGGCCTTTGATGATGTCCATGGTATTTGTGTGAGTCGTTGAATCTGCGCAGCCGGGCCGGAGGGTTGGAGAAAGGGCGGCGGCAAACACAGCGCCAGCCGCCCGGGTGTGGGGCCGAGGGTGAAGCGATTACGAAATCGACTGGAGACCGAGGGCAAAGCGGCCGGCGTGCGATTTTTCGGCCTTGGCGAGAGTCTCGAACCAGTCGGCGATTTCGGAGAAGCCTTCCTCGCGCGCGGCTTTGGCCATGCCCGGATACATGTCGGTGTATTCGTGGGTTTCGCCCGCGACGGCGGCCTTGAGGTTGAGCGCGGTATCGCCGATGGGCAGGCCAGTGGCAGGATCGCCGACTTTCCGCAGATAATCGAGGTGGCCGTGCGCGTGGCCGGTTTCGCCTTCGGCGGTATCGCGGAACAGGCCCGCCACATCGGGGTAGCCTTCCACGTCAGCCATCTTGGCGAAGTAGAGATAGCGGCGATTGGCCTGCGATTCGCCGGCGAATGCGTCTTTGAGGTTCTGGTGCGTTTTTGTGCCGTTCAGGGGTGCCATATTTTTCTCCTTGATGCTTAAACCGAAACGTCTTGCTGCAAACTACCGGGCTCCGGCGGACTTGCTGGTGCAACGCCTGCAGGTGCCCCGAAAAATGACTTCATAACTGCGAATACTGTGACCGCCGAGTTCGGCCTGGCCGGACTGACGGGGCAGATCGAACCACGCGAGATCCTCCACGCCGCCACACTGGTCGCACACGAAGTGATGGTGGCGGTGAAGATTGGCGTCGTAGCGGGCCGCGCTGCCTTCGGAAGGAAATTCCCGCACCAGGCCCGCGCGCGTCAGTTCCTTCAGCGTGTTGTAGACAGTGGCGCGTGAAACCAGCGGCTCACTGCGGTTGAGAGCGCTGTAAATCTCGTCGGCAGTGGCATGAACGGGCTCGCTGGCGAGATATTTGAGGACGCCAAAACGCTGGACCGTGCAGCGGAGGCCGCTCGACCGCAGATGGTGCTCGATATCGGGCACAGGCGTTTTCACAAGATTAGAATAATTCTAATCTTAGACTCGTGTCAAGTCTGGGAAAAATACCGATACCGAACAATCAGACCGGCTGGGTAACGCAGTAGCGGTCGAAAGCCTCGGTGAGGAGGCGCGAGATCTGGAAGGCGTCGCGGGGTTCGATATCGCTGCGGTGCATCATGTAGACCGGCTTGCCATTGCGGAAGATCGCCAGCGACGGCGAAGAGGGCGGGAAGTCGGCGAGCAGCGCGCGGAGGTGGGCCACGGCAGCATCATCGCCCCCGGCAAACACGGTGGCGGCTTTGGCGGGTTTCACGGAATGCTGCAAGGCCATGCCGATTCCCGGCCGGGCCTTGCCTGCCGCGCAGCCACAAACGGAATTGACGATCATCAGGACGGTTTCATTTTCCGCGATCACGCGGTCGACGTCGGCGGGCGTCCGCGTTTCTTCTACGCCGAAACGCGTGAGGTCCTGCCGCATGGGCACGAGGAGTTGTTCAGGATAAGCCATTTGCTCCTATTTTCCTACACGCTGCGGTGCGAGGCCAAGTCCGTTTTAAGTTACACTGACATATTGCAATGAAACAGCTGGCGATTCTGATGCTGATGGCCGCGGCGCTCGGGGCGGCGCCGGGGCCCGGGCGGCAGGTCAGTGTGGCGGCGGCATCGAATTTAACCGAAGTTTTTCGCGAAATCGGCACGCAGTTCGAGGCCGCGACGGGGATACATCCGGTGTTCAGTTTCGGCGCCACCGCGCAACTCACGCAGCAGGTGGAAAACGGCGCGCCCTTCGACGTCATCGCGGCGGCGGATACGGAGCACGTCGACGCGCTGGATCAAAAAGGGCTGCTGGCGGCGGGGTCGAAGGCGGTTTACGCGCTTGGAGTGCTGGCGCTCTGGGCGCCTCCGGGGAGCCACGCGAACATTACGGGCATTGCGGATTTGGCGGGGCACGACGTGAAAGTCATCGCGATCGCGAAACCCGAGCTTGCGCCGTATGGTCTGGCGGCAGTACAGTCGCTGCGCAAAGCGGGGATCTGGGAAAAGGTGCAGCCGCGCGTGGTGTACGGAGAGAACATCAACGTGGTGAAACAGTATGGAGTTTCGGGCAATGCGGACGCGGTCTTCACGGCGTATTCCCTGGTGATGAATAAGCCGGGGAAAGTGCTGCGGATTGGCGACGAGTATCACGATCCGATCGCGCAGGCGCTGGGGATCGTAAAGGAGTCGAAGAACCAGGAAGCGGCGCGGGTGTTTACTGAATTCCTGCTGCGGGGCAAAGGCCAAAAGATCCTGGTGGCCTACGGATATCGCGCGCCGCGCTGAAGGTTACTTTCGCGTGGAAAACTTCCACACCGTGGTGGATTTGTAAGTCGCGCCAGGCCGCAGCGTCGTGGAGGGAAACGACGGGTGGTTGGGCGAATCGGGAAAGTGCTCGGTCTCGAGGCAGAACGCAGTCCGCGGGCCGAAGGGCTTGCCAAGGAAATTGGCCGTGTAGAACTGGACGCCAGGCTCGGTGGTGAGGACCTGCAGCAGGCGGCCGGATTTTGGATCATAGACTTCCGCCGCCAGGGCGAGAGTGCCTGGTTTTCCATTCAAAACAAAATTGTGGTCGTAACCGCTGCCCGCTTTCAGTTGCGGATCAGGGGCGTTGATGCGCTCGCCGACTGTGTGGGGCGTCAGGAAATCGAACGGCGTGCCTTTGACTGAGACGGGATCCCCCAGCGGAATCGAAGTTGCGTCGATGGGCGAGTAGCGGCTGGCATGAATCGTGACCTGATCGTTGAGCACAGGACCGGACCCGGCACCCGAGAGATTGAAGTAGGTGTGGTTGGTCAGGTTGACCACGGTGGGACGGTCGGTGGTGGCGGAGTAATCGATGCGGAACGTGTTGTCGTCACCCAGCGTATACGCGACGCGGGTACGCAGAGTCCCGGGAAAGCCCTGATCGCCATCGGGACTGACGAGCGTAAGTTCCAGCGCGCCGGGCTTGTCTTTTGGGGTTGACGCCGTCCAGATGTCCTGGCTGAAACCATGCGGACCGCCGTGGAGGTTGTTGGGACCATTGTTGGCGGCGAGGTGGAAAGTCTTGCCGTCGAGCGTGAACTGCGCGTGCGCGATGCGGTTGGCGTAACGGCCGATGACGGCGCCAAGACTCGGCGTGTTGGGGGTGTATCCGGCGAGCGTGTCGAAGCCAAGGACGATGTTGGCGGAGGCGCCGGCGCGGTCGGGCGCGGTCATGCTGGTGATGATGCCGCCCAGCGTGGAGATGGTGACGGTCATGCCGCGCGAATTGGAAAGCGTGTACAGTTCGACGGCCTTGCCCTCCAGCGTGCCGAACGGGCGGCTATTAATGACGACGGCGGCGCTCAGGTGGGCGACCGCGAGGAGGGAGAGAGCCAGGCAACGCAGCATTCTGCAGCCAGCTTACATCTTTATCCAGACAGCTTTGACTACCAGCCAGACCGCGCCGAGCAACCAGCCGCCCAGCGCTTCGTATTCGCGGTTTTTTCGATACAGCGCGGCGGAGAAGGCATCCGGGCCCAGGTCGCGCGGCCAGTGCGGGACCAATAACGGCACGCGGGCGGCGAATTCGGCATAGCCCGGGAGAATCTTCGTCAGATGCTGTTCTTCCAGCTCGATGGCAGGCAGGTAAACCAGGCCGAACAGCGCGGTGAAGAGCAGCGCCAGTCCCCAACTCTCGGCGGCCGCGGCCAGCCCGAGCGCGGTGAGGAGCGTCCCGAGGTAGAGCGGATTGCGCGTCATCGAATAGGGCCCCGAGACGGCGAGCCGCTGATTCTTAGCCAGGTGCCCGGCAGCCCAGGCGCGGAGCAGGAGCCCCAGGGCGGAGAGCGGAAGCCCAATCGAGAGAGATCGCGCGTCGGGATGCGAGAACCACGCGAAGGCGGCCACCATGACGAATCCGGCCGGGACGCGCAGCTTAGCCACGGCATCGGCGTAGGGCTTGGGAAACCAGTGTCGCCGGACCATTTTTTGAATCAGTCAGGCGTGGCAACTGACGCGGGCGGCGAGCGCGGAGAAGACCTGCTCCGGGGTGATGGCGCGCATGGAAGCATCCACCACATTCCCGCGGCGATGGGTGGTGGCTGCGCCGGGCATGCGGAAAACCTGGAAATCGCCGCCATAGGGGCCGTTGCGCGCCGGGTCGGTGGGTCCGAAAATGGCGACGCCGGGCTTGTTCAGCGCGGCGGCCAGATGCAGAGGGCCGGAATCCACGCCAATGACCACAGAAGCGCGGCGGGTGGCATCGATCAGCCCGGCGACGCTGCTTTCATGCGTTAAGGTACCGGGGACCTTCGGCACAGCGCCGGGAGGACCATTCAGAACCAGCGGCAAGCCGGTCTTTTCGCGCAGCAGCACGGCGAGTTGTTCCCAGTATTCCAGCGGCCACTGTTTGGACGTCCACCCGGCCAGCGGACTGGCGAGCGCGAAGGCTCCGGCGGGCAGGTTGCCTTCCGGGCGTCCGGCGGGCAGCGGAAACGCGCGAACCAGATGGTTGGCACCGGCACCGGCCGCGAGATCGAGCGCCTGATCCACCACATGCACGGCCCCGCTCGGCACCCGCGTGGAGTAGAACAGCCCTGCCGGCCATTCGCGCACAACGCCGGAACCGAAACCAGCGATGCGCTCGGGCCGGGCCAGATGCGCGATCAGGGCCGATTTGATCAACCCCTGGAAATCCACTGCCAGATCGTAGTGTTCCGTGCGCAGTTCGTTTTTGGTGGCGCGCCAGGAGCCCGGGTCGCGGCGGCGGAAGAGCACCAGGCGATCCACAAAGCCGTTGTTTTCGAGCAGCGGAGCCCACTGCGGCTCAACCACCCAGGTGACGCGCGCGCCGGGAAAACTGTGCTTGAGCGACGCGGCTCCGGGAAGGGCGTGAATGATATCGCCCATCGCGCCGAGGCGGACGATGAGGATGCTTTTCAGCTCTTTCGCCAAATTGTAGTCTAACAGGATGCCGCCAGGGCCGGTGCAGGCGGCGGGTGCGTCAAAATGTCAGCTGGTAAGAACAAAAGACGTAATTCCGTTTCCAGCCCGCCTTTTCATACACCGATTGAGCCACGCTATTGGTGAATTTCGGTGGAAGGTACCAGCCACACCGCGGAGGCGCGTCGGCCGAAATCCCCAGCCGCCCGGAGCAGGGCGAATCCGGTCCCGTGTCCCCGGGCCGAGGAAGCGACAAACAGGTCGTTCAGGGATAAAAATCGGCGCCATGGCTCCGGAAGAGAAGCTGGGATAAAGCTGGGTGAAACCGATTCCGGCGGAATTCCGCAGTGCCAGAAAGACTACCGATTCATCGCGCCCCGGCCGGATCACTCGGCTGGCGATAAAACCGGCGACAGGCATCGAAGAGCGGCACCAGCAGGTCGATATCCGCAGCGCCGGCCCGGCGGATTTCAATTTCGGGTGTCATGGCGGGTCGTCTGCAGCAATCCCTCCGCAGTCAGAACCACCTGTTCAGCCGTAACGCGCGTCATGCAGCGGTGATCGATGGGGCACTCGCGCTTCATGCAGCGCTGGCAATCCACCGGCTCGCGGACGATGCGCGCAAGCGGTCCAAGCGGGCCCGTACCGAACTCATTCGTCGGCCCGAAAATCGTCACGCTGGGGATGCCGGCCGCCGCCGCGATATGCATGGCGCCGGAATCATTCGTCAGGAAGACGGAGCAGGCGGCCGTCATGTCGATGAACTCCCGCAGCGTGGTGTCGCCGGCGAAATTGTATCCGCCGCACACCGCGGCGACCTGCGCGCACAAGTCCTTCTCCGCTGCTGAACCGAACACCGCAACCGAAGCTCCGTGTGCCGCCGCCAGTTGAGCCGCCGATTCGGCAAATCGCTCCGGCAGCCATCGTTTGGCGCTGCCATAAGCCGCCCCGGGGCTCACCCCGATCACCGGCATCCGCAAACCCGCGTGCGCGAAATCGCGCTCCCCGCGCTTGCGAGCCTCCCCGAGACCTTCGAGGCGGATCTCCGGCACATCCGGGATGGCATCGATCAGACCGGCGCGCCGCAGCAATTCGAGATAGTAGAAGCGCTCATGTTCCGGTAAATCGCCGCGTCCGGGCCGCGCAATGGCGTCGGTGAGCAGCGCGGAACGGCCGTCGCGCGCGTAGCCAATGATCCTTGTAACCCCGGCCAGGCGCACCAAAGCCGCGCTCTCGAAGGAATTGGGCAGGAGTACGGCCAGATCGAAGGCTTCAGCACGCAGGCGGCGCACAAGCTTGCCCTTGATGTTGAAATCGTGCAGACCGACGGCGCCCTCCAGCGGGATCACGCGGTCGATGGAACTCTCGCCCTCGTAGAGGTCGGCGACCCACGGTCTTGCCAGGGCGACGATTTCGGCTTCGGGATACTTCCGGCGGACCGCACGCAGCGCGGGCAGCGACATCACCGCGTCGCCGATCCAGTTGGTGGCCCGGATGAGGATCTTTTTGGTGGAAGAGCCGAGGATCTTCACATCTCGGTTTCCGGCGTCGAAGCCGGTTCGGATTCGATCACGGGGACGTGTTTGAACTCAGGCGGACGCCCGGCGTCGCCCGCGATCTGTGCCAACGCGAGGGGCGCGGGTTCTGCCGCTGGAACGGGCGGCGCCTGGTCGTTCTGGACGGCCGGCTCCATCGGCGCCGTCTCGAGGAAGCTTTTCAGTTCAGCCAGCGAGTCGTCGAAATGACAGGTCAGGAAATGCTGCAGCGCCATGTGCCGCAGGCGTTCCCGCGCCACGGTCGGATGGTAGCGGAACCCCCGTCCTTCCTTGCGCCGCGACACTGCGCCCCGCTTGGCCAAACGGTCGAGCAGGGTCAGAACGGTCGTGTATGCGAGCGGTTTCCCCTGCGAAACCACCCGGCGAACCTCTTCGACGTTGCCTTCGCCAATGTGCCACAGCGCATTGAGGCACATCATCTCAAGAGGCGGAGGAAGTTCACGGTCTCTCCCCATTTATTTCCTTTCGTCCTGGAGCGCCTGTTGCAGCTTCGCGCCAAAAATTGAACTGGATGACGATGCTGATTTCGGAGCCCCGGCAACATGTACGGCAGCCTCAGCCAGGCCATTCTGAGGTACGGCCTCTTCGGGCGCAACAGGAACCCGCGGTTTGGATTCTGTGGCCGCATCCGGGTCCAGGTATCTGGATTTGCGCAGCGCAGTCCGTTCCAGCGGCGCGCACCACGCAGTAAACAGGCCCTCCGCCTGCGGCTCTTTTTCGATCAGCGCGCGCATACACTCCATCTTGGAATCCATGTCGTCCAGGTAGTGCAGCAGCAGCGCTTCCGGAAAAATCGGCAGTTTGGGCGAGCCGAATTCCAGCCGGCCATGGTGGCTCAGCACCAGATGCTCGATCAGATTGCGCAGCGGCACGGGGAAATCGGGGAAGGCCCGCAGCTTGTCGTTCAGCATGCGGATAGCGATGCTGATGTGCCCCACCAGCTGGCCCTCCGCCGAATAGCCGAAGCCGCGGTCGTAGCTCAGTTCGTAGATTTTGCCGATATCGTGCAGCACCACACCCGCAATCAGCAGGTTCATATCGACCATCGGGTAGTGCGGACCCACCATCTTCGCCAGCGTCAACAGCGACATCACGTGCTCCAGCAGGCCGCTGCGGAAGGCGTGGTGAATGGTCTTGGCGGCAGGCGCCACCTTGTAACGCGTGCTGATGTCAGGGTCGTCGAGAAAGGCATCGAGCAGGTCGCGGATATGCCGGTTGTCCAGCGCCGCAACGATGCCGCGAAGCTGCTGCCACATCACCGCCGGGTCGTGTACCGAGGCCGGGAAGAAATCGGCGAAATCCACTTCCGCATCGTCGATCCGGCGCAGCTTGTGGACGGTGAACTGCGGACGGTTGTTATAGATCTGCAGCAGGCCGCGGACTTTGACGAAATCGTCGCGCTCGAAGGTGTCCATCACCTCCGCCACGTTGTCCCACATCTTCGAATCCAGCTCGCCGGAGCGGTCCGAGAGCGTGAGAGAAAGATAGGGCTCGCCCGTACGCTTCTGGCGGATTTCCTTGGCCTGCACTAAAAAAACCGCAGTAATGTTTTCGTTCGGCTTGAGTTCTTTTATGATGGGTGACTTCATTTAGGATTTCGGCGTCACCGGCGTGTTGGACACGGGCGTCGTAGTGGGCGGCGCGGCTTCGTCCTGCGAGGGCACGCCCTTCGGGCCATACGGGATCACTTTCAGGAATTTCCTGCGCCGCGTGGCGGCCACTGCTTCCTTGGTGGTGGAGGCGGGTTTGAGCTGGATCGCGTCCTGCCAGGTGGTGTCCTTGCCGGTCGCCGCGCCGCTGTCCACAAAGCCGGGCTTGATCTCCAGAAACGCCTTTTCGCGGAGCTGAGTGAGCAGCACGCGAACCTTCGGCCCCACTTTGGGCTCGGAAAGAATGTTGCTGATCTGGGCGGAGACGTCATCGAGGCTGGCCTGTCCAGCGGCAAAATGCTCCTCCACCCGCAGGATTTCATACCCGTTAGGCGTGCGCACCGGGTCGGTGATATAACCCTTGGCCTGCTTGAAAACCACGTCTTCAATTTCCTTGCGCAGATCGCCGGGCTTGAAAGACCCAAGGTCGCCATCGGCTGTGGCCGTCGGGGCGTCCGAGTACTGGCGCGCCAGATCGGTGAACTTCTCACCCTTGCGCGCGCGGTCCACCAGACCCTTCGCCTTTTTCTCGGCTGCCGCCACTTTGTCCGGAGTATTGTCGCCGGTGGAGACAAGAATCTCGCGCAGCGAAATCATCTCCTGGCGGACGAAATCCGTTTTGTGCTCGTTGTAATACTTCTCGATATCCGCTTTGGGGATGATCACGTTGCGGTAAACTTCCTCGCCGATCACGCGCTGCGTCAGCAGTTGGTTTTTCAGCTGGAGTTTAAAATCTTCGAACGTTTCGCCGCTCTGCTGCTGCAGCCACTGGTGGAACTGTTCGGGGTCGGAAATCTTGCTTTGCGACTGTACTTCAGCCACCCGGCGATTTACGTCGGCCTCGACGTTGATGTTCAGTTCCTTGCCCTTCTGCACCAGCAGCAACTGATCGATCTGGTCGCGCAGCGCGTCGGCGGCGCGCTTATCCACGCCGGCCTCCAGCGCGCCGCCGATCAGGCCCTGCTGCGTCAGTTCAGCCTGTATGAGGGCACGCTCTTTGGTCAGTTCGCCACGCGTGATGATGTCGCCATTCACCTTGGCGACGATCTCTTCCACGAGGTGCACTTCGGGGGCGGGACGGTCGGCCGCGATAAGAGCCGCGGCGGCAATCAGAGTGGTGGCAAAGCCACTTGCGAACCATAGCCTGGAGGACATATGTAGTTCATTATTGCAAATGCGGGCGGCTGTTCACATAGCCAATTGCGTATATCCCCTGACAAAAAAAGGAACACAGCTCAAGTATGATCGGGACATGAAGCGAACCAGCATATACGTATTTCTCCTGGGGCTTATGTTAGCGGTGTCGGGGCTGCAGGGGCAGACCTCCGGCGCTGCCGGCAAAGCACCCGCCAAAGCGGAATCCACGAAAGCTCCCGCCGCCGCCAAAGCAGCGCCGGCGGAAGATCTGGTGGACATCAATCGGGCCAGTGCGGACGACCTGAAGAAACTGCCCGGGATTGGCGATGCCTACTCGGCAGCCATCATCAAGAACCGCCCTTATAAGAACAAAACGCAGCTAACCACGCGCAAAGTGATTCCGGACGCCACCTACGCCAAGATCCGCGACAAAATTATCGCGAAGCAGTAACCCGATTTGCGCAGTCTGCGCTGACCCGCAGTGTTAAACTTCAGGGTTATATGGCAAGCCGCAGCGTCAATAAATGCATTCTGATCGGGCATCTCGGCCGCGACGCCGAAACCAAATTCACGCCGGGCGGCACCTCCGTCACGCGCTTTTCGGTGGCCACCAACCGGCGCTGGAAAGACAAGCAGTCGGGCGAGTGGAAAGATGAGACCGACTGGACCAACATCGTCCTGTGGCAGGGCGAAAACGTGGCCAACTACCTGACCAAGGGCAAACAGGTCTATGTGGAGGGGCGCATCCATACGCGCAGCTACGAAGATAAGGACGGTAAGAAGGTCTACTCCACCGAAGTGGTGGCGGACGACGTGATCCTGCTGGGCGGCCAGGGCGGTGCCGGCGGGGGACGCCCGGGCGGCGACGAATATTCGCAGGCGCCGGTGTCGCAGCCCCGCGGTGCGCAGCGCAGTTCACAGCCGCCGCAACCGGCCGCGCAGGCGGATGATTTCCCCCAGGGCATTACGGACGACGACGTTCCGTTCTAAGCAGTTTAGGAATACACAATTTGGCAAATACGGATGGCGTCTTGCTCAAAATGCGGTGCTGAGTATTCCAATGATGCAAGGTACTGCTCGCAGTGCGGCGACCGAGCGGCTTTACCAATCCAAACGTCACCACCGAGTGGCGACGCCGATCAATCCGTTACCAACGGTGTAACACAGGGATCCGAAAACCCATCACTGAAAGGTTTGCTAGTGGTGGTCGCGGTGATGCTTCTCGCGATCTTCGTGGTGGTTGCAACCGGCCTCGTTGGCAATGGCTCGGGGGGAAGCGCTCCTCAACCAAATGCAGCAACGAGTAGTACCCTTGCCAAGGCAACCGCAGATCTCCTGGAGTTAGACGATTTTATCGTTTCCTTTGGAAAACCAGACCTGGACGACAATACCGCCTACGATGTTCCTCGGCCTCCGATAGTGACGCGCTGGGTTGAATACCGCCCGGCCAATGTGAAGATTGTTGGCTTCCCGGATGTAAAGGTCGGGACTCCGCCGCCATATCTCCGCTGGAAAGTGTTGGGCTTCGTAGATATCAGTACCGACACT
>ODAK010001230.1_pt1 | contig 28535 bp, 27 predicted proteins | sample 1539591 | NCBI WGS metagenome assembly ODAK01 (sample SAMEA3539303, study PRJEB22396) | soil metagenome | biome: tundra; feature: field; material: soil | place: USA | collected 2010-05 | depth 0.15 m
CTCCACGATCCCATTGCTCATGGTCGTCGTCGGCAGGCCAGTCGCCTTGTGGACCGCATCCTGCAACTGCTGATTGAACGCCGCGCCCTTATAAAAGGTCAGCGACGTCCCCATGATCGAGATCGCATCCGCGCCGTCCTTCTTCAACTGCATCGCCGTCGGCACGATCTTGTCGATGACAGAGTCATAGCCCGCGGGCGTCATGCTCGGCAGCCCGATGCCGATCCCGATGAACCGGATCCCCGACGGATACATCCTCTTCGCTTCCGGCGGCACCTGATAATTCGCGGGCGGAAAAATCATCCCGAGCGTCGGCTCCTTCGCTGCGGAAACCAGACTCGCGCCGACGGCGCCGGCGGATGCAATCTTCAGAAACTCACGGCGGGAATTGGTCATAAGTGGTCCTCCAGATAGTCTATTCCTATTTCACCGAACCACGCTGACCGTTTGCTTCGCCTGCGTCCCGGTGGGCACGAACTTCTGCGCCCGTTTCCCCATCACCTCAGCCAGATAAATACTCCCATCCGGCGCCACCGCGATGCTGTGCGCCCAGTCCACCTGACCCGGCCTGTCGCCCATCGGAAACACCCACAGTTGCTTCAGCCGCCCCTCTGTATCCAGCTTCATGAACAGCTGATCCTTCGGCCGCGTCGCCAGTGCAGCCTGACTCGCGGGAATCTCCTGCCACAGCATCGGCGAACTCCCGCACACATAAATTTCGTCCGCCTTCGTGATCGCCAGCGCCCACGGGGTAATGATGTTCTTCCACTCGGTCAGGAATTTCCCCTTCGCATCGAAGACCTGAATGCGGGCATTATTCCGGTCCGCCACATACACCCGCCCCTTCGAATCGAGCACGATCGAATGCGGCTGGCTGAACTCGCCTGGCCCCTGCCCCAGCTTTCCCCACGTCCGCAGGAACTTGCCATTCTTATCGAACACAACGACGCGATTGTTCCCGTAACCGTCGCTCACGTAGAGATCGCCATTCGGCGCGATCGCCACGTCATTCGGCTGATTCATGTGCGTCTGATCTTCGCCCGCCTCGTTCGGCGTCCCGATCGTCAGCAGCACTTTCCCGTCGGGCGTGAAGTGCCGCACCGTCTGTGTCAGCGTATCGACGATCCACAGATTCCCCGCGGCGTCGAACCGAATCGTATGCGGATTCCGGAACAGGCCGTCCTGACCCCAGGCTTTTACGAAGCGCCCATCCTGCGTGTAAACCTGTACCGGAATCTTGCCGCGATTGAATGTCCAGACGTTGCCATCCGGCCCGATCGCGACGCTTGACATAAACGTCGTCCACTCGCCGCCCGCCGGTGGTTTATCGCGCGGCCAGTCCGGATCGGCCTTATAACCGGCCGTGTCGTCGATCCGCGGATAGGGATGTGCCGAAGGCGCGGGCTGCGCCACCGCAACACCCGCGGCAACCAAAAACAAAAACAAGCCCTTCATGACGACGCCTCCTGATTCGGATCTCAGGCGTCATCATATATCGGACCGCGACTATCTGCCGAGCCCCGTCACTTTGCTTTTCTCCACGCCGAAGATCACCATGAACGGCGCCTTTACAAACGACAGCGGCACACCGGTGAACTCCAGCACCGTTCCCGCTGCCGTCTGCCCTTTCAGCGCACTATCAAACCGCAGCGTCGCGTCCGCCATTGCCGGATCATCCATCGCCAGCACCAGCGTCTTCGCGTCCGGCTGCGTCGCAACCGCCCCCTTCAGGTGGGGAATCTGCGCGCCCTTCACGTCGGCAGCAAAGTAATCCTCGCCATCCACGGCCGTCAGCCGCGCCTTCAGCGTTCGCCAAACCGCCACTTCGGGATGTTCCGCCGCGAACTTGTCCTCCGCCGCAAGCTGCGCCTGCGTAATCGCGGTCACGCTCTGGATGGTCCAGCCCGGCGGCGGAATCCACGCTTCCATCGCCGCCATCTTCACTTCGTCTAGACCAATCAGGCTGCCATGATAATCGCGGTATATGTTTTCGAGATAATCCTCGATCGGCTTCTTAGCCGAATCGCCGACCGCACCCGGACCCTTCACCGTGACCGCACGCGCCAGGTGGAAAATCGCCGCCGGATATTTGACCGGGTCCCGCTCTGCTACCAAAGCTGCGCCCAGACGATAGGACGTCGCTGCATCGCTGTGATTCAGCTCCAGGATCGCGGTGAGTTCCCTTTCCGCCACAGCATAGTCCTTGCCGTTCAGTGCAATCGTCGCCAGCGCACCATGCGCCTGCGTCACGAACTCCACCTGGGCCAGCTTCCACGCGCTTTCCTGTACGCCCGCCGGTATCATCTCCGGCGCGAAGAGCGTATCGGCCTTGTCGATCATGGCGTGCGCCGCGCTTTCACCCGCCCCGACCCCTTTACCCTTCGCCGCCTCGAGCGCCAGCGCCGAATAGCCCGCCATGTACAGCAGATTCCTTTGTTGCCTGTAAGCCGAGTCGGGATACTTCGCCGTCCACTGGTCCAGCACCGCCAGTTTCTTCACCGGATCGCTTTCTCCGGAAGCCGCCCGGAAAAGATCGGCATCACCCGCAGTTTGTTGCGCGGCCGCGAACGCGCAGAACACCACCGCGCCCGCCGTAAGACGAGAGAGTCGCATGGGCATAAGCCCTCCTCTTCGTGATGAGTGCACTGCCTCAGCCAATCCGCGTTTGTTGAAAAGAAGACCCCGCGGCGCCATCCAGCTGTGAACTGCCCGCACACGCGTATCACTTCTGAAACTGGCTACCATGAAAAGGTGCGCCTGCTTCTCGCCCTTCTCTCATTCGCCGCGTTCGGTCAGGACACGTTCGAAGTGGACACCGTCAAGCTGAGCCCGCCTCAACCCATAGGCGGCATTTCCATCAGCCTCTCCTCCGGCCACGGCCGCGTCAACATGACCAACGTTACCCTCAAACGAGCCGTCATGAGCGCCTGGACAATCGGCCCAAACCAAATCTTCGGCGGACCGCCCTGGTTCGACTCCATCCACTTCGACATCGTCGCCAAAGCCTCGATTCCCACCGATGACGACGCTCTGCTGATGCGCATGACGCAGGTGCTGCTTGCCGACAGGTTCAAACTCACCGTTCATCACGAGACCCGCACCATCCAGTCATACGTGCTGGAGGTTGCGAAGCAAGGTCCGAAGCTGGAGAAGGCGAAGGAAGGCGAAGACAGCGTCAGCAGTTCGCGGGGCGCCATGCATGCGAAGCACGTCACCATGGATCGCTTCGCCGACTTTCTTTCCCGCGAGATGGACCATCCGGTCATCAACCACACGGGCCTCGCGGGCACGTTCAACCTGAAACTGCAATGGGAACCGGAACTGGCCGATGGCGCCGGCGCGACCGATCGGCCCTCTCTGTTTACTGCCGTCCAGGAACAACTCGGGTTACGATTGCGCGCCGAAAAAACGCCCGTCGATGTGATCGTCGTCGATCACGCCGAACAACCCGCCGAAAACTAGTGGGTTTTACAGAGCCGCGACTCCCCGGAGATCCCCTTCAGGGGTCCCGGCTGCAAGGGAGTCGGTTATGGAATGACCGAAAAGCCCCACTAACTACCCAGCTTCTGCAGCGCCTCTCCTGTCAGCCGCATCGTGGTCCAGTCATCCAGCGACACCGCTCCCAGCTTCTTATAAAATCCAATCGAAGGCTCGTTCCAGTCGAGCACCGCCCACTCCATTCGACCGCAGCCTCGCTCTATAGCCAGTCCTGCCAATGCCCGCAGCAGCGCCAGCCCCGCGCCTTTCCCGCGCGCCTCCGGCTTCACAAACAGGTCTTCCAGATAAATCCCCGGCTGCGCGAGAAACGTCGAGTAATTCGGAAAGAACAGCGCGAACCCAACCCACTTCCCATCGAGACTTGCCAGCAGCACTTCCGCCGCCGGCCGCTCGCCGAACAGCGTCCGCCGCAGCTGCTCCTCGGTCGCGCAACACACATGGGACAGCTTCTCGTACTCCGCCAAACCCTGGATCATCTCCAGGATCGCCGGCGTCTCCGCCTCCGTCGCCTCACAGATCCTCAGCTCGCCCATGCGCTCTTACCGGAACAGCGTTTTTACATAATCGGCGCCCAGGCCGACCTTCTCGTAATGTTCACGGCACATCGCAATATAGTTGTGAACATCGAAAAATCCATTCGGCTCGCCCGCTTCATCCAGCCAGATCAGCGGTCCTTTCACCACGAAGAACACCTTCATCGGATCTTCATGCTCATAAGCCACCAGCGTATGCCCCTCGCCCGGCGTCTCATAAATAAAATCCCCCGCAGTCGCCGTCCAGTCGTGCTCCAGATAGCCCCACTTGCCGGAGATCGTATAAGCGAAGACCTCGTGCGGATGATAATGCCGGTTCACCAGCCCCGCGCTCTTTGCCAGCAGGATGTCGCACCACCGGTTCTGCGACGGCGAAATCCAAAGCGGCCGCGAAAAAATTGTCTCGTTGAATGGCACGTAATAACGCATGTCCTCGGTCGGCGCATTCTGGATATAGGCTTCGGGCAGCGCATCCGGCTGAAAGACTTTCGTGATCGGCGCCAGATCCCGCCAGAATTCAGTCACTGCTTTTTCAGGCATATCGAACAAACTATCATCAACTCCAGCGCCCTTTTCGCTCAACGTGTCACAAAACGGGCGTCCGCGGTGTTGAGCTATTGTGAACGCACGAAGCAACACGATCGACGAGATCGCGCCTCATGACACCGCGTCCGGTTTCGATGCCCTGTTCCACGCGCACCACGCCCGCATCACGCGCGTAATCGCCCGCGTCATCCGCGATCCGGGGCGCGCCGAAGAGATCGCGGTCGACGTCTTCTGGAAGCTCTGGCGCAATCCCAAAGCGCAGAGCGATCAGGCCGGCGGCTGGCTCTACCGCACTGCGGTCCGCATGAGTCTCAATGAACTGCGCCGCCAGATCCGGGCGAGCCATCGCGAAGAATTCACCGCGGACCATCGCAAGCCACCCGATCCCGAACAGGTCCGCGCCGCAGCCGAAGAACAGGAGCATGTCCGCACCGTGCTCGCCGCGCTGAAGCAACAGCAGGCCGAAATCCTGTTGCTCAGAAGCTCCGGCCTCAGCTATGACGAACTGGCCGCTGCACTGGAACTCAAACCTTCGTCAGTAGGAACCCTGCTCAGCCGCGCTCAACAGGCCTTCCGCAAAGAATACGTACAACGATATGGAGAACAATCCGATGCCAAATGTTGAAAGCTGGGTGGATGCTCGCCTCGCGTCACTCGATACCGGCGCACATTTCGATCCCGCCAAAATCCTGTCGAGTCTCCACCATCGCGAAAGATCGCGCGTAAGAAGAAACAGACTGATCGGCACCGGCATCTTCGGATCGCTGGCCTGCCTGGGTGTTGCCGCAGTTGTCACTTTGCAAACCCCCAAAGCGCCGCCCCCGCCGCCCGTGATCCCCGCGCAGATATCCGCCCAGCCCGTGGAAGTCCCGAGCAATATCCCAACCGCGCCGGTTCCGGTCCACTTGTCGAAGTCGGTGGCCATCGCCACTCTCGCCCCGCCACCTCGCAACTTCAAAGAATCCGGATCGCCCACTGCAACCGCCACCCTCGAAATCTACAGCGATTACGAGTGCCCGCCCTGCGCCACATTCTTCGCCGACACAATGCCGCTGCTTGTCTCGCAATACGTGGACACGGGAAAACTCAAACTCCTGCGACGCGACTTCCCGCTACCGCAGCACAAGTACGCCAACCTCGCCGCGCGTTACGCCAACGCCGCCGGCATGCTCGGCCAATACGAAGCGGTCTCCGACCAGATCTTCCGCACGCAATCCGAATGGCATCAGGATGGCGACGTAGACCGTCAGGTCGCCGCCATCCTCTCGCCTGAACAAATGCAGAAACTCCACGATCTGCTCAACAACAACACCGAGCCCGCCGAATCCATTGCACGCGACCGCGCCACCGGGGCAGACGACCACCTCCGGCAAACCCCCGGCTTCGTCTTAGTCGCCAACGGAAAACGTCAGACCTTCGACGGTCCTTTCACCGCCACCGCTCTAATGTCTTATCTCGACAAAATGCTGGAACAATAACGTCTCGCAACCACCTTGCCTTCCAACCCCGCGACGTTGCCTTTTCAGAGCCGCGACGGCAAGGGAGCGGGAGCGGTCCTGGCCACCGCTACTCCTTCAAATACCAGGGAATGTTCATAATCGTGATCCGCGGATTTCCCCGCAGCAACAGCAGCGCCTTCAACCCCTCCGCCCGCTTGTTATGCAGCGCGAAGTGATACCACTTGCGCTCCACCAGTTCCGGCACAATCACCACAATCTCCCGGTCCGAAGTCTTCGCGCTCAGGTCCAGCACGTAATCCACAATCGGCGTAATCACACACCGGAAACGATCACCTCCGGCAAACCCCCGGCTTCGTCTTAGTCGCCAACGGAAAACGCCAGACCTTCAACGGCCCTTTCACCGCCACCGCTCTAACGTCTTGTCTCGACCAAATGCTGGAACACTAACGTCTCGCAACCACGTTGTCTTTTCAGAGCCGCGACCGCGAGGGAGCGGTCCTGGCCACCGCTACTCCTTCAAATACCACGGAATGTTCATAATCGTGATCCGCGGATTTCCCCGCAGCAACAGCAGCGCCTTCAACCCCTCCGCCCGCTTATTGTGCAGCGCGAAGTGATACCACTTGCGCTCCACCAGTTCCGGCACAATTACCGCGATCTCCCGGTCCGGAATCTTCTCGCTCAGCGCCAGCACATAGTCCACGATCGGCGTAATCACGTACCGGAACGGCGACCTCAGACAGACCAGTTCAGGCACCGGCAGCCCTGCGGCGCCAATCGGCTGTTCCACCAGCCTCTGCCACGAGTCGACCAGTTCGTCATTGCTCTCGTCGTACTGCACATGAACCGCCTTGACTTCTTTCGACAGACTCAGGGCAAAGCGCAGCCCTCGCTGGCTGATCTTGTTCCAGCGGTCGATCGGCACTATCACCAGCGGCTCACAAATCGCTTCCGTCGAAAGCGGGTCGGGCTCCTTGATTTCCTCCGCTACCGATTGAAAATGTCGGTGGATCGCCACCATCAATCCGATCAGCGTCGGTATCAGCAGCACCGTTATCCACGCCCCGTCCAGGAATTTCGCCACCAGCACGACACAGACCGTGATCCCCGTCGCCACTGCGCCGATGCCGTTCACCACCATATGCCGCCGCGCGGCTGGCTCTTTCGACTTGCGCCAGTGCCCCACCATGCCCGCCTGCGACAGCGTAAAAGCCAGAAACGCGCCCACCGCATACAGCGGAATCAGCCGGTCGGTCACGCCGCCGAACACGCTCAGCAGCACCGCCGCCAGTATCGTCAGCACGTACACGCCTTCCGAAAACACCAGCCGCCGCCCGCGAATCGAAAACGCGTAGGGCAGGTAACCGTTCTGCGCAATGATCCGGCAGAGGCGCGGGAAGTCTGCAAACGCCGTATTAGCCGACAGGCACAGCACCAGGATGATCGACGAAATGCTGACCCAGTAGAACCACCCTCGCCCCGCCACCGCGCTCAGCAGCAGCGACAGCACGCTCTGATAACTCTGCGAACCCGGCTCCGTAGCACCAATGTGATAGGCGCGCACCAGAAACGCAATCCCCAGCAGCATCACGGCGAGAATCCCGATGATGATCGTCAGCGTGAATTGCGCCGTCTTCGACACCGGCTCGCGAAATGCCTTCACGCCATTACTCACTGCTTCCACGCCCGTCATCGCTGTGCAGCCGCTGGCGAACGCTTTCATGATCAGCCACGCGCTCACCCCCACCGCCGCAGCCGGCATCGCGGCTGGCGCCACCACCGGTTGCGGATGGCCACCGGAAGCGATCACCTTCCATACCCCAACCGCGATCATCCCGAGCAGGCACGCGATAAACAGCCACGTCGGATACATGAAAAACCCGCCCGCCTCTCGCACCCCGCGCAGGTTTATGACAGTCAACACCAGCAGAATTCCAAGACAGATCGTGAGCGTATGCGGTTGCAGTTTCGGCAGCGCGGATATCAATGCGCCTACGCCCGACGAAATCCCCACCGCCGCCGTCAGCACGTAATCGATCATCAGCGCGGCCGCGGCGAGAAGCCCCGCATTCATCCCCAGGTTCTCGCTCGCAACCGTATAAGACCCGCCGCCATTCGGATACGCTTCGATGGTCTGCCGGTAGGAAAAATAGACGATCCCCATCAGAATGACAATGCTGATGCTGATCGGCAGTATCCATGCGATACCCGCCGCGCCCAGCGGGATCAGCAGAGTGAGTGCCGCCTCCGGTCCGTAGGCCGCCGAACTCAGTGCATCCAGGCCAAAAATAGCCACGCCTGGTGCGGGACCGACACGCTCCTCGCGATCCGCATCAGACCGCAGCGGTGGGCCAAACAGGAAGTCCAGCAACGGCATCCGACCATCATAAGGTCTGCGTCTAAAATCCAGACATGCCGTGGACTCACCGTACGTTCTGGATCGCCCCGCTGCTCATCGCCGCCATCCTCGGGGCTTTAACCCTGCTGGTCCGCAGCACGCATCTGCTCCACATTTATAACGCGCGACTCGCCGAATCCCGCCGCGAACGCCAGTTCCTCGCCTCCATCGGCTTCTTCACCGCTGTGCTTGTGGTCCGCGGCCTCACCATTGCTATCCACAACAACTTCGGCCCCTTCCACGACGTCTCCATGGGGGGACGCCACATCCATCACCTCGTGTGGGGCATCCTGCTCCTGCTGCTCTCAGGTTATGGGTGGCTGCTTGAAGTCGGCACCGGTACCGAAGGTTCTCTGCAATGGGTGGGACGTCTGATGTCGATGATCTACGGCGTCGCTGCCGCGCTCACGCTCGACGAGTTCGCGCTGTGGCTCAATCTGCGCGACGTTTACTGGGAACGCGAAGGCCGCGAAAGTTTCGAAGCCCTGGGCCTCTTCGGCGGTCTGCTCGCCATCGGACTCTTCGGCAAACCGTTCTTCCACGGCATCCTGAACCACCTGCGGAAGAAAACGTCCCAGCCGTAATCAGCCCCGCCCACCCGCTTTGCGCTTCTTCGCGTCAGGCAATTCATTTTCTCGCCCCACTGGCTTCCGCGCATTGCTTAGACTCGCCTTCAGCGCCGCCATAATATCGACCACCGGTGCAGCCGTACCTCCAGCCGGAGCCTCTGTCACCGCGCCTGTCCCGATCTTTTCCGCGATCGCCTCTTTCAAGCGTTCCCGATACTTGTCTTTGAATTTCGCAGGCTCAAACGGGGCCGCCAGCGCCTCCACCAGCTTGACAGCAAGTTCCGTCTCGCCAGGTTTTACCAGACCCGCATCCGCGTGAAACTCTTCACCGGCCCGGACCTCATCGTTGTGAAAGAGCGTATGCGCCACGATCCCGTGCGCCGCCGCCCGCAGCAGCGCCGTCTGATCCCGCCGGTACATCACGAACTCCGCGATCGCCGATTTCCCCGTGGTGCGCAGCGCTTCGAACAACAGCGCATAAGGCTTTTCCCCGCCCTTGTCGGGCGCCACGTAATACGACGTCTCCAGATAAACCGGATCCACCTCCCCGAACTTCACGAACTCCAGAATCTCCATGGTCGTGGAGTTTCGCGGCGCGATCTTCTCCAGTTCCCCAGGCTCGAATGCGACGTATTTGTTTTTCTCGTACTCGAACGCGCGCACCAGATCCTGCTCCGGAACAGGCACGGAAGCCTGACGGGTCTCAGGTGGCGGAGCGATCGCCAGCGTCCGCGATGCCGCAGGTTGAGGAGCCGTTGTTTCCGCCGGCGCCTCTTCCGTTATTGCCGGCACGAATGCCCGTCGCACACGCGCCGAAGTCTGCCTTTCCAGGTTATGCATGTGAATCTTCTCCGCACGCGCCGCCCGCACCAGCTTGATCGGGATCGAGACCAGACCGAAAGACAGATGACCTTTCCACAAAGTCGCAGCCATGCCTAAGTTCGCTGCACGCGACGGCGAAACGTACGCTACATCACGCAGACGTATCGAAAGCTTCGTACCGCCGGATCTCGTTCATGATGCTCCCCGCGCAGAAGAGCGCCGTCACCGAAAGCGCGAGCTGATCGGCAAACACCGCGTCCAGATTCACTACCCGCGCCATGCTCCGCATAACCACGGACGCCAGCAGGATCGCCGTGTTCCAGCCGGCGTCCCTGCGGATGAGGTTTATTGACGAGAATCCACGTAGCTCCGCCACCGCCAGCCAGCCAACATCCACCAGCAGAAACAGCCACACCAACAGTGTGAAAGGCGCGTACTGCCCGCCCCAACGATAGTGCATCCCAACCGCGGTCGTTGCTGCCGCGCCCACCAAAAACTGTTTCAGCCCGGCCAGAAAATCGATCGGATAGCTGCGCCGCGGAAAGCGCTCGCCGGAATCCGGCTGCATGTAGACAATCTCGAAATAAAGACCTGACAGCAGAAACAGCCGCGCCAGAAGCAACAGAATCACGATCACGCGCAGAAATTCCAGCCGCACCTGCCAGTTTCCCCACCCTGCTTCGGACAAATGCCGGATGATGAGCCCGAACGGCTCACGCATCACCATCGCGGTGACGCCATAAATCCAGAAGGCGCTGCGCTGCAGGTCGGTAATGCGCCTCGGCTGTGCTGTCACGCCGCGCTACTTTGCGTGCTCGACTTTCCGCTTGCCCGTGCCCTGGCACTGCGGGCAGTGCCCGGTCCCGGCGCAGTTGAAGCATTGGCCTCCGTTGCTGGTACCTTTGCAGGTGGTACAGAATCCGGAACCGCCACAGATGTCACACTTCACGCGCTCTTGGTCCATGTTTGTTACTATACCCGCAGAACGAAATGCCGATTTACGAATACCAGTGCCGGAAGTGCGCCAACGAGTTCGAGCTGCTCATCCTCAAGACCTCAGCCCCACCGGCCTGCCCTGCGTGTCAGAGCGAAGAAATCGAGCAGTTGCTGTCCGGCTTCGCTGTCAGTTCCGACGGAATCAGTAAGAGCCGTCTCCAGGCCGCCAGGCGCAAGCTGGCTGCCAGCGGCACAGTCAAAGACCAAAAAGTCGCCGAAGCTGAGTACTTCAAAAAGGAACGCGAAGAACACGGCGGCGGTTAAAGTGACGAAAGGCACTCTGATTGCTAGCTCCATCGCATGAGCGATAAGCCTGAACAGGAAAGCATTGTGAAAAAAACGGCGAAAGCCATCGGCACGGCCGTTGGATCAGTAGCGGCGGTGGCTAAGAAGTCGGGCAGATTGCCAAAGAAAAACAAGGCAAGACTACCCAGACGCGAAAAGAAAAAGCTGGCGCACGCCCTCAATAAAGCGTAAGTGGGGTCGACAGTTACTGCACGCTGAGCGTACCCACGGGAGAAGTGATTCCCCCGATAGAGACCGTGACGTTCTGGACGCCCGGGCTGATATTAGACGGCACCGTCACGTTCAACTGGTAAAGTCCAGGCAGTGTCGGTGTCAGGCCGCTGAACGATACCGGAGCGTTCTGCCCGCCAATCGAAACTGTCGCGGTCGCCAGTGTCGTGGAATTCGTCCCTGCCGGAGTCCCGCTCACCGGCGGATTTGCCACCGGGCCCAAACCGTTTGCATAAAGCGAAACTGTCTGACCGCGGCTGGCCGGATTCGTCGAGGTGATCAGCTTGTACCCTGTATTGAGGGCGGCGATCGTGGTCCCGTTATATTCGAAAAATGCCGGCGCCGCCAGCGCGACGGGCACCGTCACCACGTTACCGATCAGATCGCCGTTCAGCGTGACTTTCATCTGCGCCGACGTCTGATTAGCCAGCTCCCACGGAACCTGAATGTTGACCTGCCCCGGGCTCACATACGTCGGATGCGCGGCCACGCTGATCCCCGCCGACGGCACATCGAAGCTCACTGTTACGTAGTCGATCTGCAGCGGCAGCACTGCCGCGCCATTCACCACCGGATCGCTCGCGATCACGGTTGGCGCCGTGTTCAAACTTTCCGCAACGCCGTTATTGTCGCTGAAGTTGCTCAGGCCAGTGCCGAAAATTGCGGCGTATCCACCCGGCACCAGCGTCTTCTGGAACGAGGCCGCATCGGCCACTCCGGTTACCGCCGGCGGTTTCTGAATGTTGTAGCACTCGAAAAGAAAACTGCAGTCCGACTGGAGAGTAATGCCTCCGACGCTGAACGACACCGTTGCCGGACCCACGTTCGGGCCCAGCACGATCTCGGCATAGGCCACACCGAACTTGTCCGTATTGCACGTGGCGGATGAAGTCGAATTGGCCGGTGTGCAGGCAGGTTCGTTGGGGACATTCCCAAGCGTCACGCCGCCTGGAGGAGAAACGGTGAACGAGACAGGCGCTCCCACTACAGGCACGCCGTATTGGTCCACCACCTGAATCACCATTGGACCTACATCTTTGCCCGGCGCGCCTTCGCCCCCTGCGTATATGACGTTCACGTTGGCGGGAACACCGTCGCCCACCAGAAAGAGGAACGGAATCGAAACGACACTGGAGCCCTGCTGGAGTCTGATCGTTCCGGAGTATTCGCTGGCCGCCGGCACACTGCCGGTGAGCGAAACGCTGAGCGTAGTCGAAGCGCCTGGCGCGAGCGAAATACTGGACTGCCCCAGGACCACCTGCGTGGCGGCAAGCTTGTTATTCGTCCCGTTCACAAAGCAGCAGTTTGCCGATGCCGAAAGCGTGGCCGCACTGCTCCCGATATTAGTCAGGGTGATCGTCTTGTTGATCGGTAAGACGCCGGCCTGAAGCACGCCAAATGAAACGGTGGCGGGTTCCGCAGTGATGGTGGCCGTTGCGGCTGCGGCCGCGTTCAGCAGACCTGCACCGATGGCCTGCGCATCCACAGGATCGCCTAAATCATCTGTGCCGACCGCACCCTGCGAAGCCGAATTCACCAGCAGCGAGCGGATCTGCGTTCCGCGCAGACTTTGCCCAGCATGCGCCTGCTTTACAACGGCCGCCGCGCCCGCCGCCAGCGGTGCGGAGAAACTGGTGCCGTTAGCGGCCCAGTAGCCGTTCTGGCTGTAATTGGTGCCACCCGAATACTCCTGGTTGGGATCGTAACTCTGCGTCGCCATATACAGACCGGACGGGGCCGGTATGTAAGGGAGGTTGACGTTGGGCGAGAGGTTCAGATCGTTGCCGGCCGTCGCGACGAGATCCGGCTTCAGCTGGCCGTCCGGCGTGGGCCCGGTGGAAGAAAATGCCGCCAGCTGATTCGCTGCAACCGACGGACTGAACCCGATGGTCTGGCTCCAGACCGATGTTTCGGTTTCCGTTCCGCCGCTGTCGATCGTCACGGCCTGGCCCGGGTTGGCATCGATATAAGCCTTGAGCGCCACGCCCGCGGCGTTTGAAATCATCACGGCCGGTCCCTGGAAGAAAGCATCGTTGGGATCGAGGCCCGAGGGCGTGAACGGAGGCGCCGCGTCAGACATGTAGAAAACGATGCCGATGGCGCCCGCGTTCTGCGCATTCGTGGCTTTCGCAGCAAAGCCGCAGCCCGCGGGGCTGCGCTCGATCAATGCAAAGGCTCCATCCAGAGAATAGGCAGGCAGCGCGTTGCAGGCGGTGCCGTCATCCCCGAGCTGCGTCACGTCGATCAACGGCGCACTGGTCACCCCGAAAGTTGACGGGTAGTTGGTGGTGTCGCTCGGCTGCGCGGGAATGCCTTTGACGGTGGCCGGCGCAGAGGCGGCGTTCACGCTCACGGCGGGCAGAAACACATGCGAATTTTCCGTGCCGCCCACCGAGATCACATCGGGCGCGCTGGAGGGAGAAAGGATTGAATTGAAGGACGGATACGAGCTGCCGGCACCGCCGTTATTACCCGCGGCTGCTAACACCACCGCGCCGGTTTTAGCGGCCGCTTCGAAGGCTGCCGCCACAGGGTCGCTCGCCGCATCGGACAGCGCGGGCGCTCCCCATGACGTGGTGATGACGTCCATGCCGTCGGTGACCGCGTCCTCCACCGCCTGAATCATCGACTGATCGCTCGCGCCTTCCGCGACGCCCGGCGAACCCGCGATCTTGTAATTGCCGAGAAAAGCCCTGGGCGCCATGCCCTGAATTACGAGCGCCTGCCCCGTCGTCGAAAACGCCGGAGTGGAGATCTGCACCGCGGCCGCCGCCGAAGCAACGCCAGTGCCATGGCCGTCACGGTCGCGCGGAGAGTAATCGTCGGGCAGATCGTCGGCCGCGTTATTGGCGGGATTCGAGCCGGCGGAAAGCAGCCGCACATAACTGCGCGCCACGATTACTTTGTGATTGGTATAAGCGCAGTCTTCCGGATGACCATTGGTGCACTTCGGAAATCCCGCGGGTATAGCGAGAGAATTGTCCTGGAATGCGGGATGGTTCTGATCGATGCCGGAATCGAGGATGGCGATCTTCATACCCGCGCCCGCGTTGTTCATGCCGCCCACAGTGGTCCATGCGGCCGGTGCGCCCAGGAGTTGGGCAGCCCGGCTCAGCGCCGGCTTGAAGCGGCGCATGGGCCGCACTGAAACCACGCCCGGAATAAACTGCATTTCGCTCACCCGGCTGGCGGGAGCGGTTACGAAAATCAGATTCTGCAGCACCGATACCGAACCGGTGACCTGGATATTTCTTGCGGCAAGATTATTCTTGATCTGCGCCTGCGCGCTCTCGAGCTGCGTGCGATAAGCGACGGCCTGCGCGCTCTCCAGCTCCGCGCGCGAGGAAAAACGAGCGGCCACCGGCTGATCCTGCAGCATCAAAATATAGCGGTTGGGGATAATCTGCGCAAAAGAAGGTGCTGCAAAAAGAAGAGCGATAAAAACGCAACAATACTGAACAATCCGGCGGGGCATGGTGTTCTGACGAGGGGTTAACATGTACAGTTTCAATTAAACCCTTTCAGCCGCGAATCAGCTGGCAGACCTTACGCGCCGCATTATGCGAAGCCGTTTTCTTGGATGACCCCTCATCCGAAGCCGTGAACTCCTTCCCGACCCGAACCTCGACGGTGAACATCCGGGAGTGCCCGGGCCCGCTTTCTCCCACTATGGAGTAGAGTGGCCGCGGAAGCTTCATGTCCCGCGCCAGCCGTTCCAGTTCCGCGCGGAAATCGTGCGGCGGCCCGGAACCCGCCAGTTGTTCCAGTTCCTCTGCAGGCGGGATAGCGCTGGCTACGAGGAGAGCGCGCGCGGCCTCCATGCCCCCATCCAGATAGATGGCAGCCAGTACCGCCTCGAAAGCATTCACCAGCAGACGTTGTTTGGTACGTCCTCCGGCGGTCTCTTCGCCTCGGCCCAGTTGAAGATAACGGCCGAGATCCAGTTTTTGGGCCACGTCCAGCAGATGTGTTGCGCTGACCAGATGGTTCTTCAGCAACGACAACTGCCCTTCCGTGAAGCCTTCAAAACGCTGGAACAGCGACTCGCTGATAAGAAACCCCAGCACCGAGTCGCCCAGAAATTCCAGCCGTTCGTTATCGGCCTGCGCCTGGGTAGTCTGAGTCCCCGCGGGCGCGGCTTCGTTCGCACTGGAACTGTGCGTCAGGGCGCGCGCCAGCAGAGACTTGTTGGTAAAGCAATAGTCGAGCGTCCGTTCGAGCTCGTCCAGACTGGACTGCATCGAATTGGTTGAAACGGACAGATTATTTGGCGGCTGCCGGACCCTTGGCCTGCACGGCGCGGTCGTGGTCCGACTTCGCGATGCTCTTGATCTGCGCGGGCGCGTCGGGTGAATCCATTACCTTCTGGAAGTAGCCGATGGCGTCGTCATATTTTCGGGCAACCAGCAGCGCGCGGCCGGCGCGGATCATCAGCACCGGATCCGGGTTGAGCTCGATGCCCTTCTGGAAGTCGGCCACGGCTTCGTCCGTCTTCTTGCGCGTCAGAGCGACCGTGCCGAGCGCCTGATAAGCCAGCGATTCGGCGCTGTTCTTCGTCCTCGTCCACTGCTCGTCGGTGAGGTTCGCCATCAGCGGCGGCTTGCCGTCTTTCTCCAGCGTCTCGATAGCGTCGTGGGCGTACTTGTCGGCTTTGGTGAGTTTCTCTTCTTTGTCGAGATCGGTATCGCGCGTGGTGGCGGCCGTCACGTTTGCCAGCAGGTTCTCGGCGTCGAAGTTTTTCGGATCGGCCTGCAGTGCCTGTTCGCCATAAACGATGGCTTTGGCGTTGTCGTTCTTGTGCTGATACGCTTCGGCTTCCAGTTCGAGCGCGAAGCTCTTGTAAATCGTGTCGGCGTATTTCGCCAGCAGCGCATCCACCGCTTTAATCATCTCGTCCGGCGGCTGCGTCTGCGCCTGAATAACGGCGTTGACGGCCTGCGCCTCGGCCGGCGACTTCGGGCCTGGGCCTTTGGCAGCGGCAGCCGCGGGTTTAGTTTGCGCGAAGACAGCGCCCGACGCGAAGAGCGCGCCCAGGACGCAGGTTGTGAGAAGGGTTCTGAGTCTCATGAAATGGAAATCTCCTGATCGGTCAAATTCTATTTTGAAATTTTCTGCGATTCGGTTTGAGCGGCCTTCCGTGCCTGCTCCGAAGCGTCCGGAATTGCCAGCGCCTCCTGGTAAAACTTTGACGCCCTTTCGGAATCGTTGGCGGCTTTCGACAGGCGTGCGAGATAAACCAGCGTCCAGGCTTTGGTCTGGCCGTCGGGTGAAGCGCCGAGGGTTTTTTCGAAAAGCTTCACGGCGGCGTCGGGCTGATTCTGCAGCACAGCGATCCGGGCGAGCCCGTACCACGCCTGCGCGTGTTCAGCGGCACTGCCGTTCTGCTCGAGGGATTTCAGATATAACTCTTTCGCGGGTTCCAGTTGCCGCTGCAGGTAGAGATCTTCCGCCTTCGAAACGGTCTGCGCAGAGGGCGACAGTTTCGGCTCCGGCGCAGCGATCGTGACCTGCTTGCCCAGCCGAACCGCCGGCGCGCTGTCGAATTTGATGCCCGCGATGCGCGTGTCTTCGCGCTTCAGATCGAGCGCTCCGATCATGTCTTCGAGGTAGAACCTCATCCCCTGCTGTTGTTTTTCGAACACCGGAAGCTGTTCGGCGAAAAACGGAGCAAGAATGTAACCCTGTCGCGCAGCCTGATTTATCTCGCCGGGATTTTTGTCCAGCCGGCTTTCAATCGCTTTGATCAGACTTTCACTCGCCAGCAGGACGAAATCATTCTTGAAGGCGGGTTCCAGGGGCGCGGTCTGCGCGAAGTCGAGCAGCGAACGCTTCTGATCGAGTTCGATCCCGTATTTCGTGGCAATCGGATCGATCTGAAAGTGAATGTATGCGTGGCGGATGTCGAACGTCCGCGGCTTGTCGGACGACGTTACGATCACGAATGCGTCATCGCCGTAGTTCCGCGTCTGCACCTGTTCCGGCGCGCCCAGCAGATCCACAAACACCTGGAACCGGCGGCCCAGATAACCGCCCGCCGAAACGCGCAGATAAGCGTCGACCAGACCGGTTGTTGTGACGAGCGAAGAGTGATACTTCTCGGCTTCTTTCTCGTAAGCGGGCTTCGAGCGGTTCCAGAGTTCAGCCAGATTGGCCTGGCGGTAGAAATCGATCAACAGGGGAGTGAAACTATCGAGCGCCATGGCATCCGGCGGTACGTCGACATCGCGCGTGCGCCACGCGAAATCCGGCGGACCGACGACGGAGAGTGAATAGGAAATGTATTGCGAAAGGTCCTGCACGCCGTTGCGCAGCATGTGCTTTTTGTAGAACTTTCGGAGTTCCGGAAGCACAGGAATGTTTTGTTTGGCGAGGTAATCGCGCAGTTCCTGGCGCAGCGGATTGTTATCGGGAAGCGCGAGACCTTCGTCGTAGCCGGCGGCATTGGCGGCCGCGAGAACCACGAACAGGTTCTCATTGGCGCCGAGTTGCAGGCTTTCCGCGGCGTGCAGGCCGCGCAGGGTCAGCAGGCACAGTACGACGGAGGGGATGATTCTTTTCAAAAACATATTATAAGCAATTGCTATGGTTACGCCTGGGCTTGGTATGGGAGCGATGTGACGAGTCTCGTTGCGAGCGAAGAGCCGACGTGGGCGTCGGCTGCAGGCCTGGGGGCCTGCCCCACCAATATGGGGCTGGCCCTTGCCGCCGGTGTAAATTCCTGATCGCTTCAGGTAAGCGAGTCTGATGACGTTCAGACAAACGCCGGATTGTTTACCCCGCCCGGTCTCCAGGGCCTGCTCTTTTGACGTCCACGCTCAGAGCCTCGAGGAATTGAGCGCGTTAAGTGCGCCGGAACATCGCAGGAACGTCCGGCTTCTCGATTGAAAGATACATGCAGAGGTGGTTGAAACGAACTGTCGATTTTTGAAAACGTCCGGAAGGCGCTGAGAACGAAGGAAATAGTTTATTTTCGAAGGTTGTGAATTACCATTTAACAAACGTGCCTTCACAGCCCCGCATATTAATGGTTGCCTCCGAAGCCAGCCCGTGGGCAAAAAGCGGCGGGCTGGCGGACGTCCTCGGGGCGCTTCCCGACGCGCTGGCTCGCCTCGGCCACGAAGTCGCCACCGTAATCCCTCGGTACATGGACGCGAAGACGGCGCCTGCGAACCGCGTCCTGCGCGACCTGCGAATAGCGTTCGGCACCAGCACCTATGACGTTTCGGTCTGGGAACTGAAAGCCGCCGGCTCGCGCGTGTTCTTCGTCGACGAGCCCGCGCTGTTCGACCGCCCCGGGCTTTACGGCGCGGACGGCAAGGACTTTCCGGACAACCACATCCGTTTCGCCGTCCTGTCGAAAGCAGCCCTCGAGATCTCCCGCCGCCTCTTTCGTGCCGACGTGATCCATTGCCACGACTGGCAGGCTTCGCTCGTACCCGCGTTCCTGAAAGATCCGCGACTCGCTGACCCGCACTGGCTGGGCCTTCGCACCCTGCTCACCATCCACAATCTGGGTTATCAGGGGCTCTTTGACCGCTCGCTGCTGGCCGAAATGGGTTTGCCGCAGCAGTTTTATACCGTCGACGGCGTTGAATTCTGGGGCCAGATCAACCTGCTCAAAGCGGGCATCGTCTTCGCGGACGCAATCAGTACCGTAAGCGCGAAGTATGCGGAAGAGATTCAGACCCCCGAATATGGCTTCGGCCTGGAGGGCCTGCTCCGCAAACGCGCCGGCGTCCTGACGGGAATTGTGAACGGTGCGGACTACAGCCGCTGGAATCCACAAACGGACAGTTTGATCCCCGCCCATTATTCGCCGGATAATCTGACAGGCAAGCTCGTCTGCAAGCGCAGCCTGCTCAAAGAAATGGGCCTGCCCGAGCGGGCCGCCCAGCGCCCTCTGTTCGGCATTATTTCGCGCTTCACGTCCCAGAAGGGCTTCGATCTGATCGGGGAGGCCGCGCCGCAGTTGTTCAAAGACGACGTCTATATGGTGGCGCTGGGCAATGGCGAAGCCAAATGGGAGGAGCTCTTCCGGAAGCTGCAGGAGGATTTCCCGGAAAAGATCGCCGTCCGGTTCGGCTATGACGACCCGCTGGCGCACCGCATCGAGGCCGGATCCGATAGCTTCCTGATGCCCAGCCGCTACGAACCCTGCGGCCTCAACCAGATGTACAGCCTGAAATACGGGACGGTCCCAGTGGTGCGGGCCACGGGCGGGCTGGACGACACAATTACCAGTGCTCCGCCAAACGAAGCCACGGGTTTCAAATTCGTTGATTACAATGGGAAGGCGCTGCTTGATGCGATTCGGCAGGCCAGCCGGAAGTTCGCCGACCGAAAAGCATGGACCGCCATGATGTTGCGAGGAATGCGGAAAGACTTTTCGTGGACAGCCTCGGCGGGCGAGTATTCGCGCTTATACCGGAAGATTGCATCTTTCGGGGCGGCTGGTGATTCTAATCTTTAGGACGAGGATTTTAAATGGCAGGGACGAATACGCTTAACTTTACGGATGCAGCCTGGGACACAGATGTCCTGAAGTCTGCCGAGCCAGTGCTGGTGGATTTCTGGGCGACATGGTGCGGCCCTTGCCGCCAGATGACGCCGATTATCGATCAGCTTGCCGATGAGTATCAGGGCAAGGCCAAGATAGGCAAACTGAACGTCGACGAGCAGGGCCAGACGGCGATGCGCTATCAGGTGCGCGGCATTCCGACTCTGCTGCTCTTCAAGGGCGGCCAGTTGGTAGCGACCAAAGTGGGCGCGGCCGGTAAGGGCGATGTTCAGAAGATGATCGACGAACACATCGCGTAAAAGTCGGCGATTGAGTTGGAACGGCCCGGCTGGAGCGATCCAGCCGGGTTTTTCTTTTTGGCAATCTCAGGTAAACGCCGGCCGACTTCCCGGGTTCTCTGGACAAACTCAGGCGCCCGCGTTGAAGGTGGTCCGATAGGCCATAGGGCTCGTCCCAACAATCCGCCTGAAATGTTCGCGCAACACCGTTGACGAACCGAAGCCCGATTTCTGAGCGATTTCTTCGATTGACAAACGCGTAGTTTCCAGAAGGACCTGTGTTTGTCGGACGCGCGCGCCTGAAATCCACTGGACCGGGGTGGTGCCAACCTGTTCCGGGAAGCGCCTGCTTAGGGTCCTCGTACTCATGGCTGCTCGCCGGGCCAGCACCCCGAGCGAGAGCTCCTTGTCAAGATTTTGCTCGATCCACAACAGAAGGGAGCCAATCGAAGGGTGATCCGTAGCAGGGGGCTGCTGATGGACGATGAACTGCGCCTGCCCTCCAGCTCGCTCCAGCGGCATAACCGCAGCGCGAGCGGCGTGGGCTGCGATCTCAGCTCCGAAGTCGCGGCGCACCAGGTGAAGACACAGATCCAACCCCGCGGCGGCGCCCGCCGAAGTAAGTACACTTCCGTTATCAACGTAGAGCACGCCTGAATCGACCTCAACCTTCGGGAACCGCCGCGCCAGTTCTGAAGCCGCAAGCCAATGTGTAGTCGCCTTGAGACCGTCCAGAGCGCCCGTTCGAGCGAGGACAAACGCTCCGGAGCAAATTGAGGCGACCCGTGCCCTACGGTCAGTCGCCGCTCGTAATTCTCGAAGGAGCTTGTCTGGAAGCCTTCGATCAAGGTTGTCAATGCCGGGGATAATCACGGTGTCCGCGCGCTTCAACGACGAGAGCCGCCAGGGAACCTTCAACGTCAGGTGCTCCGACACGACCAGTGGTTCAAGGCTGCAGATCCGCAGTTCGTACAACGGTCTCCCGGCGGTGTCCCGGACACGTCCGAAGACCTCGGAGGGCGTGGCTAAGTCGCCGAGCACCACGCCGTCGAACGCTACGATTGCGACGAGGTGCCGTCGGCCCGCCAGTACGAGTGGTGGACTTGGCTTGAATCCTGCGAGCGATGTCTTTTCAGCCACTGGTTGCATTGTCGCTCATTTTTTAGGGTCTTCGGCGGAATTTGTGGGTAACTTTTGCCCATCGGGCCGATCACGGCCCGACAGACGGAGCGGATCGAGTCGTGTGGAACATGCGGGAACCGATTTGCCAACGAACGCTCGGAACGCCCATTGACGGGGGCTCCGATGCAAAGGGACCAAGAGAAGCCCGGGGGGCGGTAGGGAGATAAACCAATGACTGCTTTAGAGCCCAACCCAATGACCCCGGCCGAAAAATACCCACCCGGAAAAAGTGAAGGGCCGCCGTGCCGCGTGATGTCGCTGAAACCATTGCTAACAGGGGCTACGGAGCACGTTGCGCCGGTGGTTCGAGCCAAAACCACCCACAAATTTCCCGGACGAGGCATTTTTTAAGATCGAGCCAAAGGACAAGCAATGCACACTCCACCTTCTCTGCACACGATGGACTACGTCGGCCCCGCAATTGGTGCTGTCTTATTCGTTCTCGGTATGTCTTTGCTGAAAGAACCTGTCCGCCAGACTCTTAACGCCATTCTTGTCGCAGGTTCATGTGGAGTGTACTTGAATGGCGGATTTGGTATATGGGAGCTGCTCTATCCAGCCCTGGCCACTCCGATCGTCTACCGAGGACTTCGGTCATACCGGTTTATTGGCCCCACGTGGCTTATGCACGCGGCATGGGATCTGCCCCATCACTTGTGGGGCAACCCTATCTGGCCCTTCATGCCGACCTCCTCCTTCGGATGCCTGATCTTCGATAGCCTGATCGCAATCTGGTTCTGGGCCGGCGCACCCTCATTCTTCTCGCCCCAGCTCAAGCCGTCGCAACAATAGTTGGGAGCGTCGAATAGCGGATAGATCGCGATCAACGGCGCAACTCCAGATGACGATGCAGGTCACGTGCAGAACGGCTTCCGCGACCTTCTCCTATGGATGAAAGAGCCCTGTCAGAGGAGGCGGGGATCAGGATAAACGGGCGGCGGCGGGCATGTCGCGGCCGGCTCGGTTCAGAATAAGGCATGTGGCCCGGCCCTCGGGGCCAGTTTCAAAGGTGATCTGGTTGTCAGCCACCCTGGCGAAGAAGTTCTTCTCGCCTTCGGCAAACACTTCAAACTTAGGCAGGGCGATGGCCTGGTCGTTGACCAGTGCGAAGCCCTGTGTGAAGAGGCGGTCGCCGTCGCGGGTGACTTCGAGAATGAGGTTCGGCGTCACTTGATAGCGCCCGGTGTAGTTATCGAGGAGCTTAGGATCAATATGAATCTCGGTGTGCTGCTTTGGAGGCTCGGGATTGGCAAGCGGCAGCTTCGGGTTCAGGAGATGAAGACCGATGTCATCGACACCGCCCGGAGTAGAAGCATTGGACAGTACAACGACTCCGATACGCTCCTTGGGATCGTATCCGACGAATGAGCGGAAGCCTCCGGTGCCACCGTTGTGCCAGGCGATTTCCTGGCCGTCAGCCGAGTTAAGAAAAAGCCACCCTAAACCGATCTTTCCCTGGCCCGCGGGACGGCGAACTTCGAGCATGGCTTTCATGGCCGGTGCGAGAGGCGATTCCTTGTAGCCGAGGAACGCTTCCAGGAACGTCAGCATGTCATTGGCGGAGGAGCGCAGTGCGCCTGCACCGGCAAGCGTGGGAAGGTCCCAGCTGGCGGTGGGCGCGAGCATCGCGGTATGACCATTAGCCAAGCGCTGCTTCATGGAGGAAGAAGGCGTAATACCCGTGTCCGGCATGCTGAGCGGTCGCGTGATGCGAGTTCCGATCAGGCTCTCATAATCCGTTCCGGCGCGATACGCGAGGAGGTGGCCGAGCAGCCCCCCGCCCAGGTTTGAATATTCGAATTCGGAACCGGGGTCGCGCGGCAGCATGTAGCTGGAAAGGAACTGGTACAAATCGTCCACGCTGTAGTCGGCGTAAGGATTGCGCAGGTCCTTCGGCTTAAAGTTGCCGGGAAGGGGTGGGAGCCCGGAGCTGTGCGTGGAAAGATCGAGCAGCGTGATGGATTTGCCGCTTCGCTCAGGCACCTTGACATTTTCGGGAAGATATTTGGCCGCCGGATCGTCGAGGGCGACCTCTTTGCGGTTCACCATGTCCGCCAATACCAGCGAAGTGAAGACCTTGGAGACGGATCCAATTTCGAAGATCGTATCTCCATCGAGCGTGCGTGGATCGCCATTGGCAAGGTTGCCCCAGGCGACGACGCGGCGGCCATCAGGTTCGATGACACCCACGACAATGCCAACCGCTTGCTTCTGTTGATCAACGCGTTTTACGAGGATTTCGCGGATTTGGTCGTTGCTAAGAAGTGCAAGTGACATGTTAGAAGGTCCCGTAATTTTCGGTCGGCGTCTTTTCCATATGGTCGACGATGAACTGATCCATCACCGCGTTGCGAGATTCCAACTTTAACCCCGTCGATTGCACGGCATCCGTTACCGGAGACCTCCGACGGGATCAGACGCCACCGCCGGGCCAGTGTTGATTTGCGCCGCCTCTGCAGGTAAAACGAAGGCAGCGTCACAGAGCGTAATCTGTCCTCTCATCAATCCGTTTCTATTCAGCTTCGGTCTCCATTGCTCTCAGCTCTTGAATTTTGCGGTCGAGTTTTCGCGCGACCCATTCGTTCAGAGCCCAAACGCCCGCGAAGACCAGAACGAAGAAGACTCCCATTCTGATCAGAACCCCATGGATTCCATGATCGATTCCTGTCACCACAAGCCCGGCCGCAAGTCCAGGCACGAACGGAAGCAGGTACCAGTGCCACACGCCATGCAGTGCATCGCGCTGCCGTTCCAGTTCCACACGGTGGAACTCGATGGACCCTTTTATTCCCACATCGGCGGGAAGCGAGCGGGCGCTGCCTCGCCGATGGAGCTGAAACATCACATAAATCGTGCCCGCGATCAACAGCGCTGTCGGCGTCGCGCGCCACCCATGGTCGCGCCAGAGCTGCAGCGTAAAAAAAGCGATCACCAACACTCCCACCACGTATTCACGCACATTCCGCCAATGGATACGCCGCTCGAAGCGAGCCGCCCGGCGCCGCACTTCATCGATGGTCAGGATCACCTTCTCCACTTCCTGGCCCTGCCAAAGGTTCCTCGGATCGTTCGGGTTCATCTCATCCGGCATGACCCGCTCCTTCGTTAAAGCTACGCGCGTTGAAGCTGCGCGCGAGAAGATTCTTGATCCGGTGAACCTTGGTCGCCACATTCCTTGCCGATAGTCCCGTTAACTCGCCGATGGCCGCCGCATCCATACCTTCGAGGTACGCCAGAATCACTTCCCGATCGCGCGGCTCCAGGCGCTGCACTAACTGCGTAAGCCGGTCCAGCGCCATGCGCCGGTCCGCATCGTGCGGCACAGGCGTCGCGTCGAGCTCCTCCAGGCTGACCAGCATCTGCGGCCTGCCACGCTTCTGCCGGGTGACCCAGGTAATCGCCGTATTGTGCGCTACCCGATACACCCACGTGCGGAGCGAACACTGTGCATTGAATCCCTCAAGACTTCGCCATAGCGCAAGGTGGACCTCCTGCAGAAGATCGCGCCGTTTATCGGGGTCCGCCTCGTACCCGCGCGCCAGACGACCAAGAGCCGCGCCATATTCCTCCGCAGCCCGTTGATATAGGTCGTCCTGTGCGCTCAAAGATGAGGTAGTCGGCAGAGAGAGAACTTTCTTACACAAATTCAGCGTCGGTAAACAAGAAAACTTTTCCCCGCGCTGACGCTTGGGGTTATACCAGCTTCACCCAGGCCTGCTGCCGTGAACTTTCGAGCACTGCGTCGAGGATTTCCAGCTGGCGCAGCCCGTCGACAAAGGTCGGATATTCGACCGGGGCATTGCGGTCGGCGACCGTCCGATAGAAGCGCCGGAACACCTGCTTGAACGTGTCATCGTAGCCTTCGCTGTGGCCGCCCGGCAGGTCCGCGTAGCTGCGGGCTTTTTCCTTTAACAGCACCGGGTCTTTCACGACGAGTCCGTTCGGTGAATTACGCTGGCCGATCCAGAGCTGGTCGGGCTGTTCTCCGTCCCACACCAGTGACGACTTCGTGCCGTAGATTTCGAGGAACAGCCGGTTCTTGCGCCCGGCCGAAATCTGGCTGACAGTCATCGCGCCGCGCGCCCTTTCGCCCAGGCGGAAGATCATCGAGCAGAAGTCTTCGGTGGTTATCGGGACTTCGGTGTAATCGGACGGCGCGGCGGTCTTTCCGGAAAAGGTTTCGACAGAGCCTTTGGGTTTGCGGCGGGTCGGGTGAAAGATGGCGAGATCGGCGCAAAGAGCCGAGATTCGCAGACCCGTGACGTGCTCGACCATGTCGCACCAGTGCGTGCCGATATCAGCGAACGCGCGGGACGGCCCGGTTTCGATACGCCAGTTCCAGTCCGTGTTATAGAGCAGCCAATCCTGGGAATAAGTGCCCTGCACAGCCAGAATTTCACCTAATTCGCCGCTTTCGCAGATACGGCGCATATTCTGTACCTGCGGATAGTAACGAAGGTTATGGAAAGTGCAGTTGGCTAGATTCTTTTCCGCGGCGAGTCTGGCCATTTCGCGGGCGTCGGCTGTTGTGGTAGCCAGCGGCTTTTCGCAGAGCACGTGCTTCCCCGCGCGCAGAGCGGCTTCGGCCATCGGGAAATGCAGTCCGTTCGGGGTGCAGATGTGGACGGCATCGATTTCCGGGTCATCCAGGAAGTCCCGGTAGTCGCCGGAAGCCCTGTCAACAGAGAGTTCCGCGGCCAGCGCTTCGGCCTGTTCACGCGTGCGGGCGGCGATCCCGGCGACTTCCACATTCCCCAGCCGTCGAAGTCCCTCGGTATGGACGCGTCCCATGAAACCTGTTCCGAAAACAGCCGTCCTTATTTTTTTCATGATTTTCGTCCGCGTTCGTACAGAAAATCGCAAATGCCCGGAACATCACGAAACATTTCCGGCCCGGGCACAACTAATCTAACGTAGCGCGTGTTGCATGGGCAGGACTCAGAGCACTTTATCTTCACGAAGGCTATAGTGGAAACTGGTACATCATTTATGGTGGTAAAGATTCGCTTCGGGCGCGGCCCTCTGGTCACGCGCCGTCCGGGTAAGAACAGCCGGATGGCAACGCTCGCCGCGAGTGTGCTGACACTGTTCTCAATCAGCTGCGCCTCGATGAGTATGTGGAGAATCGGTACCGACCTTGCCTGGGCTGGCGACTTTGTGTTCCGCGACGGCCTTCTCTCGCACTGGCAGGTCTGGGCCGGAGCCGCCATCGCGATCCAGTATTCTGCCTGGCAGCTGACACGCTACGCAAAGACGGCCTTAACGCCGCAGACTGCGGAAGCTACCGAAGAGACACACGAACAGGTTCGTGCGGCAGCGCATGTTTAACGCGGCGCATGTTTAACCTTGGCCGGCGAGCTTTCATCACCCCTGAATTGCTATCCTACGCGTAGTAGAGTCGGGGTTCCTTCCATGCGCTACGACACGAGGTACCGGAGCCGCAGTTCCCTTTTCAACTGGTCATTACCGACCGGCGTGAAATGGCTGATCATTTCCAACGTCGCGATCTTCATCATTTATTTCTTTGCTTCCCGGTTCGTGGGCGACGGAGCGTTCATCCCGCTCAAGCTGATCCCGGCGATGGTGATGCACGGCGCGGTCTGGCAGCTTTTCACTTATCTGTTCCTGCACAGCACGGGAGACTTTTTCCACATCCTGTTCAACATGCTGGCGCTGTGGATGTTCGGCGCTCCGGTGGAAGAAACCTGGGGCACGAAGCGCTTCCTGCAGTACTACTTCATCTGCGGGGTGGGCGCGGGCATCTGCGTGGTCCTGGCGGACGTACTATTCGCGAACCCCTATCAGGCGACGATCGGGGCCTCGGGCGCGATTTACGGCCTGCTGCTGGCTTTCGGAATGATGTTTCCGAACCAGACCGTGCTGATGAGTTTTCTGTTTCCGATCAAGGCCAAATACATGGTCATGATCTTCGGCGCGATCGCCTTTCTGAGTTCGTTCCAGACGGGGAGTGCCGTAAGCAACCTGGCCCATCTGGGCGGCATGCTTTTCGGTTTTGTGTATATGAAGACACAGTTCGGAAAACGAGTGGCGGGGCCGGGCTTCAACTGGGATTTCCAGCGACAGTGGAAAGAATACAAACTGCAGCGGGCCAAGAAGAAGTTCCAGGTATATCTGAAAAAGCACGGGTCTGAACGAGACCCCTAGGTTCATTAGCAGGGTACTGAAACACTATCTGTGTGACCGCTCCCTCGCAGCCGGGACCCCTGAAGGGGATCTCCGGGGCGTCGCGGCTCTGTAAGGCATCTTGAATCAGCGGCTGTTTTCTGAGGCGCGCGCGCGAGCGGTTTTGCGCAACCCCAATGCGCCGCGCGGCGTCGTTTCCTAACAGCGAACTCTCGTATTATTGAAGGTAGACGTTTGCGTATGAAAACCTGGATCATCAGCGCGGCAGCAGCATTGACCCTGATCGTCGGCGTATGGGCGCAGGATGGGCCTGGAACCAGCAGCGAGACAGTGGCGAGGCCACGTAAGAAGCCCGCGGCGGATTCCACCGGCACGAAATCGGGCCCCGCATCGGGAACGACAGCACCTGCCGATTCAAACAGCAACGACAGCGACCTTCCAAAGATTCCGTCGAAGCTGAGCCCGAAAGCGACGAAAAATGAACAGGGCGAAAGCGATGCGAGCTTCAAGGCGGAGACGAATATCGTCAACGTCGACGTACAGGTTTTAGACAACCACGGCAATCCGATTCCGAATATTCCGAAAGACAAGTTCCGTATTCTGGAAGACAATGTCCCGCAGACGCTCACGCAGTACTCGGTGGGCGAAGCGCCGATGACGGTGGCGATGGTGATCGAGTTCAGCGCGCGCTACCAGGCGTACTATACGAGCGGCTGGGCGCAGACTCTCACGGCGTCGTACGGTTTTGTACAGACGCTGAAGCCGGAAGACTACGTTGCAGTCATCGCTTACGATCTGCGGTCCACGATCCTCAGCGACTTCACGAACGACCGAAGCAAGACGATGGAAGCGATGCAGCGCCTTCGCATTCCGGGATTCTCCGAGAGCAACATGTTCGACGCGTTGTGCGACACGGCTGATCGAATGTCGAAGATCGATGGCAGGAAGGCGATCCTGCTCATTGCGTCAGGTATCGACACTTTCAGCAAGCTTACCTATGACAAGGCGCGCAAGAGCCTGCAGGAATCGGGCGTGCCTGTGTATTCGATCGAGATGCTGCAGGTGCAACGGATCA
>ODAK010001231.1_pt1 | contig 28531 bp, 28 predicted proteins | sample 1539591 | NCBI WGS metagenome assembly ODAK01 (sample SAMEA3539303, study PRJEB22396) | soil metagenome | biome: tundra; feature: field; material: soil | place: USA | collected 2010-05 | depth 0.15 m
CCACCGAGATCTACACTCTTTCCCTACACGACGCTCTTCCGATCTGTCCCGTAACCTTCCGCCCGACCGACGGCTCCTCGACCGTTGCGTTTTCGCTTTTGGCCTGGCTCTAGCGTGCTGCTAGGCTTGCGCGCATGGCGGAAAGCGAGCTTCTTGCGCAGGCGGTAGCGGAGGCCGTGAATCTGAAAGCCTCCGGTGTGTCGCTCTCGGACGCACCGGAAGTGCGTGCGCAGGTGACGCCCGGAATGGCCCCGGGGGAAGCGACGCGCATCGCGACGCAGAACCTTGCGGCGAACGGCAACACGCCGCCGACGCAGGACACCGCCGCGAACGACCTCGCGGCGGACCTGAGAGCGTTCGCGAGCTCGCCGCAGGGACAGGCGCTCGCTGGCGTCGCCGAGAAGCCCGTGGAGACGGGCTCCGCGCCCGACGCGTCGACGCAGGCGCTGATGCGCGACCTGAAGCAGTTCGCAAGCCCCTCCCGACAACCGGACGCGCCCAAGCCGTCGCAGGAGCCCGAGCTCCAGCCGAAGCGCTAAGCCGCTTCGGCACCGCGAGGGGGCTTCCGACTCCCGCCACTGCGCGGGCGTAACTGTTCTAGTTGACTTGTCAAACTGAACGCGTGTAGAGTCGCATCGGAGACGCACCCACCTAAAAGCGCGCCCCAGGGGGACGGCATGAGCAACGCGGCGACGAAGCAACAGCAGCAAATGGAGCTGTTTTCCGCGCGACCGCCCCGGCTCATGGCTCTCGACAGCGCCCCGGTGCTCTTCCCTGCCCTGACTCCCGCCGACTACGCACCTGCCGGGTTCCTCGCGCGCCTATCTCGCACGGAGCGCCGGGAATGAACGCACGCCGGATACCCCCCATCTACACCGAGCAGGAATCGGCCGCGATTATCCAGGCCGAAATGGAGGGCAAGCCGCACCCTTTTCCCGAAAAAGAAGCGCAGCGCGTGGGTACTCCGGCATGGCTTGAGCAATGCACCCGTGACGCTGCACAACGCGAAGCGAAAGCCGAAGAGAACAAGGTTTACCAGCTAGGTCTTTGGCCCGACGACAAGCGCGCCATGCCCGGGGAGTTTATCGCTTGTGCCCTGTTTTCGGCGTTACAGGACAAAGACATTACGCACCTTACGAGGGCTAAACTCGCTAGTGCAAATGGATTAGCTGTCACGTACACGGGCGTCCGCCTTACACAAGTTCACGCAGACGTGTGGGAAGCCATCATGCACCTTTCGCGGCAGAAGCCCGAGGGGAGCCTTGTGTACTTCCGTTCTCGCCAATTGCTTCGATTGATGGGCCGTCATGTGGGAAAATCCCAGCGTGACCAACTCAAACAGTGGCTTGCGGAACTGACGGCTACCTGCGTCGAGATAGTCGACACGGATAAGCACCGTAGATATTGGGGGTCGTTGTTGCCGCGCGGGGCGGACAAAGTCGATGGCGACGACACCCTGTATGCAGTCGAGATAAATCGTGACCTAGCAAAAGTTTTTGACTCCGGCTTTGCGCTAGTCGACTGGGAGCAACGGCAAAAACTCCGGGGAAAGTGGCTTGCGCTTTGGCTTCAACGTCGTGTGTCGAGGTTCACAAAGCCTGTTCTTCTTGCGGAACTGCAACAACTTTCCGGTAGCACTTCGTCGCTCCGCGAATTCCGGCGTCTTCTGAAAAAGGCACTCGCAGACTTGGAAACGGTGGGCGTCATTGCGACATGGCGCATCGATGCCGCTACCGACACGGTATACGTTGCCCTTCCAGGCAAGCGTTCGCAGGGGGGGCTTCCGACCCACGCCCCCGGGGCTTCCGACCCACGCTTTGCCTTGCCAGCCCCAGGTCAAGCCTCGCTTCCGCTCGCGTTGATTCCGGCGGTAAACGCCGAAACGCGCGCAAAATTCCACGAGCTCTACCCGAGCAAGGACGTCGACCGATGCCTTGCGGACTTCGCGTCGTGGCTATCGAGGAGCGGCAAGACCGCCGACCGGCCAAATGGCGCTTTTCTCGGCTTCGCCAAGAAGTGGGAAGCCCGTTCCTAAGCAATTCTCCGAGAGTCGTTGCTGCAAAGGGGGTTCGCGACACACGCCCTCGGGGCATCCGACTCGCGCCGAGGGGGCTTCCGACCCACGCAAGGAGGGGCTCGCGACACACGCCCGGGGCTTCCGACCCACGCAAGGGGGGCTCGCGACACACGCCCCCGGGGCTTCCGACCCACGCAAGGGGGGCTCGCGACACACGCCAGACCTCCCCGAAGTTGCGCCATAACGCCCTGTTTTCCGGCGTTTTCCGTCTGCCCTCGCGCGTACGTACGCGAGCGCGCGCGAGATCGATCCGATAGGATAAATTAGATCGATCTGTACGGACTTCATCCTCACCACCTCTAAAACGCCCGTAGACGCGTTTTTGACCCTTGGGAGCCACCTACCCCCTACCCGACCCGAGAAAGCGCCTGTACGTCGATTCTGGATGCCCTGGCGATGCAGATGAGATGAAAGACAAGGAGCGGCCCCAAGAGGGGCCGCACTGCCCTACCTCGGTTCGTCGCTTCGCTCCTCCCTCGCCGAAACGGCTTTGCCGCGATGGAGAGACCGAACGAGAGGGACGCCTCCGCCTTCGGCTACGGCGGGACGAATGGTGCGGCCTTCGGCCGCTAGTCGCTCATCGCTCCGCGCTCTTCGAGCGCTACGCGGGAACGGGCTCCGCTGCGCTCCGCCCGGAGAGGCTGTGCAGGAAAAAAGAGCAAGTTGTGGGCCTTCCGGTAACGTCGAACCTTCTGAATCCGTTGAACTTTCCCAGGGTTGATTCTTTGGCTCACATGTGGCATACTTGCACGTAATCATTGAAGGAATCGCCACCATGGCCCGACCCATCACGCTCGCCGACCTTCCGGAAGACCTCGCGCGTTTCGCCGAGGGCCGCATCGCGGCCGGATTGTCCGCGTCGGTCGAGGATGCTTTGCGGGCGGGCGCTACGGCACTGGCCGAACAGCAACGGCGCGAGGACGCGAAGCTTGCAAAGCTTCGCGCGGCCATTGACGACGGCGACGCCAGCGCGGATGCGGCCCCCGGGGTTTTTGACCGGGTTCGCGTGCGCCACGGTCTTCCGTTGGCGCGCTAGCGCATGGCGGAAGTGCGGTACTCACTTCTTGCCGAAGACGATATCGACGGCATCACCGGGTACACGGTTCGCAAGTGGAGTCTGGCGCAAGCGGATAGGTACGTCGGGGCGCTTGAAGCGTTCTGCGAGCGTCTTGCGGTTGATTCGAGCTTAGCCCGCGCCTGCAACGACATCCGGCCCGGGTTGCTGCGCCTGGAGTACGAGCGCCACGTCGTGTTTTTCCGGGTGCGGGAGTACGGGGTCCGCGTTGTTCGTATCCTGCACGAGCGTCAACTACCGCAGAAACACAGCTTCGAGGACGACGAAACCGCGTAGCGCCGTCCGTCGGTACGTGTTGGGCTTTGGGTAGCAACGGAACAGAATTACTAGGTAGTACGCTAAGTACCTATTGGTAGGCCCTTCCAAGGGGAGCAGCAGCAGAGCGCGAGTCAGGTGCCCCCTCCCCGTCCGTCCTCGGGCACCTCACGGTGCCGTGCGGGCGGCGGAGCTCCCCCAAATCGCGGCCCGAAGCTGCCGCTCAGGGGGAACTAAGCGCCTCGCCCGTTCGGGCTTCGGCCCGAGAAACGGAACGGCGGCGGGCTTTCGCCCTTCTGCCGGGAACGCGCCTTTGGCCCTCGGAGCAAAGAGGCTACGGCGGAACCAGCCCGCATCAAGGACGCAGCGCCCGGCCAAAGCCCCGGGCTTGCGCCGCACGCGGACGGCTTCGCCGTTCCTTGACCCGGGCCTCCCTTCGCCGTGGAGTTCAATCGTGGCGAGGGCGACGGACGGCAGAAGTCGCTCGCCGCTAGGGCGGCTCGGGCTCCGAACTGGCACCCACGGAAGAGAACGCAAGCGGGAACGCGTGCGGCGCGGGACACACCGGGGTGTGGGAGTCGAAGTCCCCTGCTCGGCCTACTATGATAACATGACTACATGTCATCATGCTGACATGTAGTCAATGACGCTATGTTATCATGTTGACACATGATGTTATCATGCTAACATGCCGTCATGGCAACAACAGTTATCGCAGTAATTTCGCAGAAAGGCGGCAGTGGAAAGACGACGACAGTCGTAAATCTTGCCGTGGCAGCGCGCCAAGACGGCAAGAAGGTCCTCGTCCTCGACCTCGACCCGCAGGCAAGCGCAACGGCATGGCACAAGGTGCGCGCTGACAAGCAGCCGTTGGTGTTGGCGACTCATCAAGCCGGACTAGCGGAATTGCGGACGACCGCAGAAACGCAGGGGGTTGACTGGCTACTTATCGATACGGCGGCCGGGACCGACCAAACGGCAGCGCTCGCCGTTGAGATTGCCGACGTCGTGCTTATACCCTGCCGGCCCTCGGTCGTAGACCTGCGGGCCATCCCGAACAGCATCCGGCTTTGCCGCGTTCAGGAGCGCAAGCCCCTCGTTGTTCTCACGCAGATAGAGCCACAAGGAGCCTTGGCAGACGAGGCCCGAGCGAATCTCGTTGGCCTCGGGGTGACTGTTCTTTCGGGGGGCTTGGGTCGCCGAGCAGCGTTCCACCACAGCATGATTGATGGGAGAGGGGTGCAGGAATACGAGGCGGCAGGCAAGGCGGCGCAGGAGCTCCGAACCCTCTACCAAACGCTATGTAAGCATGTTAGCATGTCATCAAGTCAACATGTTGTCATGAGCGAAACCCGATGAGCAAACGCCCAACAATGCAGCCGCTAGATGCTGCGGACCTCAACCCTGATGCTTTCGCTGGAAAGACTGTCCCGCAGCCTGACCCCGTAAAGGTTGCTACTGCTCCAGCCGCGCCCAGGCCATCCGTTTCGTCATCGCCGAAGAAAAAGGGTCGGGCCGATGCGACCCCGCCGAGCCGCGTCGGCAAGGTGCAAATCGTCGCATGGACGACGGAGGAAACGCGCGCGAAGTTGAAGGCAATGGCCGCTCTGAAGCGCCGCTCTGTTGACGACATTCTCAACGCCGCCATTGACGACATCCTGAAGAAGGGATGACGGCATGTTGCCATGTAAGCATGTTATCATATAGTCAGGCCAATCATATTAGGTTCCGTTGTTTTTCCAGCGCCATGAAGAACCCGATGGACGGGCGGGGCTTTGCGCTGGCGCTGATGAAGCGCCCGCAGCACTGGCCGCTACGATTGGTGTTCGCCCTTGCGCATCCCGCGCGGCCCGACCCGTGGGGTTTGCCGGGGCAGGGGTTCCTTGCCTATGGGCACGGCGCGACGGTGTACCTCGGCGACGTGGGGGACGTACCGCCGAAGCGGCCCGAGGACTTCGAGGAGCATCTAAAGACACTCGAATCGGTGACGTACCTCTCGCTGGAGGCTGTCCTAGGAGACGGCTGGCGGGTGGACTGACACGCCCCGCGCACCCTGTTACCGTCGCGCGGGCCAGCGGCCCGTTTCGCGGACGGGGGGAGGGGTCTCCTTCGGATTACGCTGGAGCGCGTTCTCCGTGACGGGTTTTCCCTTCCGCCGCTGCGCGGTCGCCAGCACGGGGAATTCCTGTCCGTCGACGCTGGACGGACGCCCGTCCGTCCCACCGGCGAGGGTGTCCCACCAGTTGCGCCGCGTGCTTCTCCCTTCGTCCTCCCAACGCTGCATGACGACGTCAATCATGTCCGCCACGTCGTCGTAGGCGTTCTGGCGGAGCCAGACGCGGGCATCGGTGTTGGAGGGCTTGGGTTTTGACTTCGCGACCGACGGCTTACGTTGGGCTGTCGTTCGCCGTCTAGTCGCTGTCTGGGTCGTCATCCTCTTCCTCCGCGGTATCCGGGCCCTTCGCGTTTCCTCGCGGCTTTGGCTTCACGAGGTCGAGCTCGTAGAGCCGCTGGCCGCTCGGGGTTGTTTCGAGCATCCAGATTAGCTTTTCGCCGCGAATGGTCGGTACAAGCGCCTCGACGAAGAGCTCGAAGAAGATGGTGCGGATGCTCTGCACCTCGCGCTTCACGTCTTCCCCGCGCGCGGGCGCGAGGTCGCCGAGCTCGAAATCCTCCCCGGCATGCGTTGTTTTGCTGCTCTGGCAGGGGATGATGAAGCGGACGACGGCCGTTGTTTCGTCGATGAGGTAGGGCTCGTCGCGCACCAGCATCTTCGCCGAGTCCTCCCGGGAGACGATGGCGCTGGTGCGGAAGCGGCCGCTCACGTGGCTGATGGAGAAGCCGCCGATGCGTTCATCGATGAACTTGATGACGCTGTTTACGTACGCGTCGTCGCCGTCCTCCGGGCTGCGGGGAATGGCTTGCTCCAGCGTGGCAAAACCGACTTCATGGATGCGCCGCACGAGGGTGTCGCGATAGAAGAGCTCATCGAGCGCCTTGCGCAACTTGTCCTCGCGCGTGAGCGGCATGAGGAAGTCGTAGACGACGACTTTTTGGTAGGTGGCGCGGTCGTAGCTGGGAAACGGACGGCGGACTTGCGTTACAAGTTCTTGAAATTCGTCCCAGGCGACGCGGCGAAATTCCGGGATGACGCGGTAACTGTCGCCGACGCCCTTTTCGACGTAGGCGGCGTATTGCTTCGAGAGGTAAGTCTTGGCCGTCTGGCCCTGCCAGCCCACCTTTTCCTTCATCTCTTCGGCGTTGAACGAGCTCCCGGACCGCGCCTTCTCGCGCAGGAACGCGTACACAGCCCGCTGTTTTTTCTGGCTCGCCATAAGACCCCCGACCTTCCACCGTAAATCGTGGCTCGGCCGTGCGCCAGGGGAGGGGAAGCGGCTTATCCCTTGAGCAGGTCGAGTCCAAAGAAGAGGCGGAGCCACCCCTCGAGGTCATCGAGTTCGATGGCGCGTCCCGACGCGATGAGGAACGACTTGATGTTGGCGCTGAAGCCCACGCCGCTGAAGACCACGAGGCCGGGGATGGGCCACGCGGCGATGTCCTGGATGATGGCGGGAATCTTCTCTTCGGCGCTTCCCGACGTGCCCTGAAACTTGCACTCGAGGCCGAGGCGACGGTGCGTCTCCGCGTGCGTGAGCACGATGTCAATGAGGCGCTCCGCGCCCCAGATTCTCCGGCCGCACCTGTATTGCTCGCGGGCCTGGAGCCCGAGCGATTCGCCGACGGCTACGACCGCCTTGCACAAGGCGTCTCCGCTGGCGACGGCGGCCGCTTTCCCCGCCATGGCTACTTGATGAGCAGCTCGACGATAGCGCCGCGCGCGGTGGCCTTGCTGTTGACGACGCGCGTGGCCGATACCTCGATGACGTCGAAGCCGTCCGCGTACAGATTGCGCACGAAGGGGGCTGACGAGTTCGAGAGCAGCACCCGGACGCCGCGTTTCTTCAGCTTCTTCGCGGTGTCGTGCAGGCGCGTCTGTTCGGCTTCGCCGAAGCCGCTCGACGTGTAGGACGTGAACGAAGACGTGGTCGACAACGGCACGTAGGGCGGGTCGAAATACACGAAGTCGCCGCGCTTCGCTTTGGCGACGACCTTCCCGAAGTCCTCGACGAGCAGCTCCGTGCCCGCGAGCGCTTCCGAGCATGCCCGGAGGGTGGGCTCGTCGCAGATGTTCGGATTCGTGTAGCTCCCGAAGGGCACGTTGAAACGGTTGTCGCGATTGACGCGGTACAGGCCGTTGAAGCCGGTCTTGTTCAAATAGATGAACCACGCAGCGACTTCGGCGTCCGACCCCGTGTCGATGTTCTTTTCGCGGAACTTGTAGAAAAAAGTGGGGTTGTGCGGGTAGCTCCGCAGCAGGCCGATGACTTCCTCGACGTTATTCTGAACCCCCTTGTAGGTCCGAATCAGGCGCGCGTTGACGTCGGCAAGCACCGCGCGCTTGGGGCGCAGCGCGAAGAAGAGCGCGCCTCCACCGATGAACGGCTCGAAGTACCGAGCGGCCTTCGGGGGCGTGTGCTGGAGCAGGGACGGGAGAAGCTGACGCTTGCCCCCGGCCCACTTGATGAACGGACGGCCTGCGGCCGGTTCCGGCACCACCTTGAGCGTTACGCCGCTCTCATCGACACGCTTCGCCGCCGCTCCGAGCCTGCGCATCGTTGGTGACGGTTACGCTAACTGAACGGCCGGGCAGCGTCCAGGGCTCAACGAGGGTGCCGCGCCGACCGGCAACCATGGGGCCTTCTCGAGCGCGGCGTACGGTCCTTTCGGCTCGTTCGTCCGCTTCGGGCGAACGAGCCGGAAAGCCCTCCGGCCTCGAGCCCAGAAGGAAGCGCCACCGGAGCCTATGGAGGCGACGACGCGTGACCCTCCGGGTGCGCCTTCGACGCAGGCTTTAGCTAGTAAAGTGACGGATGAGCGGCACGAGCAAGTCCGGCACGGTTGCGTAGATGCTCCCGACGATGAACCACGCGAGGCCGACGAGCTGCACATCACTGCTTCCAATGGCCAGACTTTCGAGTTCTCGCGTGAGTTCTCTCGCTGCCGTGGTGTGCTCGACTTTTGCTGCTTCAATCTGGGCTTTCAGCTCGCGCGATTCTTTCTCCGAAGAGGTACGAAGAGTATCCACCTCTCTTTGGAGCTCGCCGAAATTATGCTCGAGGGCTGCCATCCGCGCTTCTGGGCTTCCGTCTCCGGTTCCTTGAGTGACCCGCACCCGTCCTGACGCCGTGCTGCTGCTCATGGCCATACCTGAAAGGTTGACTACGACGTTCTGGCGATGCCCTGGACGGCTCTTCCACCACGCTGTGACGCGTTCCCACGGGTGCGGGCGGTGATGCTGTTTCAGCGCGTCTCGTATCTGCTTCCAGACGGTGCCGAAGCCAAAAAGTTGGAGCACCAGACCGCCGCACTGGAGCCAATGCACGCTGCTTTTTTCGTTCACGATACAAGTCAAAACGAGCGGAGCTGCCATCGGTACTCCGAATAGGAGTACCGTCCGCGCGGCGGGCTTTAGCCAAGTTCCGTATTGCTGAAGCTTCCCCATCAAAACTGGACGCGCTCGACTTCGGAGCGTTCGAGCTTTTTCTTGCTGCGGTCGTAGAGGGCGGTGGTGCGGACGTCCGCGTGCCCGGCGAGGCGCGCGGCATCTTCGATGCGTCCGCCGTTTTCCTGGTGCGTGGTGATGCCGGTGGCGCGGAGCGAATGGCACCCGATGTCCTCATCGAGCCCGGCATCGGCGCATCGGCGCTTGACCATGGCGAGCATGTTGCGGCTCGGCATGCGTTTTCCGGAGAGCGCGCGAGAGCGGGCAGGGGCCGACTGGAAGAGTGGCGCTTTCCTGTCGCCCTCGAGCAGCGTGCCCGCCGCTACGTACGCGCGGAGCGCGTCTACAACAACATGGTGTGCGGGGAGCTTTCGCTCCTTTCCGCCTTTTTCGCGGGCGATGAGGTACGCGCCCGAGGGGTTATCCACGAAGTCGCTGACGCGCATGGAGCAGAGGGCTTCGACGCGGAGCCAGTTGTAGAGCATGACGGCAACGGCGGCGCGGTCGCGGAGCTCGACGACGGTACGCGGCCGAGGCGCGCCGTCCGCCTCCTTGTCATCGAGCGAATCGAGGAGCTTCTTGGCGTCCTCGCGTTCGAGGACGGGGGTCTTTCCTTCGCTGACGACGAGGCGCGGTGTGCGGACGGAGAGGGCGGGGTTCGAGTCGATGGCTCCGCCTTCGGTGAGGAAGTCGAGCCAGTGGCGGAGCGCCGAGGCGGTGAGCTTGATGCTGGAGGGCTCCAGCGTGTCTTGCAGGGCGACGAAGTAGGCGGCTACGGTCGGCGGCGCGAGCTCGCGCAGACCCACTCCCTGGGTCTGGCACCACTCGCAAAAGCGGAAGACCGCGCGCCCGTAGGCTTTGCGCGTGTTGGGGTTGGGGATTCGCGCGGTGAAGAATTCGAGGGTGAGGCGGGCGGCTTCGGTGCCTGCTTCGGAGATGACGGGTGGGAGCGCCATGGAGACGCCGCCCGGCGCGTGGACGACCACGGCGAGCGCCGTCGACGGGGCAGGGGAGGGTGTCAGCTCCACACGACCTCTCCTTTGAAATCGCGCGTGAGGTACTCGTCGCGCTTTCTCTGCGTGTTCGGAGCCTTCCCGAGCCACGCGAAATAGTCCTTGGCGCGCATGGGTACGAAGATGACGGCGATACCGTCCTTGGCGAGTTCCTTCGCGACGTCTTCGTTCACGGCGCGGCAGAAGGAGGCTTTTCCCGGGAAGCCGGTGATGAAGCAGACGTCACTATTGGTGGGGTAGAGGGGCAGGCGGAGCCCTGAGGGCAAGTCCTGGCGCTTTGCCATCGTGGCGCGGATAGTCGCCACCTGCTTGCGTGCCGCCTGCTCGACAGCGGCGCGTTCATCGACGAGGGCGTACGTGAGGGGTTCGCCGGTCATGGGGGGAGGGGGCTCCTGGGTTTCTATCCGATAACGTCTTTTATCCCTCAGAAACTACCAGGGTAGCACGCAGGTAGTCAAGTGTTCAGTATCAGAGCGAAAGACGGTCACCAGTGCAGCGAGCGCTCCCATCAGTGCAGCGACCCCGCCCAGAGCGGTTGCGAATACCCCAACCCATGACCAACGGTCTGCCCGGCGCTCGCTCTTTTCTTTCCGCACGTCCTTCCGCAGCTTTTTGAATGCTTCCGGCGTGAGCACGCATACTCCCGAGTGTTCGCCATAGGTCCAATCCTTTGGGGCGGTATTGCCCTCGCTCGATGACCTCCACACGGGCTGCTCGTAAAATACGTCAAGTCGGTTGGCTCTGGCGGTCAACCGCCAGCACTTCACGGCGTATATCTTTTCGTCAATCTCTTCTTCTTCCGCCCACCTGGAGCCATCATCCCATCCGTTCCGCCTGAGCGCACGCTTTTGCTTACCTAACAGCGCAATTCGCCACGCGAAAGAGACGTCCTCGAGTTTGCTGCTGATGTTTTTCAGCGCCTTCATAGGCCGATATGTCACGCTCGGGTTGCCTGCGACGGCTTTCGCTTCGCCCCCTTCGACGTAGGCGTTAGCGTCTCGTTGCTTTTGCGGCGGCTCTTCTGGCATTGGATGCAGTCCTTCGTTGGGTTGCTAATTACGAACAGGTAAGCAACCAATACTAGCTTTTCAATAGGTCCTTTTTTTCTTCTTTCCGGCGCACCCACCCGCCTCACCCCCTGGGCGTTGCGATTCACCAATGTGCGGCGTGCGGCTTCTCGTGCCGTCCACCGTCTTCTACCCCGCCGCTTGCGCGGCTTCCTCCCATCTACGAAGTCAGTGGACGGCGAAGCCTGGCCCGACGGGTATCGCCCTTCGCCTGGCTTTGCAGCCAGGCGGGGCATCCCCACCGCAATTCCTTGGGTATCGCAACTAAACCAAGGAGTTTACCTTATGAGTGCATCTTCCAACACGAAACCGCCATTATTCACGCTTGGCCAGATTGTTTCCACGCCCGGAGCACTGGACGCAACCAGTCATCGGCACCGCATCGCATGCCTCACGCGGCACGTGACCGGAGATTGGGGAACCGTCGACCGCGAAGACGCGGCGACCAACGCCGAAGCGGTGACGGCGGGCTTCCGCATTCTGTCGGCGTATCCGCTCGACCCGTCGAAGCCGTGCAAGGGCTTCGGCGACAACTGCCTCTGGATTATCACCGAGGCGGACCGGAGCGTGACGACGTTCCTGCTTCCCAGCGAATACTAGCACTGAGGCGGGAGCGCTGCGCGTTCCTGCCTCTCCTTTCATCTTCAACTTTTTGGATACATTCTTATGACTGCAAAACTTATTGGTATGCGCATCGAAGCCGCCACGCAGGCAGAAGCGTTGAAACTAACGCGAACTGCGCAGGTTGCACCCGAAATGCAAGAGCTACTGGAGAACTTCGTAGCTGTTTACAATGCTGACCCATACGACTTTTGGTCATGTCTTGAGGGCTTCGAGCAAAACGCCCGTCATCTTCTCCGCAAAGTGAAGGGCAGGGGGTAGCCTGCCCTTCGGCCCGGTCTTTCGAGGCCGGGCCTTACTTCCGACGAAATAACTTGCCTTCGTGGCATGGCCCATGAGTATAGTTTCGGCCCATGAGCACCGTACAGACCGCCGCGAAGGATAAAGGCCGCGAAGTCACGGAACCCAAGAAGGGCGGGGGAGGGGCCTCCGACCCGAAACCCGAACCTACGGCCCCTGTTGCGGCAGCTCCGGGCCCAAAGCCGGAGGTTTCCCCGCCGTCGACATCCTCAGCGGTGCATCCCGTGCACGAGCCGACGATAGAGAGCCTTGCAGCACTTTCCGATGAAGCGCTTTCGATTCGCTTCGCCGAGGCGCAAGCGGAGGTCACGGAAATACAGCGCGAAATCGAGCAGCGCCGCGCGAAGAAGGCGACGGAGTTTCTGGCGTCGATTCGCGACCAGGCGCGTGCGCTTGGCATCGACCCCGTGGCGCTTGCTGCGGCGCTCGGTGGCGGCAAGAAGGGCGGGGCGCGTACGCGTTCCTCTGGCGACGCGCGGAGCGCCGTTGCCAAGAAATACCGCAATCCCGAGAACGCCTCGCAGACGTGGGCGGGCAGGGGAGCCACGCCGAAGTGGATTGAGCTCGACCCGGCGACGAAGAAGCCGCTGGCGAAGTTCCTGATTCCCGCGAGCTCGTAGCCCTCACCGGGCCGCGCCTCGCGGAGACACAGCGCCGCCGTCCTGGCGGTGCTTCGGTTCCCCCTCCGGCAGCATCGTTCCGTCTGCCGTATTCGGCATTATCCGCACCTCTCGTTTTTTCCAATGGCCGCATGGCCCCCGTCAGGGTGCCGTTGCGGCCGTTTTCCTTTGGGTGTTTTGCCTACTCCTCGGGGCTTTTTTCGCGGTTCCTAACCCGAGAGGCAACGCTCGGCCGTCAATGACGCTTTCCCGCAGACGCGGTTTCGGCTCCCCCGCGAGCGGTTCCCCCGAAAAGCTATGACGGCGCGTTTTCTCCGGGTTGGCCGGTCCGCGTAAACCCCGGGAACGGGGAGAGAACCTAACCCAAAAGGAAACGACCATGAGTAACGACACCATCGCGGAGACGCTTCACGGCATCACGCGCGACGTCGGCGAAGTCATCGCCACCCTGCACTATGGCCGTGGCCAGCCCGTGACCTTCCTCGAAGGCTCGCAGATTGAGCGTTGCTACGACACGCTTTCGGACGTCTCGATACGCCTGCGGAAGGCCATCGCGAGGGCGGAGGCCCTGCCGGAGATGTTGCCCGTGCTGGAGCAGACGCTTGCGGCGCTGAATCAGGCCCCCCGGTTTCGGATTCCCGGACTTGAGCTCGACAGCTACGGCGTGGCAGCGCTTTGCGAGCGGGTCATCGCCAAAGCGAAAGCCGCAGCATCCTGACGGAGAGCGCCCGGAGTCCCGCGAGGGCTTCGGGCCAGCTCCACGGACGACGGCTCCCACGAACGCCGCCGCTGGACTGCGGGGCCGTGTTCTTCCGGCCCGTTCGCGCGGTCCGCCCGAGAGCGACGCGCCTCGACAGCTTCGCCCCTTCGGGTGCCGGTCCGACTTTTTCGGTTCCCCCCGCAGGAGCGGGTGCCCCCCAAAAAAGACCGGCCCGTCATACCGAGGAGCGTCGCGGCGGCCCGCTTTTGGCGAACGAGCCGGAAGCCCCCGGCTCGAGAGCCAACAAGGCAGGTTCCCGATGGAAGCCACGACCCGCAAAGCCCCCCTCCAGAAAATCCCCGTGTACGAAGTCCGCCTCGTTCAGGCCCGCCGCTCGCTCCGACTCGCCGAATCGGTTGTTTCCCACGCGGGAGTCGCAGCGTGGACGATGCACACGATGCTCGCAATGACGGACCGCGAGCACTTCGCAGCACTCTTCCTGAACGGCACGCACCAGGTGACCGGAGCGCACGTCATCGCGGTAGGCGGACAGCACGGCATCGGCACCATCGAGCCCCGGACGGTGTTCCGGGCCGCGATTGCGGCGTGCGCGTCGGCCATCATCCTCGGACACAACCACCCGAGCGGCGACCCGGCCCCGAGCGCGGAGGACATCACGACGACGGCGAAGCTGATGGCTGCGGGCAAGCTGCTTGGCATCCCGGTTGTGGACCACATCATCGTGACCCGTGACTCGCGGCGCTTTCATTCGATGATGTCGCACGGGACGCTTCCTCCTGAGGAGTGACCCGCACCCTTCCGCCCTCCGGTTCTTCCCCGGAGGGCGTTTTCGTCCGCGCAGGCTGCCTCAGGACGCGCGCACGCAAGCCGGAGAGGGGAGAAGGGCTACTCGTCCTCTCCGGACGTTCTGGAGGCCGTTCCCATTGCCCCGGCTTCCGCCGCGTCTGTTCCCGCTGACCCGGTCGACTTGCGCCGGAGCGGCTTCTTTGGCCTGCTCGTGAGCACGAGTTCGTAGCCGAGGGTTCGGACGTAGAGCGCCACGCTCGAAATCGTCGGCTCGCGCGCCGCGTTTCCGCGTTCCGTGCCGCCGCGCTCGAGGCGGGAGACGTTGGCGGTATGCCACCCCATGCGGCCCGCGAGGTCGCTCACGGTGACGTTGGCTGCTTCCCGCAGGCGTCGCAGCTCAGCGCCGAGGCCCTTGGGGTCGAGCTTCCCGCGCACGACGAGCTCGAAGCCTTTGGCACCCACGGGTGCCGTGTACCGGCGTTTTTGCGGCGCTTTCAAGCGTGTTCTCTTTCGTGCGGCCATGCTCTAACGGTGTGATGTCCGTAAGGATTCCGTGATGCGTCGCGTACCTGTTACGGACAGCGCCCTGGGCTCGAAGCGCTTTGCGCTTGCATCGCTGTCCTAACGGATAGAAGATTGCGCTGTCCTAACGGATAGCCGTTTCCGGTGGCCCGGAATTCCTTCGGGTCCTCGAGAAGCGGAAGAAAGCACCGACATGCAACGCGATAGGCATCGCGCTCCGGCAACCCGCCGGAGCGCTCGGGCCGGTTTTGCCCTGAAACTGGCGCTATCTCTTTCCCTCGTAGGTATCCCGCTCGCCGTGGGCATCGCCTGCTCCACGGGCCCGTCATCACCGGGAGGCTCCGAGCCCACCGGCAGGGTGAGCCAGGCGCTCACGTCCCAGGCGTTCACCGCGACGCCGCCCGCACCGATTGCCACGAGCGGCGGAGCGACCGTTTACGGCGCGAGCTTCTATACGGGACCAGTCCCCCCGACGTGCACTTCGACGAACGACCTCCTTGCCGCCCAATGCGCAGAAACCTACTATGTGAATAACGGCGGCATTCACTACGTTTACGAAGCGGCCTCGCTTGGTTCCGACGGCGACCTGATGAACGCGGAGTCGTATCCCACGAGTCACCCGTGCAGCTATTATTATACGTCACCGCCGCAGCAATACTCGATACGCATTGCCAATTACTCGCTCGGAGAGCCTTTCTGGACGGGCTTATGCGAGATAATGGCTACGGTTACGCCGGGTGCGAACTGCTCGACGGGATATGTCGACAGTACGGGGACCTGCACCACGGTTCCAGGGTTGTCCACGAATACCTTTCCGATGCAGCATATCGGAGCGTTCAAGCCGGACGACCCGCACCTGAATAATCAGAAATGCAACGGCATGTGCGTTCCGAACGCCAGCCTGCTGATGGCGAGCCTGAATCTGAACGATACGCCGGTCGGGTACACGCCGCAGAAGGGCCCGGACGTTCACATCACGGTTTCGTATAACCACGTGGACACGATTCAGCCCGCCAGCCCCAATTACGGCAATCTTGGGCCCCGCTTTACGCATACGTTCAACTCGTACATCCAGACCGACCCGAATGGAGTGACCACGTTCCGCTATGTTATGGGCGGCGGGCAGGTTGTGTACGGATCGGAAACGACAAGCTATAACACGAGTACCGGCACGTTTGGGCCCGAGCTTCAGGGTGGAGCGGTACTCAAATACACCTATTCAGGCGGCACATGGACGGGCTTCCTGCTCACGATGCCGGACGGCTCGACGCAGACATTCGGGCATTCCGACGGGGTTACTAACCCGAACAAGTGGATGCTGACGGCGGTGACGGACCCGCAGGGACAGGCGCTTGCGCTGGCCTACGACTCGTCCAACCGGCTCACGACCATCACGGACGCCGAGTCCCGGGTGACGAACTTTTGCTATGACCCCTCGCGGAGCAATTGTTCAACCTATTCCGGCGCCTCGCTGCTCATCTCGCAGATTACCGACCCGTTCGGGCGGAGCGCGGTGTTTTCGTACGACAGCTACGGGCGGCTGTCATCGATTCAGGACGTGCTTGGCATCACGTCGAGCTTCACCTACGACGGCAACCCCGGAGCGGATGGCGGGCCGGACGGAGGAGCCGACCCGGGCGACCCGTACTTTATCGCGGAGCTGACGACGCCTTACGGCAACAGCACGTTTGCGGGGGGTGTCGACTATTCGGTAAACAGCCGCTGGCTGGAGCTGACCGACCCGGACGGCTATACGGAGCGCGTCGAGTACAACGCGACCAACTCCGCCATAGGCGCGACGGAGAGCAACACGCCGTCCGGTATGACGGTAGAGAACGGCACTTATGACACGCTCAACTCGTTTTATTGGGACAAGTACGTTTGGCCCACCTACGGCACCGGCTCGGGGAAGGATTACACCAAGGCGGTCATCACCCACTGGACGCTAGGGGGTGACGGGCTTCCGTCGCCCGTCGCGGCGAGCGTCAAGAAGCCGCTGGAGAACCGGGTTTACTACACGTATCCAGGGCAGAACACGGCTACGCCGCAGTCGGCGGGAACGTATGACCAGCCCGCCGCTGTCGGGCGCGTGCTGGATTCTGCTGCTGACGGTGGGGCCGGTAGCACGCAGCTTTCGGCGTTCACGTACAACAGCGTGGGCTTTCCGACGCTGGCGACGGACCCGCTGGGCCGCGTCACCCGGTACACTTACGACACGAACAACATCGACCTGACCAAGGTCGAACAGGTGACGGCGTCCGGCCCGACCTATACGCAAATCGCGGCGAACACTTATAACGCCTACCACGAGCCGCTGACTCATACGGACGCGGCGGGGGAAGTCTGGACGTACACGTACGACAGCACGACGCACAAGCTTTTGACGGTGACCGACCCGCTTTCCAAGGTCACGACGAACGCGTACGACGGGACGGGTCGACTTACCTCCGTGACCGACGCGAACAGCGTGGCGACCACGAGTATCACCTATTCCGGTACATGCGGCGGCGGTTCGCACATCAATTGCGACCTGCCGTTGACCACGGCGGACAGCACCTCCTACGTGAAAACCTACGCCTACGACGCGCTCGACCGACCCACGAGCGTTACCTATACATCGGACAGTTACGGGACGACCGAGCTGTACGATTATACGTTCCAAAGCGGTTCGTATTCTGGCACGCCGAGCCTGGAGCTTCGCAAATACACCGACCGGCTCGGACGCGCGACGGTGAGGGCGTACGACGCCGACCAGCGTTTGACGTCCGAGACTGACCCGCTTTCGCACACGGTTTCGTATACGTATTTCAAAAACGGCGCGCTCGACACGCAGACCGACCCGAACTCAAACGTGACGACGTGGGCCATCGACGTCGAGAGCCGCCCGACGTCGAAGACTTTCGCGGACTCGAGCGCGGAAACTTACGCCTACGAAACCACGACATCGCGCCGCAAAAGCGTGACGGACGCGTTGTCGCAGGTGAAGACATATACGTACGACAACGCGGACGAAGTCACGGATATTGCTTACACGGCCTCGGTGAACACCACGCCAAATGTGAAATTCTGCTGGGACGCGTATTTCTCGCGCCGAACACTGATGAGCACCGATAGCTGCACTATGTGTCCGTGCACAGGGAAAGCGGTGACGACGTGGAGCTATGTCAGCCCCGGCACGGCGGGCAGCCCGAGCCCCGGGGGTTTGCAGCTCCTGACGGAAGACGGCCCCTACTCGAACGACGCGCTGACGCTGGCGTACGACGCGGACGGGCGGGTCGATAGCGCGACGGTGGGGGGCACCACCGCCGAAACCTGGAGTTACGACGCCATCGGGCGGCTGACCGACCACTACACGCTGGCCGGTCACTGGTACCTGACGAACTACCAGAACGAATCCAACCGCCTTGAGTACCGCGAGCTTGCGGGAACGTCGGTCAGCATGGGATGGATTCACGGCACGAGCGCGGACTGGTCGACGCTGAATAAGTCGTACACCTCCGGCACGCAGGCGCGGAACTTTGGGAATTGGTACGAGATGCCCGGCGGGCAATTCTCGCCCTATTACCTTCCGACCGTCTACGAGGAGAACGGAAACTCCGGTCATCCCTGGCCCGCGCGGAATTGGGCGTATACGTACGACAACGACAACCGCCTGTTGACGGCGCAGGTGCCGTGCGTGGCGGTGGACGGAGGCTCGTGCGGCCTCACGGAATCGTATACGCAAGCGTACGATTCGGCATGGAACAAGACGACGCTGACGCCGGTCAACGGCACGTCGAGCGACTACACCCAGGCGTATAACTCCTCCAACGAAATGACGACAGGGTACACGCATAACAGCGTAGGCGACCGGACGGCGGACGGGACGCATACGTACACGTACGACGCGGAAAACCGTCTGCTGGAAGCGCTGCAAACGGGAACCTCCAACACGGTCACGTACACCTACGACGGTTTGGGGCGCAGGCTTCAATCGGCGTACTACAACGGTTCGACGACGACGAACAGCCGGTACCAATGGTGCCCGCCGTTCCCCTCGTCCTCGCCGTGGGCCTGGGCTTCGGCCCCGAGCATCTGCTCCAAGCGCGACGGCTCGGATACCGTCTTGAAGCGCTACTACACCGAGGGCGAGTACACGGTCTCCGGCACGTCCAGCGTGTACTACGAGCGCGACCAGGCGGGGAGCGTTCGGGATACGGTGAACAGCAGCGGCACCCTTGTTGGGGCGCTTGATTACAGCCCGTTCGGCGGGCAGCTCCGGACGTATGGAACACTGCCGGATTACCAGTTCGGCAACCTGTTCGTTGACCAGCCGATGGGGCTGGTATTCTCCGCCACGCGCGCCCTCGATACCGCTACCGGCGCATGGCTATCCCGCGACCCCATCGCCGAAAGCGGCGGCGTCAACCTCTTCGCCTACGCAGGCGGGAATCCGGTCAGCAACAGTGACCCGAGCGGGCTTTTGACGCTCAACGATGTGGGTAACGCGGCGGCGCAGGTTGATTGGGGCGACTTCATGTTGAACAACCCGGTTACTATTGGATGGAGTATTGCCTCTGGCTATGCGGGCGTGCGAAACGTAATCAGCAAGGTTCAAAAGCAGTGCGACATACCTCCATCCAACCTAGACCCCGGTAGCGTAATTCAAGGCGGTAAGCAAAAAAACCCGCCCCTCCCATCGCCGAACTTTCAGCAGCCCACGAATCCACCGCAGCTTCCGCCTTCGTCTATGCCACCCGGTTACAGTATTCGCATGGGCAAACCAACACAAAACTATCCAAATGGGTACTGGAGGATGTATAATCCTTTCGGACAACCTGTAAACCCTGCGACGGGGAAGCCGCCGAGCAACGTTAGTCCAGGCGACTTCAACGCTCAGACGCACGTGCCTCTTCCGTCGCCATAATGTGAGTAGCTAGATGTACGGACTGCCGCCAGATATTGACCTTTCTTTTCTTCTTGGCTGGAAGCTGATTCAGCTCGCTTTTGGTGAACATCAAGTAATTCTTCGTTTCAACCGGGAGGCCGACCTTCAAAATCTTACTATCTCTGTTGAGGCTACGTCCCTATCTTTGACGCTCCCGGAAGGAAACAGTAACACTTGGAGTGACGTTCTTCAAAGTGCAGGGTTCTTGGTAGCTTTGATTGGTCAGCATATTGTTCAAGCAAGCGGCACACCAAGCGGCACACTGACACTTGGCTTCAATGGCGGTGGTGTTCTAAAAATACATGACGACAACGCTCGTTACGAATCGTACCAGATAACGCAAGGAGATACAGTAAAGATTATAGTGTAACTGTCGTGTCGTCGGTTCTGGCCGGAGGTTCCCGCGAGGTTGAGCCTCCGGCCTTTTCTTTGGGTTGAGTTCACATAAGGCCTCTTAGCGGCCGCAAGGTGGGAAGGTGGGTAGCGTTGTGTTCCGAAAAGCCATCGTCGGCGCTGCGTGTGTTCTGGCGAGTATACTGATGGACGACAGCCCGCGTGTGTACCCGCACCTTGTCGTTCGCGTCGACCTGAGCGAGCCACCCACGAACTGTTTTGGATTCACCCGGTGGCGCGCAAACGCCGAGCGGCATGCGGCTTCGGTGCGGATGCATGGGCTGTGCCCTTCGCCGCAATGGGAATCTGCGGATGGCAGCATCACGTACTGCGACGACTAGCGATGGGTCGTCCTGGTGCCGCCGGTTCTTTGAGGCTCGGTGACCCCTACTTCGCGGCGGCGCGGCGCTGTCTGCTGGTGGTCATTCGTCTTCGTCCTCCTCCTCCGCGTATTCGGCTGCCTTGATGTTTTCGGTCCAGTCGTGGAGGAAGTCCTCCCGGTCCCATCCGAAGAGCTCGACGTTTTTGACGGACGGCTTGAAATACCGCCGTTCGTAGGCGAAGTCGTAATATTGGAGGTCTGTCGTTGCGCCCGGCGAGAGGTATTGGACGAGGTAGGCGGAATCGCGGCCCCTGTTCAGGCCTTTATTGCAGGAGTCGCAGAGCCATGGTCCGCTGGTAAGTTTGCCTTTGACGACGAGCGCGGCTTCGCCTTCCCAGCTTTCTTTCGTCTTTGCGGCGAACCGTTCCCGGTGTTTCTTTGCGCAGTCTGTACAGTATAAGTAAGGCATACGAGTTTATCATCGGAATACGCTCTGTATTGTCAACTAAAAGTATACGGGTTTCACCCGCATTCTTTTTCTGGCAGGCAGCGCCCGAGGGGTTGACCCCGAGGGCGCAAGCGCCGACCGCGTTACGGCGTTGCCGTTTAGCGGTGGGCCCCCGCCCTTTAGTGGCGGGGAAGCGGCGCATTGGTGTCCCGGAGGCACGTAAGCGCGCGTCCCAGAGCGCTGGCGCACGTGCCGAAGGGCTGGCCCCGGAGGGGCCTCGATTTGCGCGGCGCAAGCCGCGCCCCGTCTGGAGCCCCAGGGACGGGCTTTTGACTTCCGTGCGGCTTCGGACCCACGGAGAGCATTCCTGCCCGCAGGCAGGCCGCTGCAGGCGGCCTAGCGCGTGCGTTTCGGGTCGTCCGGTGCTCTCCGGCGCTGCTCTTCGAGTGTCTTGGTGTGACTCTTGGTCACTCTGGTCAGGGTTGCGGCAGAGACGTCGGTTTTCGGGATGGAGGGAGCGTCGACGGCGGGCTCTTCGCGATTCGCCCGCGCGAGGACGCCCAGGTGCTTCTCCCGGGCTGCGCCCTGCCGATTCCGGCGCAGGAGGCTCCGCGCCGTTTCGACGAAGCGTGCGACGCGTGAGCGTCGCGCCGCCATCTCCGGCGCTTCCTCGCGAGGCTTTTCCGGTTCGCGGGCCGCCTGCTTGTCCGGCCTCACATCGAGGGCGAAGCCGCGTCGGCCGCTTTGGGCGACCTCGTCGCGCAGCTCGTCTTTCGCGTCCGTCCAGACCTCGACGGACCACTTTCCGCGCGTGAGGGTGACGTAGAACTGCTCCCACGAGGTCGCGGCGAAAGAGTCGGAGCCCATGGAGGCGATGACGTGATGCCGGGTGAGGCTTTGGCTGGCGTGACTCGTGGTCGCGTAGCCATGGGCGAGGTGGAGTGATTCCTCGGCGCTGACCTGCCTTGAAACAGCTTCGCCGGGCTTTGAGAGGAGCAGGGTTCCGTCGTGCGCGAACTCGCGCACTTCGTAGATTGCGCCGCGCTCGAGGCGCTTGCCCGTCGCATCGGTCTGCCCTTGCGTGACGCGTACGAGGTCGCCCACGGCGAGCTCGAAGGCGCGTCGCTCGTAGACCTCGAAGGCTTTGGCCTTCGAGAGGTCGAGCGCGACTTCCTCGAGGTTTTTGCCGTCCTTGCCGTGACGGATGACGGCGACTTCGCCGTTTTCGGCTTTCCAGACGGTGGCGCGGTCGCCTTTTTTGAAGCCCGGGGCGTTCCGGGAAAATTCGATGACCTGCCCGACTTCGTAGCCGTGCGCGCTCCCGCGCTCGGCGTCCGTCCAGCCTTTGGCGGCAAGCCGGAACGCGGGAGCGTTCCGCTTCTGTCCGAGCCTGCCGGTCGCGGCGAGCTTTTCGCGGACGGCGTTGGTGACCTTCTCAATCTCCTGATGCGTTGGGGCGACGATGATGGCGGTATGACCGTTCGAGAGCTTTTCGGCGTAGCTCCCGGCGATGGCCTGGTAGCGGCTCGCGTCGCTCGCCACCTCGCGGATTGCGCCCATGGCATCGAGCTTGTCGAAGCCTTCGGCGGTATCGCCATTGACAAGGCTTTCGACGGCGCTGCGGTACTCGGCGTTTTCCTGGCGGCGGATGGTCTTGATGGACGCGAAAGCGAGGTCGGCTTTTTTCTCGAGCAGGCGGAGGCTGTCGCCACGTTTGACGGACTGGTGCTGTTTGGTGTCGCCCTGGAGGATGACGCGGGCCTGGAGAGAGCGCGCGGTATCGAAGACGGCGCGCATGTCCTCGGTGCCGAGGAGGCCCGCCTCGTCGATGTACACCACGCCGCCGCGCGCTTTTTCGCGGAGCGCTTTGCCCTCTTTCCCGTCGCTCAGGAAGAGGGCGACGGTTTGCGCGTCGAAGCCGTCCTCACGGAGCACGTCGCGCGCGGGAGTGGTGGGCGCAAGCGGCACGACGTTCTGGCCGCTCGTGTGCTTGATGGCGCGCACGACTTCGCCCATGGCGGTCGACTTTCCGGTGCCTGCGTGGCCCATGATGCCGATGACGTCGTTGGTATCGCGCAGCACGTGCCCGACGACGAGGCGCTGTTCGTTCGAGAGCCGCTTGTCCTGGACGATGTACTCGCCCTGCCCGTTTCGCGCGGCCATGGATGCGAAGGACTCGGCGCTTGCGCGTCCTTCGCGGACGTGGCGGAGGATGGCGCGTTCCTCGTCGCGAATCTTTTCCGTGGTGACGACGCGGTCCCCGTTTTCGTCGAGGCCGCGCACGAGGCCCTTCACCTTCGCGACCGACTCGTGAATGCGGAAGGAAAGACCCGAGCCGACGCCCGCTTTGAGGGCTTCGGCGAGGAAGCGTTTTTCCGGAACGGCCGACTTGCGGTCGAACCAGTACGCTTCGGCGTAGGCGAAGGCTTCCTCGTCGCCGAGCGCCTTCGGTGCATGGGAACCTTTGAGAGCATCGAGCGTCCGGCGTTCGTCGGCATCGAGGCGCGCGTGGGACAGGGCACGGTTTTCCTCGGGGGTAAGGCCCGTTTCCTTATTCCGTCGCGTTCGCGCGCCGAGGGATGCTTTTTTCTTCGCGTCGGTGATGCCCTCCTTTTTGGCTTTTGCTTCAATCTGCCGGGTGCGCTCGCTGAACTTGAGGCGTGTTTCATCGGCGACGCCCTGCACCTCGAAGCTTTTTCCGTCGCGTGCGGTGGCGTAGCCCATGGCCTGCATTCTGGCGGCTACCCTGTCCTCGAAATACGCCTCGTAGTATTCGCGGTCTTTGGAAAGCTGGCCAAACTGGCCAGCTTTCCATTCTCCGGCCATGGAGTTTCCACCGACGCCTTTGCGGTCGTAGGGTGTCCCGTCATCGAAGGCGTTTATGTCGCCGTCCCAGGTCATGTTGAACACATAGGCGTGGACGTGGAGGTGCGGGTCGGCGACGCCGTCCACGGGCCGTGACTGGAAATGCGGGAACATGGCGGAGACGATGTTTTCGGTGGTGCGGTCGGTATTCTGGCCTTTGGCCCGGACGCGCACCTGCATGTTGTCCTCGACCTCGCCCATGGCGTCGCGGACGGATTCCTTGACGGCTTCCAGAATGCCGAGCGCTTCGGCGCTCTGTCCGGTGGCCATCAGGTGCTCGTACAGCACCGATACGGACTTTGGGACGGAGAAGGTGAAGTCATAGCCCGGGCGACGATTCTCCTTCATGGAGGCGGTAAGTTGCTCCTGCGTGTCCGGCAGGAAATTGTACGCGAGGGACTCGAAAGCTTCCTGGGTGACGTCGCCGGAGAGGCCGAGCAGTGTTGCGCCTTTTCCGAACCACTGGCCCGGGATGTTGCCGCGCTCGGAGTAGTAGTCCCCGCGTGACAGCTCCTCCCGGAAATACGCGACCAGTCCGGCCGCGTTTTTACTTTGGGTAACCCGGAGCGCCATGCGTGCAAAGCCTCAGTCGTTCGCCGGTTCCCGGCTGCCCGAACCGGCTTGCCTGGGCGGTATCTTTGCGACGACGAGTTTTCCGTCCTCCTCGCGCAAGGTCGCTTCGACGTCGGCCGAGTAATACATGTGGAGCGCGGTCAGTGACCATTCCTCCACTGCGCCGTGCTTGGCCAGCGTCAACTCCGGCACGGTTTCCCGCGCCATGTTGGTGCGCAGGGAATGCATGCCGCGACCTTCGCCGGTTATGACATAGAACGGCGTGCGCACGATGATGGCGAACGGGCTGGATTCAATGGCGGCCTGGACTTCGTTGTACTTTATTGTTTTGCACACGAGGGCGGATACCCACACATCGAACGTCGCCACCTGCTGGCGCTTCAGTATGTGTTCACGCGCGGTATAGTCGCTCCCACCTTCGGCATCGCCCCCCAGGCGTGGCTGGGGCTTCGCCGATGCATGCTCGCTGGCGGGCGCTACGACGACGTCCGCGTCGTGCTTTGCCCGCGTTCCGAACTTGCCCGCAAGTTCGTCCGCTAACACCGTTACGGCATCCCGTGGCTTCTCCGGCATGCACTCCCCCGAATAGAATTACCCCATCGCTCTTCTATCAAGCACATATGCAAGCTTCAAGAAGAAAAGCAGGATGAAAGCATGAGCCTCAACCCCCTTCGGGGGCACTCGTCTCATGCAGGCGTGTCCCCTCGTTTCATCGTGTTTTACAATGAAACGAGGAAACACGCCGCTCCGCGCACGCGGCCTGACGATTCCACGAGGGCGTGGAACGTCCTTCTGTCTCGTTTTGGTGCGTGCCTTCGGAGCTGTCGCAGCGCATCGCTTGCGACCTCCGGCGCGATACTCCACGGGATGCGTGGAGTATCGTTTCCGGCACCGCCTGGCATGTGGCTCACGAGCCCCCTGCCCGCCCCTCGGCGGCCGCACCTCGCGCCGCCGCAATCGTCTTGACGGTTGCCGGGCGTTCGTGGCTTCGTCGGTGCATGGGGCTGCTGGGGCGACTGCTTGGCGCGGGGCGGTCATCCGCTCCGCCTGCGCCGGGTCATCGGGAGCCCGTGGAGCTCGATGGCCCGGCCATCCTGGGCACGGCGCTCGTGCCCCTCAACGGTGCGGCGGGACTTGAGTACCTGACCGTCTCGGACCTCTGCACCGGCTGCGCGGTTTTCGGAGCCACGGGCTCGGGAAAAACTTCCGGCTCGGGCCAGCAGATTGCGCTGGCGCTGCTTGCGGCTGGCTTCGGGGGGCTCGTGCTTTCGGCCAAAACCGAGGAGCGTGCGCTCTGGGAGCGGCTTGCCCGCATGACGGGGCGGACGGACGACCTGCTGTTTTTCTCACCCTCGGAGGCCGCTAGCGGCGGAGGCTGGCGCTTCAACTTCCTCGATTACGAATGGCGGCGACCTGGAGCCGGAGGCGGCCGGGTCGAGAACATCGTCCGGCTTTTTACCCTCGGGATGGAGACGATGGGTGCCGGTGAGCAAAAGGCGAGCGGGAATAACGCTTACTGGCAACGGGCGATGCAGGAGCTTCTACGCAACGCCGTGGCGCTCGTCGGCATGGGGACGGGCCATGTCAGCCTTGCCGACATCAACCGGCTTATTGCTACGGCTCCGCGTTCCCAGGCACAGGTGGATGCGGAGGTCGCCAACCCGACCGGGTTTTGCTTCGAGCTTCTTTCGGAGGCGCGCAAGCGCTACGCCTCCGACCCGGCAAAACTCGCGGACTGCAAAAAGGTGACGGAATACTGGTTCGGCCAGTGGCCGCATATTCCGCCGGAGACGCGGGGTAATATCCTGTCGACCTTTACGAGCGCCACCGATGCGTTTGGGTTTTCGCCGTTCCGGGAGCTATTCTGCACGTCGACGAACATCGCGCCGGAAGTGGCGGAATACGGGAAGATACTTTTTCTGGACCTCAATCTGAAAGAGCACGGTAAAACAGGGCAGTTCGCGCAAGTTCTTTTCAAGACGTGCTTTCAGAACGCCATGGAACGGCGGGACCTTGGGAAGAGTCCCATGCCGGTGTTTCTCTGGGGCGACGAAGCGCCCTACTTCCTGAATTCAGAGGATGAAAGCGTGCTTCGTACAGCGCGCAGCAAGCGTCTTATAACGGTTTTCCTGATGCAAAACCTGACGACGCTGTTTGAAGCCCTTGGCGGGCACTCGGGGCGGGATAAGGCGTTCAGCATTTTGGCGAACCTCGGAACGAAGGTGTTTCATGCGAATACCTGTACGGAAAGCAATAAGTTCGCGGCGGAGCTTATCGGGCAGTCGGTTCACATGATGGCGAGCTTCAGCAACGGCACGAGCGGCGGCGAGAATTGGGGCTCGTCCAGCTCCCGCGACGTGCAGACGGGCGGCGGTTCGGTGGGCCATAACTCCGGCACAAGCACCGGCTGGAATGAGAGCAAGAGTGCTGCGGAACAGGTGCAATTCGACGTACAGCCGAAGGAGTTTAGTTTACTTCGTACGGGCGGGCCGGAGAACGGCCTATGCGTTGACGCCATCGTGACCCGCACGGGTCATATCTGGAATAACGGCCGGAACTACCTGCCGGTGACGTTCCGGCAGCACTAGGCCCACGGGGCAAAGGGAATTACCTGGAATGCGGCCGGACCTTCTCATCATTGGGTTTAGAAGGATTCTGGCGTTTCTTGCCCCGAGCTTTGGAATGACCGTGCTGGTATTCCTGCGCACGCGCTTCGGCCCGCGTGCGCTCGGACTGAAACACCTGGTGTGCGGCGGGCTGACGCTGTTCTGGCTGGCGTTTCACGTCGAGCCCGACGACGAGCGCGATACGGCGCGGCTGCGCCACTGGGCGGAGGAGACGATTCAGCAATGCCACGACGACGTGCGGGGGACGCTTTACGGCGGATGGTCGTGCGCCGACCACCTTGCGCTTGCCCATGCACGGCTTGCGCGGTTGCCCGACACGTTGCCGTATATGCAGTACCTGTTGCTGGCGTTTCTCGTGGTGTGCGCCGGGCAGATATGGATTGCCCGGACGCGGGACCGAGGGGCGTATGCCTCGGTTTATTCCTACAGCGACGGGGTGCCGCTGCTTTCAAGCCTGACGTTCGGGCGGGCTCCCACCCTCTCGAAAATCATCCTCGAGCCTGCGCTCGTGGCGTTGGTGGCCTGGTACTTCGAGGCGCGCATGGAGCATGACGGGACGGCGCTCTACTTCGGTATGGTCGCGGTTTATCTCGCCGTGTCCGGCTATCAGCGGTGGGCAGCGGAGTTTGCGGGGTTGAACGACCTGCGGGACTTCTGGCGTTCTATCGGCATGGGGCAAGGCTCGATGATGCGGCAGCCGACCCGCCCCATTCAGGACGGAATTCTCGGGCGCATGCTCCACACGCGGGAGCGGGCGCATGCGGAGGGGTTGACGAGGTTGCGGGCGTTTTCGGCGTTGAACCGGGCGCGAATGCTCGAGGGCATCGAGGAGCCGCGCCCCGTCGTTCCGCCATCGTCTTCGCGCGAAAGCGCTTTCCGCGCCGCCCCCGCGCCCGATGCGCAGGCTTCCTCCCCCTCCGGGGTCGTGCTTTCCGAACCGGGTCAGCGGGAACCGGAAGCCTCCAGCCCCACACGGGCGCTTCGATAGGTCACGACGGGAGAGGAAAATCGAATATGGCGAGGCAATGGTGGGACTTGAGCGGGGACGCGGAGCGCGATGCGGAGCGCAGCACGGAGCGGCTTCGGGCCTTAGAGGAGGCAGGGGGCCCGTTTAGCCTGCCCGGTCACGCCGACAGGGTGCGGCGCAACCGCGCAAAGGGTGATGCGCAGGCGGAGGAAGACGCGAAGCGCCTTGCATCCGAGCAGCAGGAGCTTGAGCAGGCGCAAGACATCCTCGCGCGGATGCGCGACGGGAAGAAGGTCAGCGAACAGGATGAGCTCAACGCCCGGCGTACCGTGGAGCGTATACTCGGCACGCGTGCGAAGAAGGGGCCAAAGGCCCAGGGGTGGGCTCGCGGCATGCGTAGCTTCGTTATTATCGGTTTCGGCGGGCTCGCGCTGTTCAATTATAAGCAAATCCTGGGGGTTTTAGATGGCTCCGCCAGTACGCACGTCGAAGAGCGTCCTCCGCCTGCCGCTGCACCTCCGCCTGCTGCTGAAACTCCGCTTACCCCCGCACCACCGTCCGCCGCGCTTCAGGATGTGGTGGCGCATCAAGCGGAATACGACCAGTTGCAGTTGCATGGGATGTTACTGCAGAGCATGACCTTCGTTTCGTTGCACCCGGAAGATTATCCGACGTGTGAACGCGTATACCATTGCGGGGACGCAAACTATGGGGCGTCGAAGTATTGCTTTGCTGTCTGCGCTCACGCGCATGGTCATTCTGTCCCGTAACCTTCCGCCCGACCGACGG
>ODAK010001232.1_pt1 | contig 28525 bp, 24 predicted proteins | sample 1539591 | NCBI WGS metagenome assembly ODAK01 (sample SAMEA3539303, study PRJEB22396) | soil metagenome | biome: tundra; feature: field; material: soil | place: USA | collected 2010-05 | depth 0.15 m
CTGACCCCTGGCCAGCGCGCGCGGCTGCTGCCCGACGGCCAGGCGGCGGCGCCGCAGGCCGCGCCGGCGCCGGTGCGCGAGATGGTCGCCGCCGGCAACCAGATCGTGGGCAAGCCTTACCTCTACGGGGGCGGGCACGGGCTGGCGCTGAACCAGGTGGCGCCGGCCTATGACTGCTCCAGCAGCGTTGAGCACCTGCTCTACGGAGCGCGCCTGCTGCCGGTGACCTACGACGCCGCCTCGGGGCAGCTCGAGTCCCTTGGACTGCCGGGTCCGGGGCGGTGGGTGACGATCTACGCCAACGCCGACCACGTGTTCATGTACGTCGCCGGGCTGCGCTGGGACACCCACAACGCGGCCGGTCCGCAGGACGGGAGCGCCGGCATCGGCTGGCATCCGCTGGTACGCAGCTCGGCCGGGTTCATCGCTCGTCACCCGGTTGGGTTGTAACGATGAGACGCGCCACGCGCTCGGTGCCGGCGGCGCTGGTCGCGGCCTTTTGCCTTGGCGGCTGCGCCACGCTCGGCGTCACCGCGACGCGGACCACGACGACGCGCGTGTCCGCCGCAACGTCGGCCGCGTCCAGGCTCGCCCAGGCCCAGGCGACCCACGAATACCCCTCGCCGCCGCCGGGCCCGCAGACGGTGACCGGTGGTCAGACGAGCCCGGTCTCCGCGATTGAACGGTTTGCCGATACCTACATCAACTGGGACGCCCAGGATGTGGCTGGCCGTCTGCGCGCGCTGGCGGGGCAGAGCCTCGGCCAGGCGCGGTCGGCGATGGCGCTCGCCGCCGCCGGGGCCGCCAACGACTATGAGCTGCGCCGAGGCGGGGTCGCCAACGCCGGCTCCGTGCAGGCGATCGCGCCGTTGCACAAAAGCGCCGATCAGTTCGTCGTCGTCACGCTGGAGCGCACCAGCGCGACCAACACCACCGCCTACGCCGGGTTGCGTCCGGCCTGGCATCTTGCCATCGCCACGGTCGTCAGGCTGGGGGCCGGTCAGTGGGCGCTGAGCGGCTGGCAGCCGGAGAACTGAACCGCGCGCGAGGCGAGCGCCGTCTCACTCCAAGGGCCGACCGTTGGCGCTCAGCGCCACCGTCTCACTCCACGGTCCGGCCGTTGGCGCTCAGCGCCACCTCGATGTTGCCCCGGGTGGCGTTGGAGTACGGACAGACCTGATGCGCGGCGGCGACCAGCTCAGCGGCCCGGTCGGAGTCCTCGACGCCCGGCAGGGTGACGTCGAGCGCCACGCCGAGCTTGAAGCCGCGCTCCTCGGCGGGGTGCAGGCTGACCCGGCTGTCGATCGACATCTCGCCGACGTCGATCCGCTCGCGGCGCGCCACGACGCCCAGCGCGCCCTCAAAGCAAGCCGCGTAGCCGACGGCGAACAGCTGCTCGGGATTCGTCCCGCCGCCCTCGCCGCCCATTTCCGTCGGGCGTCGCAGGGCCACGTCCAGCACCCCGTCGCTTGACCGTCCGTGGCCGTCGCGGCCGCCCGTGACCGTCGCCTCCGCCGTGTACAGCGCCTTGCTCATCGCGGTCCCCTCTATCAGGTGGTGATTGAGCCTGCAACGATAGCCGTCAGGCTCAGTGCCCCAGCACGTTGCAGACCACCGTGCCGGCGAAGCACACGACCGCGAGTGCCCTGACCAGCCAGGCCGTCCGGTCGGCCAGCCGCCCCGTGACCATGCCGGCGATCGCCACGACCATGCAGCCGACCGCGACCAGGGCCAGCAGGATCGCCAGGACGTGCAGCACCGCACGTGTTCTACTCTCGTAGAAGTGTCCTCGCAGTACATCTTCACCACCTACAAGCTCTCCCGGCGCTATCCGCCTGACCGTGAGGTGCTCACCGACATCTCGCTGTCGTTCATGCCGGGGGCGAAGATCGGCGTGCTGGGCTACAACGGCGCCGGCAAGTCGACGCTGCTGCGGATCATGGCCGGAGTCGACACCGAGTTCGACGGCCAGGCGCAATTGGCGCCGAGCGCGACGGTGGGGATGCTCCAGCAGGAGCCCGACCTCGATCCGGCCAAGGACGTGCGCGCCAACGTAGAGGAGGGCGCGGCAGAGATCCGCGCGCTGCTTGACCGCTTCAACGAGCTGTCGATGAACTACTCCGACGAGACCGCCGACGAGTTCTCCGCTGTCCAGGAGCGGATCGACGCAGTCGACGGCTGGAACCTCGACACGACGCTCGACATCGCGATGGACGCGCTGCGCTGCCCGCCGCCGGACGCCGACGTCTCCACGCTGTCAGGAGGCGAGCGCCGCCGGGTCGCGCTGTGCCGGCTGCTGCTGGGCCAGCCCGATCTGCTGCTACTCGACGAGCCGACCAACCACCTCGACGCCGAGTCGGTGGCGTGGCTGGAGCAGCACTTGCGTGACTACCCCGGGACCGTGGTGGCGATCACCCACGACCGTTACTTTCTGGACAATGTCGCGGGCTGGATCCTGGAGCTCGACCGCGGACGCGGAATCCCCTATCAGGGCAACTACACAGGCTGGCTGGAGCAGAAGCGGGGACGCATGGAGCAGGAGGCCCGTCAGGAGACGGCCCGGCGGCGGACGATCGACCAGGAGCTCGAATGGGTTCGCCTCAACGCCAGCGCCCGGCGCGCCAAGCCCAAGGCCCGGCTCAACGCCTACGAGGCGCTGCTGGCCCAGGACCGCAACGTCAAGCTCGATCAGGTCCAGATCCACATCCCCGCCGGCCCGCGGCTCGGCGATTTGGTGGTCGAGGCCGAGTCGCTGCGCAAGTCCTACGGCGATCGCGTGCTGATCGACGGTCTGGACTTCAAGCTGCCGCGCGGCGGCATCGTCGGCGTGATCGGACCCAACGGCGCCGGCAAGACGACCCTGATTCGGATGATCACCGGCCAGGAGCAGCCTGACTCAGGCGCGCTGCGGATCGGCGACACGGTCGAGCTGGCCTACGTCGATCAGTCGCGTGAGGCGCTCGATCCCGCGCGCAGTGTGTGGGAGGAGATCTCCGGCGGCCAGGACCAGATCACGCTCGGCGACCGGACCGTCAACAGCCGCGCGTACGTGGCCGGCTTCAACTTCCGCGGCACCGACCAGCAGACCAAGGTGGGCAAGCTGTCCGGGGGCGAGCGCAACCGCCTGCACCTGGCCAAGCTGCTGCGCTCCGGCGGCAACCTGCTGCTGCTCGACGAGCCGACCAACGATCTCGACGTCGACACCCTGCGCGCGCTGGAGGAGGCGCTGCTGTCGTTCGCCGGCTGCGCGATGGTGGTCTCCCACGATCGCTGGTTCCTGGACCGGATCGCCACCCACGTCCTGGCGTTCGAGGGCGATTCGCAGGTGCGCTGGTTTGAGGGCAACTTCGAAGCCTACGAGAGCTTCCGCCACGAGCAACTCGGCGCCGAAGCCGACCGGCCCAAGCGCATTACCTATAAGAAGCTCGTCCGCGGCTAGTGACGCGTCCACACGCCGCGAGCCTGCCGCGCAATTTCTGAATTCCGGCACTAGTTGGCTTGCACTGGGCTGGCGTACGCCCCGACACGACGCCGGATGCTCCCGACTCCGACGCGCGTCAACGAAGGCGCGCGGCGCCGCTCAGCTGCGCTCGCCCGCCAGCCTGAGGACCAGCATCTCACGCAGCTCGGTAGCGTCGCGCACCGTGCCGTCGGCTGTGACGAGCTCCTCCACCGGATAGGGGCCCGTGGCGACCGCGATGCAGCCGACGCCGTCGGCCCGCGCGCAGGCGATGTCCCGCGGGGTATCGCCGACAACGATCGTCCGCTCGCGCGCGTACGGGCGACCCGGTGAGCCGGCGCGGCGGCGCGCGATCTCCGGCAGGACCGTGCGATCCTCGGAATCGGAGCCGAACGCGCCCTGCCCGGCGGCGAAGTAATCACCGATCCTGGCGCGCGCGAGCTTGAGCCTGGCCACCGGCTCGTAGTTACCGGTCAACAGCGCCAGCACCACGTCGTCGCGTTCTGACAGCCACTCCAGCAGCTCGGGGATCCCGCCGAGCACGGTATCGGAGAGGTCCTCGGGGCACAGCTCCGCGTAGGACCGGCAGCACTCCTCGCGGACCTGCTCGGCCCGTTCGTCGATCCGCTGCGCCGAGATTCCCGCGTCGAGCAGGATCACCCGGGCGATCTCCCCGTCGGTGCGACCCGCCGGGGACAGCGGCCCGCGGACGGTCTGCGCGTCCACGCCGTGGACGGCCTGGAGCGCCGCGTGCAGAGCGTCACGGTGTGCGTGGGCGGCGCCGGCGACCAGCGTGCCGTCGATGTCGAGCAGGAGCAGCACCGGCGCCCGGAGAGTCCTAGCGCTCGAACGTCATGCCCGGCGTCAGCCGGCCCGCGAACGCGGCGATCAGCTTCGCCGCCACGGTGATGTCGTCCAGCGACACGAGCTCGACCGGGGAATGCATGTAGCGGATCGGCACCGACACCAGCCCGGTCGGAACTCCTGCGCGCGCGGCATGGATCGCGTCGGCGTCGGTCCCAGTGCCGCGCCCGAGCGACTCGACCGTGAACGGAAGCTCCTCTTGCTCGGCCGTCTCGTACAGCAGCTCGGTCACGCCCGGATGCAGGGTCGTGCCACGAGCGATCACCGGCCCTGATCCGAGGGCGTGCTTGGTGATCGGGCCGAGCTCGATCCCCGGCTGATCGGTGGCGAAGGTCACGTCGACGACGATCGCCAGGTCCGGTGCCAGCGAGAAGGCGCTCGTGCGGGCGCCGGCAAACGTCGTCTCCTCCTGGGCCACCGCCAGCGCCACCACGTCGCCGGGGGCGCCGCCGGCCTCGGCCACCAGGCGAGCGGCTTCGGCCGCGACGAAGCAGCCGATCCGGTTATCGAGCGAGCGCGCCACCAGGCGGCCGTTGGGCATCTCCAGCGGCTCGGCGTCGATCACCGCGACGTCACCGATTCGCACGCGCGCGCGCGCGTCGTCGCCGCCCTTGGCGCCGATGTCGATGTGCAGGTCCTTCAGCTCGGGAACGCTCTTGCGGTCATCGCGCTTGATCAGGTGGATCGGCTTGCGCCCGATCACGCCGCTGACCGCGCCCTGGCGGGTGGCGATCCGGATCCGCTGGCCGACCAGCACGATCGCGTCCCAGCCGCCCACCTCGCCGAAGCGCAGATAGCCGTCGTCGTCGATGTGGGAGATGTGCACGCCGATCTCGTCGATGTGCCCCACGATCGCCAGCGTCGGACCGCCGGCCGTGCCCGGCACGCACGCGTAGGACGAGCCCACGCTGTCGGCGCGGACCTCCTGCGCAAAGGCCGAGCAGCCCTCACGCCACACGCGCGCGGGGTCAGTCTCATGACCTGAAGGTCCCGCGGCGCTGACCAGGCGCTGGAGTAGCTCAGGCGTTGACACGGACGAGAAGGCTAATGGTTACGGGCCCTTAGGGCGCGGGTGGGCGCGTGGGGCGGGCGGCGGGCGCGGGTGGGTGGGCTCGGATACAAGCCGGTCATGCCGCCAGCAGCTCCCGGAGCACGAACTGGAGGATCCCGCCGTGGTGGAAGTAGCGCTGCTCCTTGGGCGTGTCGATCCTGACCGTGACCTCGAACTCCAAGGGCGCGTGCGCCCCGTCGTCGGCCTTGACCGTCAGCTGCCGCGGGATGTCCAGGCCGCCCGACAGCCCCGCGATGCTGAATTTCTCCTGCCCGGTCAGCCCTAGCGACTCCACCGAGTCGCCGTCTGAGAACTGCAGCGGCAGCACGCCCATCCCCACCAGGTTGGAGCGGTGGATCCGCTCAAAGCTATGCGCGATCACGGCGCGGACGCCGAGCAGGCGCGTTCCCTTGGCGGCCCAATCCCGCGACGATCCCGAGCCGTACTCCTTACCGGCCAGCACGACCAGCGGCGTGGCCTGCTCCAGGTAGCGCATCGCCGCGTCGTAGATCGGCATCTGCTCCTGCTGATCGTCGCCCAGGTAGACCGTCACCCCGCCCTCCGGAAGCGGGCCCGCTCCACCTTCGAGCTGGTTGCGCAGGCGGATGTTGGCGAATGTCCCGCGCATCATCACCTCGTGGTTGCCGCGGCGCGAGCCGTAGGAGTTGAAGTCCTTGAACTCCACGCCGTGATCCTTCAGATACTCGCCGGCCGGGCTGTCGCGCTTGATCGAGCCGGCCGGGGAGATGTGGTCGGTCGTGACGCTGTCGCCGAGGATCGCCAGCACCCGCGCGCCCTTGATGTCCTCGATCGGCTCGGGCTCGGTCGGCAGGTCCTCAAAGAACGGCGGGCGCCGGACGTAGGTGGAGCCATCCTCCCAGGCGAAGCTGTCGCCGGTCGGCACCTGCAAACTGTTCCAGCGCTCGTCGCCGTCGAACACCTCGCCGTAGCTCTTGCGGAACATGTCGGACTGGACCGCCTCGGCCACGGTCCGGGCGATCTCGGCTGAGTCGGGCCAGATGTCCTTCAGGTACACCGGATCGCCGTCGTCGGTCTCGCCCAGCGGCTCGTCGTAGAGGTCGATGTCCATCGTGCCGGCGAGCGCGTAGGCGACGCACAGCGGCGGCGATGCGAGGTAGTTCATCTTCACGTCGGGGTTGATGCGTCCCTCGAAGTTGCGGTTGCCCGATAGCACCGAGACGACCGCCAGGTCACGGTCGCCCACGACCGCTGAGATCTCCTCGGGCAGCGGGCCGCTGTTACCGATGCAGGTCGTGCAGCCGTAGCCGACGAGGTTGAAGCCGAGCTCGTCGAGCGGCTCCGTCAGTCCGGCGCGGTCCAGGTACTCGGTCACGACCTTGGATCCCGGCGCCAGCGAGGTCTTCACCCACGGCTTGACCTTGAGCCCCTTCCGGACCGCATTGCGGGCGAGGATCCCGGCGCCGATCATCACCGACGGGTTCGAGGTGTTGGTGCAGCTGGTGATCGCGGCGATCACCACGTGGCCGTGGTCGAGCTCGGTCTCGGTCCCGTCGGCCAGCGTCACGGGCGCGTGCGCCTGCTTGCGTTCGGCCACCTGCGTCCCGCCGGTGCCGCCTGTCGGCTCGTGGCCGGCGCCGTTGGGGACGTGGCTGGACACCGGGTCGCTGGCGGGGAAGGAGTCGGCCAGCTGGGCGTCCTCCTCGTCGTCGTCGGGCACGAGGCCCTCCAGGGCCATCCGGAAGGCCGGCTTGGACTCGGTCAGCGAGACGCGGTCCTGCGGGCGCTTGGGCCCGGCGATGCTCGGCACCACGTCGGCGAGATCAAGCTTGAGGTTGTCGCTGAACGTGGGCTCCTCGGAGTCCTCGTCGTGCCACAGCCCCTGCTCCTTGGCGTAGGCCTCGACCAACTCGATCAGCTCCTTGGGGCGGCCGGAGAACTCCAGGTAGCGCAGCGTCTCGGCGTCGATCGGGAAGATCGCGCAGGTGGAGCCGAACTCGGGCGACATGTTGCCGATCGTGGCCCGGTCGGCGAGCGGCAGCTTCTCCAGCCCCGCGCCGTGGAACTCCACGAACTTGCCGACCACGCCGCGCTCACGCAGCATCTCGGTCACCGTCAGGACGAGGTCGGTGGCGGTCGCGCCCTCGGGCAGCTCGCCGGTGAGCCTGAAGCCGACCACCTGCGGGATCAGCATCGACATCGGCTGCCCCAGCATCGCCGCCTCGGCCTCGATCCCGCCGACCCCCCAACCCAGCACACCGAGCCCGTTGATCATCGTCGTGTGCGAGTCGGTGCCGACCAGCGTGTCGGGATAAGCCAGGCCGCGCTGCTCGTCGACGAACACCACGCGGGCCAGGTACTCGAGGTTGACCTGGTGCACGATTCCCGTGTCGGGCGGGACCACGCTGAAGTTGTGAAATGCGCCCTGGCCCCAGCGCAGGAACGCATAGCGCTCCTGGTTACGCTCGAATTCGAGCTCGGCGTTGCGCGCAAACGCCTGGTGGGTGCCATAGGCGTCGACCTGGACGGAGTGGTCGATCACGAGCTCGGCCGGGACGAGCGGATTGATCTTGCTCTGCTCGCCGCCCATCTCGCCCATCGCGTCGCGCATCGCCGCCAGATCGACGATCGCCGGGACGCCGGTGAAGTCCTGCATCACCACGCGCGCGGGGGTGAAGGCGATCTCCTGGCTGGGCTCATCGCCGGCGTTCCATTTCGCCAGCGCCTCGATGTCCTGGGCGCGGATCGACTCGCCGTCCTCGTTGCGGAGCAGGTTCTCGAGCAGGATCTTCAGCGAGAACGGCAGCCGGGCGACGTCGTACCTGGCCTGCAGCGCGTCGAGGCGGAAGATCTCGTAGGACCGATCGCCGACGCTCAGCGTGGCCTTGGCATCAAAGCTGTTGGCGGACATTCGAACTCCTGGTTTTCAGTGGGCTACTCGTACTCTAGTGCCGCGCGATTTTCCGAATCGCGACACTAGGCCCCCTGTGATCTCGAGCGTGGTTCTACGCGAGCGCAGCGGCGACCCCGCGCCGCGCGTCACCAACATAGAGCTGTTCTTCGACCTGGTGTACGTGTTCGCGATCACGCAGCTGTCGGACTTCCTGTTCGAGCACCGGTCGCGCGGATGTTGGGCTCCTACACAGCTCTTAGCGACGTCTTCACCGAGGCTTCGATCGATTGTCGATGCTGCTCGTGCAACCGCCAGCCGCATCCAAGGAGACCAGCATGACCATCATCACCCGCACGCTCGCGGGCCTCGCCGCCGGAGCCCTCGGTGCGCTTGTGGCCGCGGGCGCCTACGCCGAGGCCACCCGTATCCCTGATCAGCCGTGAACCGCGGCCTCCTTACGGGCCCGTAGCTCTTTCTCACTCCTGACCCGCATCCTGACGCCGTGAGCTCGGACTCGATCTCCTATCCCGCGCGCCTGCGCACGCGCCGGCGCGCCCGCGCGCTGCCCGCCGTCGCGCAGCGCCTGCGCGCGCGCCCGGAGCTGCTCGGGGTGCTCGGCGTGGCGGCCGCGCTGAACCTGTGGGGACTGGCGATCAACGGCTGGGCGAACACCTACTACTCGGCCGCGGTGCGCTCGATGAGCACGAGCTGGCACGACTTCCTGTTCGCCTCGATGGACAAGAGCGGGCTGATGACCGTCGACAAGCCCCCGCTGAGCCTCTGGGTGCAGGCGCTCTCGGCGCGCATCTTCGGCTTTCACCCGCTGAGCATCCTGATTCCGCAGGCGCTGATGGGCATCGCCGCGGCCGGCCTCGTATATGACCTGACGCGCCGGCGGTTCGGGCGGGTGGCCGGCTGCGCCGCCGGGATAGTCCTGGCGACGACGCCGATGACGGTGGCCATCTCCCGCCACAACAATCCTGACCAGCTGCTGATCCTGTGCTGCGTGGCGGCCCTATGGCTCGCCCTGCGCGCGCTGGAGACCGGGCGGACCCGGTGGCTGGTGCTCTGCGGCGTGTTCATCGGGCTCGGCTTTGAGACCAAGATGGCGATCGCGCTGATGATCGTCCCCGGGATCACGGCGGCCTATATGTGGGTGGCCCCCCGCGGGCGGATCCGGGCTATCGGCCAGCTGCTCTGGGGCGCCGCCGCGCTGCTCGTCGTGGGCAGCGCCTGGCCGCTGCTGGTCACGCTGACGCCAGCCGCCGATCGCCCCTGGATCTCCGGCACGGCGGACAACAGCATCTGGTCGCTGATCTTCGACTACAACGGCCTGGGGCGACTCGCCGGCCAGACCGGGGGGCCGCAGTCCTTCGGCGGTGGTGGCGCTGGTGGCGGCGGTGGCGGTCCGTTCGGCGGCGCCACGGGCGTCTTTCGCCTGCTGCAATCCGGCCTGGGCGACCAGGCCGGGTGGCTGCTGGGATTCGCGCTGGTCGCCGGGCTGGGGGTGCTGGTCGCCTCTCGCTTGCGCCGCAGCGATCCCCGCACCGGCTGGCTGATGGGGATCGGCGGCGCGTTCCTCGTCTCGGCGATCGCGTTCAGCTTCGCCCAGGGGATCTTCCACCCGTACTACGTCTCGTTCCTGGCTCCGTTCACGGCGGCGCTGGTGGGCGCCGGCGTCGGTCAGATCCTCCAGGGCGACCGTCACGCCCGGTTGCTCGGTCCGCTGGCGCTCGTCGCCGCGGCGATCACCGAGCTGGTCGTGCTGGGAAACCTCAGCGGCCAGCTCGCCTGGGCCAAGCCGCTGGTGATCGGCTTCGCCGGTGGCTGTGCCGTGCTGCTCGCCTTGGGACTCTCATCGCGGGTCCGGTTGGCGGTGCTGGGCATCGCGCTCGCGGCGCTGCTGGCTGCGCCCGCCACGTGGGCGGCCGAGACTCTCGGCCACGCTACCAGCAGCACCTTCCCCAGCGGTGGGCCGGCCAGCGCCTCGATCGGCGGTCCCGGCGGGTCGGGGGCGCGGTTTGGCTTCGGTCGGAGCCCGGGGACCTTCCAGGCTCAGGGCACCGGCGGTTCGGCCGGCGGCTCGGTTCCCGGTTCGGCCGGAGGCTCAGGCTCGGCCCTGCCCGGGGTGGGCGGCGCGGGGATCGCCGGCCCGCGCCGTGGCTTCGGCGGCGGCGGATCCGGCGGCGGCGGTGGTGGCTTTGCCGGCGGTGGCGGTGGTGGCTTTGCCGGCGGTGGCGGCACCTTCGGCGGCGATAGCGCGACCCTCACGGCTGCGATCAAGTACGCCGACGCCCACGGCGGCGGCGCAATCGGCGTCTCCAGCCAGAGCAGTGCGGCCGCGGAGATCCTGTCGTCCAACGCCAACGTTGCCGGCCTGGGGGGATTCTCCGGCCGTGAGAGCTCGGTCAGCGCGGCGTGGATCGCGATCGAGGTTCGCACCGGACGGTTGCGCTGGATCCTGAACGACGGGGGTCAGGGCTTCCAGTCGCTCGGCGACACCCGGACAGGCAGTCAAGCTGCGACGGACATCGCCGCCAAAGCGTGCAGAGCTGTCACGATCTCGACAACCGGCGCCAAGAACGTGACAATGTACGACTGCCAGGGGCGCGCGGCAGCGATCACTGCGGCCGCAGCCCGTAAATAGGACTCCGCTCAAGTTACGCGTGGACCTACCGAAACCTAGGATCACGGTGCGTGCATCGCTTTTGACTGCCTTTTTTGCGTCCGCCGCCATCGCGCTGGCGGCCGCGCCGGCCGCGCTGGCCGACTCCAGCGACAGCTCCAACTGGGCCGGCTACGCGGTGCATCGCTCCGGAGTCAGCTTCACCAAGGTGATCGGCGCGTGGAAGCAGCCGGCGGCCGTGTGCAGCCCCGGCAATCCGACCTACTCCGCGGTGTGGGTCGGGCTCGGCGGCTACAGCGTCACCTCCCCTGCGCTGGAGCAGATCGGCACGGAGATGGACTGCAACGCAACCGGACGAGCAGTTTCCAGCAGCTGGTATGAGCTGGTGCCGGCGGCATCGCAGACGATCAACTTCAGCGTGCACGCCGGCGACGAGGTCGTCGCGAGCGTCTCGGTCGTCGGTCACAAGGTGCAGCTGGCACTTGCGGACCAGACGCGCCACCGGGTCTTCTCCAAGACCTTGCGCGCCTCGGTCGTCGACGTGTCATCGGCCGAGTGGATCGTCGAGGCTCCGTCTGAGTGCTTCAGCAACACGTCTTGTCAGACACTGCCGCTGGCCGATTTTGGCTCGACCACGTTAAACCTGGCCACCGCACTGTCGACCACCGGTCACACGGGCTCGATCAACGATCGCACGTGGGGCTCGACCAGGATCAGCCTGGCCCCCAGCGGCCAGCATTTCATCGTCTACCGGGGTCGGGGCGTGTCAGGCGCAGCGTCGCCCTCCTCGCTGGATCGCCAGGGCAACTCGTTCACCGTCACCTACCACGAGGTCATCACGCAGACCCCGCCCGCCTTGATCCGGGGGCGGCAGGCGAACCTGGCCGGGCATCTGGTCCACCGGGGCGCGCGGGGCTCTTAGGGCCCTTCACGACGAACTTTGGCCTCTTGGTTCCGAACGGTGGAACCAAGAGGCCAAAGTCCCGCCAAAAGCGCGTGCATTGGTCCCCGGCGCTCGTACGCAGTTCTTATCGGACGCCTACGGCGTTCTACCGTGCTGGGCGCAAGCTGTGGGCATGACCAATCTGACTCCGCATCTGTTCTGGATCACCAGTCGTGCCGCCGGCTTCGCCGCCCTGATCCTGGCCAGCCTGGCCGTGTCGCTCGGCCTGCTTATGAGCACCAAGCTGCTCAAGCGCCGCCGGTCTGACCTGATCTCGTTTCACGAGATCCTCTCGCTGTCCACGATCGTGGCGATCGTGGTCCACGCTGTGACGCTGCTCGGCGACGCCTACCTGCATCCCTCGGTCGCCGACATCTCGCTTCCGTTCGTCAGTAGCTACAAGACCGCCTGGATGAGCATCGGCATCGTGGGCGGATGGAGCCTCGTGCTGCTCGGTGTGTCCTACTACTTCCGAGCCAGGATCGGTGTTGCCCGGTGGCGCAAGCTGCATCGGTTCACCGCGCTCGCGTGGCTCGCCGGTCTGGTGCACGCGCTGGGGATGGGCACCGACGCAGGGCAACTGTGGTTCCTGGCGATGGTGGCGTTGGTGGCGATCCCAGGGCTGGCGCTGCTGGCGGTGCGTCTGCTCGGCGCCAGCGGTGCCAATGCCCCCGTGTCGACACCGCACCGCGGCGCGCGGCCGGGCCCGTCGCCGGTTCGCCGGCCCGCAGCAGCCTCCTCGGCGATCCGCGGTGACCTGCGCGGCATCTCCGCCGGAGCCGTCCCGACGCGCGGCGTACCGGTCAGGTCCTAGTGACTGAGGTCAGCAACACCCGCCTGGCCATCACAGGCCGGGCGGGTGGCGGACCACGAAGCCTGAGAACTCGCCGCCGCCGCGTGCCCACCGGGTGCCGCCCTCGGCCAACGCCACGGTGTCAAAGCGCCAGCCGGCGACCGTCATCCAGACGTGATCGGCGTTCGCGTAGATCGTGATCCAGCGGCCCGGACCGGGATCGCCCCAGTTCTCGAAGTCGCCGGACACCATCGGCGAGCTGACGAGTCCGGCCGCGGCGAGCGCATAGCTGACCGAGCCCGAGCAGTCGTAGCCGTCGGCATGGAAGGAGGCGTGACCTCCGCCGTAGATGTAAGGAAGCGTGGCGATTGCGTTTCCGGCCGCGATCACCTGGGCGATCGCCGCCGGCCCGCCCGATGGAGCCTGAACCATGCCGCCGGTGTCGAGCGCGATCCCGCCGACGTTGGCGTTGCCCGTTGCCGCCGCGCGCGTGGCCTGCTCGGCCGCCTGCGCTTCGAGCTTCTTCAGGCGGGAGTTCAGCGCGCCGAGCTTGTCGGCCTGGCCGGCGCGGGACCTCAGCTGGGCGATCTGCTGACGCAGCAGCGCCGATTGGAGCGCAGCGATCTGGTTGCGCTGACCGAGGATCTGTTCAGCCAGTCTGCGGTCACGCGTTTCCAGCGAGGCCAGCGCCGTCGCCTGACGCGAGACCTCCAGGCGGGCGGTCCGCGTGAAGGCGACGACGCTGCTGTCCTGATGGGCGATCCGCTGCATGAAGCTCATTTGCTCCAGCAGGTCGCCGAAGCCATGGGACTCCAGGACTACGGTCACGAGGCTCGGCTGGTCTCCCTCGTAGTTAGCCCGCAGGTTGTCGGCCAGTGCCGTGGAGGCCTGATGCAGGCGGTTCTCCAAGTCGACGAGCCGATTGCGCGCAGCGATCAGGTCGGTCTGAACGCGCTGCAGTTGATTCACGCGCACGTCGAGCTGTCCCTGGATCGCCGCCAGTCGCTGCCGGGCGTCCTGCAGCCCCGTCGTGGTCGTCTTGATCTGCGCCGAATCCGCGGCGATCTGGGTTTGCAGCGATCCCGCGGCCGACCGCGTGGCCGAGATCTGGCTCTGAAGGTCGCCGGCGCTGGATGGGGTCGGGCGGCTTCCCAGCAGCATCGCCGCGATCATCGCCGTGACGCCAAGTGAGCGCAGAAATCTCGAATGTGTTCGCAATATGGGCATGCTGATCCAGGACGAGCGCCGCAGCCGGGGCTGCGGAGTCGCCGCTGACGGGGTCTCGGATGACGCGAACGAGGCCGTGTATCCGACGGTTAAGCGGCGGGCCTCGGCGCACCCTAACATGACCCGTCGAGCTGGCGCGAGGAGATCCTGGGGTGCAATAAATCCTGCAAATGCGTGATTTGCGGAGCCGCTCCGCGCGTAACTGAACGCGTACTCTCCACTTGCTTGCAATACTCGGACGGTGCTCTTCCGGCGCGCACTGCTGATCTGCCTGGCCATCACCGCCGCCTTCGTGTGGTCCGGCGGCGCGACCGCGCTCGCCTCGGGCGGCGGCTCGGCCGGCGACCAGCAGTATGTGGACCCGTTGTCCGGGTCGGGCGGGGGTCACCACCACTCGGGCGGCGGTTCCTCATCTCCTACGCCGTCCACCGGGACGTCTGGCTCCACGGGAACCTCGGCGGCCACGACCGGCACGTCTCCGTCCGGCTCCTCCCAGTCCAACGCCGGCTCCCCGACGACGGTCGCGGCCACGACTACGACCACGCCCACCGCCACGGCCGCCACGACCTCCAAGACGCTTCCCTACACGGGCTTTGATCTCTGGTTCGCCGGTGGCGTGGGGCTGGCCCTCGTCGCGACCGGCCTGGGGCTGAGAAGACGCAGCGCCACCACACGAACGTGAGCTTGAGGTCGAGGTCGAGGTCGAGGCAGTTTGGGCCGGTGCGCACAAGCCGCCGCCACCGTTTGCCGTCCGCGCGGCGGGCCGGGCGGCACGTCCTAGGCCCGCTGACGATCCTGGTGGCACTGCTGGTCGGCGCCGGTGCGCTCAGCGGGCCGGCGACCGCGCGCCAGGCAGCCACAGTGCCGCCGGTCGCCGCCGTGTCCGACGGCTTCGTCGGGATGGACGTGGACGGGCCGCTGTTTGCCCCCTCCACGAGCGTCAACCTCGATAATCAGCTCGGCCAGATGGTCGCCGACGGGGTCCAGAGCGTGCGCGTCGCCTTTGACTGGGCGGCAGCGCAGCCGTACGAGAGCTTCAAGGATGCGGCCTTCAGTGCCTTGCCCGCCGACCAGCAGAGCAAGTTCGTAAATATCGGCGGCGTGCCGACCGACTTCACCAAACTCGATCAGCTTGTCGGTCTGGCTGCACAACGTGGCCTGACTGTCTTGCCCACCGTCATATACGCGCCCGGCTGGGATGCCAAGCGCAATCACAGCGGCGGCCTACCGATTCCATCGTCCTCCGCTCCGTACGCCAGGTTCCTGTCAGCGCTGGTGTACCGGTATGGCCCGCACGGCAGTTATTGGAGCTCGCATCCCGGGAGCGGGCGCATCCCGATCCGGATGTGGCAGATCTGGAACGAGCCCAACCTGACCTACTACTGGCCGCAGCCGTTCGCCAGCAGCTACGTGTCGCTGCTGCGTGCCGCTCACGCCGCGATCAAGCAGGCCGACCCTGGCGCAAAGGTGGTGCTCGGCGCGCTGACCAACGCCGCCTGGAAGTCCATCGGCCAGATCTACCGCGTCGCCGGTGCTCGGAACGTGTTCGACATCGTGTCGGTCAACGGATTCACCAAGACCCCGAGCAATGTGCTGCTCTACATGCAGCTGATGCGCAACGCCCTGATCCACCTGGGAGACGGCAAGAAGCCGCTGATGGCGACCGAGATGAGCTGGCCCTCGGCGGCGGGCAAATCGCCCCAGCACGACGACTTCAACACCACCGAGGCGGTCCAGGCGCGCAACATCGCGACGGTGCTGCCGCTGCTCGCCGCCCAACGCTCGCAGCTACTCCTGACCGCCGTCTACTACTACACCTGGATCGGCGATGAGGCTCCCAGATCGCCTGCGTTCAACTATGCGGGACTGCTGGCCCTGCGCAAGGGGGAAGTGGTGGTCAAGCCGGCGCTCGGTGCGTTCACGAAGGCCGCGCTGGCGCTCGAGCAGTGCCGCCGGGTCTCAAATCTGGCCACACGCTGCGCCAAGCCGAGCAAGCCTCCGCGGACCGGCTGAGCGCAGATCCCGTACGGTCCTCGCGGGCCGGTCAGCCGGCAAGTCCGCCCGTTCTGCCGACAGCAGACCCTCCCGGACTGGGCTAACGCTAACCGCAGATCCGCAGTTTGCGGGCTGGCGCTTTCGCTCGCCGCAGCCCCTGCGCAAACGCCTCGGTGTCAGCCGTGGGGGCGCCGGTCGGGCTGTCGATGCCGTACCACTGCTGGCTGTCGGCCGGATCCTGCGCGGGCGAATACCACGTGTAGAGCACGCTGGCGGCCAGGCCGCAGTCGAGGTGGCCGAGCGCCGCGACGGTGTCTGAGATGTAGGCGGGGCGCAGGCCGGGAGGCACGTAGTCAAGTGCGCCCGGCGGCGTGGTCGTCCAGCCGAACTCGGTCGCGTAGAGCGGCACGCCCGCCATCCCCAGCGCAACGAGCGTCGCCCGGTCAGATCTGATCTTCGCCAGGACGACGGTCGGCGTTCCGTAGGGATGAACGGCGACTCCGTCGATGTGGCCGCGGAGCTGGGGTCGCGCCGCCACGATCGCCGGCAGGAAGCTGGCGGGGAGAGTCAGCCCGCCGACGATCACGCGCGCGGCCGGGTCGGCGGCGTCGATTGCCTCCCGCGCCGCGATGTACAGGTCGGCGTAGCGCGCCGCATCCGGCGTGGGGGTCCAGAACTCGCCGTTGTCGGGCTCGTTCCAGATCTCGTAGGTCGCCACCGGTTCGGCCGGCAGGTGCGGATGCGCGCGCCAGAACGCCCCGCCCGGCCCGTACCGCGCGGCGAACGACCCCGCGTAAGCGGCGTAGTCCGCGCTCGAGCTCGGCGGGGAATGGTCCTGGCCGGGGATCGACTGGGCCCACGGCGCCGAGTAGCCGAGGATCGGCAGCCACCGCAGGCCGTGAGTCGCCAGGTCACCGGCGATCCTGTCGTCAAAGATCCAATCGAAGCTGTGCACGCCGGCAACCGGCGCGCTGGGCTCAGTCGCCTCCCAGAGCGCGTCGCTACGAGCGATGCCCACGCCGCTGGCGCGCAGCGCGTCCAGCTGGGTGGTGATCAGCTGAGGTGCGCTGTTGGCACTGTTGAACAGCAGGTTGACGCTGGCCCCGAACTGCTCGGTCCTCGGCGCCGGCTGCGCCGGGGACAGCGTCGCCGGTGTGGTGGTCGTCGGGCTGGTGGCGGAGGTGGTCGTCGCCGAGCTCACCGCGGAAGTCGTCGTCGATGCGCCTGAGTCCGGTCGCCTGGTCGCGGTCCGCGTACGTGGGCCAGAACCCGGAAGCACCACCAGCGCCAGAACCAGCGCGATCGCGAGCGCGAGCGCCCCCCGCGCCATCCACCACCTCCGCCCGCGTTGATTTCTCCTCACGGAGCCACGCGGCGCGTGCGGCGCAGCGCGGCCAGCTGGCGGCGCTCGCGATCAGCGCCACGTCCGAAAGCCCGCTTCACCGCCAGCCTGGACGCGAACGTGACCGCCAGCACGCCGTCGTCGATCGCCGCGCGCCCGGGGCCCAGTGACCGCGCCACCGCATCGTGGCGGGCCGAGGCCAGCAGTGCGAACGGCTCGCCGCCGAACGCCTTCGCGCTCGAGTGGGCGCGGTGATGAAGCACCCTGGCCTGCGGCCAGAACCAGGTCTCGACCCCCTGCCGGGAAGCGCGCAGGCCCAGCTCGAGGTCCTCGCCGTACATGAAGATCGACTCGTCAAACGGGCCGAGCTCCCGGAGTGTCTCGGTCCGGCCGGCCAGCGCGCAACCGACCGCCCAGCCGACGCGCCGGGGACGGTGCGCTCGCGATGGAGCCAGGGCAGCGCCGAGCGCCCAGGGCACGATCGCCGCAGGGATCAGGGCGCGCGCCACGTCGGCGGTCGACAGCGGGGCGGGATGCACCGTGTCCTGTCGGGAGCCGTCACTGGACAGGACGAGCGGCGCCAACAGGTGCCGCCGGTGCCGTTCGCCGAGCAGTTCCTCGGCCAGCGAGCGCAACGATCCGTCGAGCAGCTCGACGTCGGGGTTGACGAAGATGGTCACCGGCTCGTGGACCTCCCGCAGGCCGCGGTTGCAGGCCCGTCCGAACCCCAGGTTCTCGTCCAGGGCGATCGACAGGGCCGACGCATCGGCTCGGGCCGCCTCGACGCTGGCGTCCCCAGACGCGCAGTCGACGACGATCACCCGCACGCCGGACAGGTGACGTCGCGCCGAGGCGAGCAGCGAGCGCAGGTCGGATTCTGAGTTGTGCGTGACCGTCACGAGCGCGAACGGCAGCGACGACGTCGCCCCCGTCGCCCCCATCTGATCCCCGCGCAGCAGCGGAGCCACCGCGGCGGCAAAGCCCGACCGGGTGCTTGCCCGGGCAAACCGCTCGCTCGCCCGGTGACGCCCGGCGATTCCCATCGAGGCTGCCGTCTGGGGGTCGCCGACCAGCTCGACGATCGCGTCGGCGGCGGCCTGGGCGTCACCCGGGGCATACAGCCGGCCGCACGTGCGATCGACGATCTCCTTCGGCCCCGCGGCGTCGGGAGCGATCGCCGGGCGCCCGGCCGCCAGCGCCTCCAGCACCGCCAGGCCGAAGGGCTCGCGTGGAGCACAGTGCAGCAGGCACGTCGCGCTGGCGAGATCCGGTCCGGGGTCGGCGGTGGCGCCTGCGAACTCCACGCCGCCGGCGAGATCGGGTAGATCGGCCCGCGCGCGCAGCGGCGCTAAAGCGCAATCGTCGCCTGCGAGCGGGGCTCCCACGAAGCGGAGGCGAAGCTGTGGGATGCTTTGGCGCGCCAGCGCGCACGCGTGCAGGGCGAGATCGGGTCGCTTCCAGCCGACGATCGCCCCCAGCACGAGCACCTCCGGTGGTTGACGGGGGAGGCCGGGGGCAGGCTGAGGCAGATCCACGCCCGGGTGCACCACGTGCAGCTTGCCGCCCAGATGCCCCCGTGGGTCAAGATCGTCGGCCACCGCCCGGGAGGGGACGATCACCACACCGGCGCGCGCGGCGACCAACCTGACCGCAACGCCGATCAGCGGGCCGGGGAGCAGATCGTTGTGCGCGAAGGCGATCGCCACGCCCCGTGGCATGCCGGCTACGCATGCGATCGCCGAGCGCATTCCCCAGCTGACAACGAGGTCAGGTTGGAGATCCTGGCAGAGCGAGCGAAGTTCCCGGGCGTGCCCCGCCAGCCGGGCCGGAGCGAGCGCCCGGTCGCGAGCGCTGGCCCTGAGGTTGAGCCGGCGACCGGGGAGCGCGAACACCCGCAGTCCCTGCCCGCGCGCCGCTTCTGCCAGGGCGCCCTCAGGACACGCCAAACTGCTCTCGCCGTCCAGCGCCGAGGCGCAGTCGAGCAGCACGCGCTCAGCGCCTCCGAGCACGCCCGAGTAGGTCACGAACAGATGCAAAGACACTGGTTTCTTGCTCGCCAGGGGCCGTCTGGGGTGGGCGAGCTGGTCGGTTCTTGGTGGAGTCGCGGATGTTCGGTGATGCTTAGACTGGCGGGGTGGACCATTCGTCGGGGAACGCTCCTGGCCGCGCGAGCGTTGCGCTCGTTCACGACTTCCTACTGGACGTGCGCGGAGCCGAGCGGGTTTTCCTTGAACTCTGCAATATCTGGCCGCAGGCCGATATCTACACGGCGGTCTACGACGAGCGCGGAACGGAGGGCAGGTTTGCAGATCGCGCCGTCCACACCTCGTTCCTGCAGCGTCTGCACCCGTCCGCCCGCACATTTCGAGCCCTGTTGCCGCTGTACCCGGCGGCGATTGAGTCCTTTGATCTGTCGGATTATGACCTCGTCGTGTCCAGCTCGTCCGCCTGGGCCCACGCCGTGCTCTGCGACGAGCGCTCAGTCCACGTGAGCTACTGCCATAACCCCTTCCGCTACGCCTGGAACGACCGGGACGGGACCCTCGCCCGCCGGCACGATCCGGTCACCCGCGCCTTTCTGCGGGGCGCGTTCCGGCGCTGGCGGCAGTGGGACTGGATCGCCGCCCAGCGCACTGACCGGTATGTCGCCAATTCGCGCACCACCCAGGCGAGGATTCGGGCCTACTTCGGGCGCGAGTCGCTGGTCGTCTATCCGCCGGTCAACACCGAGCGCTTCTCCCAGGGAGCGGTGGGCGACCATTACGCGATCATCTCCGAGCTGATGCCGCACAAGCAGATCGACGTGGCGATCGCGGCCTTCAACCTGCTCCGGCGCCCGCTGATCGTGATCGGGGACGGGCCCGACGCGCGCCGGCTGCGACGACTGGCCGGGCCGACCGTGCGCTTCACGGGCCGCGCCACCGACGCCGAGGTATCGCAGATCCTCCAGGGCGCGCGGGCGCTCCTGGTCACCTCGACCGAGGAGTTCGGGATCGCCTCGGTGGAGAGCCAGGCCGCCGGACGGCCCGTGATCGCCAAGCAGGCCGGCGGCAGTTTGGAGACGGTGCTCGACGGCGTCACGGGCTGTTTCTGGTCAGGTGGAGTCGATGAGCTCGCCTCCGCGGTACGGCAGTTCGACGACACCGCGGTGGATCCCCAAGTGTGCATGCGCAACGCGTCGCGCTTCGACGCGGCCAGCTTCCGGCGTGGCCTGCTGGCCGAGATCGAGATCGCCCGCTCGATCGGATCGCGCGCGACCGTCAACGGGCGCCAGCCGCTGGCCTCGACCCGGATCGTCCGACGCGCAGTGAGAGATCCGCACCGCTAATGGTGCACTAGTTGATTCGCTCAGCGTCGCTCAGCGGTGCGCGCCTGGTGCTGTTAGCCGGGGCAGCCGTCATCGCCTTCTTCAGTGGTGGGTACTTCGACGAAGCGCGGGCGTGGGCTGGAGCGGGGTGCTGGGCTTGCGTCGTGGTGGGGATCGCTGCTGGCGCTCGGCTTCCCCGCGGCCGTCCGGCGCTAATCGCGCTCGGCGGGCTCGCGCTGCTGGCGGCGTGGACCCTGCTCTCGATCCTGTGGGCGCCGCTCGCCGGAAACGCCTATCACGCCGGCCAGATCGCGATGCTCTACGTCGGCGCGGTGCTGGCGGCGGCCGTGCTCCTGCATGGTCGGTCGCTGAGAATCGTGGAGCCCGCGCTCGCCTGTGGCGCGCTGATCGTGATCGGGTACGGGCTCTCCGAGCGGCTGCTCCCCGGACTGCTGCAGTTCGCCCGCTCGGTGAGCGCCGAAGGACGGCTCGAACAGCCGCTCACGTACTGGAACGCAATGGGCGAGCTGGCCGCGCTCGGTTTCGTCCTCTGCGTGCGGATCGCCGGCGACATCACGCGGGCGGCGTGGCTACGGACGACGGCCGCGGCCGCCATCGCACCTCTCGGGATAGGCCTGTACATCACCTTTTCGCGTGGTGCGCTGTTCTCGTGCGCGGCCGGTTTGCTCACCCTGGTGATGGTCGCACCGCGGCGCGAACAGCTCTGGGCGACGCTGCGGTCGGTCGCGAGCGGCGCCCTGGCGGCGCTCTCGGCGGCGACGTTCAAGGGCGTCACCGCACTGACCGGGAGCGTGTCGACACGAGAGCGCGAGGGCGCGATCGTGCTGGCGCTGCTGGTCATCATTACCGTGCTCGCCGGGCTTGCGCAGCACGTGCTCAGCCGTCGGGAAGGCGAGGGCAAGCTGCCCATGCCCGCCCGGACGCCGCTGATCGCCGCGGCAGTGATCCTCGCCGGGCTGGCTCTGGCGATCGTCGTCGGTGCACACGAGAGCAGCGGCGCATCGCAGTCTCTGTCCGGCGGCGCGACCCGCCTGACCTCGCTGCAGAGCAATCGCTACGACTACTGGTCTGTGGCTCTGCGAGCCTTTGCCGCCGAACCGGTGCACGGGGTCGGCGCAGGCGGCTGGAGCGTCGATTGGCTGCGCTGGCGCTCGGTCAACGAGTTCGCTCAGGACGCCCATTCGCTGGAGCTGCAGACGCTCGCGGAGCTCGGCTTGGTCGGGCTGGCTCTGCTTCTGACCTTCCTCGGGGGCGTGGCGCTCGCGGCTCGCGATGCCCTGAGGGCCACGCCGGCCGCCGCGGGAGCGGTGGCGGCGCTGGTCACCTATATCGCCCACTCGCCGCTGGACTGGGACTGGCAGATGCCGGCGGTGACCCTGATCGCGATGATCCTCGCTGGGGCGGTCCTGGCTACCGGTGGCGAAGCCGTCATCAGTCCTCAGAGCTCCTCGGCGATTCGCGGAGCCTCGCGGCGGAAGATCCAGACCGCGAACGCGCACAGTGCGACGTAAAGGATCACCGCGATCACCAGCCGCACCGGACCGCCGGTCGCCGCGGAGCCGGGCCATGGGGTCTGGGGGTTGGTGATCCAGCGCTGGGCGAGGTCGAACAGCGGCGCCAGCGGATTTAGAGCGATCACTTCGCGCAGCTGCGGGGAGGGCGCCGACATCGGGTACAGGACCGGCGTGGCGTAGAACAGCGCCATCGAGAAGACAGTCCAGATGATCCCGACGTCCCGGAAGCGCGGATAGAGCGCCGAGACGATCATCGAGACGGCGGTGGTGAGCACGAATATCGCCAGCAGCACGGGGATCAGCAGCAGCCAGGTCAGCGACGGCGAGAGCCCGAAGGCGAGGATGAACACGAATGCGACGACGAGGTTCAGCGCCAGGTTCAACAGGGCGGTGCAGACGACGGCAAGCGGAATCACCAAACGCGGAAACTGGGTCTTGCGCACGACCGCCTCGTGGGCCACGATCGAGCCCACGGCGCCGAGCGTCGCCTCTTGGAAGAAGCCGAACAGCACGACATCGAAAAGCAGAAAAACGGGGTAGTGAGGGACCTTCGAGGCGAAGTGGAACACGTGCGTGAACACGGCGAGCAAGACGCCGAACATCATCAGCGGACGGGCGATCGACCACAGGTAGCCCAGCGCGGTGCCGAAATAGGTTTTCTTGAAGTCGTTGACGGCGATTACGTAGAGGAGCTCGAGTGCACGGCGGGTTCCTCCGCCGAAGGCGGAGGGACCGGGCACTTCGCGCAACTCGACCACCGGCTCGATCACGGCGGGCCGGTGGTCTCCAGCGACGCCTCGACCTCCGCGGTGACGGTCATCACGCCGTCACGCGGCGCGGTCCCGTAGACGACGAAGCCCAGCAGGCGCAGACCCTGGACGGCGACGACGCTCTGGTTCTCGTTCTGACGGACCCAGCAGTCCAGGTAATAGCGACCGGGAACCAGGCGGTTCTCGATTCCCCCCTTGAGACGGATCTGCCGCCCGGCGGGCACGCGTCCGTCGAGCGAGCTGGTGAAGCCGAACACCACCACGCCGTCGTCGTTGCGCACGTGGAAGGCGAAGCTGGGTCCCTGGAGGTTCCGGGCCGCCTGGATCAGGACGTCGATCAAGATCGGTACATCCTGCTCGAGGTTCTCGATTGCGGTTCCGGACGAGTCGCGCAGCGTCGCCTCGACGACCTTGGCGTTGAAATCGATCATGGGCTCGCGTTCGTGCTTCTCGCCGTCCCGCCGGGGCACCGCGAAGTTGAGCCGGTAGTAGCGCAGGGCGGTGTCATCGGGATCGCCCATGTGCTTGATCTCGCCCGCGTCGAGAAGTAGCGCGCGGTCGCACATCGACTGCACCGTGCCCATGTCGTGCGTGACGAGCACGATCGTCTTGCCGGCGTCGCGCCGGTCGTGGAAGACGTCCATGCACTTCTGGGCGAACGCAGCGTCGCCGACGGCCAGCACCTCGTCGATCAGCATGATGTCCGCGTCCGCCTGGACCATGACCGCAAAGGCGAAGCGGACCATCATGCCCGACGAGTAGTTCTTGAGCTTGAGGTCGGCGAACTCCTCCAGCTCGGCGAACTCGATCACGGCCCCGAGCCGGCGCCGGGCCTCGCGCCGGGTCAGACCCATCAGGACGCCGTTGAGCACGCCGTTCTCCCGGGCGGTGAGCTCGGGGTTGAAGCCCACCCCCAGCTCGATGAACGGGGCCACCCGGCCGGCCATCCGCACCCGGCCGGCATCCGCCCGGTAGATGCTGGACATGATCTTCAGCAGGGTGCTCTTGCCGGAACCGTTACGCCCGACGATTCCAAAGAACTCACCCTGGTGGACGTCGAACGACACGTCGCGCAGCGCGCGGAGCTCCCGGTACTCCGTCCGGGTCAGCGGGTGGACGGCTCGCTCCTTGAACGAGTCGACGCGGTGCTCGGGAATCCGGAAGGTCTTGTGGACGCCCCGTACCTCGATCACCACCGGCCCGCGCGGGCGACCGGTCGGCGGCAGCGAGTGCGTCGGTTGGTCCAGTTGGCTAGCGATAGCTGGGCTTCTCAAAGGCATTTACACTCATCCGCAATGCAACGAAAGCGCTTCTCATGATCGCATTCGGCTCTTCTATCACGAAGCCCGACGTATACCGACGGTGCGCGGAACCCGGCATCCGCCGCGCCGCGGAATCGGACTCGGAGATTAACCCGATGGCGTCGATCGGCTCGATCTTCCGCTCCTACAATGCGCTGTTGGACCAGTTTGCCGAGTGCGACGAGCTCGAGGCGCTGGTCCTCGTCCACCAAGATGCAGAAATCGTCGACGCCGAGTTCTGCGCGATCGTCCGTCAGAGGCTAGCCGATCCTCAGGTGGGCCTGGTGGGGTGTGTGGGCGCGATCGGGGTTCGCAGCATCGCCTGGTGGGAGGCGTCGGTTACCTGCGCCTCGTTCATCAACCGCTACGACGAGCACGGGGGCGGCGATCTGCCCTCCTTCTCGTGGGCGTGGAGCGACGCCCCAGCCTACGCGCGCGTGGGCCAGGTCGAGACGCTGGACGGGTTCGTGCTCGTCCTCTCGCCCTGGGTCGTACGCAACATCCGCTTCGACGAGGAGCTCGGCGAGTTTCACGGCTACGACCTCGATCTCTGCCTGCAGGTGCGCGAGGCGGGCTTCAAGGTCCTGACCGCTGATTTTCGGGCGATTCACTACCGCCAGCTCGACATGGTCCCGGACCCCGAGCAGTGGATCGACGCGCACGTCAAGCTTGCCGACAAATGGGACGGGCGCATGGGGATCGGCAGCGGCGCGGGGAGCTGGAAGGACCGGGCGCTGCGAGCCGAGGCCGACACCGATGCGGCGCTGATGCTCGCTTACATGAACTCGCTGGAATCCGACGCTCGCGTGCTGGAACTGGAGCGGGCGATCGCCGAGACGACGGAGAGCGTCTCTTGGCGGATCACCGCGCCGCTGCGGTGGTTGCACCAAACAGCTCCGAACCGGCGTCGGCCCGAGCTGACCCCCCGCAACCTCTCCAAGCGTCTGACAACCGCCGACACCCCTTGATCGCCTTCGGTTCCTCGATCAGCGGCGCGGAGGCCTTCCGCCGCTACGCCGAGCCGGGCGTAAGCCTGGCCGCCGAGCCCGACTCGGAGGTATTCGCCTATGCCGCCGTGGAGCCCGTGGGCCGCACCTACAACCTGGTGTTGGAAGCCGCCGCCGGGCGTGCGGATCTCGAGGCCCTCGTGCTCGTGCACCCCCACACCGAGATCGTCGATCCGAACTTCTGCGCGAAGGTGCGCGAAGCGCTCTCAGATCCGGACGTGGGGCTCGTCGGCTGCGCGGGCGCCCGGCGCGTTCACAGCATCGCCTGGTGGGAGGGCGAAGTCGTCTCGGCGCCGGTGCGACAGCGATACGAGGAGTACGGAGGGGGAGAGATCGCCAGTCTTTCCTGGACGCGCCGACATCCGCCTCCGGCCGAGGTGCACGCGCTGGACGGCCAACTCCTGGTCCTCTCGCCCTGGGTGGTGAACAATGTCCGGTTCGACGAAACCCTGCTCGGCCACGGCTTTGATCTCGACTTCAGCCTCCAGGTCCGGGAGGCGGGGCGTAAGCTGATGGTCGCTGACCTGCGCGTCGTTCACCACCGCGCTCTGGAGCTGATCGGCGATCTGGCGGTCTGGGTGGAGGCCCACATCCGCCTGGCCGAGAAGTGGAACGGCACGCTCCGGGATCCGGTCAGCGACGAGCCCGGCTGGAAACGGCGCGCCCGCCGGGCCGAGGCTCAGCGCGAGGCGGCGCGGGCGGTCGCGATGTCGGAATCGCTCAAGCTCGACGCCCGTGTGCTCGAGCTCGAGCGTGAATTCGAACAGAAGACCGCCACGGCATCGTGGCGGTTGACCGCCCCGTTGCGTGCACTGAACCAGCTTCGCCGCGAGGGCGCCGAGCGCCGGAACGGCGCTTAGCTACCTGCCGCGCAGCCAGGAGCTAGTCGCGCATCACTGCGCGTATCTCGTCCTTGGAGACGATCGACTGGTCGGTGGCGATCCCGGCACTCGCCCGCAGGCGCGAGAGCCTCTCGGCGACCGCAAACGCGCTCGAGTCCAGCAGCCGCTGTAGCAGCGCCTGCTGGCGCGCCAGTCGTCGCCGCAGCTCCCACACCTCGTTTCGCTGGGAGTGACCGCGGGCCAGGTGCTGGACGCGGTTGACCTCCAGCCGCTCCAGCACAGGGTGCTGGTCGAACGGATCGAGGATCGCGGCAATTTCGTCTGACCATGTGCGCCCGGTGTGCCAGACCACCCCGAACCCGAAGAAGGCGGGGACGACAGCGAGGCGGACTCCCTCGCGGCCGGAGACGAAGTCCTCAATCGCGGTGAGGACGCCGTTGGCGGGGCCGCCTTCGCGCGCGGCGGAGCGGGGGTAGGGCAGGCCGCCGCGACGGACGCCCGCCTCTCCGGGAAACAGCCCGCCGGCGTCCCCGGCGATGGGGCGGCGGGCGGGCGCGGGGATCTGCTCGGCGTCGAAGTAATCGTCGCGGCGACCGTGCGGCCAGCGGACGTCGTGGAAGAGCAGGAGCGGCAGCTTCGCGCCCGGCATGCGCTCGCCGATCAGGCGCAGCTCCTCACTGACCGTGTAGTAGTTATGGTCGCCATCGATCACGATCGCGTCCGGCAGCGAATCGAACCCGGCCCCCCCGAGCGCGTCGATGCTCGTCTCGCGGATCAGCTCGAGCTCGGGATGCTCCGCCGCCAGGCGCTCGAGCCCCGGCTGTGGGCTTGGGTCGATTGCCAGCACCCGGGCTCCGGCACTCTCGCCCCAGGCGACGAGCACCCGGGTCAGGTCTCCCGCGTAGGCGCCCACCTCGGCGATCGACCTCACGCCGGCGGCGTCGAGGCAGGGAAGCATGATCTCCGCCATCTGGGCCAGCGAGACGCCCCAGCGATCGGGGTCGTTGAGGTACGGGTCGAACTCGAGCGCCGGGCTGCTCACGACCGCGAGTCTAGCCTTGCTGCAGAGCGTGAGGAGGCCTGTGGACGTGGGCGCACGCGAGTACCCTCGTCGGCTTGACCGACGGAGCGCCAGCATGGTGATCGGCCGCCGTTTCGCGTGGGCCCACCTGCCCAAGACGGCGGGCGACGCAACTCACTCGATGCTGGTCTCGGTGCCCGGGCTGGTGCAGTTCGCCGACCCGTTGAACTCCAACGACAAGCACCTTCCGTTCTTTGGACGCGAGGCCGAAGTGGCCGGCAAGCTGCTGGCGATGAACATCCGCCGGCTACCCGCGTGGGCGCTCAGCGGTGCTCAGCACAAGGCGCGCCACGGAGTCCACCCGGAGTACCGGCCGCTGCCGCTGGAGACCTTCGACGAGATGACCAGTCGGACCGATGCCGACGACCTGCTTCGCTGGATGACCGATCACGGGCGCTTCCGAGTCGATCGCTGGCTACGAACCGAGCGCCTTGAGGACGACATGCTCAGCCTCCTCGAGGAGCTCGGCGAGCTGACGCCGCGGGTCCGCGCCGCCGTGCTCGGCGTAGGGCACGTCAACGTCGGCGGCTATCCGCGGGAGCTGGAGCGGGAGTTCACCGCCGAGCAGCTCGGTCGGCTATATGCGCTCAATCCGGTCTGGGCCGGGATCGAGCGTCACGTCTACGGTGATCTGTAGTCGGCTGATCGGCCCTGAGCGCCGGCCGGTCCGGCGGCCTCAGACGGCGACGGGGGCGTATTCGGCGGGGAAACTGGAGCCGCCGAAGAACCAGTTCTCGATCGCGTAGCGCGGCTTTCGCATCGACGGATCGGAGCCGGTCTGGTGCAGGAACAGCTCGTCGAAGAACAGAGCGTCGCCCGGCTCGAAGATCGGCCGGATGACCTGGGTGCCGGTGGCCGCCTCGTCGACCTTGCGTTGCGAGATCGTGTAATCGAGTGCCGCCTCCTCGGTGTTCGTCGCGAGGTAGTGGTCAAGCCGCGTGGGGAGCAGATCGAGCCCCGGCGCCTCATCGCCGCACCGAGACAGTGACAGCCACAGATTCAGCGAGCGCACCTCGCCCATGAAGAAGCCATCCTGATGCCAGGCGCCCGGGACCGAGGGGTCGGCCTTGCGCAGCGTCGTCTTGTGTACCGAGATCAGGGCAGGCTCGCCGAGATAGCCGCTGACCAGCTCGCGCAGCCGGGCGACACGGAACATCTCCATCATCTCGAAGTTGAGCATCGGCGCATCGGCGGCAAGCAGGCCGCCGCCCTGCTCGATCCAGCCCCGTCCGACGACCGGTCCGTAGCGCGAGTGCGGCTGGAACTCCTCGTAGTAACCCTCGTCGACCGAGCGCCCAGCCTCGTGGCGCTCGCGCTGGGCGAACGCGCGGTCGATGCGCTTGGCCATCGCCTGAGCGCGCTCACGGGGGACCAGCCCGCGGACCAGCAGGCAACCGTCGCGCAGAACGCCGGCGCGGATCAGACCGGGGGTCAGGTCGGCCGACGGGATCTCGGGCAGCGGATCGGCGCCCGGCAGCGGATCGGCGCCCGGCAGCTGATCGGTGGCCG
>ODAK010001235.1_pt1 | contig 28482 bp, 35 predicted proteins | sample 1539591 | NCBI WGS metagenome assembly ODAK01 (sample SAMEA3539303, study PRJEB22396) | soil metagenome | biome: tundra; feature: field; material: soil | place: USA | collected 2010-05 | depth 0.15 m
CCACCGAGATCTACACTCTTTCCCTACACGACGCTCTTCCGATCTATGGCGAAGATCACATAGAGGGTCTGGAAGAAGGCGCCGAACAAGGCCTGGACCAGGCTGGTGATGAACAGCGGTCGCACCAGCGGCTCGTTCATCACCGCGGCGAATCCGACGGCGAGATCGGCGGCCAGGGACGAGCGGGTTTCCGGCGCCGGCAGCCTGGGCTCCGGCGTGCGGATGCCGGCGAGGAAAAGCGCCGAGACCAGATAGGTCACCGCGTTCACCGCAATGGCCACCGGCGCGGTCAGGGCTTGGACCAGGATGCCGGCCAGCGCCGGGCCGCCCATCTCGGCCACCGATTCAGTGACGCCGAGCTTGGCGTTGGCCTCGACCAGCAGGCTGCGTTCGATCAGGCCGGGCAGATAGGCGTGGTCGGCGATGTCGAACAGCACGCTGGCCGCGCCGACCACGAAGGCCGCGACATAGAGCTGTCCCATCGAGAGCCAGTGCAGAAAGGCCGCCAGCGGCACGCTGGCCAGCACCAGAGCCCGCACCAGGTCGGTGGCGATCAGGATGATGCGCCGCCGCGAACGGTCGACCAGGCCGCCGGCGGTCAGTCCGACAACCAGGCTCGGCCCGAGCGTCAGCGCCGCCAGCAGGCCAAGCTGGGCCGGCGTGGCGCGGATGGTCAGCACCGCGGCCAGCGGCAGGCCCTCACGCGTGATGCGCGCGCCGAAGTCCGAGACGCTCTGGGCGGCCCAGAGTTTGAGAAAATCACCGTGGCCCCACAGCGGGCCGCTCGGCCAGAGCTTGAACTGCACGGTCATTCCCCCTGGCCGAGGTTGTTTCGCCTTCCAAGCTCAGACGCAAGGACGGCGGGCTTGACGAACCCATAAGCACGTACTTATGTATCGCCCATGACCGCCGAAGCCGACCTCTTTCGCACCCTGGCCGACCCGACCCGGCGGGCGGTGTTCGAGCGCCTTGGCGAGGGGGAGATGAGCGTTTCGGATCTGCACAGCGGCTTTTCCGTCTCGCAGCCGGCGATCTCCCAGCACCTGGCGGCGTTGAAGGCCGCCGGCCTGGTCAGCGAGCGCCGCGCCGGCCGCAACGCCTATTATCGTCTGCGGCCAGAGGGCCTGGCGCCCCTGGCTGGCTGGGTCGATCGCTATCGCACCTTCTGGCCGGAGCGGATCGGCAAACTGAAAGAGCTTTTGAAGGACATGGACCAATGAGCCCGGACGATCTGGTCGATAGCGAAACCGTCATCGTCGATTGCGACCTGGACGAGCCGCCTGAAAAGGTCTGGCGCGCGCTCACCGTGCCCGAACTGATGGCCGCCTGGCTGGCCGAGGGCGATATCAAGGCCGAGGTCGGCCACCGGTTCGAACTGAAACCGGAGACCGGGCCGGTCGAGTGCGAGGTGCTTGAAGCCGATCCGCGGCGCCAGTTGCGCCTGAGATGGCGCGAACGCGACGAGGCCGGCGATCTGATCGACAGCGAGGTCAGCTTCGTGCTGACCCCCACTATCACTGGCGGCACGCGGCTGCGGCTCGTCCACGACAGCTTTGTCCAGGGCGGGTTCCTGGTCATGGCGATCGGCCGGATCGCCGCCCGCAAGCCGCGCCGCCAGGCCCAATGGGTGTACGCATGGGCGGCCTGAGCATGAACCTCGTGCCCATGGTGGTGGAGCAGTCGTCGCGGGGCGAGCGCGCCTTCGACATCTATTCGCGGCTGTTGCGCGAGCGGGTGATCTTCCTGAACGGACCGGTCGAGGACGGCATGTCGGCGCTGATCTGCGCCCAACTGCTCTATCTGGAGGCCGATCACCCCAAGAAGGCGATTTACCTCTACATCAATTCGCCCGGCGGCTCGGTGACGGCCGGTTTCGCCATCTACGACACCATGCGCTACATCAAGAGCCCGGTCTCGACCTTCGCCATGGGGTTCGCGGCCTCCATGGGCTCGTTTTTGCTGATGGCCGGCGAGCCGGGCCAGCGGGTCTGCCTGCCCAATACCCGCATCGTCCTGCATCAGCCGTCTGGCGGCTTCCAGGGCCAGGTCTCCGACATCCAACGCCATGCCGCCGACGCCTTGGAGACCAAGCAGCGCATGACCCGTCTCTACGCCGAACACTGCGGCCGCACCTATGAGGAGGTCGAGCGCGCGCTGGACCGCGACAACTTCCTCAGCGCCGAACAGGCCCTGGAGTTCGGCCTGGTCGACCGCATCGAAACCACCCGCGCCGAGCCGGCAGCGGCCTGACACCTAGATCCTCCCCCTCGGAGGAGTAGGATCTACGTCAGATCGATCAGCGCGATGCCCAGTCCGGGTTGCTTTCGGCGGTGCAAGTGCGACGGCGTTTCCACGACGGTGACCTCGAGCGTTGGGTGGACCCTGCCTTTAAGCAGGTGGCCGCCGCGGGTCGAGCCGTCGCTGAGGCCCAGAACCGTGTGGATATGCACGCTGGGCTTACCGTCGTCGCCGGTCGCCACATCGCCGATGGCGCTCAGCACCTCGCACTGTTCGGCGACCTCGATCGGCTTGTAGGCCTTCTTGTCGAAGTCGAACCAGCCGACGGTCGCCGTCTCGAAGGCGCCGATGGCGGTCAGCGACGCCGCCTTCAGGCCAGCCTCGGCGGCGAACGCGGTGATCGCCGCAAACGCCTCTTCACCGGAGTCCAGCACGACGACGAAGGTGCGTTCGCCGACATTCTCCCAGACCAGCTTCGATTTCATGGCGGGGTCCTTTGCTTAAGACCCCATCGTAATCGAAGCCGGCGACATCCGGTTGCAGCTCAGGCCGCCGCCAGGGGCTTGGGGCCGATATAGATCGACTGGGGCCGGATCAGGCGGCCGCCTTCGACCTGTTCGCGGGCATGGGCGACCCAGCCGGCGACGCGGCCGATGGCGAAGACGCAGGTGAAGGCGTCGGGCGGAAAGGCCAGCGCCTCGAGCATCAGGGCCGTATAGAGTTCGACATTGGTCTGCAGCGAGCGGTTGGGCTTGCGTTCCTTGAGCACGGCCAGGGCCGCCGTCTCCACCGCTTCGGCGAAGGCCAGTCGGCCGGGCAGCGAATTGGAGCCTTCGCCGAGGGTCCTCACCGCGCGTTTCAGCGCATCGGCGCGCGGGTCACGGACGCGATAGACCCGGTGGCCGAAGCCCATCAGCCGGTCGCCGCGATCCAGCGCCGCCTCCAGCCAGGCCTTGGCGTTTTCCGGCGTGCCGATGGAGTCCAGCATCTCGATCACCGGGCCCGGCGCGCCGCCGTGAAGTGGGCCTTTCAGGGCGCTGATCCCGGCCACCGCCGCCGAGGTCAGGCCGGCCAGGGTCGAGGCGACCACGCGGGCGGCGAAGGTCGAGGCGTTCAGCCCGTGGTCGCAGACCGTGACCAGATAGGCGTTAAGGGCGGCGACCTCGGCCGGCGTCGCGGCGTGGCCCTTGATCATGCGCAGGACGTCGGCGGCATGGCCGAGCTTCGGATCGGGGGCGATGGCGTCCAGCCCTTGCTTGCGGCGCGAGACCGCCGGGGTGAAGACCGCCGGCGCGGCGATCAGGCGAAGCGCGATGGCGAGATCGTCGCCATCCGCCAGGCGCGCCATCAGAGCGCGCACGCCCTCGATCGTACCGTGGGCCAGCAACCGGTCGTCAAGCGCCGCGACCTCGGCGAACACCTCGACCCGGGCGCGGCCCAGCGCGGTGGCCAGCGCCTTCGCATCGGGCAGATCGGGGAAGAAGCCGTCCAGCAGCAGGTGGGTGGCCTCTTCGGACGTTATGTGACCGGACAGGGCGCCGATCGGGTAGCCGCGAACGACCAGGCGACCGGCCTCGCCATCGACTTCGGAGAGCACGGTTTCGGCGGCGACAACGCCTTCAAGACCATCCGACATGGCATCACTCCTTCTCGCTTTTTCTGCTTTGCCATTTTAGCTCTGCGACGGTATCGTCAATCTTGATCAATTGAATCAATGTCACCATGCCCGACTGGTTGACCGCCGCCGAAGTTCAGACCCGGCTCAGGATCCGGCCTCAGACCCTCTATGCCTATGCCAGTCGCGGCCGCCTGGAGGCCAAGCCCGACGCCGACGATCCGCGCCGCAGCCTCTATCGCGCCGCCGATGTCGCCCGGCTGGAGGGGCGCAAGGCGCGTGGTCGCAAGGCGGCGGCCGTGGCCGAGGACGCCATCGCCTGGGGAGAGCCGGTGCTGGCCTCGACCATCACCACCGTCTTCGAGGGCCGGCTCTATTATCGCGGCCGCGACGCGGTGCTGCTGGCTGAAACCGAGAGCCTGGAGCGGGTGGCGCGGCTGCTGCGCGGCGGCGACGGCGTGCGGATGAAGGAGCGGCCGACCGAACCGTCGGTGACCTTCGGCGATGCGCGGGCCAGGCTGTTCGCCGTACTGGCCGCCCACGCCGCCGCCGACCCGCCGGCGCGGGGCCGCGCGCCGCTGGCCCTGGCGGCGGAAGCCGCGGCCCTGCTTGACGCCGCCGCCGACGCCGTGGCCGGACGAATCGTCGAGGGGCCGATCCATGTCCGCCTGGCCGAGGCCTGGAACGCCGGACCGCAAGGGGCTGAGCTGATCCGCCGCGCGCTCGTCTTGCTGGCCGACCACGAGCTCAACGCCTCGACCTTCGCCGCCCGGGTGGCGGCCTCGACCGGCGCCGCGCTGGCGGCCGCCGCCCTGGCCGGCCTCTCGGCCCTGTCAGGGCCCCTGCACGGCGGCATGACGGCGCGGGTGGAGGCCTTCATCGGCGAGGCCGGTCGCGTCGGGCCCGAGGCCGCCGTGCGCGCCCGCCTAGCCCAGGGCCTGCCCATCCCCGGCTTCGGCCATCAGCTCTATCCGGCCGGCGACCCGCGCGCCGAGGCCCTGCTGGCGGCCTTTATCCTGCCGCCGGGCTTCGAAGCGGTGCTGGCCGCCGCCGAGACCCTCACCGGCGAGCGGGCCAATGTGGACTTCCCGCTGACCGCCCTGTCCGCCTCGCTCAGCCTGCCGAGGGGCGCGGCCTTCCTGCTCTTCGCCATCGCCCGGTTGGCCGGATGGCAGGCCCATGCGCTTGAGCAGCTGGCGGGCGGCCGGCTGATCCGCCCCCGGGCGCGCTATGTCGGCCCGCAGCCGGCGCGTTAGACGCTGACGCGCCGCGCGAATTGGTCCAATTACGGCCTGTAGCTTAGGGAGCGGCGCGCATATGACCGTCATTCAGGCGATCGTCCTGGCCATCGTGCAGGGCGTCACCGAGCTTTTTCCCATATCTAGTCTCGGCCACGCGGTGCTCATTCCGGCGATTCTGCACTGGAATGTCGACGAGAACGCCCAGGGCTTCCTGCCCTTTCTTGTGGTCATGCACCTAGGCACCGCGCTGGCTCTGCTCGCCTATTTCTGGCGCGACTGGTGGGATTTCGCCCTGGCCATACTGGTGCGGCGCGGGCCGAAGGCGGTGGCCGAGCGCCGGATATTCCTGCAGGTGGTCGTCGCCACCATACCGGCAGTGGTCATCGGTTTCGTCTTCGAACACATGCTGCGCCGGGGGTTCGGCGCGCCGAAGATCGCCGCGGCCTTCCTGATCGTCAACGGGATCATGCTGTTCGCCGCCGAGCGGCTGAAGGGCCAGGGCGAGCACCGCAGCCTCGACCGGCTGGGCTGGCTGAACGCCTTGATCATCGGGTTCTGCCAATGCCTGGCGCTGATCCCCGGCCTGTCGCGCTCGGGCGCCACCATGGCCGGGGGCTATCTGGTCGGGCTGGACCATGAGGACGCGGCGCGGTTTTCGTTCTGGACCGCGACCCCGGTCATTCTCGGCGCCGGCGTGCTCGAGGCGCCCAAGTTGCTGCACCACGGCGGCGGCGGCTTCTCCGGCGTGGCCATACTGGCTGGCGTAGTCGCCGGCGTGGTCGCCTTCATCTCCACCGCCCTGATCATGCGCTGGTTCCGGGTCCGCGAGGCCGGAGCCTTCGATCCCTTCGCCATTTATTGCGCGGTCGCCGGCGCGGGCGCCTTGGCGTGGCTGATGCTGGGCCACTAGTGTGGCGATTCACAAATTCGCCAGCGTTTTGTGGCAGGCTCGGAGCGAATTTCTGAATCTCTAGCCACACTAGAAACGTTTGATTTCTAGTGTGCTTCTTGGATTTGAAGTTCGCACTGAGATCGACCCAAAAGCGGGCGAACTTCAAATCCAGCACACTAGCCCTTTAGGCGCCCTCGCCGGTCGCAAGCCAGCGGGCGCAGTCAGGCCCGAGCTTCTCCAGCGCCATCCGCTCATAGGCGGCGCTTTCCTCGACCGACAGCACGTCGCGCCAGCGGCCGTTGACGCCCTTGTTGATGAAGCTTTCTCCGCCGCCCTCGAAGATCTGCCCGCCCAGCGGCGCCACCATATCCGCGTGCGCCTTCATGTAGGCGAAGCTGCAGTGGTCGAGGATCTCCGGCCATTTCGCGATCGGCACATCGATCTCAAGAAAGTCGGCGATACGCCGCATCTCGCCCGGCAGGTCTGCCTTCAGGGCGTTGAAGTGGACCAGCCTGACATTGGGCAGATGGCGCGCCGCCCACCAGCTGGCCACGTTCTCCCATGGTGACCAGAAGGGAAAACCGTCGCGCTCAAGCCAGGTCCGGAAATAGCGGCGGATGTCGGGGTCGGGTCGGTCGATCGGCGGACCGACCAGGCCCGGCGTGTCGTTCATCGCCGCATACCAGAGGTCGTTGGCGGTGGCATGGTGGTGATAGAGGCTGAACAGCACGTCGCGGCCGTCGCGGCCGATATAGAGATATTTGGCGCGAGGCGAGAAGACCAGCGCCTCCAGCGGCAGGTGGGTCTTCATGATCCGGCGGTTGGTCTGGGCCGCCAGCAGAGCCAGCTTCACGTCCTTGGGCGGGACGCGCAGATCGACCCAGGGCGAAATCTCGGCGATCTCGACGTTCGGGTCGCCGCCGAAGACCATCTGGCCGACGATCTGCTGGGTCCAGGTGGTGCCTGACTTGGCGTAGGTGGCCACGACGATGTCGTCGTCGCGGAATTCGAGATCGTTCCAGACCGTCGAATCCATGTGATGGTTGTGCATCTCGCACGTCTTGCGTGGCCAGGCGATCTCGGCATCCGGCACGGCTTCCCCCTGGTTGCGGCTTTCCCGGTCGATAGATGACCGTCGCCGCCCTGGACCGGTCAAGCGCCGATTGGAAGCGACTCGACCAGGTCGGCGTATTGGCCGCCCTTGCGGTAGCGGCCGAGATAGGTGGGCAGGATGGCCTCCAGCGTCGTCGGCGTGACGCCGAGCGCCTTCAGCCCCGCGGCGCCCGGGCTGACCACATTGTCCGAGCGCAGGGCGGCGACCTGGTCGGTGGTCAGGATCGGCGCCATCAGCATCGCCTGCAGGTCGCCCGCCATGCCGATCAGGTTGGCCATGGCAAACGGGATCGGGAGCAGCAGCGGGCGCCGCTCGATCACGTCAAGCATCAGCCTCATCAGTGCTTCGAAACTGTAGACGCCGGGCCCGCCGAGCTCGAAGGTCTGGCCGTCGGTGGCGGGATCGGCCACGCACTGGGCGATGGCCGCCGCCACGTCGCCGACGAACACCGGCTGGAACAGCGTATGCCCGCCGCCGATCAGCGGCAGCACCGGCGAGACGGCGGCCATGCGGGCGAACCGGTTGAAGAAGTCGTCCTCCGGCCCGAACACGATGGAAGGGCGCAGGATCACGGCCCGCGGCAGGGATTCGCGCACGGCCGCCTCGCCCTCGGCCTTGCTGCGGGCGTATTTCGACAGCGCATCCGGCGCGGCGCCAAGGGCCGAGACCTGCACGAACCGCGTCACGCCGGCCTTGGCCGCGGCCTCGGCGATGTTCCGTGCGCCCATGCCGTGCACGCTTTGAAACCGCTGCCGGCCCTGTTCGCTCAGCACCCCGACCAGGTTGACGCAGGCCTGGGCCCCATCCAGCGCACGCTGCACCGAGGCGGGGTTGCGCGCATTGGCCTGCACCACCTCGATCTGGCCGACATCGCCCAGCATGCGCAGGCGGTAGCCGCGCCCTGGTCGACGCATGGCGGCGCGCACCCGAAAGCCCCGCTTGGCCAGCGCGCGCACAGCTTGCGCGCCGATGAAGCCCGAGCCTCCGAAGACCGTCACCAGTCCTTGCATATTGATCGAGACTCCGCAGTCGTCTTCACGTCGTTGCGGGATAGCGGAGGCCGCCCGCAGGCGCAATGCGGAGGGTCCTCTCGCGACGCCAGGGCCCGACGTGATGACAGCGCCGTCAAATTGGACGAGGCTGCGATCACGAGCAGAAACCGAGGGTGGATATCATGGCGGTCAGGATAGGCGTTGCAGCGGCTCTCGGTCTTCTGGTCTTGGCCGGGTGCTCGCCGCATCCCTCGTCGCAGAGCAGCACGGCGGCATCGGCTCAGCCGGCTGCGGCGGCGACCTCCACCACCATACCGATTCCCGCCAACCAGGACGTCGCGACCAGCGTCGCCTTGCCGGGCGGCACGCATAGCGTTGCGTTCAAAGACGGCGCCGGCGCCTTTGCCTGCGCGTCGGTCGCAATCACGCAGACAGACGGCTCGGCCTCGAACGTCTTCACCCACAGCGACATGCCCGCCGGCTTTGGCATGACCCAGAGCGCCGCACCGGGTGCGGCCTATGTGAAGGTGAACGTCCATTGCCACGGCGGCGCCGGGGATTCGCAATTGGTCGTCACGCCCGCGCCCTAGGCCGCCATACCCGCGGTCTGCATCAAGGCCCGCACCCGATCGACGGCGTCGGGCGTCTTGGCGATCTCCGCGCGGATTTCCGGCGCGCGCATCAGGCGAATGGCCTCGGTCTTGGCGCGGTCGGCGGCGGGGCCGCGCGGCGCGGTCTCGCCGGCGGCGAGACGCAGCAAAAGGGTCAGCCGGTTCACCACCGGGGCCGCGGCCCGCGCCAGCGCCTGGGCCAGCCGGGCGTCAGCCTCGATCTGACCGCCGACCTCGCCGATCTTGACCGCGATCGGGTTGGCCTCCTCGACGACAAAGCCGCAGCGGAAGACCGAGCGTTGCAGCTCGGCAAGGGCCGCCAGCTTGGTCGCCGCCGAATCCGGTCCGGCGCGTAAGTCCGTCTCGAAGCGCAGCGCGCTGACATTGGCCTGCACCCAGCGGCTGGCCTGGCGTTTGTTGGCCCCGCCGGTGACGTTTTCCGACAGCCAGAGCAGCGCCTCGACCTCGCCAAGCGGGCTGCGGTCGTGGCCGAGGAAGGCCTCGACGAAATCGGCGCGAACCAATGTGCGGGAGCGGTTGATAAAGGCCTCCTGGACCTCCTCGTAGGTCAGGATGCGCCCCACCGCGGTGGTCAGCGCCATGGCCAGCGCGCGCAGCATGACGATCTCGCCCTCGGCGTCGTTGGGCCTGAGGCGCTTGGGGCCGGTCAGTTCCTTGAGCACCCGGTGGGCGATGGCCGTGCGCACATTCTCGAAATAGGGCCCGTCCAGCCAGTTGGCCAGGCGCGCGGCCGGCCCTTGCAGCTGTGGCATGACCTTGGCGACGGCGGGCTCGATAGAGATCAGGGCGTCGACCGCATCGGCCGCCGCCAGCCGCGTCATCGCAGCCAGCGCGCCGCCCAGGTCGAGATGGACGCCGAGCAGCTCCATGATCCCGGCCCGGGCGCCGAGGATCTCGGTCAGCGGCGTCTCGAGCATGTGGAAGGCGAGCGCGCGGGCGGCGGGCTCGCGCGGCGCCTGGTCGGCCAGATCGAGCAGCCGGTTGACCTTGCCGCTCCAGCTGGCGCCGGTGCTCATCGCCCGGGCGATGCCGCCGCCCAGCAGATATTGCTGATTGGGATGGCCGACCAGCCGCTCGGTCGCGGCGGCGAAGCTCTCAGTCTCGAAGTCCGGAAAGCGGCCCTTGCGCTCGTCGCGCATCACCCGGTCGATGGTGGCCTGCACCAGCTTCTGGAAGTCGCGGATGACGTGGTGCACGGTCTTGCCGCGCGCCTGCGCCTCCGGGATGGCGACCTTCTGGATGGCGTGCTGCAGCTCCAGCCCGGTCGCCTCCAGCTTTTCGATCAGGTCGGGCCGATGCAGGAGCTCGAACGGCGTCGCGCGGTTGCGCGCCAGCCAGCCTTCCAGGAGCCGCCCGATCCGATCGCGGGCATGCAGGGTGTAGAGATCGTGCGGGCTGACGCAGAGCGGCTCCAGGCCCTCACGCGGCTTCTTCACCTTGCCCCGGTCGGGCTCGCCCTTGGTCAGGATGGTGACGGTCTTGAACTCGCGGGTCTCTTCGTCGAGCGTCTCCTTGGTCACCCTGACCGAGATGGCGCGCTGTTCGGCCAGCAGCTCCTCGGCGGACTCGATCGCGCGCGTGCGGTCCTCGGTGGCCAGTTGCAGTGACCACGAAGAGCCGTGCTGTCGGCGCGCAAAGACTTCAAAGTGAACCTGGGCGCGATCCATCGCGTTACCGAACTCCTAAGTCCGGACACCATTGACCATGAGGACTTAAGACGCGGTTGAGACGAATAAGCGCCACAGTTTGGCCAGCCGTCATTGCTCCTATTGGTCGCAACCCCTAGTTTCCGGCCGAAAATCCGGCTCAGGACACATCGATGGCGAAGATCACCCTGGTGGACGACGACGAGAACATCGTCACGTCCGTCTCCCTGGCCCTCGAAAGCCTCGGCCATAAGGTTAAGGGCTATTATGACGGCGCCACCGGCCTGGCGGCGCTGGAGAGCGATCCGCCGGACCTCGCCATCCTCGACGTGAAGATGCCGCGCATGGACGGCATGGAGGTCTTACGGCGGTTGCGGCAGACCTCGGAGCTGCCGGTGATCATCCTCACCTCGAAGGACGAGGAGATCGACGAGATCCTCGGCTTCAACCTCGGCGCCGACGACTACATCCACAAACCCTTCAGCCAACGGCTGCTGATCGAGCGGGTCAAGGCGGTGCTGCGCCGCGCCGATGGCCCCGATGGCGAGCCGGGAACCGCGGCGGCCGGCGGCAAGTCGATCAAGCGCGGACGGCTGACCCTGGACTCCGCCCGCCACGACTGCCTCTGGGACGAAAAGGCCGTAAAGCTGACCGTGACCGAGTTCCTGCTGCTGCAATCGCTGGCCCAGCGCCCCGGCTTCGTCAAAAGCCGCGATAACCTGATGGACGCGGCCTACGACGATCAGGTCTATGTCGACGACCGCACCATCGACAGCCACATCAAACGGATGCGGCGCAAGTTCCGCCAGGTGGACCCGGAGTTCGACGCGATCGAAACCCTCTATGGCGTCGGCTACCGCTATCGCGAAACCTGAGCCGGCGGGCGAGAAGCCCGAGCGACGCTGGCGGCTGCCGGGATCGCGGCTGGGCCGGCTGATCATCGCGCTGAACCTGCTTGGCCTGGCCATACTGATCGGCGGCGCCCTGGTGCTGAACGAGCTGCGCCGCGGCCTGATCACCGCCGAGATCGACAGCCTGACCCGCGAGGGCCGCTTCATCGCCAATATCATCGTGCAGGCGGCCGCCTCGGGCGACCCCGAACCGGCGCTCGATGCCGAGCGTGCGAGGGAGACCCTGCAACTGTTGTTCTTCCAGGGCTCGCAGCGGGAGCGGGCCAGGGTGTTCGACGACCAGGGCGCGCTGATCGCCGACTCCTATGTGCTGAATGACCGGATCGAACAACGGCCTCTGCCGCCGATCGCCAAGCCGGGCCAGTTCAGCCTGCACTGGAACCCGTTCAATTCCGGCGGCCAGCAGAAGACAGCCGAGGACGCGCGCGCGGCCCTCGACGCCGAGATTCAGGATGCGATGAAGGGCCAGACCGTGGCGCGCCTGCGGCCGGTCGAGAACGGCGGCCGGGTGGTCTCCGTCTCCATCCCGATCCAGAACGTGCAGGCGGTGCTTGGCGTGCTGACGCTGGAGTCCGGCGACGTCGACCAGATCGTCGCCAACCAGCGGCGCGCGCTGCTGCCCTTCATCCTGATCGCCATCCTGGTCTCGCTGCTGTCGTCCTACCTGCTCAGCCGGCTGGTCGCCCAGCCAGTCCTGCGGCTGGCCCGCGCCGCCGACCGGGTGACCGCTCAACGCGCGCGGGCCATCTCCCTGCCCGACATCGCCAAGCGCGACGACGAGCTGGGCGACCTCACCCGGTCGCTGGAGGCCATGACCACGGCGCTGTCGGAGCGGATGGACGCCATCGAGGGCTTCGCCGCCGACGTCGCCCACGAAATCCGCAACCCGCTCACCTCCATCCGCTCGGCGGTCGAAACCCTGGACCTGATCTCCGATGTCGAGGCGCGCCTGCGCCTGACCAATATCCTGAAACAGGATGTTGGCCGGCTCGACCGGCTGATCACCGACATATCGAACGCGTCCAGGCTGGACGCCGAGTTGTCGCGCGAGGCGCCGCGGCCGCTGGACTTCGGCAAGCTGCTGGCCGAACTCGCCGAGCTCTACGCCCAGGCCGCCAAGCCGGGCGAGCCGCCGGTGCGTTTCACCCCGCCCGAGGGCGCGCCCATCATGATCCGGGTGCGCGAAACCCCGTTGAGCCAGGTGTTCCGCAACCTGATCGACAATGCGCGCTCCTTCTCCACCCTTTCCACCGCGCCGGACCCCGAGGTGCGCCTGAGCCTGAGGCGCGCCGGCCGCCAGGCCGTCGCCATGGTCGAGGACGATGGTCCCGGCCTGCCGGCCGAGAACCTGGAGACAGTGTTCCAACGTTTCTACACCGCCCGACCGAAGGGGGCGGCCTTCGGCGGCCATTCGGGTCTTGGCCTCTCCATCGCCCGCCAGATCGTCGAGGCGCACGGCGGCCGGATTCACGCGGAGAACCGCATCGGAGCCGATGGCCGTGTGGTCGGCGCGCGCTTCGTGATCAGCCTGCCCGACATCGGCGCATGATCAGGCACGCCGGCCTGATCGCCCGCTTCGAACGCGGCGCCTGGCGCGGCGTGTTGATCGAAGGGCCCTCCGGCGCCGGCAAGAGCGATCTGGCGCTTCGGGCGCTTGACCAGGGCTGGAGCCTGGTCGCCGACGACCGGACCCTGGTCTGGGCCTGCGATGGCCGCCTCTACGGCCGCGCGCCGGACAGCCTGGCGGGGCTGATCGAGGTCCGCGGCCATGGCGTTATCGCGGTTCCGCGAAGGCCGTTCGCCACCATCGCGCTGGTGGCGCGGTGTTTGCAGCGGGACGCCATTGAACGAACGCCGGAAACCGACGCCTTGGCCGTCCTTGACCTGTCCCTGCCGCTCGTCGCCCTCGCCGCGACCGAGGCCTCGGCGCCCGCGAAACTCGGTCGCGCCTTGAGCCTGTTGGACTTCGCCGACAACAGGCGTATCAAACGGCCCGCGCTGGCTGAGTTTTTGCCGGGCGCGGGAGGGGTCCCGTGAGATTTCGGACATGATCGGCCTCGTGATCGTCACGCATGGGCGATTGGCGGCGGAATTTATCTCCGCCATGGAGCATGTGGTGGGGCCGCAAGCCGGCGTGCTCGCCGTCTGCATCGGCCCGGAAGACGACATGGAACAGCGGCGCAAGGACATCCTGCAGGCTGCGGCGACCGTCGAGCAGGGCCAGGGCGTCATCCTGCTCACCGACATGTTCGGCGGCACCCCCTCGAACCTGGCCATCTCGGTGATGGAGCAGACCCACGCCGAGGTGATCGCCGGCCTGAACCTGCCCATGCTGATCAAGCTGGCCAGCGTACGCACCCGCGAGCCGCTGGCGGCCTGCGTCGCCCACGCCCAGGAGGCCGGCCGGAAATATATCTCCGTCGCATCTTACGTCCTGGCCGGTGAGAAGTAGCGGCCCCGTGTCGGTGAAGGCCGTTCGCACCGTCGAGATCCTGAACGAGCGTGGCCTGCACGCCCGCGCCTCCGCCAAGTTCGTCAAGCTGGCCAGCGAGTTCGACGCCGAGGTCACCGTCAGCCGCGACGAGCAAAAGGTCGACGCCCGCTCAATCATGGGCCTGATGATGCTGGCCGCCGGCCCCGGCTCGAGCATCGACATCGCCGCCGAGGGCCCCGACGCCCAGGCCGCCATCGACGCTCTGGCCGAACTGGTCGCCGGCCGCTTCGACGAAGAACGATAACACGCGCCTCATCCTCCCCCTACGGTGGAGGAGCCAGGATATAACGATTTCCTTATATCCATGTTGCCGGCCCGCGCCGCGCCCGCTATAGAGCCGCTCTCGTCTTATCCAAGGAGCCGCCCGTGGCCGACTATCTCGTGAAGGATCTCTCGCTCGCCGCGTATGGCCGCAAGGAGATCGAGATCGCCGAGACCGAAATGCCCGGCCTGATGGCCATCCGCCAGGAGTTCTCCAAGGACAAGCCGCTGACCGGCGCGCGCGTCGCCGGCTCGCTGCACATGACCATCCAGACCGCGGTGCTGATCGAGACCCTGCAGGCCCTGGGCGCCGACGTGCGCTGGGCGTCCTGCAACATCTTCTCGACCCAGGACCACGCCGCCGCCGCCATCGCGGCGGCCGGCACGCCGGTCTTCGCCGAAAAGGGCGAGACCCTGCTGGAATACTGGGATTATGCCCACCGCATCTTCGAATGGGCCGACGGCGGCTATCCCAACCTGATCCTCGACGACGGCGGCGACGCCACCCTGCTCTGCGTGCTCGGCCCCAAGGCCGAGGCCGATCCGAGCCTGCTCGACCATCCGAACAACGACGAGGAAGAAGCGCTCTATACGGTGATGAAGCGCTATCTGAAAGAAAAGCCCGGCTTCTATTCGGCCATCCGCGACGCCATCAAGGGCGTCTCGGAAGAGACCACCACCGGCGTCCATCGTCTGTATCAGATGGCCGAGCGCGGCGAGCTGCCCTTCCCGGCCATCAACGTCAACGACAGCGTCACCAAGTCCAAGTTCGACAACCTCTATGGCTGCCGCGAGAGCCTGGTCGACGCCATCCGCCGCGCCACCGACGTCATGCTGGCCGGCAAGGTCGCCGTGGTCTGCGGTTATGGCGACGTCGGCAAGGGCTCGGCCGCCTCGCTGCGCCACGGCGGCGCGCGGGTGATCGTCACCGAGATCGACCCGATCTGCGCCCTGCAGGCGGCCATGGAAGGCTATGAGGTGCGCACCCTGGAACAGGCCGCGCCCGACGCCGACATCTTCGTCTCGGCCACCGGCAACAAGGACGTCATCCGCCTCGAGCACATGCGGGCGATGAAGAACAACGCCATTGTCGCCAATATCGGCCACTTCGATTCGGAGATTCAGGTCGCGGCCCTGCGCAACTACAAGTGGGACGAGATCAAGCCGCAGGTGCACCACATCGAATTTCCAGACGGCAAGAAGATCATCCTGCTGTCCGAAGGCCGGCTGGTGAATCTGGGCAACGCCACCGGTCACCCGTCCTTTGTGATGAGCGCGTCGTTTACGAACCAGACCCTGGCCCAGATCGAACTGTGGACCAACGCCAAGGCCTATAAGCACCAGGTCTACACCCTACCCAAACGCCTGGATGAGAAGGTCGCCCGCCTGCACCTGGCCAAGCTCGGCGTGCACCTGACCGAGCTCAGCGGCGAACAGGCCAGCTATATCGGCGTGCCCCAGGACGGCCCGTTCAAGCCGGATCACTACCGCTACTAGTCCAGGTTCGCCACGATTTGGCTTGCGCGGCGGAGATGGAGGCAACACCATCACGCGTTCGTGAGCAGGAGCGCGGCGATGCGGCTATCTGTGATCCTCCTCGCCCTGTTGCTGGGCGGCTGTGGCGACAAGGTGGTCTCCAGGACCCCATGGTTCTCGGCCGCCGACGAAGCCGGCGCACCCGCCCTGCGTCCCGGCCTGTGGGTGGCCCCGATCACGCCGGATTGCCATCCCGATGAGCGCCAGCCGCCGACGGCCTGGCCCGACTGCGCTCTGGCCTTCGTGATCCGGGGCGACGAAATGCGAGCGCTCGATCGCGAGGAAACCTCGGTCAACGGCAAGACCACCACGACCCGCCTATCCTGGTCCAGCACGCAACTGATCCTGGCGGCCGGCGACCCGCGCATCTCCCAGACCGCCGGCTGTAACGAACAGGCCCAACCGAAACTGACGGTGTTTCAGGATCCGAAGGCGCCGCCCCCTCCGCCACCGCCGCCGCCCTATGCCTATTGCTATGGCGGCGTGCGGCCGACGGCCTCGGACACGGCCGGGCGGATCGTCGCCTTCACCACCTGGCCCGTGGCCTGCGGTCCCACGGTGCCCGAGGGCTCGACCGACACGACCGAAGATCAGCCGCTCTTTCCGGGCCTGACCAGGGTCGGGATCGACTGCACCGCCGGCACGATCGAGGCCCTCCGCGCCGCTGCCGCGGAAAGCGAGGCCGTCGCGATCAAGACCGAGGCGGCGATGCACGCGGCCGATCCCAAGACCGCCGCGGTGAACTGGTTCCTGGTCAAGGCCCATTGGATCCGCGACAGCGATCGCTGACGGAGCGGACCGCGTGCCCACCGTCCTCATCCTCTCCAGCTTCGTCGCCGCCAGCCGGGTGGGTGGCGGCATGCAGGCCCTGGCGCTGTCCAGGCTGGGAATGGAGCCGATCCTGGTGCCCACCGTGCAGTTCGGCCGCCACCCCGGCTGGGGCGCGCCGGGCGGCAAGCCGGTCGAGGCCGACACCATGGCGGCCATGCTGCAGGGTATCGAGGCCCAGGGCGCCTTCGGCGGGCTTGACGCGGTCATCACCGGCTATTTCGCCTCGGTCGATCAGGTGGACGTCGCCGCGCGCGTGCTGGACACCGTGCGGGCGGCCAGCCCCGCCGCGCGGCTAGTGGTCGATCCGGTCATGGGCGACGAGGGCAAGGGCCTCTATGTGCGCGAGGACGTCGCCAAGGCGATCGCCACCGACCTGATCCCGCGGGCCGACCTGATCGCGCCGAACGCCTGGGAGCTGGCGCGGCTATCCGGCATGCCGGTCGATGATGTTGAGACCGCGGTCAGGGCGGCGCGGTCCCTGGGCGCGGCGGTCCTGGTCTCGTCGGTTCCGGCCGGCGATGAGATCGGCGTCGTCTATGTCGATACTCGCGGCGCGCTGCTGGCCACCCATCCCCGCGCCCGCACCGCGCCGAACGGCACAGGCGACCTGCTGACCGCCCTCTTCACCGCCGCCCGCATCAAGGGACAGTCGCCGCGCAAGGCCCTGGCCGCGGCGATCGGCGGCGTCGCCGAAGCGGTCGCGGCGGCCGGCGAGGCCCAGGAACTGTCGATCGAGAGCCTGCCCGCGCGGCTTTCGGCCTCGCCGCGGGTGCGGATCGAAGCGCTCTAGCCCGGCAGGGCCTCGACGCGGGCCAGGAGGCCGCGTTCGTGGGCCAGCTGGGCGATCTGCACGGCGTTCAGGGCCGCGCCCTTGCGCAGGTTGTCGGAGACCACCCAGATGTTCAGGCCGTTCTCGACCGTCGGGTCGTTGCGGATGCGGCTGACATAGACGGCGAACTCGCCTTGCGCCTCTTTGGGGGTGATGTAGCCGGTGGGCTCGTGCTTATCGACCACCACGACGCCGGGCGCCTCGCGCAGGATGTCGCGCGCCTCGTCCTCGTCCAGGTGACGCTCGAACTCCAGGTTCACCGCTTCGGAATGGCCGACAAAGACCGGCACGCGCACACAGGTGACGGTGAGCTTGACCGAGGGATCGAGTATCTTGTGGGTCTCGTCCCACATCTTGTGTTCTTCGTCGGTGTAGCCGTCGTCCATGAAGTTGTTGGCGAAGGGGATGACGTTAAAGGCGATCTGCTTGGGATAGACCTTCGGCGCGCTCGGCCCGAGCGAATAGATGCCCTTGGTCTGGTCCCACAGCTCGTCCATCGCCGCCTTGCCGGAGCCGGAAACCGACTGATAGGTCGAGACCACCGCCCGCTTGATCTTCGCCGCATCGTGCAGCGGCTTCAGCGCCACCACCAGCTGCACGGTCGAGCAGTTCGGGTTGGCGATGATGTTCTTCTTGCGCGCCAGCTCGATCGCGTCGGGGTTCACCTCCGGCACGATCAGCGGCACGTCGGGGTCCATCCGCCAGGCCGAGGAATTGTCGATGACCAGCGCGCCCGCCTTGGCGATCTTCGGGGCCCACTCGCGCGAAAAGGCCCCCGAGACGCTCATCAGCACCAGGTCGACCGTGGAGAAGTCGAACTTGTCGATGTCCAGGCAATAGAGCCGCTGCTCGGCGAAATTGACCTCGAGCCCGATGGATTTGCGCGAGGCCACGGCGAAGATTTCGTCCACGGGGAACTCAAGCTCCTCGAGGATCGCCAACATCTCGCGGCCCACATTGCCCGTGGCGCCGACGACGGCTACCCGGTAACCCATCGGAATTCTCCTAATTTTGTCGAGCCGCGCGAGATACGCCTGTTGGGGCGCGGAGGCAAGGTGGGGGCGCGGCGACGGCCGATCAACCCGAGCCGCCGTCCGCGCCAAGGCTGACGACGAAGCCCGCTATGTCCTGCAGGGGCTCACCCGAGGCACAGAGTGGACACTCCGCGGGATTCCAGAGGCTGTTGGGCAGGGTGGCGACGCTCAGCAGCGGAACACCCTGTTCGTCGGCGAAGGCGGCGGCGGCATCGCCCAGAACCAGCAGAGCGCCGACCCCGACAACGACAGCGCCGCAATCCCGCAGGTCGGCGAGGGTGCCGCGCATGGCCGAGCCGGCATTGATGACGTCGTTGACGATGACGACGCGCTTGCCCGCAAGCCCCGCGCGAAGCGGGCCGGGGATCCGGTATCCGGCCGGGAAAAGGCCGTCTTCGGTCGGTCGAACGAAACGCTCGGAATAGGTGAACCGGACGTCGAGCGCCAGGGCCGCCATCAGGCCCACAAAGGCGCCCTCGACCAGCGGGCCGCAGACCGCATCCACCTTAAGCTTCGCCAACGGCCGGGCGAGTTCGGCCACGACGGCCTGCACGCGCGCGGGATGCAGGCAGAGCGATTCAAGATCGAGCCACAGGTCGCCATGGTGTCCTGATTCCAGCAGGAAGTGCCCCTTCCGCGCCGACAACAGCTCCAGAACCTGCTCAGACGCCATCGGCTCTTACCGCCCCACGCAGTCGGCCAGGCCGCCGTTGCGGATCGTGCCCATGGCGCGGTCGATGTGGCCGGTGCGACGCACGACATAGCGGCCGGGCTCGTCCACGTCCCACTTCAGCGGTCGGGGCAGGACGGCGATGAGGCGCGCCGCCCCCGCCGCCGATAACTTCGACGCGGGCTTGTGGAAGAAGTGCTGGCTGGCGGCCTCGGCCCCATAGACCCCTGGGCCGAACTCGATGACGTTCAGGTACATCTCCATGATCCGGGGCTTGCCCCAGATCGCCTCGATCAGCACCGTGTACCAGGCCTCTATGGCCTTGCGCACATAGTCGCGGCCGGGCCAGAGGAAGACATTCTTGGCGGTCTGCTGGCTGATGGTCGAGCCGCCGCGGATGCGGCCCGGCCGGCGCTCGTTATTCTTCATCGCCTTTTCGATCGCGTCGAAGTCGAAGCCGTGGTTCGAGCAGAACAGCGAATCCTCGGACGCCACCGCGGCGGCTGGCAGGGACGGCGACATGTCGGATAAGGACCGCCACTGGTAGTCCATCCCATGACCCTGGATCAGCCGAGTGATCATCAGGATGGTGATGGGCGGGGGCACGAAGCGGTAGACCACCACGCTCGCCGGCGGGACCACGATGGCGATGACCACCAGGATCAGCAGCAGCCGCCGCACGAAGCGCCAGAAGCCGCCGCGGGCTTTCGCCGGGCGGCCCTTCGGGCGAACCCGCGGTCTCGACTTCGCCCTGCCCGTATCGCGCGCCATTCGACCTCTTGTCTTGACCTTAAGGCGCGATGCTAGCGAGGCTCGAGCCTGCTGTCGCGCACCCGTTGGAGCCTCTACATGACCGTAACTGAAGCCGTCGAGCGCCGCATCTCGGTCAGGGCCTTCAAGTCCGACCCGGTGCCGGGCGCCCTGGTGCGTGAGATCCTGGAGATCGCCAAGCGCGCCCCCTCCGGCGGCAACCTGCAGCCGTGGCGCGTCCATGCCCTGGCCGGAGAGCCGCTGGCCGAGCTAAAGGCCCTGGCCGCCGCCAAGATGGCCGCCGGCGGCGAGGCGCCGGAGTACGACGTCTATCCGGCCAATCTGTGGGAGCCCTTCCGCACCCGCCGCTTCCAGTGCGGCGAGGACCTCTACGCCTCCATCGGCATACCGCGCGAGGACCGGCCGGCGCGCCTGCGCCAGCTGGCCAACAATGTGAACTTCTTCGGCGCGCCGGTGGGCCTGTTCTTCTCGCTGGAGCGCCGGCTGGGTCCGCCGCAATGGTCGGACGTCGGCATGTATATGCAGACGGTGATGCTGCTGGCCGTCGAGCGTGGCCTGGACACCTGCCCGCAGGAGTTCTGGGCCCGGGTGCCGAAGACCGCCGGCGACTTCATCGGCCTGCCCGAGGACCACATCCTCTTTTCCGGCATGGCCCTTGGCTTTCGCGACGAGACCGCGCCGATCAACGGCTGGCGCACCCGCCGCGACGACTTCGAGGTCTTCGCCAAGATGCGCGGATTCTAGCTACTACTTGCGCCGCAGCCAGATCTGGGTGCGGCCGAGGGCGGCGATGCCCATATAGCCGCGCACGGTCAGGGTCTTGCCGTCGGCGCTCTCGGTCATCAGCGCAGAATAGGTGTTGCCGGAATCCGGATCGAGGATGGAGCCGTCCTTATAGGACAGCGGATCGCTCGGATCCGGCTTCAGGCCCCACAGCGCCTTCATGCCGGTGATGCGCTGGTTGTGCAGCCCGCCCTGGCACTTGTCGCAGATGCGGTTTGGGGGGTCGCCGTTCAGCGGCCCGGCCAGCACGCCTTGAACCTCGCCGCCGACGGTCTTGACGGTGATCAGCGCCAGCGGCTTGCCGTCCTCGGTGATGGCCCAGAGCCCGTCGGGCCGCGGCGCGGCCAGGGCCGATGTCGCCATCGCCGAAAGGAAAAGAGCGAAAAACGCGATCGCCTTCGGTCTCGACATGGGTCCGCTCCGCTCATCAACCTTGAGCGTGATTATGCCGTGCGCCCGGGCGGTTGCAATCCGCCCTCTGCTTCAGGCGCCTTCGAGGCCGAGGACCGGGCTGGGCGCCGGCGGCCGCACCCGCCTGATCCAGCGGTGCGACGGCCGCTCCACGAGGCGGTGCAACAGGGCCGCGAGCCCGACGCAGCCGGCCATATAGCCGAAGACGACGCCCGTCGCCGCCATCGGGCCCAGCGGCGCGCGGCCGAAGTGCGAGACCAGCCAGAGCAGCGGCATGACGTGCACCAGATAGAGGGGAAAGGAGATCCGGCCGAGGAAGAGCACCGGCCTGGACGACAGCAATCGGTCCAGGCTGCCGGCGCGGAACGAGAGGCAGAAGATCAACAGCGCGAACCCGGCGGGGGTCAGCAGCCGGCCATACTTGAAGTGGCAGGCCAGGCCGATGGCGATGCAGACCAGGATCGAGGCGGTCCCCGCCCAGCGCGCCGCGCCATCCGGAACCAGCTGTCGCGCCCGACAGATCGCCATGCCGGCGGTGAAGCAGCAGGCCATCCGCGCCAGGACCGAAGCCTGATCCATGGGGTAGCCGCCCGCGGTTCCGGCGGCGATCTGGAACAGGGCGAGCGCGGTCAGGGCGACCAGGGCGGTCGCTATGGCCGCCGCCAGCGAACGCCTTGCCATCAGCCAGGCCAGCAGCGGAAAGGCAGCGTAACCGACCATCTCGGCGCTCAGCGACCAGACCGGCTGGTTCCAGTCGCCGCCATCGGCGCCCACCCAGCGCGTGGCCAACAAGGCGGTCCGCACGAAGGCGCTCAGCGAGAAATTGTCCGCATCCTTCAGCCTGTACCAGGCCACGAAGCCTGGATCGGCCAGGGCCAGCAGCGCGATCAGGCCGAGAACGGCGAGGCTAAGGGGATAGACGCGCACGATCCTGGCCACGGCGAAGCGGCCGACCACGCCGCCGGTGGGGCGCACGAACTCTGCGCCGTGCACCCACATCAGGATGAAGCCCGACAGCACGAAGAAGAGATCGACGCCGACCCAGCCCACCGGAAAGACCCCGATCCGGCCCAGCCACGCGGCGCCGATCAGCGGCGCCAGGAGGCTGACGTGGAACAGCATCACCCAGACGGCCGCGATGCCGCGAAGACCGGTCAGACTGGGGATGTCGCGCATGGCGGCCCTTCGAACGAGCCGCCATCCTCGGCCCATGACGATTGAGAAAGGCTTGAGGCCCGTCAGAGCACCGGCAGATCGACCACGCCGGCTCCGCCGTCTTCGTCGCCCCAGGCCAGGCGCGCGCCGTTGGCGGTCATGGCCAGGGAGGTGATCGCCGCGCCCTTCTCGGCCTTGATCGGGTGCAGGTGGCGCGAAGTCAGGTCGCAGGCCCAGACCCGGCCGTCGTCGACGCCGGCGGCTATGAGAGCGCGGTCCGGCGTTCCGGCCACCCGGGTGACCAGGCTCGACTCATCGAAACCGATCTCCGCGGCCTCCTTGCCCATGGGCCCGTCCGCGCCGGAAAACGGCCAGACCACCGCGCCGGGCGCGCCGGCCGTGGCCAGCAACATCCCCTTTGAGACGAAGACCAGGCTTTTCACCTTGGCTGGATAGCCGCCCATGCGCAGGTCCTTGGCGTCGGCCAGCCGCCAGCCGTGCAGCTGGTTTTCCTGCATGGACGACATCAGAAACCGGCCGTCCGGGCTGAAGGCGGTGAGATTATGGCTGCCGGCCCATTTCAGCAGGACCGGCTTCTGCTCGGCGATGCGAGCGTACCAGAGCACAGCCCCCCCATAGGTCGCGCAGGCCAGGCGGCGGCCCTTGGGGTCGAAGGCCAGATGGGCGACCGACTTTTCATGGGCGAAGACGCGTTCGAACTTCGCGTCCGCCGCATCGCGGACATGGGCTTCACGGCCGGCGGCGAAGGCGATCAGCCCCGAAGCGGCGCTCGTCGCCACGCCGTCGATCCAGCGGCCCTTGACCTCCGCAAGCGGCGTGGTTTCGCCGCCCCGCGTCCAGACCAGGCGCCCGTCGTCTCCGCCGGAGATCACCCCGTCGCCGCCCGGATGCAAGGCCGCGGCGAGGATGGCGCCATCATGGGCGGCCGTCCGCTCGCCGCTCTCGCCGGCTACCGTACCGTCGCCAAGGGCGAACCAGGCGTGGCCGGCGCGATCGAAGACGATCTCGGTGACATAGGCGTCAAGGTTCATGGGGGGCGTCAAACTTCATGGCGGCGTCTTGGCGCTTTACGAATGCGGGGGCTTATGGTTCTAGTCGGCGAAACGTGCGGGCGCGCGGTTTTTTGCGCGCTCAAGGGAGAGATGCATGGCCGTAAAGCTTGGGGGCAAGAAGGGCGAGAAGTACAATCTCGGCCAGAACGCCGATATCAACGTCACGCCCTTCGTGGACGTGATGCTGGTGCTCCTGATCATCTTCATGGTCTCGATCCCGCTGGCGACCACCGCGATCAAGATCGACCTGCCGCCGGCGCTCAATGTGCCGGACAACCACGTCAAGCCGACCTATCTGTCCATCCAGCAGGACGGCCACGTCATTCTGGTCGACCAGGGCGTGAACGGCCCGACCAGCCTGGCCTCCCTCGACTACGACCTGCAGAAGGCCTTGCAGAAGCCCAATCCCCGCGGCGAAGTCATCCTGATCCGCGCCGATCGGCTGGTGAAGTACAAGGACTTCATGGCCGTGGTGAATCAGCTGCAGACCGACGGCTACTACAAGGTCGCCCTGATCAACGAGAACCTGTCGGGGACCTAGCCTAGAGCGGGTTGAGGAAAAGTGTGAAGCGGTTTTCCGCCCGCAACCCGCTCTAAACGTTAGGAACCGATCACGTTTATGATTTTGGATTGTTTCAATCCAAAATCATCGTGATCTAGGCGCTTGGTCTAGGCGGCGCAGGCTTCGAAGCCTGCCCTGAGCTTGGCCTCGTCCAGATTGCGGCCGATGAAGACCATGCGGCTGGTGCGCGTCTCGTCGGCGCGCCACGGCCGCTGCAGGTCGCCCTCCAGGATCATGTGCACGGCCTGAAAGACCAGCCGGCGATCCTCGCGGCTGATGCTCAATATGCCCTTTGCGCGCAGGATGTCGGGACCCTGGGCGGCCAGCAGTTCGCTCAGCCAGCGGCTGACCGCGTCGGCGTTTAGCGGCGCGTCGAAGGTCAGCGCCACGCCCTTGATGTCATCGTCGTGCTGGTGGTCGTGATGCGCGTGCCCGGCGTGGTCATGGTCATGGTCGCAGTCCTCGTCATGCACATGGCCGGCCTCGCCATGCGGCGGATTGAGGAATTCCGGCTCCAAATCGAGGATGCGGCTTAGGTCGAAGCCGCCGCGGCCGAGAATGGCCGAGAGCGCCACGTTGGAGCGCTCGGCGCGATGGATGGGGGCGAGCGGATTGAGCTTGCGGATGCGCGCCTCGACGCGACGCAGATCCGCGTCCGAAACCAGGTCGGTCTTGTTCAGCACGATCTGGTCGGCGAAGGCGATCTGCTCGCGCGCCTCGCGGCTGTCGTCCAGCCGGGCCAGTACATGCTTGGCGTCGACCACGGTGGTGACGCTGTCCAGCACGGTCTTGGCCTTGACGTCCTCGTCGACGAAGAAGGTCTGGGCCACCGGGCCAGGATCGGCCAGGCCTGTGGTCTCGATGACGATGGCGTCGAACCCACCCTTGCGCTTGGCCAGGCCCTGCAAGACGCGAATCAGGTCGCCGCGCACGGTGCAGCAGACGCAGCCGTTGCTCATCTCGAACACCTCTTCGTCGGCGCCGACGATCAGGTCGTTGTCGATGCCGATCTCGCCGAACTCATTGACGATGACGGCGTAGCGCTTGCCGTGGTCCTCGGTGAGAATGCGGTTGAGCAGGGTGGTCTTGCCGGCGCCGAGATAGCCGGTGAGCACGGTGACGGGCGTTCTTTGGGTATCGGTCATGGGCCCTATTTAGGCGCAAGGCCGGCCGGCTTAAAGTCGGGCGGAGGGCTTGAGGCTGCGCGCCAGGCCGCCATTGACGCCGACCAGGCCTGAAACCGCGAACAGGCCCGCCGCCGCCAGGGTCATCACCGCCCCCGGCTCGACGCCGAGGCGCGCGGCGATCAAGAGGCCCAAGATACCCGACGCGGCCGAGAGCGCGATCGCCACGCAGGCCTGGCCGGCAAATCCCCTGGCCCAGAACCGCGCGCCGGCCGCCGGGATCATCATCAGGCCGACGGTCATCAAGGCCCCGAAGGCGCGGAAGCCGGCCACCAGGTTCAGCGCCACCAGCATCATCAGCAGAATGTGCAGGCCGCCGCCGGTGCGGCCGCCCTGGGCGCGGACGAACTGCGGATCGACGCTCTCGGCCACGAAGCCGCGGATGAACAACGCCAGGGCTGCCAGGGTCGCGGTCGCGGCGGAGGCCGCGAGCAGCAAGCCGCCCCTGTCGAGCGCCGTGGTCGCCCCGAACAACAGCGCCTCCAGCGCCTCGGGTCCGGCCGTGCGAGCGAGCAGAAGCACGCCCAGCGCCAGCGCGCTCAGATAGATGACGGCGAAGGCGGCGTCCTCGGGCAGCCGCCGCGTGCGGGCGAGCAGGCTGGACAGGCTGACCACCACCAGGGCGGCGATGAGCGCGCCGGCCGTCAGGGCCAGCGGATTGGGCCCGGCGAGCAGATAGGCGATAGCCGCGCCGGGCAGGATGCCGTGCGACAGGGCGTCGCCGGACAGGCTCATCCGCCGCGCGATCAACAGCACGCCCAGCGGCGCCCCCCCGAAGGCCAGCGCCAGCCCGCCCGCCGCGGCGCTGCGCAAGGCGAGGTCGCCGATGACAACGCCGGCGCTCATGCCTCCACCGCCGAAGTCGCGGCCAGAACGTCGGCGCGCTTCAGCGTCTCCGGCGTCAGCGCCGTGGCGGTGGGGCCCCAGGCGACCACCTCCCCGGCTAGAACCAGGGTCTCGGCGCAAAGCGCGCGGGCCAGGTCCAGGTCGTGCAGCACCAGAACCAGCGTGCGGCATTCCGCCGACCAGCGGCGGACCACGTCGGCCAGATGGTCGATGGTGCGGGTGTCCTGGGCGGCGAAGGGTTCGTCGAGCAGGATCAGCTTGGAGTCCTGCGCCATCACCCGCGCGAACAGGGCCCGCTGGAACTGACCGCCGGAGAGGGCCGCGATCGGCCGCGCCTCCAGGCCTCCAAGGCCCACCGCGGCGATCGCCGTCTCCAGCGCCCGCCGCTCGGCCGGGCCGACGCCCCGAAAGAGGCCGAGCCTGGCCTGCAGGCCCAGCGCCACCAGATCGTCGAGCGTGATCGGAAAGCCGCGGTCGATGCCTGAGTCCTGCGCCAGATAGGCGATGTCGCGCCGGCTGACGCCGTCCAGCCGCGTGCGGCCGGCGATCGGTTGGATGAGGCCGGCCAGCGCTTTCAACAGCGTCGACTTGCCCGCCCCGTTCGGCCCGACGATGGCGGTGGCCTTGCCGGCCGCGAAGACCCCGTCCAGCCGCCACACCGCCGGCCGGCCGGCATAGCCCAGGGTCAGGTTTTCCAGGACGACCGAGGCCATCGGCGTCAGGCCAGGGCCAGGGCTGTGGCGATCCAGACGATGGCGCAGCCAATGAGCGCCAGCGCCAGCCGCCTGGCGGCGCTCATCTGCAACAGGCTAGGATGTCTTGGCCCCATGGCTGGCTCTGTAGACCGTTATAATATAACAGTCGAGCGCCACATTGACTTGGCGGGCCCCCTCTCGTTATAAGCACCGCCTCTCGCCCGTGGGCTCGCTCGCGGGCGGCTTTCATTTCGACCAGGATCAACGCGATGTACGCGGTCATTGAAACCGGCGGCAAGCAATACCGGGTGAAGGCGGGCGATCTGCTCGTCGTCGACAAGCTCGGTGGCGATGTCGGCGCAAAGGTCGCCTTCGACCGGGTGCTCATGCTGGGCGACGGCGCGAAGGTGAGTGTCGGCGCCCCCACGGTGGCCGGCGCGGTCGTCGAGGCGGCCCTGATCGAGACCCGCAAGGGCGACAAGATCAAGGTCTTCAAGAAGATCCGCCGCCAGGGCTATCGCCGCACCGCCGGCCATCGCCAGTGGGAAAGCGTCCTGCGCGTCACCTCCGTCACCGGCGGCGGCAACACCGACACCTGGTCCGGCGAGGTCAACCTGACCCCGCGTTCGGTCCTGAACGCCCGCGCTCGCGGCGAAAAGGTCACCACGCCAGCCGAAGCCAAGCCGGTCAAGGTCGCGGCCAAGCCCAAGGCGGCCCCGAAAGCGCCTGAGGCCGAAGTCGCGCCGAAGGTCGCTGCCAAGCCGGCAGCCGAGAAGCCCGCCGCCAAGGCGAAAGCCAAGGCCGCGCCAAAGCCCAAGGCTGAAGCCAAGCACGAGGCTGAAGCCAAGCCCAAGGCGCAGGCTAAGCCTAAGGCTGAAGCCAAGTCGAAGCCCGCGGCCGCGCCTAAGGCGGCCGCCGCGAAGGCCCCGGCCAAGTCGGAAGCCAAGGCGCCGGCGAAGAAGCCGGCCGCCAAGACCACCAAGCCCAAGGCTTAAGGGAGACCTCGAAATGGCGCACAAGAAATCGGGCGGCTCCTCGCGCAACGGGCGCGACTCCGCCGGTCAACGCCTCGGCGTCAAGAAGTTCGGCGGCGAGCAGGTGCTGGCCGGCAACATCCTGGTCCGCCAGCGCGGCACCAAGTTCTGGCCGGGCGAAAACGTTGGTCTTGGCAAGGACCACACCCTCTTCGCCACCGCGACCGGCGCGGTCAAGTTCGTGACCAAGCGCCTGGACCGCACCTATGTGGCCGTCGTGCCGGCTGGGGACGCCCCAGCAAAATAAGGCCGCTTCAGAGATTTTCTCCGGATCGCGCCGCATTGAAAAGCAGCGATCCGGACCCGAGATATTGCGGGGAGTCCGGACGCCGGACTCCCCGCTTTTTTGTTTGAAGGGTCCGCGAATAGACGGGCTCGAAGGGAGGCGGACATGGTCGACCAACCTGAAACCATCGCCACGGAGCGGCTTGTGCTGCGCGCGCCGCGCCTGGACGACGCCGCCCGCCTGGCCGAACTGGCCAACGACTTCGACGTCGCCCGGATGACCACCGAGATTCCGCACCCCTATAGCCTGGGCGACGCCGACGATTTCCTGCGCCGCATGGAGACGCGCGACCGGGCGCGCCAGGCGGTGTTCGCCATCGAGCACCCAAAGGACGGCTTCGTCGGCGTGCTGGGCTTCCATCCAAAGCAGCCCGCGGTGCCGGAGGTGGGCTACTGGATCGGCCGGCCCTATTGGGGCCAGGGCTATGCCACCGAGGCGGCGAAGGCCGCGCTCGACTGGGCGGGCGGGGGCTGGGGCCGGCGGCTGGTGGTCTCCGGCCACTTCGCCGACAACCCGGCCTCGGGGCGCGTGCTGGAAAAGGCCGGCTTCCTCTATACCGGCGTCGTCCAGCCCCGCCATTCCAAGGCCCGCGGCGAGGACGCGGCCACGCGCATGATGGTGTGGCTGGCGTGAGCCCCTCGAACAACGGCAGCCGATGAGACCACAGAAGCTGTTATAAGGCGCCCCTTCTCCCCTTTGCGGCAGAAGGTGGCCCCGAAGGGGTCGGATGAAGGGTCGAACAGGCC